>Ga0335081_10003256_pt1 | contig 25514 bp, 21 predicted proteins | sample Lox_Sample_35_FD_206713 | JGI IMG/M metagenome (GOLD analysis project Ga0335081, IMG submission 206713) | Soil microbial communities from Loxahatchee National Wildlife Refuge, Florida, United States - Lox_Sample_3.5 | ecosystem: Environmental > Terrestrial > Soil > Wetlands | place: USA...
TCTACCGGTTGAGCGTCTTCCCCATTGTCATCCCTCCGCTGCGGGAACGGAAGGAGGACATCCCGGTGCTGGCCGAGCATTTTCTCGACGTCTATTCACGCGAGCTGAAAAAGCCGGTCCGCATGCTCACGCCGGAGGCGGAGGCGGCATTGCTGAACCACAGCTGGTCCGGCAACGTCCGGGAGCTGCAGAATTGCATCGAGCGGGCGGTGATTCTTTCCGAGGGGGAAACGATCGGCTCAGAACTGCTCAACCTGAAAAGCCGCGAGCCGGCCGGCGAAGCGGCGGTGGTGCCGACCGAGGGGACGTTGCACGAGGTGGGGGCGGCGGCGAGCCGGGTGGCAGAAACGCGATTGATCCAAAAGGTGCTCAAGGAAACCAACGGCAACAAAAGCCGGGCCTCGGAGATTCTGCAGGTGAGCTATAAAACATTGTTGACGAAAATCAAGGATTACGGTATAGAGTGACGTGCGAGAGCAAGGGCTGGCTGCGCGGGCAGGACGCTTGAGGGGAGAAGCGACCAGGAAGGCTGTTCACCGCGCCTGCATGTGAGAACGTTGTAACTCCTCCATTAACTAGCGACGGGGTTTCTCATGGCATCCGGGGCCTGGGCCACCACGTTTTTGACGCATCAACTGTTGCGCTATCTCGACGCCGTCGCGCCGGAAGCCGTTCGTGCGATCGATTTTGACGGCCTGATGACGGGCGTCGAAGGGTTCGAACCGCCGGACGATCCTGTCGCCTTCCTGCGCGATCCCCACCACTGGCTTCCCGAACCGGTACTGCGGTGCGTGTTGACCGCCGCGGAACGAGCGTCGAGAAGGAAGGAAGTGGCGTACGAGGCCGCCCTCCATTCGTTCAGCCGCGGTCAAGCTGCCACTCCTTCCCTTCTCGAGTTGGTCGCGCTGGCCTTCGCGGATGTGGGCGGCATGGTCGCCCATTCGCATCTCTGGGCCGGGGCGTACACCACCTATCTGTCGCTGCAGGCCCTCGTACCACGCCCCGCCGAATCGTCGTTCTCCACCTCATCAGATGACGAGCGGCAGATCTGGCTGTTGAGCCGGATTGACCCCGGCGTGCCTTTGATCCTCTCCGCGCATCATTTTCTCCGCGGCAATTATGAGGGCTTTACCCGCCTTTACAACTGGGTGGAATCGGTCGCCTGCGAGGCCGATTTTCTCCAGCTGTCATTGGAGGAGATCGCGGCGGAATTTGCCGGCGCGGCGATCCGGTGGAACGGCGAGACGGTTCAGGTCTGCGACGCGTCCGGCGGCGCGATCGCCGAAGCCCGGACCATCCGGCTGGAGGAGGCGAGGATCGTGCTTCATCCCGCCGCGCAGCCCGGCGCAGAAGCGGCGGCCATCGCGCCGCTAAAGGAGAACACGGCCGCGTTGCTCAGACCCGCGCGGCGCGGAACAATCACGTCATCGGTGGCGTCAGGGGCGGCGTCGTCGGGCGTCTTGGCGGTGGAGATCGTGAAAGGCGGGACGTTGGTCGACGGAACGCTGCCCGCGTTGCAGCATCGTTTCCAAGAGGGGGAGATTTACGGCGCGCCCTATTCGTGCTACCGCTTTCGCTGGCGGGAGCGCCCTCGTCCGTCCGACACGGCGACGGCATCGGTGCGGCAACAATTTTCCTACATGATTTTGCAGACGTTGCAGCAGGTTCAGGCGGTGCGGCGGGAATTGTTGAGCGAAACAATCGGGCGGCAGAGACTCGCAACGGAAAATCTGCATCTGCGCCGGCGGCTCGGCCATCCGTCCGGCCATCCGACGATCCTGGGCCGCAGCGCAGCCATCCGGGCTGTCTGTCAATTGATCGACCTGCTGGCCGGAAGCGACACCACCGCGCTGATCATGGGCGAGACGGGGACGGGCAAGGAGCTCGTCGCGCAGGCGATCCACCGGCAGAGCGCGCGGGCCTCGGGGCCTTTTCTGGCCGTCAATTGCGGCGCGCTGACGGAGTCGCTGCTGGAAAGCGAATTGTTCGGCCATGAGAGGGGGGCGTTCACCGGCGCGGTCGGCCGTCGGCGGGGAGCATTTGAGCTGGCGCACGGCGGGACGTTGCTGCTCGATGAGATTGGCGAGATCCCCCCGTCCATGCAGGTGAAGCTGTTGCGCGTCCTGCAGGAGCGGGAGTTCCAACGGGTGGGCGGAGAACGCCCGATCGCGGTCGACGTTCGCGTGATCGCCGCGACCAATCAACCGTTGGAGCGGCGCGTGGCGGAAGGGCGGTTCCGACAGGACCTCTATTATCGGCTCAAAGTGGTGCCGGTGACCGTGCCGCCCCTCAGGGAGCGGCGCGACGACATCCCGCTGCTCGCCGAGCACTTTCGGGTCGAATACGTGAACCGGTTGAAGCGGAGGGTGGCGGCGGTCGGACCGGATGCGATGGCCGCGATGCTCGATTACAATTGGCCGGGCAACGTGCGGGAGCTGCGCCACGCCATCGAACGGGCCGTTCTGCTGGCCGGCGACCAGACGCTGTTAACCCGTTCGCTCCTGCCGCCGGAGATTCAATCGGCCGGGTCATTATATGCGGGGGCTCGTGCGGAAGGATTACATTTTCCCAAGAGCTCCGTTTTTGGGGCGGCGATGCCCCCACCCCCCGAACCACAGATGGGTGTCCCATCGGCCCCTGAGACCCACCCGGTCGCTGTCGAGCCGGCGAGCATTTATGCCGGCGTGGGCGATTGGACGCGCTGCGCCGAGTTGCTCAAACGCCACGGCTCGCTTGATGAGCTGATGGCGATGATCGAATGGCAGATTGTCACGACCGCGATGGCCGCGCACGGCGGCAACAAAAGTCGGGCTGCCAAGGCGTTGGGCCGCAGCTACCGGTGGCTACGCAAGCTGGAAAGCCGTCTTCAGTCTCCCTCGGATCGACGCACGCCCTCGGCGTGATTGATCCCTCATGCTGGACCAATTCTTGTCCTGAACGGCCGGGCGCAATCCACCCGCGCGATGTCTGAATAATCGTTCAGGTGCCGGATCGTCTCTTCCGAACCATTCCCCTTATCGCTCCATTGTCCGGTTGATTTATCACGCGAATTGCCTCCCCGCCTGGATTTGGCACGGCGCTTGTACAAATGCCTGAACAGCATGATCCGCGCGCCTCTCAGAGCAGGGCAAGAAGGCTGGTCGCTGATTGAACTGGTCGCCGTCCTGGCCGTTGTCGGGCTGCTGACATCGATGGCCCGCCCCGCATTTGACGGCATGACGACGCGGCTGCTGCTCCGGTCGGCTTCGATGACAGTGATCCAGACCTTGCGGACGGCTCGTTCCAGGGCGATGGCGGAGGGGCGTGCCTACGCTGTGGAGTTTGATATTGATGGAGAGGGTTATCGGGTGACGGGCGGAGACGCGCCCGCCGTGGTGGGGCTGCCGGCGCAAGTCCGGTTTGGGGCGGCCGCTGATGTGCTCGGTTCCCCGAGCTCTCCGACCACACCGCCGCCGTCGAACGGGGTCACGTTTCGACAGGCCACGGTGACCTTCCTGCCGGATGGGACACTCAGCCCCGGACCGGGGACGATTTATTTGACGGGCGGGGACGGACGGGCTTCCGTCACCATGGCGATTTCGGTGACCATTGCCGGCCATCCACGGCGTTATGCATGGGAAGGCGGGCAATGGCGGGCGTTGTGATGCTCGGCCACAGGATGGATCGGAGGCTCATGCCGCCACGGGACGGATCCGGCTTCAGCCTCATTGAGGCGATGTTGGCGCTGGCATTGCTCGCGGGCGGCTGTCTGGCGGTCATCGGTATGTTCGTGGTGGGCGACCGGGCGCTGGCACGCGCAGCGCATGTGGACGGGGCGCTGGCGCTTCTGCAGGGTGTGATGGAATGGAAGCGAGCCCTGCCGTATGAACAATTGGATGAGGACGACCGGGACAGTGATGGCCTGCCGGATGGACGCAGCCTCGACGGTACCGATGAGCGGGGGGCATTTCATCGGGCGTGGCATCTCCGGCGAGATCGGCCCTGGCCGGGATTCTCCATCGTCTCGGTTGAGGTCACCTGGTCTGATGAACGGGGCATGCAGCGCCACGTCGCCTCGGCGATGTTGCGGGCGGACCCCCGAGCGGGAGACGGTTGATGGGTGGAGGGTTGTCGCAGCGGGGTGTGACGATCGTTGAAGCGCTTGTGGCGCTGGCGATTGCGGCCATGGCGGCGGCCGGAGCGGTGGAGTTGCTGACGGGACAGATCCGTCATCTGTCCCGGCAGGAAGCCTTGGCTGAGCAGCGGCAGGAGGGGCGGGCAGCGGTGGCGGTTCTGGCGCGTGAATTGCGCCTCGCCGGCGGGCCTGCGCCGGACGATCCCGCCTGCCATTCGATCGCCGGTGGCATCGAAGTGGAGGGATCCACCGTGCGGTTTCTTGCGGAGCTCTACGGCGTGGCAACCGTGATCGACGCCCCGGCGTCGGCCGGCGACACGACATTGCGGATACCCGATGACGATTCGGCCCGTGTCAGACAGGCGGCGGTCAGTCCGGGGCCGGCGTTTGCGGCGCATGACATCGTCTATCTCTACGATCCCGGCCGAACGGGTGACGGGACGGATGACCGGGTGGAATGTCACCGTCTGGATCGAGACGGCCGAACGGGTGTCATTACACTGGCGACCGGCGACGTGATCCGCCGTTCCTTCCCGGCCGGGAGCCGGCTGGCGGTGGTCAACGAGGTCCGGTATGCCTACGATGGAGAGCGGCACCGCTTAATGCGCACGGTCGATGGCGGAGCCCAGGCGCTCGCGGACCGTATCGCATCGGCAGAGTTCTCCCTCAGGCAGGGACGGGTGGCGGCGCGGATCATCTTCGAGCCCAGGCCGTCCGCCGCTGGCATCGGGGACCAGCGCGACGTGTGGGAAATGCTGGTGGCGTTGCGGAACGGGCCGGTGGCGGTGGAGTGAGACATGGGAGCATTGACAGGGCGGATCAACGAGAGTCGAGGCGGCGCGCTGGTACTTGTCTTGTTGGTTCTTCTGCTCTTCACGCTCCTGGGCGCCGCGGCGGTGCAGATGGGCCATCATGAACTGGAGCAGGGTGGACTGCAATTCGCGCAGCAGGGGGCGGGTGACTTGGCAGAGTCGGGAATCGAGTTGGCGATCGGCTGGTTTGCCAGGCCCGAGATGTTCATCGGCGCGATCACGCCGTCCGCCTCTCCTTGTCCGTCGCAGGACGGCGCACGGGAGTTGCTAGCCAAACGGTGCCGGCGTGTCAACGGCCGACCGAGCTTTTCGACGGACGACGGCGTGAGCCAATTTCAAGGCACGCCGAGTGAGCCCGACGGCGCGGTCCATCTGGACGCATCGATGCTGTTCCCCCCGGCGGTTGCGCCGGCCGCGGGGTCAACGCTTGAGGTGGCGGTGTTCGGGCCCATGACGGCCGGTGCGATCTGCACGGTGCAAGCGACCGGCCGGACCGCCGGCGGCGTCAGCCGGACGATCAGGATTGAACTCTACGAGACGGCGGTGCCGACGATAACGGTTGGGGCGGGCGCGGGGAGTGCCGGCCCTTCAATCGGTCCCGTTCGTATTCATTGGGGAGGGCTTCGTTATGACGGAGACGGACGGTTGCCCGCCGATCTGGATGACGTCCCGTTCAAGTCGCCGCTGGCGCCTGTCACAGGACAACCCTACGGTGCCGCTCCCCGGCTCGATCCATTGATGGAGGCGGCGATCGGCGGCCGATTGCTTGAGCCGCTTGGCGATCTGGCGGCCGGTCCCGACGCATTGCTACGGTGGAGCGCAAGGAGCAACGTGCGGATCGGGGCGGCCGTGCCGTCCGATGCAGAATACTGGCCCTTTCAGGAATTGAAGCGCCTGGCCCGCCGTTTCGGCCGCTACTATGCGACCGATCGGGCGGGACGGTTGTACCGGAACGGACTGGCGCCACCGCTAGAAGCCGATGACGTATTTGGGGATGCGACCGATCCGGATGCGGTGCTCTTTATCGATACGCTCGATGGCCTGCCCCCCCGCCCCGGCCCCGGCGGGAATCTTCCGGTGATCACATTGTCCCGCTCCTTCGGCCGCCATCCAGCTTATCTTGGAGCGGATCTCGTCTTGGCGCCATCACACGCAGCCCCCTTTCCGCTGTTCGTCCCCTCGCCATTGGGTGACGGGTCATCGCTTGCACTGGAGGCGGTGGACTTCAGTGGTGCGTTTTATATCGCGGGCCGGCTGACCGTCCTGCGGGAGGGACGTTTGTTCGGGGCTGTCTATGCGGCAGGGGGCTTCGAAGGGACCGAGCAGTTGGAACTCTGGTATGATCGCCGATTCGGTCTGGGACGGTGGCCGGATTGGCCCGTGGTTTCGATCCTGCCGGGAAGTTGGCGGGTTATATCGTCATGAACGTGGTGTTTGAAATTGAAACAGGGTATGTAGACAGTTACATGGTCTCATGGAATCCAATGCCATTATCAAGCATTTGTTGCCGGTATGATGATTGAACAAATTGAAATAATTAGTATTTTTAATTAATTGTTTGATGCAATTTTGGCACTCCTGTTGCATTAACTCTGCCACATAGCCATAGATTGATACTGTCGTCAAGCGCTGGAGAGCGGATGGCCAAACGGTTTGGCTCTTATTTGGTCGAACAGAAATTATTAACCGAGGACCAATTGGCCATGGCCCTGGAACGGCAGGTGACCGTCGGGGGCCGGCTGGGCACCAATGTTGTCGAATTGGGCTATTTGACCGACCAGCAACTGGCCCAGGCGCTGGGGCACCATTTGCAAATGGCGTCTGCGCCGAGCGATGCGTTTGACAATGTCGCGCCCGATCTGATCCGTTTGTTTCCGAAAGCACTGGCCCAGCGGCACGGCGCGGTGCCGTTCATGAAGGAAGGCCGATCGCTGTACATTGCAATGGCCGATCCATCGGAGTTGACCGCGCTGGACGAGATCACCTTCGCCGCCGGATGCCCGGTGAAGACCTTTCTAGCGCCGGAGGTGATGATCCAGTCCGCGTTGGAGCGGTATTACGGCATCGCCAGGCCCCTGCGCTATGCGGTGATGTGGACGCCACAGGAGTATCGACTGCTTGACAAGGACGGGGGGCGGATCGATGATGATTTGGAGCAAACCTTTCCCTCGATCGAAAACTTTATGCAGGGTCTCAAATCAGCCTCGGAAGAGTTGCTGCAGGTCGGTCATCGCGATGAAATCATCGGGATACTGCTGCGGGAATGTGTCAAGGTGGCCGATCGTGTTCTTTTCTTCGCCATTACCGAGAAGAAGTTGATTGGCTTGATGGGAAGAGGCAGCCGATACGTCCCGGGACAGTTCCTGGGACTGGAAGTTCAGCTTGATGACAGCCCGTTGCTGCGACAGGTGGCGGACAAGGAGGAACCGGTCACTCAACGATTCGACGCCGACACGGTCGGACCGGCCCTGTCCAACGTTCTGGCCGACAGCCGGGACCGCCAGTTTGCCGCCCTGCCGTTGGCGGCCGGAGGACTTGGAAGCCATCGGGACGGCGTGTCGGGCGGGTCGTCGCGGGTGGTCGGGATTCTTTATGTGGAACCGAGGCCGACGCCCGACGATTTTCACTATCTCGAGCCGTTGCAGCGTCTGGTGGTCAAGGCGGGCATGGCGTTGGATGTCTTGATCTTGAAGAAGAAGATTCTCGAGCTCTCGTGATCCGCGTCGTCGAATGGCGGAACGGGCGCATGGCCCATCCCGCATCAGTAGACTGTCGAGCATGAACGGGTTCCGCCCACCTTGTCTGACCATCTGCCGCGTGTTATACTTTTTCGAGGAGCTGCATTCGACCATTGAAACGCGTCACGACGATCCGCATTCACCTGCCTGACGATCTCGACCTGTCCCGCCTGTTCGGCAGCTATGATCAACATTTGAAGACGATCGAGCGGATGCTCGGCGTGGGGCTCAGGGCGCGAGGCCGCCAACTGCAAATCAAAGGCCCTCCTGCCGTGGCGCAGACCGCCAGAGCCGTGATTGATGAAATCGGCCACCGGTTACGCGCTGATGGCCGATTGACGCCGCCGGACGTGGTATTGGCCGTGCAGCGGCAGGGGCGCGAAGCCGCGCCGGGTAAACCGTCCCAGAGCGGGGGCGCAGTGCGTGCGGGCTCCGGAGGCTCGGGAGAAGGTCCCGTTGTGCCGACAAAGAAATTGCTCCTGACGCCGAAATCGGACACGCAACGGGCCTACATCGAGGCCCTGAAAAAGAACGATATCGTGATCGGCATCGGCCCGGCAGGGACGGGGAAAACCTTTTTGGCCATGGGGATGGCGGTGGCGGCGCTGATCAACCGGGAGGTCAGCCGGATCATCCTGACCAGACCGGCTGTCGAAGCCGGCGAACGGCTGGGGTTTCTTCCCGGCGATCTGTACGCCAAGGTGAATCCCTTCGTGCGCCCCCTCTATGATGCCCTATACGATATGATGGAAGTCGACCAGGCCAACCGGATGGTCGAACGGGGGGAGATCGAGATCGTTCCGTTGGCCTATATGCGCGGACGGACGCTCAACGATTCCTTCATTATTCTGGACGAGGCCCAAAATGCCACGGCCGAGCAGATGAAGATGTTTCTGACCCGGATGGGATTCCGGTCCAAGGTGGTGGTCACGGGCGATGTCACGCAGGTCGACCTGCCGACCGAGCGGCCATCCGGACTGATCGAAGTTCAGTCGATTCTCGGAGAGATTCCAGGCATTGCGTTCATCTATTTTACCGAACGGGATGTGGTGCGCCATCCGCTGCTGCAGGACATCATCCGGGCCTACGAGCGACATGAGACCAAGAGGGAGAGGCAAGATAAAGGGGGCAGGGGCCAAGGGCCGGGGTCCGGCGCGTAGCAGACAGACGGCGGGGCGCCGGGTATCGATTCAGTTCCTCCATGTGGTCAACCGGCAGCGGCGCGTGCCGGTTGATGTTCAGTATTACCGTCGGGTGCTCCATCGACTCCTTTCATGGTCCCGTCGCTCCGCCTCGGTCATCGGCCTCATGTTTGTCAACGACCGGCAGATCCGCCGGTTGAATCATCGTTATCGCCGGAGTGATCGCGCCACCGACGTGCTCGCCTTCCCCGCAATGTCGACCGGACGCAACGGGGCGCCGTTGGTGTTGGGTGACGTGGTCATCTCCATCGACACGGCCCTGCGGCAGGCGCGTCAGTCTGGCGCCGCGCTTCGCGACGAATGCCTCAGTCTGCTGATCCATGGCTACCTTCACCTGCTTGGGTATGATCATGAACGTTCCCGCCGGGAGGCCGTCCGGATGCGCCGCTTGGAGCGCCGCTTGGAGACGCGCCTGATGAAGCGCCCATGAATCGCCAGCACAACGGGATAACCGGCAACCGCCGCGGTGCGCAATGAAGCTGTCCACGCTCATCGAGCGACTACAGAAGAGCCGCGGCTGGTTGTCGGATGGCTTGGGGCGCATGGTCGGACGGACCCCGGAGGCACCCGTCGATCTGGCTGCGGTGGAGGCTCTGCTGTTGGGCGCGGATTTGGGCGTCAGCATCGTTGATCCGATGATGGAGAGCGTGCGCGCGTCGCTCGACCGCGCGCCCGTACGAGGCGAGGCGGCTCGCGAACGCATCAGAGAGCTGGTCCGGGGGGCGTTGCTGGATCGATTGAGGCCCTGCCAGGTCGCGCTGGACGTGAGCGCGGCCAAGCCATTTGTGATCGTGCTGTTGGGGGTCAATGGGTCGGGCAAGACGACCACGGCGGCCAAATTGGCGGAGCGTTACCGGGGCGAGGGGCGGCGTGTGATACTCGGGGCCGCCGATACCTTTCGGGCGGCGGCCGTCGAGCAGCTCCAGATTTGGGGGGCACGGCTCGGGGTTGATGTGATTGCGCACCCGGCCGGATCCGGATCGGGTTCGAAAGGGGGAGCGGATCCGGCGGCTGTCGCGTTTGACACCGTGCAGGCGGCGATCGCGCGTGGGGCGGATGTGGTCTGCCTGGATACGGCCGGGAGGCTGCACACCAAATCGAATTTGATGGAGGAGTTGAAAAAAGTCGTCCGCGTGGTCGGTAAGGCGCTGCCGGGGGCGCCGCACGAACGGCTGCTGGTGCTCGACGCGACAGTGGGGCAGAATGGCCTGGCCCAGGCGAAACATTTTCATGAAGCGGTCGGCGTGACGGGCTTGGTTGTCACCAAGCTGGATGGCACGGCAAAGGGTGGCATCCTTGCCGCCATTGCCCGAGATCTCAAGGTGCCGATTCGCTTCATCGGCATCGGCGAATCGGCGGACGATTTAATTGAGTTCAACGCGGAACAATTTGTCGAAGCATTGCTCGGAAGTCCCCGCCAAGCTCGACCTGATTGACCCCGCCCCGCTGTCGGGATGGATCATCGCCGCCCTCCTTCCGACGGCCAGTGATCATGGGCGGCCGATGGTTGAGCCGTTGGTTACGGTTCTCCGTACGCCGTGACCCGATTTTTCCCCCGATCCTTTGCCGTGTAGAGGGCTGTATCGGCGCAACGGACGAGTCCCTCCGGCGTGTTGGCGTCATCGGGGTAGGCGGCCAGACCGATGCTAATCGTCAGCTGCTCGTACCCCTCGAGCTGCGGATGGCTGATCGTCATCGCCGCGACTTCGTCGCAGATGCGCTGGGCGATTCGTTGCGCTTCCGACTTGCTGGTTTGCGGGAGGATGAGGGTGAATTCCTCCCCCCCGTAGCGGGCGACGACGTCGATTGTGCGGATCGACCCATGCACGCACCGGGCGACGGCCTTCAGGGCCTCGTCGCCGGCCTGGTGTCCGTACGTGTCATTAAGCAACTTGAAGTCGTCCAGATCCATGATTGCGAGCGACAGGGTGGTCGCGTGCCGTTTGGACCGCTCGATCTCTTCAACGAGTCGTTCGTGAAAGTACCGCCGGTTGAGAAATCCGGTCAGGGCGTCGGTGATGGAGATGCGCTTCAGCGCCTCGGATTGCTGATGGAACTCCGCCCGTTCGATGGCCACGGAGGCGCAGGTGGCGATCGTTGAAATCAATGCGATCTCCTCCTCGGCGAAGCCGCCGCCTGTTGTTTTGTCGGCCAGATTCAACACGCCGATGATCCTGCTGTCCAGCTTCAACGGCAGGCTGGCGAAGGCCTTGGTTTTGTAGCGGGGCCGCTTCTCCCCCAGGACCCGGCTGTCCGTTTCGAGGTCGCCCACCACGAGCGGGGTGCCAGTGGAAAAGACCTTTCCCGCGATGCCATCGCCGGGAATGACCCGGATCTGCTCGACGATCTTGCGGTTGATCCCCGTGATCGCTTTGATGACCAGGGCGCGTTGCGCGTGATCGAGCATCATCAGCGAGCCCTGTTCCGCGCCGACCAGGCGGGTCGCCTCGCTCACAATGGTCTCGCAGAGTTGGGTTTCTTCGAGCGTCCTGCCGATCCGATCGATGGCAGAGACCAGCGCGGCGACGTGCGTGCGGTGACGGTTCAGCCGTTGCTGGAGGGCCTGATGCTCCAGCGTCAGGGAAAAATGGGTGCAAAAATTGCCCACGAGCGAGATCTCGTCGCTGGTCAGCGGCGTGTTAAAGAGGGCCAGCACGGTCTGGGGCGGTATGCCCCGGGCGAGCGGAAACAAATGGACCGACGTGACCGTGTCGGGCAGTCCGCTTTTGAGCAATTCAAACACGACCTGGCAGGAAGTGGGTTTCGGCTCGTCAAAAAATCTCCGGAACAATCCCTCGGTCAGGTTGAGTTGGAGTCGGCTGAAACGGTCGCGCTGCTCCCCGAACACTTCAACCGGCATGAGCGATGGCGCGGGCGCGCCGGCCGGCCCTTCTGTGGGGGGGGGCAGGGCGAACACGGCGGCGGTGCGCACGCCGAACAACACGCCCAGGGCATTGAGGACCAGCGCGTACAGCTGCCGGAGCGACTCTTCATCGCGGATTTCCTCGCACAGCGAAAGTAGGGTGAGCAACCGGCTGAGCTTCAGTTCGGATCGGGTGCGCAGACTGATATTGTCAAAGAACGTCCGGCCGATTTTCTCCGCCAGGCCCGCCATCAGGGCGAGCACGTGGGGATCCGTGACGCGACTGCGGCGCAGCTCATCCAGCAGAGGGGTCAGGTCGCCGGGAAGCCGGTCGGCCAACTCGCGAAGCTTGGCGATGGCATCGAGGGACGTGAACCGTTTCCCCCCCAACAGCACCACCCGGTCGGTGGACGAGCGAAACACCGGCACCGCGAACGCTTGCAGTCCGGCGAAGCAGGTGAAGGTCACCTGTTCCTGGCTCTCGGCAGCCGAGGACACCTGCTTGCCACAATGGGCGTGACAGGAGGCCAAGTGGCCGTACTGTTGTTGCAGAAGCCCACAAATAGGGTGGTCATGACTGGGCTCGCATGCGGAGGCAGAAAGTAAAACCCGTCCCTGTGCGTTGTAGGTGATCAATGACAGACCGGTGGCGGCGGCAATCCCGTCCTGGAGCTCCCGCCAGTGAGCCCACGCCTCGCTGTCCAATTGCCCGCCCTCCCGGTCTCTGCCGGTCGTTCGCCGCCAACGAGATCGGCGGCGAATTGTGGCACTATACCCACACCTTTTCGACGATGTCAAGGTAAAAACTGGTTGCCAGAACCCGTTGAAATACTGTAGATTATCAAGCAGCAATCGGTGCTGGTCGTCAGCCTGGTTTGCGGGCAGCAGACACTGGTGCACACAGCTCATGTCCACGTTTGAGTTGACCGCTTCCTTCGAGCCTCGGGGTGACCAGGGCGCGGCAATCGGCCACCTCGTTGAGGGGCTCCGATCCGGTCAGCGCGATCAGGTCCTCCTGGGGGTCACGGGCTCCGGGAAAACCTTCACGCTGGCCAATGTGATCGCCGAGGTCCGGAAGCCGACACTGGTCATGGTGCACAACAAGACCCTCGCCGCCCAGCTGTATCATGAGTTCCAGCGGTTTTTCCCCCACAACGCGGTCAATTATTTCGTCAGCTATTATGATTACTACCAGCCCGAGGCCTACCTCCCGCAGACCGACACCTACATCGCCAAAGAGACGATGATCAATGACGCGATCGATCGGATGCGCCATGCGGCGACGACGGCGCTGTTCGAGCGGCATGACGTGATCATCGTGGCATCGGTCTCGTGCATTTACGGCCTCGGCTCCCCGGAGGCCTACCACGGTATGCTCCTGTCGCTTGAGGAGGGGATGACGATTAGCCGGAAGGCGCTCCTGTCCAAGCTCGTGGATATTCAATACCAGCGCAGCGACGACGCCTTGTCTCGAGGCACCTTCCGCGCCCGCGGCGACGTGGTGGACGTGGTGCCCGCCTCGCAGGAGGGGCGAAGCATCCGGATCGAGTTATTTGGCGACCGGGTGGAGACGCTGTCGGAACTGGATCCGCTGCGCGGCGTGGTGCTGCGGAGGCTGTCCAAGGCGGCGATCTACCCGGGAAGCCATTATGTCATTCCGCCGGACCGGATGGAGCGCGCCCTGCTGAGCATCGAGGCGGAGCTGGAGGCGCGGATCGCCGAGTTCATGGCGGCCGGCCGGATTGTGGAAGCGCAACGGATTGAGCAGCGGACGCGATTCGATCTGGAAATGATCCGGGAAATCGGCTACTGCCAGGGCATTGAGAATTATTCCCGTCACCTCAGCGGCCGCCAGCCCGGCGAGCCGCCGCCCACGTTGCTGGATTATTTCCCCGACGATTATCTGCTGATCATCGATGAGAGCCACGCCACGATCCCACAGATCGGCGGCATGGCCGAAGGTGATCGCGCACGCAAGCGCAATCTGGTCGAGTTTGGTTTTCGTCTCCCCTCGGCCTTCGACAACCGGCCGTTGACGTTCGCCGAATTTGAGCGGATGATCCATCAGGCGATCTATGTCTCAGCCACGCCCGGCGCCTACGAACTGCGACGTGCCGCCAGCCGGGTCGTGGAACAGATCGTCCGGCCCACGGGATTGCTCGATCCCGGGGTGGAGGTGCGGACGGCCACGGGTCAGGTTGATGATTTGCTCGAAGAGATTCGACGGCGGGCCGGCCGGGGGGAACGGGTCCTGGTCACGACGCTGACCAAACGGATGGCGGAGGATCTCACGGAATATTACAACGAGCTGGGCGTGAAGGTGCGGTATCTGCACTCGGATATCGACGCCTTGGAACGGATGGAGATCATCCGGGAACTCCGCCTGGGAAAATTCGACGTGCTGGTCGGCATCAATCTGCTTCGGGAGGGGCTCGACCTGCCCGAGGTGTCGCTGGTGGCGATCCTGGATGCCGACAAGGAAGGCTATTTGCGCTCGGAAACGTCGCTGATCCAGACGGCCGGGCGTGCGGCGCGTCATGTGAATGGAACCGTGCTGCTCTACGCGGATCAGGTGACCGGTTCAATGCGCCGCGCCATCGACGAAATGAGCCGTCGGCGCGTCATCCAGGAGGCCTACAACCGGCGGGAGGGCATCATCCCGACCTCGATTCGCAAGGACATCCCGGAGCCGATGCTGGCGGCCTATGAGGCCGACTACTCCACGGTCCCGATCGCCGCGGAGCCGTCTGAAGCGGTCAGTTCGGAGGAACTGCCGGCACTGGTCGATTCATTGCGACACCAAATGAAGGAGGCGGCTCAACGCTTGGCGTTTGAGGAGGCGGCGCGCCTGCGTGACCGCATCAAAACGCTTTCCGAGCGGTCATTGGAACGAGAAGAGGGAGGCAAGGCACCATAGACCCTGCAGGGTGGGGGGCCGGGGGAATGCGAATGGGGTGGATTAGGCCTGCTTGTAAAGATAAATGGCGAGGACAATTCCGAGCAGGCTGAGCAGGTTGAGGGAGAAGGAAAAGCCGAATGTAATATTAAAGAGCTCGAAATTGAGCGTGAATGGGCTGATGCCGGGATGGATGGTGCGAATGAAAAACTCGCTCAAGGGCCCCCCCGCGGTCGCGTGGCGGAGGATCTCCGACAACACTGCACCGACATACCCACCAATCACGGCGAAGAGGAGAAACAACCCCGGCCCCTTTTTCAATCCGGCCATAGGCCCTGCGTATCTCTCGCCATGATCATTGCGTCACACCACGCAGCGTACAGTAATAATCCTTTCCCTCCTGCTTGTCAAGGCAGGAAATCAAGTCCGGTTTTGCGAGATTGATTGACAAGCCCATGGGCTTCCTTTATACTATGCCTTTATATTTCATAGACTTCAACGATAACAGGGACAACTCGTTGGCGGTGGCACCGCACAGTTCATCCATTGCCGCAGCCTCGGTGACCAACAGCAACCGCCCGATATCGACGGTGCGGGCAGAAAGCGTGGCCGATGCGATTTCCGATTCAATTGACCTGGTCGATTACGAAACACCTCATTAAGAACAAGCTGAAAGGCCGGAAGCGATTCCCCCTGGTGCTGATGCTGGAACCGTTGCATGCCTGCAATCTGGCCTGCGACGGCTGCGGCCGGATTCGCGAATATAAGGAGACCATCCGGGAAAAGATGTCGCTTGAGGAATGTCTGCAGGCGGTTGACAGCTGCGATGCGCCGATCGTGTCGGTGTGCGGGGGCGAGCCACTCATCTACCCCGACATCGTCGGTCTGGTCAACGGAATCGTCGAGCGCAAGCGTCACCTGGTGTTGTGCACCAACGCGATCGGGCTGGAAAAGTTTCTGCCGCACTTCCCCAAGAGCCCGTATTTTACGATCAATGTCTCAATGGACGGTCTAGAGCAGACCCACGATGTGACGCGCGGTCGCAAGGGGCTCTATCAAATCGATCTAACGGCGATCAGGACGGCCAAGGCTCAGGGGTTCAGGGTGATCACCAACACCACCGTCTACAAGGAGACCGACATGGCCGAGATCGAGGGGCTCTGCAGGGAGCTGACCGAGGCCGGCATCGACGGGATGCTGATCGCACCGGGGTACGCCTACCAGGCGATCCAGAATGACATTTTTCTTGATCGGGAGGGCATCTATGACAAATTCCGGCGGCTTTCCGGATGGACCAACCGTTTTCGCATCATGAACACGCCGTTATATCTTGAATTCCTTCGTGGGGAGCGTCATTTCGATTGCACCCCGTGGGGCAACCCCACCGTCAATCCCCAAGGATGGAAGGGGCCCTGTTATCTGATCACCGACCGTCACTATGCCAGTTATGATGCCTTGATGGCCGGGACGGATTGGGAGAAGTACGAGCGACGTGAGGACCCCCGGTGCGCCAACTGCATGATGCATTGCAGCGTGGAGCCGACGGTGATGCGCGAAACCGGCGGCAGCCTGCGCGATGCAATGGTCATGCTCAAATGGAATCTGACTTGACGGACAGCCACAGTGAGGCAACCCTCCAGTGAGCGAATCAGCTCTTCGGCCGCCCCGTTGAAGCGGCCGTTGAAACTGCTCTGGTCCAGAATGTCATCGTGGTTCGGCCGGTCTTCGGTCCGCCGGCGCTACGGCAATGGCCGTCCCCGCAACGGGCGAACGATTCCTGATATCGACTCGGCCTCGGCTCAAATGACCGGAGCTGATGACGGTCTCTCCGAGGCGACGGCACGGCTGTCAGACGGCGTTGACCGGGCTGCCGCCTATTTGCTGACCGTGCAAAATCCCTCCGGCGGTTACTGGGTTGGGGAGCTTGAGGCGGATTCGACGTTGACCTCCGAATATCTGATGTTGCGCCGCTTCATCGACAGGGTTGATCCGCTGCGCGAAAAGAAGGCGGTTCGCTATTTGGTTGAATGCCAACTCCCTGACGGTTCCTGGAACATTTTTTACGGCGGGCCCGGCGACATCAGCGCGACGGTCAAGGCCTATTTCTCCCTCAAGCTGTCCGGCGTGTCGGCCGACGAGCCGTTCATGGCCAAGGCGCGAGATTGGATTCTGGCCAAGGGCGGGGCCGCGGAAGTGAATGTGTTCACACGCATCACACTGGCATTATTCGGCCAGTACAGTTGGCGGGCGATTCCTGTGATGCCGGTGGAGTTGATGCTGCTGCCTCGCTGGTTTTACTTCAATATTTTTGCGGTTTCCTACTGGTCACGGGCCGTGATGGTGCCGTTGCTCATCATCTATGCGCATCGTCCGCTGCGCCAGGTGCCGCCGGGTGCGGCGATTGATGAGCTGTTCGTGCAGCCAAAGGAATCGGTCCGCCTGAGGCCCTCCCGGAGCTGGTTCACGTGGCGCAATTTGTTTCTGCTGATCGATCATCTGCTTCGGTGGTACGACCGCCACCATCTCCGGTGGCTGCGCCGGCGCGCGATCGCCTCGGCCGCTGACTGGATGTACGCTCGCATGCGGGGCTCCGGCGGCTTGGGCGCGATCTATCCGGCGATGGCTAATTCCGTTGTCGCGTCGCTGCTACTGGGCCGGTCGGTCAACGATGCCGTGGTGCGCAAAGCGCTGGATGAGATCGAAGAGCTGGAGATCAGCGATGAGCACCGGCTGCATCTGCAGCCGTGCCATTCCCCGATTTGGGACACCTGTCTGACCATCAATACGCTAGTCGAGGCCGGATTCGACCGTGACCATCCGGCGCTCGTGAAGTCGGCGGAATGGCTGCTCAGCAAGCAGATCCGCCGCGCGGGGGATTGGCAAGTGCGGCGTCCCGACTCGCAACCGGGCGGATGGTATTTCCAATTTGAGAACGAGTTCTATCCTGATATCGATGATACCGCCGTCGTCTTAATGGCGCTGGGGAAAGTCATCCTACCGGATGAAGAGTGGAAGCGGCGCGAAATGCTGCGAGGGTTCCGGTGGCTGCTGGCGATGCAGGGGCGGGACGGCGGGTGGGGCTCATTCGACGCCGACAATAACAAGCTCATCCTTAACCAGATCCCGTTCGCCGATCATGGCGCGCTGCTGGACCCGAGCACGGCTGACTTGACCGGCCGCGCCTTGGAGGCGATGGGCGTGCTGGGTTTTGATCTGACGTATCCGCCCGCGTCCCGCGGGATCGCCTTTTTAAAGGCCGAACAGGAACCCACCGGCGCGTGGTACGGCCGGTGGGGCGTCAATTATCTCTATGGAACGTGGTCGGCGCTGGCGGGGTTGCGCATGATCCATGAACAGATGAATCAGCCCTATGTCCGCAAGGCGGTGCAATGGCTGGTGTCGGTGCAAAATGAAGACGGTGGGTGGGGAGAGACGTGCGAGTCCTACGTCGACCCGTCCCAGGCCGGCATCGGGCCGAGCGCGCCGTCTCAGACCGCCTGGGCCGTCATGGGATTGCTGCACGCCGGAGAGATTCATCACCCTGCGGTGCGCGCCGGTGTCGACTATTTGCTGCACCATCAACAAAGCGACGGCGACTGGGAGGAGCGGGCTTTCACCGGCACGGGATTCCCCAGGGTGTTCTATCTTCGGTATCACATGTATTGCAAATATTTCCCGCTGTGGGCGCTGGCCCTGTATGGCAATCTCACCGGCCGTGGAGAGATGGTGACGGCCGTGATCCGTGACCAGCACCGCCTTTCCGGCTATTATCGGGTGGGATCGTTCCGTCCTTCGTCGTCCCGGTGACGCCCGGCGGTGCGGGCCGCGTCCCGCCTGAACCCTTCCCATGACGGCGACTCCGCCGACGGACGGCTCGGACCATCCCCGCTGGTTGGTGTGTGTGGCGACCGCCTTCGAGTTGAGCCAGCTCAAACGTCCCCTGCAACTCCACCGCCTCGGCAAGGAAGACACGGCGCCCGTGTTTGACGGGCGCGTGGGGCCGCACCGTCTATCAGTCCTCCAGACCGGCTTCGGGCCGGCCCGGGCCTATCACGTGACCGTCAACGCGCTAAAACGGCGGTCGTGCCTCGGCGTTGTGTCCGTCGGCCTGTCCGGTGGGCTCCAACCGGACCTTCCCTCCGGTGCGCTTGTCATCGGTGATTGTTGGACCCGGGTGGGCCCCCCGGGGGAGGAAGGCCGGTTTGATGCCCTGCGGACCATCGGGCCTCCGGCCGATCGGCGACTCAGGACTGCGGCGCTCCGCGCAGCGGGTGCCTGCGGTCTCGCCGTGCATGAGGGACGGCTCGCGACTTCGGATTGTCTGATCGGCGCCCCGGAGGAAAAACGTGCCCTGGCCGCGCGGACTGGCGCCCTGGCGGTTGATATGGAAAGCGGGGCGGTTGCCGAGGCCGCCTTGGAGGCCAGTGTCACCGTCGTCGCGGTGCGGGCGGTTCTGGATCCCGTCGCGGAGGCCTTGATCATCTCGCCGGAGGCGTTTCTTCTCCCCGACGGTTCGACTTCGGTCTGGAAAAGCGGCCGCGCCGTTTCAGGGCGACCGTCGCAATGGCCGGGGTTATGGGGGGTGGGCCGACGCGGCGCACGGGCCATGGCACTCCTCGCGCGCTGGCTGTGTCTGCTGTGGGCTCAGGAGCCTGCGGCCTTATAGACGATGCGGAGCGTCAATCGGCTTGACTTCATCACTGCAATCCGTTATCATGCCGCGGTTTGCAAGGGTATTCTTCCGTAGCGCGATGACATGGTTGATTGAATAGTCTCCACCGCATGAGCGTCTGAAGCTGTGAGTCGTGGAAGGCAATGTGTGGTACAAGGCGATCCGCACTGAGCCGGCGGGCAGAAGGGGGGATGAGCAGGGTTGCATGTTCGATGGCCGTGAGGGGAGCCTGGGACAGTGTCGATGCCGAATGAGTCGGCGCAGAGCAACACAGAGCAGTAATGTTAACAGTCACAGTGGAGGGCACAGCACCATGGTCAAGCACGTCGTCAAGGCAAGTCTGGTAGTGATCGTTCTGGCCGTCATGGGCGCGGCCGTTGCCAAGTCAGCGGAAAAGGATCCTCTGGTTCCGCGCGTTCCACCGGATCAGATCGCGGAGGCAAAGAAGACGAAGAACCCATTCCAGGGCAATGCAGGGGCGCTGGCGGAGGGCAAGGCCATTTTTGAGGGGAAGGGCACCTGCTTTACCTGCCACGGCATGGAAGGCAAGGGGAACGGCCCGGCGTCGACGGGACTGGATCCGTCACCGCGCAATTTCACCAATCCCGCGTTTGACAAGGCAAAGACCCCGGGTGAAATGATGTGGGTGCTCAAGAACGGCAGTGCGGGCACGGCCATGATTCCGGTGGTGGGCGCAGTGATCACGGAAGAGGAAGGGTGGAAAGCGATCCTGTACGAGCGGAGTCTCGGCGGCGAGAAGCCGTAAGCGCATATCCATCCGGTTTCATGTTGATGCCGGATGAGGCCGTGCGGGCCAGGAGTCTCGCGGCCTATGAAATCGGGGAGGGGAAGCCGGGAGGGTTTCCCCTCCTTGTTTCTTGCCTGGCGCGCATGGAGGCGAGGGCGGTCCGGCATTTCCAAGGTGGCGCGCACATCATCTCGACGTTGAGGTAACGGTGGACCATGCGGCCGATTGACTGACTCATGATTGAAGCAGACCAGCTGACCAAACGGTACGGTGCCCTGACGGCGATCGAACAGGTGACCTTCCGGGTTGACGCCGGCGAAGTGCTGGCATTTCTGGGTCCGAACGGCGCCGGGAAGACGACGACGATGCGCATCCTCACCGGCTCGCTGCCGGCGACATCCGGGCGCGTGCGCGTCGCCGGTTACGATATCGATGAATCGCCGTTGGAGGTGAAGCGGCGGATCGGCTATTTGCCCGAAACGCTGCCGCTGTATCCTGAAATGACCGTCACGGAGTATGTCCGGTACGTGGCCCGGATCAAGGGCGTGAGCCGTTCAAGCCTTCGCCAGGCGGTTGATCAGGCGCTGGAGCGATGCGCACTGGGGCAGGTCCGGGGTCGACTCATCGGCAACCTGTCGCGCGGGTACCGGCAGCGTGTGGGGCTGGCGCAGGCCCTGATCCATGATCCGCCCGTGCTGATTTTAGATGAGCCGACCGGCGGCCTGGACCCCAAGCAAATCATCGAAATCAGGGAATTAATCAAGACGCTGGCCGGTGCGCATACGGTCATCCTCAGCACGCATATCCTTCCGGAGGCGACAGCGATTTGCCAACGCGTGATCATCATTCACAAAGGGCGGGTGGTGGCGGTGGATACGCCGGAACGTCTGGCAACGCAGTTGCGGGGGGCGGAACAGGTGAGGGTCGCCCTGCGCCGGCCGACCGACGCCCTGCGCGAGGCGCTGTCTGCGCTGCCCGGCGTGATGAGGGTCGCTCCGGAAGGAGGGCCGTCCTCGCACGGAGAGGAGATCCCCGTCTGGGTGATCGACTGCGTGCGGGGGCAGGACATCCGGGAATCGGTGGCCCGCATGATCGTACAGGCGGACGGCGGGTTGGTGGAACTGTCCGCCGTGGCGATGTCGTTGGAGGAGGTCTTCCTGCAGTTGACGACCGATGCCGATCGGGCCGCGGAGCCGTTGCCCGATGGACGTCCCGCCTCCTTCCAGGCATTGCCGCCTGAACCCGCTGTTGACCCTCATTCAACGAGTGCGGGAATGACGGGCGCGGGGGGCGCGGATTGAGCAAACTGCTTGCCATCTTCTCCAGGGAATGGCGCTCCCTGCTTGTCTCGCCGATCGCGGCCGTCACCATCGCCATGTTCCTGCTGGTGAGCGGGTACCTGTTCTATACGATTGTGATCACGGCGAGCGTGCAGACGCGCATGATGCTCCGCATGCAACAGATGATTCCCCAAATGAACATTAATGACGTGATCTTGACCCCGTCGCTTCGCAACCTGAGCGTGATTCTGCTCTTGATCGTGCCCATTTTAACCATGCGCACGCTGGCGGAAGAGAGAAAACAGAAGACCAGCGAACTGCTGCTGACATCGCCGGTCACCGTCACGCAGATCGTGCTCGGCAAATACTGCGCTGTCCTGGCGTTGTACGCGCTCATGTTGGGTCTGACCCTCTACATGCCGTTGTTGCTCTCCAGGTTCGGCGTCATTTCCTGGTGGCCGGTGCTGTCGAGCTACCTGGGGCTGTTTCTCGTTGGGGCCGTCTTTCTGTCCGTCGGGCTGTTGGCGTCGTCGCTGACCGAGAACCAAATGATCGCCGCCATCACCAGTTTCTCCCTTCTGCTTGTCATGTGGCTGTTGGGATGGGCCGGTGCCGTGACGGCAGACTCCCAGTTCGGCACACTGCTGACCAACCTCTCCATCCTGCAGCACCTGAACAATTTTTTGCAGGGGTTGATCGATACCAAGGACGTCGTCTACCTGCTGGGCCTTGTGGCCATCGGCCTCTTCCTCACACACCGGGTGTTGGAGTCCCAACGATGGAGGTAGGGGTGGGGGAGCGCCGGTGGGCGCGTTGGACGGGTGTGGGCGGTCTGGCGTTCGCCGCGGCTGGGTTCGTGACCTATGTATTCTTGCCGCGGCGACCGCTGCCCACCAGCATCCTGGAAGGGCTGGCGCTGGTCTGCTTCACGGTATACGTCGCGATGAACTTCCGACTTCTCCGAGTGGCCTCGACGGGACGGGCGGCCCGTGTGGGCCTGCACAGCGGGTTGCTGTCGGTGACGTTCATCGCCGTGATCGGGCTGGCGAATGTGCTGGCGGTCCGCCACAACACCCAGTGGGATTTGTCCGGGTCTGGCCAATTTTCACTGTCTCCCCAGACCGTGAAAATCCTGAAGGCGCTTGATCGTGATGTGACCGTCACCCTCTTTGTACAGGACCTCGGTCCGACCAAGGAAACGCTCCATAGCCTGGTCGGGAGTTATCAACAATATACTCCACGTCTGACGGCCGTCTTTGTCGATCCCGACAAAAGGCCAGCGGTCGCCAGGCAGTACGGAGTGACCCAGTATGACACGGTGGTGTTCGAGAGCGGCGGACAGGTTACCCGGGTGCGCCTGCTGGGCCAGGAGGACCTCAATAACAGGGAGCAACTGTTCACCAACGCGCTGATCCGTGTCACGCGCACCGAAAAGAAACGGATCGCATTTCTAGAGGGCCACGGCGAGCATCGATTGGACGATTCCGGCCAAGGCGGATTCTCTGCCGTGAAAGAAGGGCTGGAACGTGAAGGGTATGAGGTCGTTGGGGTGTCGCTCGCTCAAAGCGGTTCCGTGCCGGATAAGACCACAGTATTGGTCATGGGCGGCGGCGTCAAATTGATGGCGCCCCAGGAAATGGAGGCGATCCGGGCTTATCTGAACAAGGGGGGGCGTGTGCTGGTGCTCACCGATCCCGAGGTCACGACCGGCCTTGAGCCGCTTCTGGCCGATTGGGGCGTGGTCCCGGAACGGGACCTGGCGATCGAGACCTCAATTTCCCTCTTTGGAGCAGGACTGGACGTCGTGGTCGCCCGCTCCTATTCCGCCGAACACCCCGTCACAAAGGACTTTGCGCTGAACACCGCGTTTCCGGCCGCCCGCAGCCTCAGGTTCGATCCGGCGAAATCCGCGCAGTTCAAGCACGATGATCTGGTGATGACCAGCGACAAAAGCTGGGGAGAAACCGATCTGAAGAATCAGCAGGTTTCCTATGACCGGCTGCGCGACATCAAGGGACCGTTGACTCTTGCGATGGCGGTGCAGCCGGTACCGCCCAAGAAGGACCAGGCTCCCGCCGACGCCTCGGACCCCTCCAGCGCAGCGCGCCTCGTGGTCTTCGGTGATTCCGATTTTGCCACCAACAGTTATTTCCGCTTGTACGGCAACGGAGACTTGCTGCTGAATGTCATCAACTGGCTGGCCGAAGATCAAGCGGTCATTTCAATCCGGCCCAAGGAGGCGAGGATGAGCCCCCTGATTCTCAACACTGAGCAGGCTGCAGTCGTTTTTTGGGTCTCCGTCGCGATTCTGCCCGGGGTTGCGTTGCTGGGCGGGGTGGGGGCATGGCAATGGCGGCGGCGGTTGTAATCCGCTGTCGGCTGCGGATACATTGCTGATGGCCGAGAGGGCGGGCAGCGTGGCATGGCGTCGTTGGCGGGGATTGCTGCTGTGGACTGGTGTGTTACTCGTCTTGGGGGCCTACCTCTGGCTGGTCGATCTGCCAAGCGAACGGGAGGCCCAAAAAACATCGGAGCAGGCCGGAAAACTGCTTCCGTTTGACGCGGGGACCGCGACGGCCCTTGTGTTGACGACGGCCGACTCGACGATCTCTCTGAAGAGGGATCAAGGCAGTGCCTGGCGGATCCTCTCTCCATTGAAGACCGACGCCGATCAGGCGGCCGTTCAAACGCTCCTGATGGGATTGAACAATGCCAGCCAGTTGCGGGTCATCGACGAGAATCCGACGGCGTTGGAGCGCTATGGGCTGGCGCCGGCTGCTGTGAGCCTGCGCCTCACGGTCGGCGGTGTTGAGCATGAAGTGGAGTTCGGGGCTGACAGTCCGGTCGGAGCATCCACCTACGCGCGGATCCTGGCCGCTCCTGAAACGGGCCATCCCGCTGATGGGGGACTCTCCTCGCCTGTTCTCCTCGTGCCGCGTGAGACCAAGGAGGCTGTAGATAAGAAACTGTTTGATTTGAGAAGAAAAGAGTTGTTTGATTTGGCGGCCGCCGACGTCTCGGCGATGGAGCTTCACTATCCAGACCAGCCCGTGCCCTTGATCCGCCTGGAGCGAAGGGCGATGCCTGCCACGGGGGGAGCACAAGCAGTCGCCTGGCAAATGGTGGCCCCGATTCATGCGGCAGCGGACAATGACGTAGTTCGGACATTGATCAAACAGGTCAGTTCCTTGCGAGCTACGGCGATTCTTGATAACGAGAAAAATAAAAAAATCAATGAGTTGAAAAAACCGAAGGTTGAGATGACACTTCACGCTGGCAATCGTGCAATTCCCGTGAAGTATTACTTTCCGCTTGGAGAAGAAACCGCCTATGCAGTAACCACACCGGAGTCACCGCTTTATCAAGTCGACCGGGAAAGGGTACTTCAGTTTGAGAAGACCGTGTTTGATCTCATGGACAAACGGATTGTGCAGCTGGAGCCGGATGCCGTCCAACGCCTTGCCGTTGACCGTCTAGGCGAGACCTATCAATTAACCCGTCGTGGAAAGGATTGGCTCTATAACGGGCAGCCTCTTTTAAAACCCGCTGCCGAAAAAGTTCAGAAGTTTTTGAATGCGCTCGGTCAGGCCAAGGTGGAAAAAATAGCCGGGAATTCGATCTCAGCTTGGTCAAAGCTGGGCCTAGCATCCGGAGCAATCATCATCACATTATTTAGTGGTGATCAGAATAACCCACTGCCTGTAGTGGTCAGGCTAGGCAAGCAAGAAGGGAAGTTGCTTTATGTCCGGAAAGGGGATGACGTTGACAGTTACATCACATCAACCCCGCTTGAGGATCTCTTGCCGACAAAGCAAGAATTATCTATAAATACAACTAGTTAAAACAAATTAATTGGTGATTATTTTCCTCGAATCTAGGGGGGGTAAGAGTTGACAATTGGATTTCCGCTTCGGTAGGATTACCGCCGAACTTGAAAGGCAGCCTGTGTCTCCGGGAAGACATGGGCAGGAAGGGGGGCGGAATGGAGGAGCGGTGGACTTGGTGTTTAAAGGATCTGATAACGCAACGAAAGCTGCTCTTTGGGTTTGGGGGTATCCTGTTCCTGCTGACGACCGGGTACCAGGGAGAAGCGGTCACCGGGGGTGCCATAGCGCCGTCTGATCAGATCGCGGAATCCCTCCCCATTCATCCGGCAGATTCCACAGCAGACAAGCGGAATGACCTGGGT
>Ga0335081_10003257_pt1 | contig 25512 bp, 22 predicted proteins | sample Lox_Sample_35_FD_206713 | JGI IMG/M metagenome (GOLD analysis project Ga0335081, IMG submission 206713) | Soil microbial communities from Loxahatchee National Wildlife Refuge, Florida, United States - Lox_Sample_3.5 | ecosystem: Environmental > Terrestrial > Soil > Wetlands | place: USA...
CGGCACGGACGAAGACGCGCAGGGACTTCAGGCCCAGAAGCGCGCCCTTGCCGAGGCCGGTGTCCTCGTGTTTCCCAGCAACGCTAAGGCAGCGGGTTTCTGCCGTGAGGTGATGCTGGCGCTTCCCGATCGGCAGGAGGTTGGCTGATGCTGGTCCGATTGGAAGAATTGCTCAAGGGCAAGCCTGTATTCGTGAATGTGGGTGTGCGTGAGTTTGGCGAGAGCCTGCGTGAAGCCGGCTATGAGGTCGTCTTCGTGGACTGGTCCCCTCCGGCGGGGGGGGACACACGGCTGGCGTCCCTTCTGGATGACCTGCTCTAGACGATGGCTCGCAGATCGGGGTGCGCGCGAGCGCTCGATCCTCAGCGCCACGGGTAGGATGGGCGCGGCCCGACCGCTCCCTGCGACCCACCTCGGTGAAACCCGGTTCCAGGCCCTCTCGATTGGACCCGCTGCCCAGCTTGCACTCCCCGCCGATGGCACGGCCCTGCGCGTGCACAGTGTATTCCCGTCGACCGTGAACCTCGAGGTCGAGGGGAGCGAGTGGCTCGTTGCCCTGAGCGGGCCGATGGGCGCGGTCTATCCGCACGCGGTGGCCCTTGCGCGACCGGAGGACTTTGGGAACTGGGGGCTTGCCGTCGGAAGCCGCGCCTGCCTCCTCGGAGGCTCCCTCTGCCTTCAGGGCCAGGCCCACAACATGGTTGTGGATCTGCGGCAGGCGCTGCGATTGCCGCTGCGAACGGTGCCGTCGATTGTCCGGCTCGGGGGCGCCCATCACGCCTGCGCCATGCGGCTTGCGGAAATCCAGGCTAACGCCGGCTGCGATCTAAGAATGGACGGGTTGTGGCGCCCCGGTCGAGTGACGACGGCGTTGGGCGCAGGCCTCGGCAGGGCGGCTCTAGCCCTTGGCGCGGCGGCCCAGGCCTTCGGTAGATCTCCGGGAGGAGACCTCGCCGCAGGAAGGCGCGCGGGGCACGACGAGGGCGAGGCTCCTCCCGCACTGGGGCGTTCCGTCGCTGCCCTGCTGGGTCTCGGTGCAGGGCTGACGCCCTCCGGGGACGATTTCCTGTGTGGTTTCCTGGCAGCCGCGCGCACGTGCGGACGTTCCCGCGGGCTTCCAAACGCGCTGAAGGATGCTGTGGAGAAGAACATCCGACGAACCAGCCAAATCAGCGCATCCATGGTTCGTTGCGCAATACGGAACTTCTGGCCCATGCCATTGGTGGACCTGGCGGAGGCCCTAGCCGGAGAATGCGAGAACGAAGCAGTGAAGGCTCTCAAGGAATTGTGCGGGCTCGGGCACTGTTCCGGTTCGGACATCGCGACGGGGTTTCTCTTTGGTCTGGAGACCCTTGTCGGCCCCCTAGTTTCAAGTCATTTGTGAGGCTCATTGCCTGTAGTGCGAGTCGCAGAAGAGCCTGGGTCGACGCAGATCCCTGGCCGGGGCTCCCCAGCCTGACAGCTCGCGTGGCGCGTGGTGCGCCGCACGGTGGGCCCTGGCGTGGCGTCCACGGAGGTCGCCACCCAAGCGTGTTAGGCTCCGCGCCTCGATGACGCCCCTGGAACGCTTCCGCGAATTCTTGCGCCGGCTGGAGGCCTGGGCCGATCCGGCGCTCTTCATCAGCGTCGCCACCGAGGCGATGCTGGAGCCTGTCTTCCGCCGCCTCGACGACAAGGGGCCCGGCATGCTCCCGCTCCACGGCCTCCTCTTCGCCATCAAGGACAACATCGACTGGGCCCCGCTGCCCACCACGGTGGGCTGCCCCGACTTCGCGTACCGGCCGGCCCACTCGGCGACGGTGGTGGAGCGTCTCATCGAGGCCGGGGCCATCCCGGTTGGCAAGACCAACCTCGACCAATTCGCGACCGGGCTCGTGGGCACGCGCTCCCCGTACGGGACGCCGCGCAACGCCGTAGACCCGGCGCTCCTCCCCGGCGGTTCCAGCTCCGGGAGCGCCTCGGCGGTGGCGGCGGGACTGGTGGACTTCGCCCTTGGCACTGACACCGCCGGCTCGGGTCGTGTGCCTGCCGCCTTCCAGGAGTTGGTCGGCTACAAGCCAACCCGCGGGCTGGTCTCGATGCGCGGGGTCTTCCCCGCCTGCCAGAGCCTCGACTGCGTGACCGTGCTCGCGCGCACCACCGCCCTGGCCCGGCAGGTCGGCGGCGTGATGGCCGGCTACGACCCCGAGGACCCCTTCAGTCAGCGCCGGACCCTGGTGCGGACGGCGCTGCCGGCGCGCCCGGTGATCGGTGTACCGCTGCGGCACCAGCGCGCCGCCGGGGACGACCGCGCGTACGCGGGAGCCTTCGAGCAGGCTGTCGCCGAGTGGCGGCGGCGCGGCGCCGAGCTGGTGGAGCTTGACGTCGCCTGCCTACTCGAGGCGGCCGGACTGCTCTACGGCGGCCCTTGGGTCGCCGAGCGGCTGGCGGCGGTCGGCGACTTCTGGAGCCGGAGCCCGGGCTCGTTCCACCCGGTGACACGCCAGGTGCTGGCCACCGGGGAGGGGCTGGGCGCGCGCGGGGCCTTCGAGGCGTTCCACCGGCTCGAGGCCCTGCGGCGGCAGGCGGAGGGGCTCTGGGCGCGTTGCGACGCCCTCGTGCTTCCGACCGCCCCGACCCTGGCCACCGTTGCCCAGGCGCTGGCCGAACCGCTGAAGATCAATACGCTCCTCGGTACCTGGACCAACTTCCTCAACCTCCTCGACGCGGCCGCGGTGGCTGTGCCGGGGCCGCGCGCCGCCGACGGGCGGCCCTTCGGCTTCAGCGTGGTTGGGCCCGCCGGTTCGGACCAGGCCCTCCTCGAGCTGGCGGCCTGGTACCAGGGGTCCGCCACGTCGCCGCGCGGGCCCACGCTCCTCGCAGTGGCGGGCGCGCACCTTCGCGGTCTGCCGCTCAACCACCAGCTCCTCGAGCGCGGCGCGCGGTTCGTGGACGAGGTCCGGTCGGCGCCCGCCTATCGGCTGTACACGTTCACCGACGGTTCGATTCGAAAGCCCGGCATGGTTCGCGTGGCGGAGGGCGGGATCGCGGTGCCCCTGGAGCTCTGGGACCTGCCGGAGGCCACATGGGGAAGCTTCCTCGCCGAGATCCCGCACCCGCTCTGCCTGGGGCAGGTGGAACTCGAGGACGGTCGTTGGATCACCGGCTTCCTCATGGAGGGCAGCGCCATAGCCCGCTGCGCCGACATCACGAGCTACGGCGGCTGGAAGGCCTACCTGGCCAGGGTAGCTAACCCGGCCGGGGCGTAGGTCCGGAGTGCGAGCACGAGGTTGCCCCGAAATCGGGCAGTCCGCTCCGGGCGTGCAGAAGTGGGGGGGCGCGGCCGGCGCTTGATCGGCGGCAAGCCTGGCACGCGCCGTGCTGAACCTTGGCCCGATGCGCGACGGCAGCCCCGTCCGGGGCGACCTGCTCTTGGAGACGCGCGGGCTGACCAAGGCCTTCGGGTCGCTCCGGGCCAACGACGGGATCGACCTCGAACTGCGGGCAGGCGAAGTGCATGCCGTCCTCGGCGAGAACGGAGCCGGCAAGAGCACGCTCATGAAGATGCTCTACGGCTACTACCAGCCGACCGCTGGCGAGATCCGGGTGGGCGGCGACGTGGTCCGGCTGAACAGCCCGCGGCAGGGTCGGGCCCACCGCATCGGGATGGTCTTCCAAAGCTTCACGCTCATCCCTGCGCTGGAAGTCTGGGAGAACGTCGCGCTCTTCCTCGACCAGCACTCGTTGAGGCGCGACGAGGTGCTGCGGCGCGTCCGCGAGATAAGCCAGGCGTACCGGCTTGAGATCGAGCCGACGGCACTGGTCCGCGACCTGCCGCTGGGGACGCGCCAGAAGGTCGAGATCATTAAGATCCTCTTGGCCGGCGCCCGCATCCTCATCTTCGACGAGCCGACTAGCGTCCTCGCGCCCCATGAGGCGGAGGCCCTCTTCAGCATCTTCGACCGGCTCCGCAGCGAGGGCTACGCGGTAGTCTTCATCACCCACAAGATGGGCGAGGTGCTCCGCTGCGCCGACTGGATCACCGTGCTGCGCAAGGGGCGCGTTGCCAGCAGCCTGCCTGCGGCGGGGGCCACCAAAGAGCTGCTGGCGGCGCTGCTAGTGGGGGAAGGGGGCGAGGACGGCGACGCCATCCCGCGCCGCGGCCCGACCACGGTGGGCGGCGACCCGCCGGTGCTGTGCTTCGAGGGGGTCGCCTGCCGGACCGACGACGGGCGTCCGGGCCTAACGGGCCTCGACCTTGAGATCCGCTCGGGCGAGGTGCTGGGGGTCGCCGCCGTCTCCGGGAACGGGCAGGAGTACTTGGCCGACCTCGTGCTGGGGCTGCGCCCGACCTCGGAAGGGCGGGTACTCGTCGGCGGTAAGGCCCTCGTTCCCGCCACCCCCGCGGTGGCGCTCGCAAGCGGAGTGGCGTGCCTGCCCGAGGACCCGCTGCGAATGGGCGCGGTCGGCGGCCTTACCGTGCGCGAGAACATGATCCTGGGCGCCCACCGGCCGTACTGGACCGCGGGCGGATGGATTCCCGACCCGGGCAAGCTGAAGGCCGCCGTCGGGGCCGCCCTGATGACGGCGTTCGTACAGGCTCCGCCGGAGCTCGACACGCTGGCCGGAGACCTTTCCGGCGGTAACCTGCACCGGGTCCTCATCGCGCGCGAGTTGGGGCGGAACCCGGCGCTGCTCATCTCCTACTACCTCACCCGCGGCCTCGACCTCTCAAACGCCAGGGCCGCCCGCGAGCTGGTCCTGAGCCACGCTGCTCGCGGCATGGGCGTGCTCTTCGTCTCGGAAGACCTCGACGAGCTCTTCGCGCTGAGCGATCGGATCCTGGTACTGCACGCCGGGCAGTCGCGGGGGTGCTTCCGCCCCACAGAGGTCACCCCTCGCGACATCGGCCTGCTCATGACGGGGGCGCATGGTCGCGCTTAGACTGGCCCGCACCGCCGTCACGGCGGGCTTGACCGTGGGGGCTCTTGCGCTCTTCAGCGTCCTCCTCCTCACGAGCGGCAAGAGCCCCGTCGATACCTTCGCCAGCCTGCTCGGCTCCACGCTGGGCAACGCCTACGGGCTCGGCGAGGTGTTCGTGAAGCTGATCCCGCTCCTCTTCACCGCGCTGGCGGTGGCGCTCCCGGCCCGTCTCGGTTTGGTGAACGTGGGCGGGGAGGGGCAGCTCCACCTCGGCGCGCTGTTCGCGGCTGCGGCCGCCCTGGCGCTCGGCTCTGGAACGTCCCGCTGGCTCGGCCTGCCGGTCGGCGTCCTGGCCGGTATGGTGGGCGGAGCGGTCTGGGCGCTCGTGCCTGCCCTCCTGCGCTCCTGGGGCTGGCTCAACGAGACCATCTCCACCCTGCTCCTCAACTACGTGGCGCTGCGCGTGGTGGATTTTTTCGTCTACGGCAGGCTGCGCGACCCCGGCAGCGCGAACGTGCCCCAGACCAAGGCCTTCGGGCCCGGCTTCCTCTGGCCGGTCTTCACCGGGCGCGTCCATGTGGGACTGGCGCTGGCGCTCGTGGCGCTGGCCGCGGCTACCTTGGTGCTCGGCTGGACGCGTTGGGGCTACGAGATCCGCGCCATCGGGGGGAACCCGGTCGCTGCCCACCGCCACGGCCTGCCGTTGGCCCGAGCCATCGTGGCGGTGCTGTGCGTCGGAGGCGCCCTGGCCGGTGTGGCGGGCACCGGCGAGATCATGGCGATCCAGGGACGGCTCCGGCCCCACTTCTCGGCCGACTACGGCTACCTCGGCTTCCTCATTTCCTGGCTCGCCGGCCACCGGCCGCTGCGGATTCTGGTCATGGGCTTTCTGGTGGCAGTCATCGCGACCGGTGGTGACAGCCTGCAGCTCGATCAGGGGCTGCCGTCCGCCACCGTGAACATCCTCATGGGCCTCCTGCTCATCGTGGTGCTGGCGCGCGCAGGCAAGCATGGGCCCTGAGTTCTTCCAAGGCTGGCTGGCCGGGGCCATCCTGGCCAGCACCCCGATCTTCTACGCGGCGCTGGGCGAGACCCTGGTCGAGAGGGCCGGACTCATCAACCTGGGTGTCGAGGGCACCATGCTGATGGGGGCCTCGGTGGGCTTCGCCGTCGCCTCAACCAGCGGCTCGATCCTCCTCGGCCTGGCGGCGGCAGCGCTCGCCGGCGGTCTCTTCAACCTGCTCCTCGGCCCGCTGGTGGTGACTCGCGGCGCCAACCAGCTCGCCTCGGGGCTGGCGCTGATGTTCCTGGGCCAGGGGCTGAGCGCCTTCTATGGCCGGCCCTTCGTCGGGACTACCGTGGACGGCCTCGGGCCGCTGCCGATCCCGGGCCTGTCCAACCTGCCCTGGCTCGGGCCGATCCTCTTCAGGCAGGACGCCCTGGCGTACCTGGCCGTGCCGGCCGCTTTGGCCGTCTGGTACCTGCTCAACCGGACGGGCTGGGGTTTGCACCTGCGGGCCGTCGGCGAGGATCGGATGGTGGCGTACGCGGCCGGCTCGAAGACCGGGCTCCTGCGCTTCCAGGCGCTCTTCCTGGGGGGCCTGTTGGCAGGTCTGGCCGGCGCCCACCTCACCCTGGCCATCGCCCACACTTGGACCGAGGGGCTCACCGCCGGCCGCGGCTTCATCGCCGTTTCGCTCGTGATCTTCGCCGCCTGGAACCCGCTGCGCGTCTTGCTGGGCGCGCTGCTCTTCGGCGGTACGCTGGCCCTGCAGATCCAGTTGCAGGCGCGGGGCGCGCAGATCTCGCCCTTCCTCCTCGACATGCTTCCCTACCTCGCCACCCTGGCGGTCCTGGTGCTGCTCCGCAAGGCCAGCCGAGGCCGGATGCCCGAGGGGCTCCGTGAGGTCTTCGAGTCCTCGGCCTGAACCCTGGACCACGACACGAGCTTCACTCAACCACGACGGAGGTTACGATGTCCCGCATGAAGTCGGCCTCGAAGCTTCTCAGCCTGGCTTTGCTTCTGGCGTTCGGCACCCGCGCCGCCGCAGCCGACAAGATCATCGTCGGCGCCCTGCACGTCGGCTCGGTCAAGGACGCCGGGTACAACCAGGCCAGCCACGACGGCCTGGAGCAGCTCAAGAGGAACATTCCCGGCCTGGTAGTCCTCGAGGCGGAGAACGTCCCCGAGAGCGCCGACGCTGAGCGCGTCATGGAGCAGATGATCAACAAGGGGGCGACGATCATCATCGCCCAGAGCTTCGGCTTCCAGGACCCGGCGCTCAACGTGGCCGCCAAGTACCCCAAGGTCACGTTCCTCCACGCCAGCGGCTTCAAGCTGGCGCCCAACTTCGGGACCTTCTGGGGAAACAACTTCGAGGCCATGTACCTGGCCGGCATCGCCGCCGGGGCCGCGACCAAGACCGGCAAGCTCGGCTTCATCACCGCCTTCCCGATCCCCAACATCCTGGCCTCGATCAACGCCTTCCAGCTGGGCGCCAGGACCCAGAACCCCAAGGTCACCACCACCGTCACCTACAACAACGCCTGGGTCGATCCGGTCAAGGAGGCGGCGGCGGTGAACGCGCTCGCCGACGCCGGCGTGGACGTCGTCACCATGATCACCGACAGCCCCATCACCATCGTAAAGACGGCAGAGGCCCGCGGCATCAAGTCGGTCGGTTTCCATTCCGATGCGCTCGCGCACTTCGCGCCGAAGGGCTGGCTGACAGGAGTCGCCTATACTTGGGGGGACCTCTACACCAAGTTGGTGAAGGAGGTGGTGGCCGGCACTTGGAGGTCCGGCCACGTCCGCGGCGGCATCGAGTCGGGCTACCTCAAGCTGGCCGCGTTCGGCCCGAGCGTCACCGCCGAGACCAAGGCCCGGATTGCCAAGGCTCAGGCCGACATCATTGCCGGCAAGGTGGTCATCTTCACCGGTCCGCTCAAGGACAACGCCGGGAACGTGGTCATCCCGGCGGGGAAGGCGGGCGGCATAGAGCTCCTCGACACCACCAAGTGGCTGGTCGAGGGCGTCATCGGCCAGGCAAAGTAGGCGGCAGGAGAATCCCATGCCCGTGGTCCGCGCCCGACCGTACCCTTTCGATTTCGAGCGCCGGACCACGGCCCTCCTGCTCATCGACTTCCAGCGCGACTTCCTGGAGCCCGGCGGCTTCGGGGAGAGCCTGGGGAACGACGTCTCGCTCCTACGCCAGGCCCTGGGCCCCGCCGTCATGGTCCTGGCCGCGGCGCGGCAGGCGGGCCTTGCCATCCTCCATACCAGGGAGGGGCACCGGCCTGACCTCGCCGACCTGGCCCCAGCCAAGGCACGGCGAGGCAACCCGACGTTGCGGATCGGCGACGAGGGGCCGCTCGGCCGCCTGCTCGTCCGCGGCCAGCCTGGCCACGACATCGTGCCGGAGCTGGCGCCGCTCCCCGGCGAGCCGGTCATCGACAAGCCGGGGAAGGGCGCCTTTTACGCCACCGAGCTCGACACCCTGCTCCGCAATCGCGAGATCGCTGCGCTCCTCGTGTGCGGCGTCACCACGGAGGTCTGCGTTCACTCCACCGTGCGCGAGGGGAACGATCGGGGCTACGATTGCCTGGTCATCGAGGACGCCGTGGGGTCCTACTTCCCTCGGTTCCAGGAGGCCGGGCTGGAGATGATCCGCGCCCAGGGAGGCATCTTCGGGTGGACCGCTGCCTCGAGGGACGTCCTCGCTGCCTTGGAGCAGCCCACCTGAGCGCCGTGGCCGGGTGGGCCGTCGCCATGATCGGACGTGGCTCGGGCTCCACGCCGAGCGGCGACGATCTCCTGGTGGGCTGGCTTGCCGGGCTGCCGCGCCAGTTGCGCAGAGGACTCCCGGCGCACCGGGCGCTGGCGAACCGCCTCATCGCGACTTGCCGGCTGTCGCGCCGCTTCCTGCAGAACGCGCTGGCGGGGTGCTTCCACCTCGCCTTCGCTCGCTTGGCCAGCCCCGACGTCGTGCCCGGAGCGGCACACCCGCTCGCCCGCGCGCTGGCGGAGCAGGGCGACCGGAGCGGCCACGCCTCGCTCGCCGGCTGCCTCGCTGGCCTCTACCAGGGGGCCTGACCGTGGCCACCGCCTGGCGCTATGTCCCGCAGTGCTACCGCGATTCCGTGAGCCTCATGGCGTTCTCGCGCCGCTGGGCCGCGCGGCCCGGGATTTCCCGGGCCACGGCGCAGATGGGGACCGCCGCCAACTTGGCGCTGCTCGTAGAGTCCGGGGTCCTCGCCGAGCCGCCGCCGCCGCGCCCCGACGACCTCCTGCTTGTGGTCGCGGGGGAGGGCGAGCTCGAGCCGCTTCTCGACGAGGCAGAGAGCGAACTGCGCGTGCCTCGGAAGGCGCAGGGTCAGGCCCGCGGGCCTGCGGCCACCGCCCCGGCCTCGGTGCTGGAGGCGGTGAAGGCCGATCCGGCCCTCGACCTCGCGCTCATCTCCGTCCCGGGCGACTATGCCGCCGGCGAGGCGCTCAAGGCGCTCGCCTCCGGCCTCGACGTGATGCTCTTCAGCGACAACGTTAGCGTCGAGCAGGAGGTGCGGCTCAAGCAGGAGGCGACACGCCGGGGGCGGCTCTTGCTCGGCCCCGACTGCGGCACCGCGATCTTGAACGGCACGCCGCTCGGTTTCGCCAACCAGTTAAGGCGCGGGCCGGTGGGCGTGGTGAGTGCGTCTGGGACCGGCCTGCAGGAGGTGACCAGCCTCCTCGACCGCTGGGGCCTCGGCATCAGCCAAGCCTACGGGACCGGCGGGCGGGACCTCATGGAGGCCGTGGGCGGCCTCACGGCCCTCGCCTGCATCGACCGCCTGGCCGCCGATCCAGAGACCGCTTGTCTCTTGCTGGTGGCGAAGCGGGTGGGACCGCGCGTGCGCGAGAAGCTGACCGAGCGCCTACGGACGCTCCGCATCCCCGCGATTACCTGCTTCCTTGGCGACGGGATCACGCTCGAGGCGGCCGCGTTCGAGGCCTTCCGCAAGGTGCGAGGGCGGGACCCCGAGGAGGCTCCGTTGCCGGCGCCCCGCGCTATCCCCGGTCGGCGTCACCGGACCGCCGGATTCCTGCGCGGCCTCTACGCCGGCGGGACGCTCTGCGCCGAGGCCGCCTGGCTGTGCGCTCGCAGCGGGGTGGAGGTCTTCAGCAACGTCCAGGCTGAGGGCGTGCGACCCGTCGACGACGTGTGGCTCTCGCGCGGCCACTGCTTCATCGACCTCGGCGAGGACCAGTTCACCCGCGGTCGACCCCACCCCATGATCGATCCGACGCTCCGTCTGGCGCGCCTGGCCGAGGAGGCCGCTCGGCGCGACACCTTCCGCATCCTCGCGGACGTCGTGCTCGGCCACGGGGCCCACCCGGACCCGGCCGGCGTGCTGGCCCAGGCGGTCCTGGCGCTGCCGCTCGACGAGGAGGGGCGCTGCCCCGAGGTCTGGGCCTGCGTCACCGGGACGGAGGCGGACCCGCAGGGCTGGTCGACAAGCATGCGAACGCTGGCCATGGCCGGGATCCGGTGCTTCGGGTCCAACGCGGCGATGGTCGCCGAGGCGCTGAGGACCCTGCCGTGAAGGTCCTGAACGTCGGAATCGCCTCCTTCCTGCCCGGGCTCGAGGCCTCCGGCACCGAGTACGTGGCGCTCGACTGGCGTCCCCCGGCCCACGGCGATCCCGCGCTCGCATGGAAGGCCGCGCAGCTGCTTGCCGACCCACGGGTCGACGCGGCCAACGCGGAGGCCTTTAGGCGGCTGACCTCGTCGCGCCCGGTGCTCACGGGTGCTGACCTGGCCCGGAGCTGCATCTCGGCGCTCGACCACGAGCGCACGGGCCAACGGCTGCTCCTCCACGCGGGGCCGCCCCTCGAATGGTCGCGGGCGTCAGGCCCGGTTCGCGGCGCGCTCGCGGGCGCCGCGCTCTGGGAGGGCTGGGCGGCAACGGCGGCCGACGCCGAGGTGCTGTTCGAGAGCGGAGCGGTGGCGCTCGCACCCTGCCACCACCACGGGGCCGTGGGCCCGATGGCGGGCGTCATCAGCCCCTCCATGCCGCTCTGGATCGTGGAAGATCCGGCCACCGATCGCCGCGCCTTCTGCAACTTCAACGAGGGGCTCGGCAAGGTGCTGCGCTTCGGCGCCTACGGTCCGGACGTCCTGGAGCGGCTGGCCTGGATGCGCGACGGCCTCTTTCCGGCCGTCAAGGCTGCGCTGGCCGCACTCGGCCCGGTGGAGCTGCGCCCGCTGATGGCCAGGGCGCTCCAGATGGGTGACGAGTTGCACAACCGGAACGCCGCCGCCACCGCGCTCTTCAGCCGGGTGCTGGCGCAGGGGCTCGTGAAAGCCAACCTGGCGGCCAGCACCTTGTCGGCGGTTCTCGAGTACCTTTCCGCCAACGACCACGTCTTCCTCAACCTCTCGATGGCCGCTTCCAAGCTCGCCGCCGACGCCGCCGGGGACGTGCCACGGAGCACGCTCTGCACCGCCATGGCGAGGAACGGCACCGACTTCGGGATCCGGCTCTCCGGCCTGCCGGGCCGCTGGTTCACGGCGCCGGCGCCGGTCCTCGACGGCCTCTTCTTCGCCGGCTACGGGCGGGCCGACGCGGCGCGGGACCTGGGCGACAGCGCCATCACCGAGACGGTTGGCCTCGGCGGGATGAGCTTGGCCGCGGCGCCCGCCATCGTCCGCTTTGCCGGCGGTGGCGCCGCCGCCGCCATGGAGGGGACGCTGGGCATGTACGCGCTCTGCCACGGCGAGCACCCGGGGTTTTGCATCCCCGGGCTCGATTTTCGCGGGGCGCCGACCGGCATCGACGCCCGTAAGGTGGTGGACCTCAACCGCGCTCCCATCATCAACACCGGGATCGCTCATCGCCTGGCCGGCATCGGCCAGATCGGCGCCGGGATCACCGCAGCGCCCCTCGCTTGTTTCGAGCAGGGGCTGGCGGCGCTGGCCGACGCGTGGCCGCTCGCCGAGCCCTGAGCCCGCGCACGCTCAGGTCGGCCCCGCCACGATGGCGGTCCCGCTCGTCCCCTCGATGAGGTCCGGCAGCCGGTCCAGCCGGCCGATGATGGCGCGCCGCGGGCTGGCCGCAGGGCCGGCGAGGTAGTCGAGCGCGGCCTCTACCTTAGGTCGCATGCTCCCGGCGCCCAGTTCTCCCGACGCGATGAGCGCGCGCGCCTCGGCTTCTCCGATCCGGCCGAGTCGCCGCGCCGTCGGCTTGCCCCAGCCAGTGAAGACCGCCTCCACCCCCGTGCAGAGGAGGAGTGCCTGGGCGCTGAGCAGCCGCGCAAGGAGCGCGCTCGTCCGGTCCTTGTCGATAACCGCCTCGACGCCGGTCAGCGTGCCTTCAGCGCCGCGGAGGACCGGTATGCCGCCGCCGCCGCAGGCGACTACCACCCGGCCCTGTCGCGAGAGGTGATCGATGTCCTCTGCCTCGAGGATGGCGAGCGGGCGCGGGGAGGGGACCACGCGCCGCCAGCCGCGCCCAGAGTCCTCGGCCACCTGCCAGCCGAACCGGTGGGCCAGGGAGCGGGCGCAGGCCTCCGTGTAGAAGGGGCCAATGGGCTTGTCGGGCCGGGCGAAGGCCGGATCGGCCGGATCGACCGCCACGTGGGTGACCAGAGTCACCGCCGAGCGGTCGAGCCGCCGTAGCGCGAGTTCGTGGTGGAGGGCGCGCTGGAACATCGAGCCGATGGCGCCTTGGGTGTCGGCGGTGGCGTAGTCCATCGGGACCACCGGCACCTCGGGGTAGGCGATCTCGCTGCGTCGCAGGATGAAGCCGACCTGCGGGCCGTTTCCATGGGTGACCACCACGCGCCAGCCGCTGGCCATCAGCGCGGCCAGGGCCGGGCAGGCAGTGCCGACCGACATGGCCTGGTCGGCGAGGCTTCGGTGCTGCTCGTCGATGATGAGCGCGTTCCCGCCGATCGCGACCACCGCCAGGGGCGCATCCCCTCTAGCGACGGCGACCTCTGCGGCGGCCGGACCGTTCACGTGTGCTCCCGAGCGTCCACGTGGCGCGCCACGCGTGAGGGGATCCTAGCACCGGTGCAACGGGAGGCGCGTCCGGCGCGCCTCGGGTTCCCGTTTGCTCGCGCCGAGGCGAAGAGGGGCACTTCAAGTCCGGCCTTCCTAGCTACCCTCTCGCGCCGTTGCCAGACGGCGAAGGGTCTCCGCCGCCCTGTCAGGGCGCCATCTCCTGCTTGAAATGCGTGCAGGTCGGCGGGGCGGGGCGGCACACCGGGCTCGGAACAGCGGCCTGCGCCTCCGAACAGAGCGCCCGGGGTGCGTCCGGCGGTGGCGTGGCGCATGCAGGAGCCGGCGGGCCGGCCAACCAGATCTCGAGGGCGTCTTACCGAGAGCCGGGGGAGAGGGGTGAAGGGGGGCCGCGCCGCCAGGTGGGCTGCGTTGTCTTCCGGCGCTGGTAGTCCAGGAATTCGAATTCCGATAGATTCACTCGCTCGATTCCCCGTTCTAATCGAAGAAGGAGACCCGACATGCGGAAGATGCTGTTCGCCATCCTGGGATTGGTCCTCGCGTTCAACACCATGGCTGCGGCGCCGAAGTCCAAGGTGCGCATCGCGCTCATCGTGGAGTCGACCGTGGACGACAAGGGCTGGTGCCAGGCCATGCACGATGCCATCAAGGCGGTGCAGGCGAAGTACGGGCCGGACCTCGTGGAGTACAGCTACAGCGAGAAGATGAAGCCGGTGGACGCCGGATCGGCGGCTCGCCAGTACGCCTCGCGTGGATTCGACATCGTCATCGCCCACGGAGCCCAGTTCAAGAACCTCATCCTGGAGATGGCCGACGAGTTCCCCAAGACCTCCTTCGCCTTCGGGACGAGCGCCGAGGTCGGGCCGAAGAACGTCTTCACCTACATGCCCCAGAGCGAAGAGACGGGCTACCTGAACGGCCTCATCGCCGGGGCCACTACCAAGTCCAACATCGTGGGGCTCGTCGGGCCGGTGGACGGCGGCGACGCCGCCCGCTACGACCGCGGCTTCGTCCTCGGTGTGAAGGCGGCGAACCCGAAGGCGGAGGTGAAGGTCGCGCACACCGGGAGCTTCGGGGACTTCGTGAAGGCCGGCGAGCTCGCCCAGACGCAGGTGAAGGCCGGCGCGGACGTGCTCACGGGCTCGAGCCAGCAGGCCCTCGGCGCCCTTCGCGCCGTGGCTGCTTACAAGGATCAGTACCTGTGGTGGGTGGGTCAGGACGTGGCCCAGCTCCGCATCCCGGAGTCGTCGAAGGTCATCGCCGCCGCGAGCTACAACTACGCCGCAGTGATCGAGTCGCTCCTCGCGAAGCGGGCGTCCGGCGTGCGTGGCGGGGAGAACCTGCCGCTCAACTTCGCAAACGGTGGCTTCGTCTACGAGTTCAACGACTCCGTCGGCCCGGTGCTCACCAAGGCGCTGCGCAGCCGGGTGGAGGAGGCCAAGGCGAGCATGGCGGCCGGGAAGCTCCCGCTCGACTGGAAGAGCGTGAAGTTCTGACGGGGTCTCGGGAGCCGCGCCGCGCCCCGGCGCCGCCGGGGCGGGCGCGGTGTCCCTGGTACACGCATGGACGAGCCGATCCGGGAGCTCCAGCTCGAGGGCATCACCAAGCGCTTCCCCGGGATCCTGGCCTGCGACCGGGTGACTCTCGGGGTGCGCCGCGGCGAGGTGCTCGCGCTGGTGGGCGAGAACGGTGCCGGCAAGTCGACGCTCATGAACATCCTCGCCGGGCTCTACCAGCCCGACGAGGGGCGCATCCTGGTGAACGGCGAGCCCGTCCATTTCCGCTCCCCAGCCGATGCCTACGACCGGGGCATCGGGATGGTGCACCAGAACTTCATGCTGGTGCCGAACATGACGGTGGCCGAGAACGTGGCCCTCGGCATGAAGGCGCTCCACGGGAGACTCTGGCTCGACGTGAAGGAGGCGCGGCGCCAGGTCCTCGAGGTCGCGGCCCATCACGAGCTGCCGGTGAACCCCGACGCCCGCGTCTGGCAGCTCTCGGTCGGCGAGCAGCAGCGCGTCGAGCTCGTGAAGACCCTGTGCTTGGGGGCGCGGCTCCTCATCCTGGATGAGCCCACCTCCGCCCTCACTCCTCAAGAGACGGACGACCTCCTGGAGCGACTGAAGCGGATGACCGCTGAGCTCTCCATCATCTTCATCAGCCACAAGCTGAACGAGGTGAAGACCCTCTCGGACCGGGTCACCATCCTGCGCCACGGGGCGGTGGTCTACAACGGCACCACCGCGAACCACTCCACCTCCGAGCTCGCCGCGCTCATGACGGGCCGGGAGGTGATCCTCCCCCGGAACGACGGGTCCGGGTCTCCCGGGGCCCCCATCCTCCGCGTGCGGGGGCTCAAGGTGCGCGGGGACCGGGGCCACTGGGCCCTCGACGGCCTCGACCTCGAACTGCGCACCGGGGAGATCCTGGGCCTGGCCGGTGTCTCCGGGAACGGCCAGCGGGAGCTCGCCGACGCCCTCGCCGGGCTGCGCCCGGTCGAGGAGGGGACCGTCTCCTTCGACGGCCGCGACATCTCCCACTCCTCCCCCCGCGCCATCATCGACCGGGGCATGGGCTACATCCCTGAGGACCGCCACGGCGAGGGGATCGTGGGGTCCTTCTCCCTGAAGGAGAACCTGGTCCTGAAGGACTTCGCCACGGACCGCTTCAGCCGCGGGGGGCTGCTCAAGCTCTCCGGGATCGACGGCAACGCCGAGGAGCTCCGGGAGCGCTTCGACATCCGCTGTTCCTCCACCGCGGTGGCGGCCGGCACGCTCTCCGGGGGCAACATCCAGAAGGTGATCCTGGCGCGGGAGCTCGGGAGGGGGCCGAAGGCGCTCGTGGCGGTCTATCCCACCCGGGGCGTGGACATGGGGGCCGAGGAGTTCATCCACTGCCAGCTCCTCGCCTTGCGCAGCCAGTCGGTGGGGATCCTCCTCGTCTCCGAGGAGCTCGACGAGATCCTGGACCTCTCCGACCGCGTCGCCGTCATCTACAAGGGGCGCATCCTGGCGGTGGTCCCCGCCGCGGAGGCCACCCGGGAGAAGCTCGGGCTCCTCATGGCCGGGGTGACCGATGAGTAGGCGGTTCGCGCTCCTCTACTCGACCGCGGTGGTGGCGGCGGCGGCGCTGGCGGCGGCCGCCACGGTCGGGCTCGTGCTCGAGGTCATCGGCTTCAGCCCCTGGACCACCTTCGGGGTCATCCTCACCGGCCCCCTCCAGGACGTCTTCGGGGTGACGGAGGTCCTCGTCCGGGCGGTCCCCCTCACCCTGGTGGCTCTCGGGGTCGCCATCTCCTTCCGCAGCGGCATCCTGAACATCGGCGCCGAGGGGCAGATCCTCATCGGCATCCTCTGCTCCGCGGGGGTAGCGCTCTCATTCCCCGGGCTCCCCCGCGCGATCCTCCTCCCTCTCAGCCTCCTCGCCGGCACTTGCGGCGGAGCGCTCTGGGGGGGGATCGCCGGGGTGCTGCGGGCCCGCTTCGACGTGAACGAGATCCTGAGCACGGTGATGCTCAACTACATCGCCGCCCAGCTCTACACCTTCATGCTCCGAGGCCCGCTCATCGACCCGGCCGAGCTCATGACCGGATCGGGCACGCCCCAGTCCATGCGGCTCCCCCGAGCCGTCTGGCTCGACCGCCTGGTGCCGGGGACCCGCCTCCACACCGGGCTCGTCCTGGCGCTCGTCCTCGCGGCTCTCGTCTGGGTGCTCATGTGGAGGACCACGCTCGGCTACCGGATGCGGGCCGCCGGCGCCGGCGCCAAAGCCGCGCGCTACGCCGGCGTCCACGTGGAGCGCGCCCTCGTCGTCGCCATGCTCTTCGCCGGCGGGTTCGCCGGCCTCGCCGGGGCCGTGGAGGTGCTCGGGGTCCACCACCGGGCCATCGAGGCCATCTCCTCCGGCTACGGGTTCGCGGCCATCGTAGTGGCGCTCTTCGGCGGGCTCCACCCCGCCGGCATCGTGCCGGCCGCGATCTTCTTCGGTCAGCTCCTCGTGGGCGCGGACATGACCCAACGCTCGGTGGGGGTGCCGGCGAACATGATCCTCGTTCTCCAGGGCGCCATCATCCTCGCCATCGTCTCCGCCAAGATGTACCTCAACAACCCCTACGCGAGGCAGCGAGCGGCCCGGCTGGTGAGCCACATCCCCGGGCTTCGATCCGTCGTCTCCACGGCGGAGGAGGCCCGATCGTGAACGCCGGGCGCATGGCCTACGACATCCTGAGCCTGGGCGTCCCCTTCTCGGTGGCGCTCCTCCTGGCCGCGCTCGGCGAGATGTTCAACCAGAGGGCCGGTGTCTTCAACCTCGGGTGCGAGGGCATCATGAGCATGGGCGCCCTCCTCGGCTTCTTGCCGGGGTACCTCGTCCGGTCCGGGGCGCTCGCTCCCTACACGAGCCTCCTCGGGTTCGCGCTCGCGGCGGCGGTGGGGGCGCTCCTCGGCCTTCTCTTCGGGCTCGTGACCGTCACCTTCCGCGCCCCCCAGGGGATCGCCGGCATCGGCTTGCAGATGCTGGGGGTGGGCGTTGCCGGCACGCTCTTCCGCCACTTCATCGGCGGTGTGACCGGCGTGGAGGGGGTGGCGGCCTGGCCGATCCCGCTCCTGTCGCGCATCCCCCTCCTGGGCGGGATCCTCTTCAACCACAACCCCATCGTCTACCTCGCCTTCCTGGCCGTCCCGGCGAGCTGGTTCCTCCTCAATCGAACTCCCTGGGGGCTCCGGGTGCGAGCGGTGGGCACCCACCCCCGGGCGGCGGACACCATGGGGATCGACGTGAACCGGGTACGCTACCAGGCGCTGCTGCTCGGCGGCGCCATGGGTGGGCTCGGAGGCGCCTACCTCTCCCTTTGCCAGGCGAAGATGTTCGCCGACGATCTGGTGGCGGGGCGGGGCTTCATCGCCGTGGCGCTCGTCTACTTCGGGCGCTGGAGCCCCTGGGGCATCACCGGCGGGGCGCTGCTCTTCAGCCTGGCGCAGACCTTCCAGCTCGCCATCCAGGTGGGGGGAATCAAGTTCCCCTACGAGTTCGCAGTGATGCTGCCCTACGCGCTCGTCATCCTGGTGCTCGCCCTGACGCGGACCCGTAGCCTCGGGCCGAGCGCGCTCGGCAAGCCCTTCAACCGGGAGATGCGGGTCTAAGGCCGGCTGGACGCCTCTCTAGACGAAGGCGTTATTCAGGATCTCGCCGAACCCGCCGCCGCCCGGGACGATGTACTGGTGGTCGTCGAGTCCCCGCTCCTCGTCCCAGCGGGTGCCCGGGACTGTCTCCAGCACCTCGGGAGCGGAGAGCCCTCGGTCGAGCCGGAGCGCGTAGACCGCCACCTCGGGGTGGGTGCCGGTCATGTGCCGGAGGTACTCCGGCGTGACGATGAGGTGGACGTTGATGATGCGGCGCGGGGTGCCCGGCACTTTCTTCTTGTAGGTGTCGATGGCTGTGGAGAGGGACCCGCCCGTCGCGCCCATGGGATCGGGGAAGAGCAGGAAGGCGCCGTCCACGTCGCCCCCGATCTTCATCCCGCCGATCCCGGCCCCCACCACCTCCTCGTGCGGCCCGAGCATGCGGCTCATGATGATGTGGTCCTGGCGCACGAGCGCGGGGTCGAGCGTCTCGTTCAGGAGGTCGTAGGCGCACTGGGAGGGGAGGGCCCCGGCCCGGGCGATGTTCACGGTCACGGCGCGGACGTCCGGGTCGATGACCTCGCCCTCGAAGATGGCGCGGGGCGAGGTGTCGATCATCCGCGTGGGGACCGCCACGCGGCGCCTCGGGAACTCCGCGGCGATGACGGTGCGGAGGAGGTCGTCGTAGAGGAGTCGCACGAGGCGGGTGATGACCGGCTGGCGGGTGCCCTTCGCACACAGGGTGGCTAGCTGCCCGAGGAGGAGGGGATTCGCGAGGATGTGGACCTGGTTGCCGTAGCGGTGCTCGATCTCGGTGGCTCGGAACGGGACGTGGTCGTAGGCGCGATCTCGCATGGGGCGGGAAGATACTCCGGCCCACAGCCGTTGGGGCCGTAAACCCGCGGCGAACGGGTCGGGAAGGGGCGCCCGCTCCGTCGAGAGGGGACTGGCCCTTCCTCTTTCACCGGGAGGTGGGTCGGCCTCGGCCGGCCCATGCTCGAGCGCCCGCCCGCTGCGCTGAGCGAAAAGCGAGCATCGGGCAAAAGCGGGAGCGACCGAACGCTCTCCTATTCGTAACCATATCGTAACTTTTGGGTTTTTTTTGGTTAGTGGTTTTCAAGCCCAGGTGTATAAAATGCGAGCTTACCCTGAAGTCCCTGCTTCACCTCCGTCCGACCACCCGAGCCGTGTGCCCTAAGTCCGCCATGCAGACCGCCATACCTATTTCCGGAAAGTCCCCCGCCGAGAGCTCCCCGCTCGAGGCCTACCTTGCCCGTGTCGCAGAGGACGTGGAGAAGGAACTCCGGGCCGTCGCCCAGGCGCGTTCCCGTCTCGGGCCCAAGCGCCTCTGGGAGGCCGTCGAGTACGCGCTCCTCGGCGGCGGCAAGCGGATGCGGCCGGCGCTCGTCTGCGCCACCGCCGGTGCCTTCGGGGGCGAGACCGGCCCGGGCTCTGCGGCGCTCCGCTTCGGCGTCGCCCTGGAGATGATCCACACCTACTCGCTCGTCCACGACGACCTCCCGTGCATGGACGACGACGACCTCCGCCGGGGGCGCCCCACTGTGCACTGCGCATTCGACGAGGCGACCGCCCTCCTCGTGGGCGACGCGCTCCAGTCCCTCGCCTTCGAGCACCTCCTCGAGGTGCGGGAGCCCCGCTTCTCGCTCCTCGCGGCGCTCCTCGCCGGCGGGGCCACCCGCATGGTGGAGGGGCAGCACCTCGACCTCGAGGCCGAGGACTGCCGCCCCGACCTCGACGGCATCCTCGACCTGCAGCAGCGCAAGACCGGGGCGCTCCTCGCCGCCGCGGTGACCGGCGGCGCCATCGCCGCCACCGGCTCGGACCAGGGGCTCGGTCCCGCCGGCCTGAAGCTCGGGATCGCCTTCCAGATCGCCGACGACCTCCTCGACCTGACCGCGACCACCGAGGACCTCGGCAAGCGCGCCGGGAAGGACGTCGCCGCCGGGAAGGCGACGCTCCCGGCCCTGCTCGGCGCCGCCGAGGCGCGGCGGCGCGCCGAGCGCTACCGGGACGAGGCGCTCCTCGCCTTCGAGGGCCTGGGCGCGAGGGCCGAGCCCTTGCGGTCCCTTGCCCGGTTCGTCGTTGCCCGGCGGAAGTGATCCCGGAAGCGGACGCCGCCCCGAACTCCCCTGGAGGTGGATGGATGGAACGCCTGCTCGACCAAATCGACGGCCCCGAGGACCTGAAGCGCGTCCCGCCCGGACAGCTCCCCAGGCTCTGCCAGGAGATCCGCAGCGAGATCGTCGCCACCTGCGCCCGCTCCGGCGGCCACCTCGGCTCCTCCCTGGGCGCCGTCGAGCTCATCGTTGCCCTCCACTCCGTCTTTCGCTCCCCGGAGGACCGGCTCGTCTTCGACGTCGGCCACCAGGCCTATGCCCACAAGCTCCTCACCGGCCGCCGCGACCGCTTCCCGACCATCCGCACCGAGGGGGGGCTCGCGGGCTTCCCGGAGCGGTCGGAGTCGGAGCACGACGCCTTCGGGGTGGGCCACTCCTCCACGGCGGTGTCCGCGGCGGTGGGGCTCATGGAGGGTCGCAGGCTCCAGTCCGCTCCCGGCAAGGTGGTCGCCCTGGTCGGCGACGGGGCGCTCACCGGCGGGATCGCCTTCGAGGGGCTCAACCAGGCGGGCTACCTGGCGCGCGACCTCCTCGTCGTCCTGAACGACAACGAGATGTCGATCTCGCCCAACGTGGGGGCCCTCTCGGAGTGGCTCACGAAGAAGTTCGCCTCCCGCAGCTACAACGAGTGGAGGCGGGCGGTGAAGGGGCTCCTCCGCCAGCTGCCGCAGGGGACGGGCGCCATCAAGGTCATCCGCCACGCCATCGAGGCGACGAAGGCCCTCGTCTCCCCCGGGATCCTCTTCGAGGGCCTGGGTTTCCAGTACGTGGGACCGGTGGACGGCCACGACGTGGGGGCGCTCGTCGAGACCTTCCGGAAGCTCGCCGCCTGCGAGGGGCCAGTGCTGCTCCACGCCATCACCCGGAAGGGCAAGGGGTACGAGCCCGCCGAGTCCGACCCGCTCACCCGCGGGCACGGCCTCTCCTTCTTCGACGTGGCCACCGGCAAGTCCACCGCGCGGAAGCCCGCGGCCCGCGCCTACACCGACGTCTTTGCCGAGGCCCTGTGCGAGGAGATGGCGCGGGACCGAAAGGTCGTCGCCATCACCGCGGCCATGCTCGAGGGCACCGGCCTCGCCAGGGCGAAGGAGCGCTTCCCCGACCGGACCTACGACGTCGGCATCGCCGAGCAGCACGCCGTGACCTTCGCCGCCGGCATGGCCTGCGAGGGCCTGCGGCCGGTGGTTGCCATCTACTCCACCTTCCTGCAGCGCGCCTTCGATCAGATCGTCCACGACGTGGCGCTCCAGAACCTGCCGGTGACCTTCGCCCTGGACCGGGCGGGCCTCGTGGGAGCGGATGGCAAGACCCACCAGGGAGCCTTCGACCTCTCCTTCCTGCGCTGCATCCCCAACCTCCTCCTGATGGCGCCGTCGGACGAGAACGAGCTCCGCCACATGCTCCGCACCGCGCTCGCCCACGGGGGCCCCGCCGCACTCCGCTTCCCGCGCCGGTCGTCCCTGGGCCTCCCGCTCGAGGAGCCGAAGCGACTGGAGGTCGGTCGCGCCCGGCTCGTCCGCGGCGGCCCCCGGCCCGACGTGCTCCTCGCAGCCGCGGGCGCGCCCGTCGGCCCCGCCCTGGAGGCCGCACTCGAGCTCGCCCGGGAGGGGATCGACGCCGCGGTGCTCGACGCCCGGTTCGTGAAGCCGCTCGACGAGGCACAGCTCTGCGCGCTCGCCGCGGCCTCGGGCCACGTGGTGACGGTGGAGGAGAGCGCGCTTGCCGGGGGGTTCGGCGCCGCCTGTCTGGAGACCTTCGAGGCGCGCGGGCTCCTCCAAAGCGGGCTCCGGATTCGCCGCATCGGCCTCCCGGACGCCTTCGTGACTCACGGGGACGCGTCGAGGCAGCTCGCGGCCTTCGGGATCGACGCCGCAGGCATCGCCGGCGCCGCTCGCGAGCTCCTCTCCGGCCGGATGTCGTCCGGAGCACGGGGAGCGGCGTGAGCGCGCGCAGGTCGCTCGTCACCGGCGCGACCGGCTTCGTCGGCGCCAACGTGGCCCGGGTCCTCGTCGAGCGCGGCGAGGAGGTGCGCGTACTCGTGCGCGCCGGCGCCGAGCGCAGGAACATCGAGGGGCTGCCGGTGGAGGTCGTGGAGGGGGATCTCCGGGACGCCGCGGCGGTGCGGCGCTCGGTGGCGGGGTGCCGGAGGGTCTTCCACGTGGCCGCCGACTACCGGCTCTGGGCTCGCGACCCACGCGAGATCTACGAGACGAACGTGACGGGGACCGTCCACGTGCTCGAGGCCTCGCTTCGGGAAGGCGTGGAGCGCGTGGTCCACACCTCCACCGTGGGCGCAGTGGGTCTGTCCGCGCTCCCGCGCCCCTGCGATGAGGAGACGCCGCTCGCCCCGGGGCAGCTCACGAGCCACTACAAGCGCTCCAAGCTCCAGGCGGAGGCGGCGGCACTCGCCTTCGTGGAGCGCGGCCTGCCGGTCGTGGTCGTGAACCCGAGCGCGCCGGTGGGCCCCTGGGACGTGAAGCCCACGCCCACCGGCCGGATCGTCGTGGACTTCGCAAACGGCCGGCTCCCCGCCTTCGTGGACACCGGCTTGAACGTGGTCCACGTCCGCGACGTGGCCGAGGGCCACTGGCTCGCCGCCGAGCGGGGCCGGCCCGGGGAGCGCTACATCCTCGGCCACCGGAACATGACGCTGGCCGAGATCCTCGCGGAGCTCGCCCGAATCCTCGGGCGACCCGCGCCGCGGGTGCGACTCCCCTACGCGGTGGCCTGGGCGGCAGGAGCGGTGAGCACGGCAGTCGCGAACCTCGTCACCCACCGCCCGCCGGCCGTGCCGCTCGAGGCGGTGCGGATGTCCCGACGCCGCATGTTCTTCGACGCGGGCAAGGCGGTCCGGGAGCTCGGGCTGCCGCAGACGCCGGTCTGCCGCGCCTTCGAGGACGCCGTGGACTGGTTCGGGAGGCGCGGCTATCTCGCGCCCTCTCCAGGAAAAGAGGCAGAATGGGCATCCCCCTGAAGCAAGCGCTCGCGGTCGGAAAGTACATCGTGAGCCAGAAGATCCGGGGGCGGAAGCGCTACCCGCTCGTCCTCATGCTGGAGCCCCTCTTCCGCTGCAACCTGGAGTGCTCGGGGTGCGGGAAGATCCAGCACCCCGAGGAGACCCTCGGGCGCATGCTCACCCCGGAGGAGTGCTTCGCGGCCTCCGACGAGTGCGGAGCCCCGGTGGTGAGCGTTGCCGGGGGCGAGCCCCTCATCCACCCGCACATCGACCGCATCGTGGAGGGTCTCCTCAAGCGGGGCCGCATCGTCTACCTGTGCACGAACGGCATCCTCCTCGAGCGGAAGCTCGACCTCTTTCGGCCCGACGACGGCTTCAGCCTGAACGTTCACCTGGACGGCGACGAGCGCCACCACGACGCCTCCGTCCAGAAGCCCGGCGTCTACGCGGCCGCGGTGAAGGCCATCCGGGAGGCCAAGGCTCGCGGGTTCCGAGTGACCACGAACTCCACGGTCTTCCTGGGCCACGACCCCGGGGACCTGCAGAGGTTCTTCGACGAGATGATGACGCTCGGCGTGGACGGGATGATGACCTCCCCGGGGTACGGCTACGATCGGGCCCCCGACCAGTCCCACTTCCTCACCCGGGAGCGGACCCGGGAGCTCTTCCGCACCGCGCTCGGGCCGGCCCGAGAGCGGGGCTGGAAGTTCAATCTCTCGCCGCTCTACCTCGACTTCCTCCAGGGCACCGTCGACTACCAGTGCACGCCGTGGGGGAGCCCGAACTACAGCGTCCTGGGCTGGCAGAGGCCCTGCTACCTGTTCTCCGAGGGGTACGCGAAGACCTTCCGGGAGCTCATGGAGGAGACGGACTGGGATCGCTACGGCAGCTCCCGGCACCCGAAGTGCGCGGATTGCATGATGCACTGCGGGTACGAGCCAACCGCGGTCGAGGACAGCATGGCGTCGTTGGGCAACGTGGTCCGTTCCATTCGCTCCGTCTTCTAGGGCGGGAGAGCCTCCCCATGGCGCACGAACCCGATCGGAAGGACAGCCACCTCGCCATCGCGCTCGAGGAGCGCGTGGAGTTTCCCTCCGAGGACGCCACCGGCTTCGGATCCCTGCGCTTCGACCACGACGCCCTTCCGGAGATCGACCGCGCGGACGTCCGCACCGAGGTGGAGCTCTTCGGGAAGCGGCTCGCGCTGCCGCTCGTCGTAGGCGCCATGACTGGTGGCACCCCGCGCGCCGGGGAGGTGAACCGACGCCTGGCCGTCGCCGCCGAGCGCTGCGGGGTGGGGTTCGCGCTCGGCTCGCAGCGGAAGATGCTCGCGGGACCCGCGGCCCGGGCCTCTTACGCGGTGCGGGAGGCAGCCCCCGGGCTGCCGCTCCTCTTCGGGAACCTCGGGGCGGTGCAGCTCAACTACGGCGTGGGAGTCTCGGAGCTCCGCCACCTCGTTCTCGACGTCGGCTGCGACGCCTTCAACTTCCACCTGAACCCGCTCCAGGAGGTCATCCAGCCGGAGGGGGACACCCGCTTCGGGGGGCTCGCGGCGAAGCTCGCCGCGGTGGTCCCGGAGATGGGCGTCCCCGTCCTCCTGAAGGAGGTGGGGGCAGGCATCTCGGAGACCACGGCGCAGAGGATCCGGGAGATCCCGGTTGCTGGGGTGGAGACCTCGGGGGTGGGCGGCACCTCCTGGTCCCGGATCGAGAGCCTGCGCACCGGCGACCCCATCCAGAAGAGCACCGGCGAGCTCTTCGCCCGCTGGGGGATCCCCACCGCGGAGAGCGTGGCCACCTGCCGGCGCATCCTCCCCGACCGGGTGGTCATCGCCTCGGGCGGGATCCGAAACGGCATCGAGGTCGCGAAGGCACTGGCGCTGGGGGCCGACGCGGTGGCACTGGCGCTGCCGCTCCTCAAGGCGGCGGAGCGCTCGACGGACGCGGTGGTGGAGGCGATCTCCCGGGTCGCGGAGGAGCTCCGCACCGCGCTCTTCCTCACCGGCTGCGCCACCGTGGGCGAGCTCCGCACTCGGCGGCTCACGCGGGTCCGGGACCTCACCGCCATCCCCTGAAGGAGGAAACGTGGTCCGCGACGCAGCCCATCCCGGGGGAGCCCGACCCGACGCCATCGTCGTCGGCGCCGGGATCGCGGGCCTGGTGGCCGCCGCGGACCTCGCGCACCGCGGCCACTCGGTGCTCGTGCTCGAGCACAACCACCAGGCAGGCGGCCTCATGGCGGGGATGCGGCGCCGCGGCTTCTACTTCGACGTCGGCTGCCAGTCCTTCGAGAACATGGGGATCGTCTTCCCCCTCCTCGAGCAGTACGGGCTCTCCGACCTCGCCAGCTTCCGGCGCGCCCGCTACCGGCTGGTGATGCCGGGCCTCGACGAGGTG
>Ga0335081_10003258_pt1 | contig 25510 bp, 22 predicted proteins | sample Lox_Sample_35_FD_206713 | JGI IMG/M metagenome (GOLD analysis project Ga0335081, IMG submission 206713) | Soil microbial communities from Loxahatchee National Wildlife Refuge, Florida, United States - Lox_Sample_3.5 | ecosystem: Environmental > Terrestrial > Soil > Wetlands | place: USA...
TCGCTGACAGTCTTGATCAGGAATTCCTTGTAGGTGTTCTCCAGCTCCGCCCGGTCGAACAAGCCGGGAAAGGAGAGGAATGGCATCTGCCAGCAGAAAATGGCCGTGACCTCGCCAGAATGATCTGCGGCCTCGCGAAGTGACCACTTCAGCGCGGCGGCGCTGTGCGGGGAGCCGTCGAAACCCACCACTATCCGGTACGTCACGCATCCTCCAGCTGAGTTTCGGGGACCGCGTGGGCGCCCGCAGTCAGTTCCTCCAGGCTCCTGCCTCTCGGCTCAGGCGTCGAGCAGAGCGAGGGGCATGTAGCCATCCAGCACGCCCTGCTGTGCCCGGGCCGCGCCGGATGGCGCCGCTTCGAGGTGCCCCTGCATCTTGACCGGCTGTACCTTGACGGGCCGTTCCTTGACCGGCCGGGATTCTAGGCGCCTGGCCGGCCCCGATGTATCCGCCGCACGGCGGTTGCCTCCAGGCGCAGGTCACGAACCAGTTCGCCGATCACAGTCTCACCGTCGATTGCACCGCAGCTGAACAGATCAATCGCGATAAGGCTCTGTTCTGGCCAGGTATGGATGATCAGGTGGGATTCGGCCAGTATCAGCACCAGCGTGATCGCCCCGTTCGGGAAGATCACGTGGCTGGTCTCCAGTATGTGACCGTCGCCCGCCCGTACGGCCGTGTTCGCGATTCCGGTCAGCGCAGCCAGTTCGCTCACCGGCGTGCCCGGCGCGACTGTCCCGTCGACGGCGTACAGCACCATGGAGGCCGGCGCTTCCTGCCGCCGCAGGTCGGTGAAGCCGCGCGCCGCTCGATTGCCGGGCATGATGTGGGAGGATACCGTAGCCCGCTGAGCAGGCGGAAATGCCGTCGTGGCGGCGGGGCGCAGGAGTCGAAGACGCAGCTGATGAATGTGGACGCAGTCGTTGCCGAGGTCGCGGCGGCGGTGGGGCTGGCCGAGGGGCAGTCGGGGGTCAGGGACATCCTGACCGCAATCGGGCGAGCCCAGCCGGCCGCAGTCCGGGAGATCAGCCGGATGGCGCAGCTGCCAGTGCCGATTGTCACCGCGGTGTGCAACGAGCTGCGCAAACGCGATGTTGTCGAGCACACCAGGCCGGTGCGGCTCACTGAGCGCGGCCGGCAGGCGGTGGACGCCGGCCAGCCTGACCTCAGTGCCCGGTGTGTGAGCTGCGGTGGCCGGGGCCTGATGATCCCGGCCGAGCTAGCCGGGCTGGCCGCCCGGCTTGAGCGGGCAGCAGTCGGCGGCCCGCAGGCCAAACGGGAACTCGACCAGACGCACTGCACGATCATCACCAAGATCTATCGCGTCCTGCGCATGCATGAAGCAGGCGCGCTGGCCGGAAAACGGGTGCTGTTGCTCGGCGACGATGACCTGGTCTCGGTGGCCATTGCCCAGTTCGCGGCCGGTCGCGGGCTAGGCGGTGCGCCGCTGCGGCTCACCGTGGTGGACACCGATCCCGACGTACTGGCCTGGGCGGGCCGGCAGGTCGCCGGGACCGGGGTCGAGGTGGAACTTGTCGAGCATGACCTGCGCCTGCCGCTGCCAGCTAGCCTGCTCGGCGGGTTTGACACTGCCTGCACTGATCCTCCGTATACCGTGCCCGGCGCGGAGCTGTTCTTGTCTCGCGCCGTTGCCGCGCTCGACCCCGAGCCGGGCCAGCATGTCTTCTTTTCCTTCGGCAGTCGCCGGCCGTCCGACACCCTGCGCACGCAGGAGATCATCGCGGGGCTCGGGCTGGCCATCCGCTCGCTGTGGCCGGGCTTCAACGAGTACTGGGGGGCCGGGATCCTGGCCGGTACCAGCAACCTTTATCACCTTCGCAGCACAGCCGCCTCCCGGCCGCTCATCGACGGCGACCACACCGGGCCGCTCTACACCGCAGACGAGCGCGCCGCCGCCACCAGGCCCTATCGCTGCGCAGCGTGCAAGGCTGTCCATCAGGTTGGTCCCGGCAGTCAGGCCGGGAGCGCGAGCCCGTGGCAGCGGATCGGCGACCTGCAGCTCAGCGGCTGCCCGGAGTGCGGCGGCACTGTCTTCCGGCCGATGCCGCTCCATCCGCGGCAGGCGGCGCGGCCGAGCCAGGCGGCGCGGCCGAGCCCGGCAGCGCGGCAGCGATGACTAGCGCCGCCGCCATGGCCGCCGCCTCCGGCTACCTGATCAGGGACGCGACCGAGGACGACCTCGACGCGATTGCTGCCTTCGAGATCACGATCGCCATCGTGTCGTTCGCCGATGAGGCCATCACCGACCCGGTCATGCACCGCAAGCGCGCCTTCGGCGCGCTGGGCAAGCCGGGAGAGGTGACCCTGATCGCGGCCGCCCTGGATGAGCCGGGAGTTCCGCTCGGCTGGGCCTGGCTGTCGGCCCGCACCAACTCGATGACCGGGGCGCGCTACGGCAATTTCAGATCGCTTGCCGCCGCTGACGTCCCCGACCGCGCCCTGATCGGCGAAGTGCTGCTCGCAGCGGTCATCGAGACGGCCGATCAGGCCGGGCTCACCCGCCTTACCGGCAAGGTGCACGCGGCCAACCTCGGCATGCGGACGCTGTACCGGAAATTCGGGTTCGAGGCCGCGCATCTGACGATGGAACGCCGCGCCCCGGGCGGGCAGGCTGCCTCACCATGATCAAGTGCGTGGTCTGGGACCTCGATAACACCCTGCTGGACGGGGTCTACCTGGAGTCCGGTCCGGCCAGTAGGCCCCCGGCCAATCCGCAGATGCTCGGTGTGCTGCGCGAGCTGGCCGGCCGTGGCATTGTCCACGCGATCGCCAGCCGCAATCCGCCTGAGGCCGCTGCCTACGCCGCGCGGGTGGCCGGGACCGAGTTCGCGGCCGCCGAGTGCGGCTGGGACGCCAAGCCGGACGCGATCCGCCGGATCGTCGCCGAGCTTGGCATCGGCGCCGATGCCGTGGCCTTTGTCGACGACGAGCCGCTCGAGCGCGCCGAGGTTTCGGCTGCGCTGCCAGCAGTGCTCGTGCTCGCCCCGGAGGACGCGGCGGAGGCGGCTTCCTGGCCGCAGTTCAGCCCGGCGGTGGTGACCCAGGAGGCTAGGCGCCGCGGCCAGATGTATGCGCAGCGGCGCCGCCGGCAGGCGGAGGCGCGGGCCTACGGCGGATCACGCGATGAATTCCTGCGCCGCAACGGCACGCGCGTGGTCATCGAGCCTGCCACCGCAGCCGACGTGCCCAGGCTGCACGAGCTGTCCGTCCGGACGCATCAGTTCAACTCGGTCGGCCAGCAACTCGGTGCGCGGGCCCTGGCGGAGCTGACCGGCTCAGCTGGGCATCGGGTCATCACCCTGCGGCTGTCGGACCGATTCGGTGACGACGGCATTGTCGGCGGTTGCGTGATCGATACCCGCGCGGGCCTCGGCTGGGCGGTTCCGCTGCTCATGATGTCCTGCCGGGCGATGGGCCGCGGCGTGATCGACGCGCTGCTGACCTGGCTGTGCCGGGCCGCGGCCGCCGACGGGGCGGCCGAGGTGCGGATGCCCTGCCGCCTCACCCCGCGCAACGTGCCGCTGCGGGTTGCGCTGGCCGCCGCCGGCTTCCGGGCCAGCCCGGGGTCGGCCGCCGCTGATCGCGCGGTATACAGATGCGAGCTGACCGGCGCGCTGCCGCCGCTGCCCAGCTGGGCGCTGGACAGGACGCGGGAATGACCAGCGCGGCCCAGCAGGCGGTCGCCGACGAGTTGCGGCAGATACTCGCCCAGGTCACGGAAAGCGCGGCACTGCGCGCCATCCCGCTGGACTTTCCGCTGCTCCAAGCCGGCGCGGGCCTCGATTCGCTGACCGCGACATTGCTGCTGCGCAAGGTCCACCGCCAGTTCGCCGTCGACGTGGCCAGGGAGGACCTCAACCTCAGCTGCCTGGCCACACTCGGCACGCTCGCCGAGTTCATCGAGCAGCGGATCGCCGCCCGAGCCGATCCCGTCCCGCTGACGGGTCCTGCGAGCCCGCCAGGCATGACAGGCCCGGCGGAACCGGCGAACGGCAAGGGCTAACGAGGCTCCGGCGCGAGTGCGGACAAAGCGGGCGAGCTGACGGACTCCGAGGTTTCCGTTATGCGCAGGTAGTCTCGTTTCCTGGCGGTGGCGGCAGCCGGCCACGGCCGCCTGCGCCTGTACGCACCTCATCTCCGGAGGCAGCCGATGCCCGCTGGAAGTTCAGCAAGCGCTGTATTCGCCATCGACGCGCTCAGGACACCGGTCGGCAAGATCAAGGGTGCGCTGCGGGATGTGCGTCCCGACCACCTCACGGCGCAGGTCATTCAGGCGATCATGGCGCGCAACAGCTGGCTCGACCCGGCATCCATCGACGACGTGTACTGGGGGGCCGCCAACCAGGCGGGCGAGGACAACCGCAACGTGGCCCGGATGGGCGTGCTGCTGGCCGGCCTGCCGGTGACCGTTCCCGGTGCCACAGTGAACCGGCTGTGCGGATCCGGGCTCGAGGCGATCGCGGCGGCGGCCCGGGCGATCGCCGCGGGCGAAGCCGATATCTGCCTGGCCGGCGGCACCGAGTCCATGACCAGGGCGCCGTTCGTGCTGCCGCGCGCCGAGCAGGCCTTCCCCCGGGAGGCGGCGCTGTTCGATACGCGACTGGGCTGGCGCATGGTGAGCCCGCGCATGGCCGGGCTCTACCCGCCGGTAACCCTCGGCGAGACCGCGGAGAATGTCGCCGAGCGCTATGGCGTGGACCGGCAGCGGCAGGACGGGTTCGCCCTGGCCAGCCATCAGCGCGCCGCCGCCGCCGCCGCCGCGGGCCTGCTGGCCGAGGAGATCGTGCCGGTCGCGGCGCCGCACGGGCCGGTCACCGACGACGAGGGCATCCGACCCGACGTGACGCTTGCGGAGCTGGCGGGCCGCGAGCCCGCGTTTCGCCGGGGCGGCACGGTCACTGGCGGGAACTCCTCCCCGCTGAACGACGGAGCGGCCGGCCTGCTGCTGATGTCGGCGGGCGCGATGAGTGCGGCGGGCGCGACGCCGATCGCCAGGTACGCCGGCACCGCCGTGGCGGGTGTGCATCCGGACTACATGGGGATCGGTCCGGTGCCCGCACTGTCCAGGGCGCTGAGCAGGGCGGGCTGGCAGGCCCACGAGCTCGGCCTGATCGAAATCAACGAGGCGTTCGCGGCCCAGGCAGTCGCTGTCATCGATGAGCTCAAGCTGGATCCTGACCTGGTCAACGTCAACGGCGGGGCGATCGCGATCGGCCACCCGATCGGCTGTTCCGGCGCCCGGATCACCACGACCTTGCTGCATGAGCTCCGCCGGCGCGGTGCCGCGCGGGCGGCGGCGACCATGTGCATCGGAGTGGGCCAGGGCATCGCGATGCTCTGGCAGGCACCCTGACGACCGGCAGGCCTGCTTCGCCCGGCCCGGGCCTGCCGTGACCAGGTCTCGCAGCACGGCCAGCGGACACCTCGTCAGCCGACGGTCACCTCTCCCTCGGCGAGCGGCCCCTCCGGTGCCAGTGACCCTGCGCCGGGGAACCCTCCGCCGCCGCCGCGGACCCGTCCGGCGCCCGCGGGCCGCCGGCAGCTAGCTCCGCGGCCGGCCGGTTCCCCGCCTGCCGCGGGCGGTACTTGCTCGCCACCGCCGCGGCGATCGACGGGTAGATCAGTACCGAGAGCACGCCGGCGCCGACCATGGCGGCCGTGTTCGCCGGGAGCATCACGCCGTCCTGCTGGCCGATCTCAGCCAGCGCGATGAGCAGCGGCATCGTCGTCGCCGTGATGAAGATCATTTCGACCCGCTGCGGCAGCGGCAGTGCGCGGCGGTAAACCAGCAGCGAGGGCAGCCCCCGCACGATCAGGAGCAGGATAAGGCAGGATAAGGAATGCCAGCAGCCGCAGCGGATCGCGGACGATCGCGGTGACATCAAGCGTCATCCCGGACACGACGAAGAAAATCGGAATGAACAGCCCGTAGCCGACCGCGTCGAGCTTGTCCTCGAGCGGGCGCACGTCCGCCCCGATCTTGCGCAGCCAGCTGCGCAGCACCATCCCGGCAAGCATCGCGCCCAGGACCACGTCCAGCCCGAAACGCTCGGCCGCGACCAGCAGCACAAGCAGCAGCACGATGGAGACCCGCAGGGTCGTTTGCGCCGTCGCCCGCCGGCCCTGCTCGACGAGCCGGCGCAGCCGCGCGTCCCCGAACAGCCGCGGCAGCACGGCCAGGACCAGCGCAGCGACCACGACGGCCAGCAGGGATGCGATGGCCACGTACTCGTTGCGCTTGGTGAGGAAGAGCGAGATCGCGATGATCGGGAACAGCTCGCCCACCGCCCCCGCCGCGAGCACATGCCTTCCGAAGCTGCCCTCGAGCATGCCGTTGTCGCCCAGGATGGGCAGCAGCGTGCCGAGGGCGGTAGTGGTCAGTGCAAGCGCGATCGGAACGAAGTCATGGACCTGGCCCGCAGCGGCCAGGCCGGCCACCACGCCGAGCGAGAGCGCCGCGCTCATTGCCCAGCCGTAGATCGCGAGCCGGCCCGGCCGCTGCCGGAGCAGCCGGGGTTCCAGCTCGTAGCCGGCCAGCAGGAACAGGAAGCCCAAGCCGATGTTCGACAGCAGCTGGATGCTGGCGGTGTCGGCGAGCCCCAGGCCGTGCGGACCGAGCAGGATGCCGAAGAGGATCAGGATGACCACCTGCGGCACCCGTGACTTCGGCAGCGCCGCGGCGATCATCGGTGCGAGGGCCGCTGCAAGGGCCACCGCCAGCAGCGTCTCCAGTCCCCGCTTGTCCATGTCGGCCGCCCCCTTAGCCAAGCCCGAGCGCATCGGCGTTCCCGCCGACGAGGCAGGGTACCCCCCAGGTGACGGGAACCAGCGGGTCAGGGTGGCGCCGGAGAACAGGCCTGCCGGGATGCGGGCCGGGCCGACTGCGAGCCCGCCGGCGCCTGCCAACATATCCTGGACCGGGTACGTAGGGCACCGCCGCACCAGGCGGCGACCTGGCGCGGATGCCCGCGAGCGAGGGGACCGTGATCGTGCAGCAGGGCAGGATCGCGAAGGCGGCGCCGGGCGACACGGCTGAGCCTGACCCGCGGCAGCGGATCCTGACCATACCCAATGCGATCAGCGTGGCGCGGCTCGCCGGCGTGCCGGTCTTTCTCTGGCTTGTCCTCGGTGTGGCAAGCCAGGCTGCCGACTGGTGGGCTGTCGGCCTGCTGATCGCCTCGGGGCTTTCGGACTGGCTGGATGGCAGGCTTGCCCGCGCGCTGAACCAGCAGAGCAGCCTCGGCGAGGTGCTGGATCCGGCAGCGGACCGGCTCTATATAGTGGCCACGGTCATCGCGCTCGCGGTGCGGTCCATCATCCCCTGGTGGCTGGTCGGGGTCCTCGGCGCGAGGGAACTGCTGCTGGGCTTCGTGCTCCTGGTCCTGCGCCGCCACGGTTACCCCGCCCTGCGGGTGAGCTTCGCCGGGAAGGCGGCGACGCTGTGCCTGCTTTACGCATTCCCGGTCCTGCTGCTGGGTTCGCATGCTTCCGGCTATGCGGAGACGGCCAGGGTGCTCGGTTGGGCTTTCGTCATCTGGGGAAGTGCACTGTACTGGTGCGCCGCCGTGCTGTACACCGTGCAGGCCAGGCACCTGGTCGTGGCGGATCGTCGGAAGAACGGGGCGGGAAGCCCAGCGCCCTGGACGCGCAGCACGGCGGCCGGGGCGGGCAGCACGGCGGCCGGGGCGGGCGAAACTGGAAACCGGGCGGGTCATAGCAGACAAGTCGGGCGACACGGCGAGAAGGCGAATAACGCAGCGGACGGGGCGGGCGGCCGCGCTTAGCCAGGGGGCTGAGAGGCTGGGCGCAAGCCCGGCCGCAGGAAAGGAGGGCTGCCAGCAGTGAAGGCCGTCGTCATGGCTGGAGGAGAAGGAACGCGGCTGCGCCCGATGACCGCCAACCAGCCGAAACCGCTGCTGCCCGTGGCTAACAAGCCGATCATGGAGCACGTGCTCCGGCTGCTGCGGCGGCACGGCTTCACCGACACGGTGGTCACCGTCCAGTTCCTTGCCTCGATGGTGCGCAACTACTTCGGCGACGGCGATGACTTCGGGATGAGCCTGCAGTACGCGACCGAGGAAACTCCGCTGGGCACGGCCGGCAGCGTGAAGAACGCCGAAGACGCGCTGCGGGACGCGCCTTTCCTGGTCATCTCCGGCGACGCGCTGACCGATATCGACCTGTCCGAGCTCGTCAGCTTCCATCAGGCCAACGACGCCCTGGTGACCGTCGCGCTGACCAGGGTCCCCGACCCGCTCGAGTTCGGGATCGTCATAGCCGACGAAGGCGGCCGGATCCATCGCTTCCTGGAGAAGCCGACCTGGGGCCAGGTGTTCTCGGACACCGTCAACACCGGCGTCTACGTCATGCAGCCCGAGGTGCTTGCCGAGTTCAAGGCAGGTGAGTCGCACGACTGGTCCGGCGACATCTTCCCCGCCCTGCTCGATCGCGGTGCACCGCTCTACGGCTGGGTTGCCGACGGCTACTGGGAGGACGTCGGCGGACTCGAGAGCTACCTCAAGGCCCAGGCAGACGTGCTGTCCGGGCGGGTCAGGGCGGACATCGACGGCTTCGAGGTATCGCCGGGGGTCTGGGTCGCCGAGGGCGCCGCGGTCGATCCGGATGCGGTGCTGACCGGGCCGCTGTGCATCGGCGACTACGCCAAGGTCGAGGCCGGAGCACACCTGCGCGAGTACACCGTGGTGGGCAGCAACGTGGTGGTGAAGGAGGGCGCGTTCCTGCACCGGGCAGTGGTGCACAACAACGTCTATGTGGGGCTCGGCGCCACCCTGCGGGGCTGCGTGATCGGGAAGAACACCGACGTGATGAGGGGCGCACGGGTCGAGGAGGCGGCTGTCGTCGGCGACGAGTGCGTCATCGAGTCTGAGGCCTATGTGTCGTCCGGGGTGAAGGTCTACCCATTCAAGACCATCGAGGCCGGTGCCGTCGTCAATACCAGCGTCATCTGGGAGTCGCGGGGGCAGCGCACCCTCTTCGGCCCGCGCGGGGTATCGGGCCTGGTGAACGTCGAGATCACGCCGGAACTGTGCGTCCGGCTCGCGAGCGCGTATGCCACCACGCTGCGCAAGGGCGCGGTAGTCACGACATCACGGGACGTGTCCAGGGCGGCCAGGGCCCTGAAGCGGGCAGTACACGGCGCGCTGAATGCCAGCGCGATCAACGTGGTCGACCTGGAGGCCCAGCCGCTGCCGGTGGCCAGGTTCGAGACGGGACGCGACGAGTACAGCGGCGGCATCGCCCTGCGCACCACGCCGGGCGATCCGCAGTCCATCGACATCATTTTCTTCGACGACCAGGGCGCCGATCTGTCCCAGGCCGCCCAGCGCAAGCTTGAGCGCGTTTTCTCCCGGCAGGAGTACCGCCGTGCCTTTCCCGGTGAGATCGCCGAGCTGACTTACCCGCCCCGCGTCATCGAGTCGTACACCCGCGAGCTGCTCCGCTGCGTGGACATGACCGGCGTGCGGGGAGCGGGGCTCAAGGTGGTGGCCGACTGCGCCGGCGGGACGGCATCGCTGGTGCTGCCCCTCCTGCTGGGCAGGATCGGCGTTGACGTGCTGACCGTCAACAACCGGCTGGATGAGTCGTCGCCCACCCAGTCGGTGGCCCAGATACGCGCGGGCATGCACCGGCTGGCCGAACTTGTTGCCTCGTCGGGGGCAGCGTTCGGCGTCCGATTCGACCCGGTCGGCGAGCGGATCACGCTCATTGACGACAAGGGCGCGCTGGTCAGCGACGACCGGGCCCTGCTCGTCGTCCTCGACCTGATCGCCGCTGAGCGGCGGGCCGGCCGGGTCGCCCTGCCGGTCACCACCACCCGGGTTGCCGAGCAGGTCAGCCACTACCACGGCGTGTCTGTGGACTGGACCCCGACGTCGCTCTTCGGCCTGTACGAGGCGACGGCCTCCGACGACGTGATCTTCGCTGCCGACGGCCGGGGGGGCTTCGTCGTGCCCGAGTTCTCCCGGTCCATCGATGGGATCGCCGCTTTCACCCGGCTGATCGGCCTGGTGGCCAGAACCCGGCTGACCCTCAGCCAGATCCAGTCCCGCATTCCGGCCGTCTGGCTGCTCAGGCGCTCGATGCCGACCCCGTGGGCCGCGAAGGGCATCGTGATGCGCACCGTGGTCGAGGCCGCGGCGGACCGGCCGATCGACACCACCGACGGCGTCCGGGTGGTGGAGCACGACCGGGGCTGGATCCTGGTGCTGCCCGACCCGGCCGACGCTGTTACCCACCTGTGGGCGGAGGGCATGGACGCTGACACGGCTCAGTCGCTGCTGGAGGAGTGGGCAGCCGTTGTCGAGCGGTCCGGCCGCTAAGGCGCCGGAGCGTGCTGAGTGCCGGCGCGAAGGGCCTGCGACGTGAGACAATCGCCCACATCGTTAGCTAGCGTCGGCGGAGGTGTTGCCCTGATGTGGCGCAGACGTCGCGGGCCCGCCCAGCGGGGGTCGGGGCGGCCGGAGAGACACGCCGCCGGCGGCACGGGGCAGGCGTGGCGCTTGGACCAGCGCCGCTCGGCGCGGGTAGCTTTGACGACGGCACCAGACCTTGCCCGGCGCGGCACATCTGCTGGCCTGATTCCCGCTCAGACTGCGGGGCCAACGAACGGGAGGCTAGGCACGGATATGCCCAGCGTCTATTGCACTGCGTGCGGTGCGGCAAACCCTGAGGGCGCGCGCTTCTGCTCGCAATGCGGCTCCCCGCTGATGCGGGGCCAGGGCGAGCGTGCCGGCGAGACCACGTCCATGATCTCCCTGGCCGGACCTGAGGTCTCCGAGGCGGAGTTTACCGATGAGCCCGTCACTGACGCGGCGGCGGTCGACGCCCTGCCCAGCGGGACCGCTTTGCTCATCGTTCGCCGCGGGCCCAACGCGGGCAGCCGGTTTCTGCTGGACAGCGACCTGACTCTGGTCGGGCGCCATCCGGACAGCGACATCTTCCTCGACGACGTAACCGTGTCGCGGCGGCATGCTGAGTTTTACCGGCAGGGCGACTTGTTCACCGTCCGCGACGTCGGCAGCCTCAACGGCACCTACGTGAATCGTGAGCGCATTGAGGAAACGAGCCTGAGCGGCGGTGACGAGGTTCAGGTGGGCAAGTTCCGCCTGGTCTTCCTGCTGAGCCCGCGCTCTCAGGCGGAGCATCTGGCAGGCACGTAGGCGGCCGCATGAACGCTCAGCCCGCGCGTTCCCATCTCGGCATCGGCGAGGTCCTCGCCCGCCTTCGCCCCGAGTTTCCTGACATCACCATTTCCAAGATCCGCTTCCTGGAGTCGGCAGGCCTGATCGAGCCGGCCAGGTCACCGTCGCGGTATCGCCAGTTCGATGCGGCGGACGTTGAGCGGCTCCGCTACATTCTCACGGCCCAGCGGGATCAGTACCTGCCGCTGCGGGTCATCAAGGAGCACCTCGCGCGGGCCGGCCAGCCGGACGCCGGCCGGGCCGGCGGCGGGGACAGCGGCGGCGGCCAGCCAGCCCGGCGCGGCAGCGTGCTGCTGAGCCGCCGGGAACTGCTCGAGGCAACCGGCATCGAGGAGGACCAGCTGGCCGAGCTCGAAACGTACGGGCTGGTGCGCCGGACCGGACGGCAGTACGGCAAGGACGCCCTGGAGGTGGCCGGTACGGTGGCGGCGCTGGCTGGCTATGGCGTGCAGGCCCGTCATCTGCGCGGCGTGCGCGCCGCGGCCGAGCGCGAGACGTCGCTGATCGAGCAGGTGATCGCGCCGACACTGCGGCAGCGGAATCCGGCCGCGCGAGAGCATGCCTGCCGGACCGCCAGGGACATCGCCGCGCTCTCGCTGCGCCTGCACGGCGCGCTGGTCGAGAATGCGCTGGCCGAGGCCGGGCTGCCGGCGCCGCAGCGGCCATGGCCCGACGCCCGTCGCGCCGATCCCGCGGCGGCCGCCGCGCCGCCGGGCGCAGCGCCGGGCGGCCGCCCCGACGGCCTGACCAGGCACGGCATGGAAGGAGCCAGCGCATGACGGCCAGGGCGCCGGCCGGCGGCCTCACTGGCAGGTGTACGTTGAAAAAAGGAATGCCCTGAAGCAGGGTCGTAACTAAGGGCAGCGCGTGAGCGCGCGTGAGGACGGAGCCGCCGTGAGGCAGATGGAGGTCGTTGGCGTCCGGGTTGAGATGCCCACGAACCAGCCCATCGTCCTGCTGAAGGAGATGCAGGGGGAGAGGTACCTGCCGATCTGGATCGGCCCGATGGAGGCGACCGCGATCGCGTTCGCGCAGCAAGGCATGGTGCCGCAGCGGCCACTGACGCATGACCTGTTCCGCGACGTGCTCGAGGCCCTTGAGGTGCAGCTGAAAACCGTGAACATCACCGCGCTGCGGGACGGGATCTTTTTCGCCGATCTGATCTTTTCCAACGGCAGGGAAGTCAGCGCGCGCCCGTCCGACTCGATCGCGCTGGCGCTGCGGACGGGCGCGACCATCTTCGCGGCCGACGAGATCCTGGACGAGGCGGGAGTAGCGATCCCCGACGAGCAGGAGGACGAGGTCGAGAAGTTTCGTGAATTCCTCGACACCATCACCCCGGAGGATTTCGGCCGCTCCACCTGACCGCCCCGGCGGCCGGGATGCGCCGCGGCGAAGCGCAGCGTGCCACCCGTTTGTCACGACTGGTTAGCGTAACCGCGACGCGCCGGACCAGATCGTTGACGAGATCACCGGATCCGGCCTACCGTGCGAAACGTGTACCCAGGCAGTTTGCTCCTGGGCCGGAGGTGGGCGTGGCAGTAACCAGGGGTGAGGGGCAGGCGCCGGGGCATCGCGGCGCGGCTGCCCGGCATGCCGACGAGCAGGGACTGCTTTTCGGTGATGAGCTAAAGGCGTGCCCAGAGGACGTCGGCTACCGAGGACCTACGGCCTGCCGGGCAGCGGGCATCACCTACCGGCAGCTGGACTACTGGGCCAGGACCCGCCTGGTGGAGCCGAGCGTCCGGCCGGCCCGCGGCTCGGGTTCCCAGCGGCTGTACGGCTTCCGCGACATCCTGGTGCTGAAAGTCGTCAAGCGGCTGCTGGACACCGGCATCTCGCTGCAGCAGATCAGGGCGGCCGTAGAGCACCTGCGCGAGCACGGCGCGACCGACCTGGCGCAGGTAACGCTGATGAGCGACGGTGTCAGCGTCTACGAGTGCAGGTCGCCAGACGAGGTCGTGGACCTGCTGCAGGGCGGCCAGGGCGTCTTCGGCATCGCGCTCGGCCATGTCTGGCGCGAGGTTGAGGGCACCCTGGCCGACCTGCCGGGCGAGCGGGCGCAGACCGACGAGGAAGCCGACGATGACGCTGCCGGGCTCGCCGCGCGTGCCGACGAGCTAGCGCGGCGCCGGGCCCGCAAGACGGGCTAGCTCCGGTCGCCGGCGCGAGCCGCGGCGGCTGGCCGGCTCACCAGCCACCACAACGCGTTATGTCGTGTTAATGTGGTCGGCCGTGTCAGTGCCGATATCCGCCGCGGGCCTGCGCAAGTCGTACGGCGAGGTCACTGCGGTCGACGGGGTGAGCCTGCAGGTCGCGCACGGCGAGTTCTTCGGCATTCTCGGGCCCAACGGCGCAGGCAAGACTACCACGCTGGAGATCATCGAGGGCCTGCGCAAGGCCGATGGCGGCACTGTCACGGTGCTCGGCCTGCCCGTGTGGCCGCGCAACCCGCGGCTGCTGCCGAAGATCGGCGTGCAGCTGCAGGCGTCCTCGTTCTTCGAGCGGCTCACCGCGCGCGAGCAGATCCGCACCTTTGCCTCGCTCTACGGGGTGCCCGCGCAGCGCGCCGACGAGATGCTCGAGGTGGTGGGCCTCACAGACCAGGCAGGCACCAGGGCGGAGAAGCTGTCCGGCGGCCAGGCGCAGCGACTGTCGATCGCCTGCGCGCTCGTGCACGACCCCGAGCTGCTGTTCCTGGACGAGCCCACCGGCGCGCTCGACCCGCAAGCGCGGCGCAACCTCTGGGACCTGCTGCGGGCCACCAACGCGCAGGGCCGCACGGTCGTGCTCACCACGCACCACATGGACGAGGCCGAGACGCTCTGCGATCGCGTGGCGATCATGGACCATGGCCGGATTCTCCAGGTGGGGCCGCCCGCGGCGCTGGTCCGGCAACTGGACCGGCCGCTGCGGATCAGTGTCGAGTCTGGCCTGCTGACCGCGGACCGGGCGCGGCAGCTGGCCGTTGCCGCCGGCGGCTCGGCCGCGGACGTCAGTGACGACGGAGTCTCCCTGAGCATCGCCACCCGTGATCCCGCCGCGGTCCTGGCCGGCCTGGCCCAGCGCGGCGCGCTGGCCGGACTGCGGGTCCAGGGCGCCACCCTCGAAGACGTCTTCCTGCAGCTGACCGGACGGGAGTACCGCGCGTGAGACTGACCGCCCTGCGCAGCCTGTCGGGTGCCATGTTCCGCGGGTTCGTCCGGGACCGGACAGCGATGATCTTCACGATCCTGATCCCGGTGCTCTTCCTCGTCCTGTTCGGGTCCATTTACAAGAACACGGCGGCGCCGAAGGTGAGCATCATCGAGGTCGGCCGGGTAAGCCTGCTCGACCAGGCGGCCGCGCAAGCTCATGGCCAGCTCGGCAAGATCCTGACCGTCGCCAGGAACGCCGACCTGGCGGCCGCGCTCGCCGATGTGCGCAAGGGCACCGACGACGCGGTAGTCCAGCAGCGCGGAAGCACTGTGACGGTGCGTTACTCGATAGCCGATCCGACCACGGCCGGGCTCGTGCAAGCGGTGTTCTCCTCGATCGTCCAGCAGGCCGACGCGGCCGGGCGCACCGCCGCCTACCAGCTCGCCGAGCGGCAGGTGGAGGATAAGTCACTGAAGCCGATTCAGTACCTCGCCCCCGGCCTCCTCGGCTGGGCGATCGCCTCGGGCGCGGCCTTCGGCGCCGCCATCACGCTGGTCACCTGGCGGCAGAACAAGCTGCTCCGCCGGCTCAGGCTCGCCCCGGTCCGCACCGCGTCGCTGGTCACCGCGCGCATCGGAGTCAGCGTTGTGGTGGCCCTGATCCAGCTGGCCGTGTTCCTGGCGATCGCCACCCTGCCCTATTTCGGGCTCAAGCTCACCGCGTCCTGGTGGATGGCAATCCCCGTCGTCATCTGCGGCACGCTGGCGTTCATGTCGATCGGCTTGTTCGTCGGCGCGATCGCCAAGACCCAGCAGGCCGCCACGTCCGTCGCGAACCTGATCATCTTGCCGATGGCGTTCCTCGGCGGCGCGTTCATCCCGCTGGCCTACGCACCGGCCTGGATCCAGCAGGTGTCCTACGTCGTGCCGCTGCGCTACCTGGTGACCGGCATGCAGAACGTGATGGCCCGCGGCGAGGGGCCCGCTTCGGCGCTGCCAGCCATCGGCATCCTGCTCGGCTTCGCCGCGGTGCTCACCCTCATCTCCGTCCGGGTCTTCCGCTGGGACGACGTCTGATCCGGCCGGGCGCCGAGCAGGCAGCACCTCTGAATCCGGGTGCCGAAAGCGGTCGAAGCGCGCCCCGCTCAGGTAGGCTAAGCAGCGCTGACGACACCGTCCGGGAGAGTCTGCGCACAGCCAGCGCGCAGCGCCGAAGGGGCAACCTCCCCGGAACCTCTCAGGCATCAGGGACCGGGCGGGACAAGCGACTCTGGAGTCTGCGCGGCATCGCCTGGTGGCATCGCGTGCGACAGAGGGGGAGCATGGGTACCGCGCGGCGGTGCCCTTGATGCCGCTCCCGCCGCAGGAGGCTCCCGTGACTTTCGCGCACCGGCACATCGGGCCATCCGAGCCCGAGCAGCAGCGCATGCTCGCCGCGATCGGCTACACCTCGCTCGACGAGCTGACCGCCGCCGCGCTCCCGGCGGGAATCGCCGCCGATCGCCAGCTGAACCTGCCCGCCCCGCTGAGCGAGCAGCAGGCGCTCGCGCGGCTGCGCCAGCTGGCAGCCCGGAACCAGGTGCTGACCTCGATGATCGGCCTGGGCTACCACGGCACGGTCACGCCCGCGGTCATCCGCCGCAACGTCCTGGAGAACCCGGCCTGGTACACCGCGTACACGCCGTACCAGCCCGAGATCTCCCAGGGCAGGCTGGCGGCGCTGCTCAACTTCCAGACGATGGTCGAGGACCTGACCGCCCTGCCAGTGGCTGGCGCGTCCATGCTGGACGAGGCGACCGCCGCCGCCGAGGCAATGACGCTGGCCCGGCGGGCGGCGGGCAAGGGCACGGTATTCCTCGCCGACGCCGACTGCCTGCCGCAGACCCTGGCGGTGCTCGCCACCAGGGCCGAGCCGCTCGGCATCAACCTGGTCATCGCCGCGGTCACGCCCGAGCTGATCGCCGCCCAGCCCGAGGGAGAGCTGTTCGGGATCCTGCTGCAGTACCCGGGCGCCAGCGGCCAGGTCACCGACCTGGCGCCGGCCATCCAGGCAGCCCGCGACCGCGGCGCCGTCGCCGCCGTCGCCGCCGACCTGCTCGCCCTCACGCTGCTCAAGCCGCCCGGCGAGCTCGGCGCGGACATCGCCGTCGGGACCACGCAGCGGTTCGGGGTGCCGATGGGGTTCGGCGGCCCGCAGGCCGGCTATATCTGCGTCCGCGACGCGCTGAAGCGCCAGCTGCCGGGCCGCCTGGTCGGCCTGTCGGTGGACGCCGACGGACACCCCGCCTGCCGGCTCGCGCTGCAGGCCCGCGAACAGCACATCCGGCGGGAGAAGGCGACAAGCAACATCTGCACGGCGCAGGTGCTCCTCGCGGTCATCGCCGCGATGTACGCGTCCTACCACGGGCCGGACGGCCTGACCGCGATCGCCCGGCGAGTGCACGCCAAGGCCGCCGGCCTGGCCAGCACGCTCAACGAGCTGGGCGTCAAGACGGAACATCCCGCGTTCTTCGACACCATCCGGCTGCACCTGCCCGGCGGAGCCGCAGAGGCGGTCGAGCGGGCCCGTGCGGTCGGCTACAACCTGCACCTGGCCAGCCCGGATGCGGTCCAGATCGCCTGCGACGAGACCACGACCGATGACCAGCTGCAGGCCGTGATCAGCGCGCTGACCGGCCAGGACTGCGCGCCGGCCGGCGGCCAGGGGGAACGGCGCGATGCCGTTTCCGCCGCGCCGGCGCAGGCGCCAGCGGACGCACTGCCGCCGGCACCGCCGCAGGCGCTGCCCGCGGGCCTGCTGCGGACCGGCGAGTTCCTGACCCACCCGGTGTTCTCCCGGTACCGCAGCGAGACGTCGATGCTGCGGTACCTGCGCCGGCTGGCCGACTTGGACATCGCGCTGGACCGGTCGATGATCCCGCTCGGCTCCTGCACGATGAAGCTGAACGCGGCCGCCGAGATGGAGCCCATCAGCTGGCCAGAGTTCGCCAATCTGCATCCCTTCGCGCCGGCTGACCAGGCGGCTGGGTACCTGGAGCTGATCGCCGACCTCGAAGCAATGCTGCAGGAGATCACCGGGTACGACGCGGTCTGCCTGCAGCCGAACGCCGGATCCCAGGGCGAGCTGGCCGGCCTGCTGGCCATCCGCGCCTACCACCGGTCCAGGAACGAGCCGCAGCGCACCGTCTGCCTGATTCCCGAATCAGCGCATGGCACGAACGCGGCATCTGCCGTGCTGGCCGGCCTGCAGGTGGTGGTCGTCACGTGCGGCTCCGACGGCGGCATCGAGCTGGCCGACCTGCACGCGAAGCTCGAGGAGCACGCCGGGGCCGTCGCCGCGATCATGCTGACCTATCCGTCCACCAACGGGGTCTTCGAGGAAACCGTCACGCGGGTGTGCGACGACGTGCACGCCGCCGGCGGCCAGGTCTACGTCGATGGTGCCAATCTGAACGCACTGGTGGGACTGGCCAGGCCAGGCACGTTCGGCGCGGATGTGTCGCACCTGAACCTGCACAAGACGTTCTGCATCCCGCATGGCGGCGGCGGTCCGGGAGTCGGCCCGGTCGCGGCCAGGGCCCACCTGGCCGCGTTCCTGCCCGGTCATCCGGCGCTCGGCAAGCCCACGGCCCTGCGCAGCTCCTTCGGGCAGCCGGGCGGCGAGTGCGGCCCGGTGGCGGCCGCGCCCTACGGGTCGGCCGGGATCCTGCCGATCTCCTGGGCCTACATCGCGATGATGGGGGCGGCGGGACTGCGGCGCGCTACCGGCGCCGCGATCCTGTCGGCCAACTACGTGGCCAAGCGGCTGGACCCGTATTTCGGCGTGCTCTACACCGGGCGCGGCGGCCTGGTCGCGCATGAATGCATCCTTGACCTGCGGCCTGTCACCAGCCGGACTAAGATCACCGCCGAAGACGTGGCGAAGCGGCTGATCGACTATGGCCTGCACGCCCCGACGATGTCGTTCCCCGTCGCAGGCACGCTGATGGTCGAGCCGACCGAGAGCGAGGACCTGGCCGAGCTCGACCGGTTCTGCGACGCGATGATCTCCATCGCCGGCGAGATCGCGATGGTCGCCGGCGGCGAGACCGACGCGCACGACAACCCGCTGAAGAATGCGCCGCACACGGCCGCGATGCTGATATCGGCCGACTGGAAGCACGGCTACGAGCGGGAGACCGCTGCTTACCCGTCCGGCGGCGACCGGCGGTACAAGTACTGGCCGCCGGTCCGCCGGATCGAGGGAGCCTACGGCGACCGGCACCTTGTCTGTGCCTGCCCGCCGCCGGCGGCCTTCCAGGACTGATCGGTGGCGAGCCCGGTCAGCGCGGCGCGGCGGGGCCGTCGGCCCGCGGGGAAGTGGCCGGGATGGTGCGGCCCTTCCACTCGCCGCCCCGGCCGCGGTAGTGCCGCCGGGCCGAGTCCGCGGTCATCGCCGCGTACAGGGCGGCGATGACCGGCAGGAACGGGGCACGCAGCGGCGACAGCCGGTAAAGCCGGAGCATCGGCAGGTAGCTGACCGACATGGCTGCCCAGCCGGCGACTCCGGCCGCGGTGAGCCACGCCGCCGCGCGGCCAGCGCCCGAAGCCGGCCCGGCCGCGGCGACCAGGCTGGCCAGGCCCGCTGCCGCCGCGGCGGGCGGCAGCAGGTACAGCCACGCCAGCCCCGCGATCGTCCCGGCCAGCGCCGCCGGGGAGTAGCGCAGCTGGGTGTAGGCACTGCGGGCGACCATGTCCCATACGTCACGCAGTGCCGGATACGGCCGGCGGCTCCGGAGCTCGGTGCTCAGCCCGAGCCAGCAGCCGCCAGCTGGCTGCGCGCACTTCTTCAGCAGGCGGCCGAGTGCCACGTCATCGATCCGGGCGCCGCGGATGCGCTCCAGGCCGCCCGCCTCGGCGAGCGCCCGGCGGCGCACCAGCATGCACCCGCCGGCGGCCGCCGCGGTCCGGGCGCCCGGCCTGTTCACCCGCCGGAACGGGTACAGCTGAGCGAAGAAGTACACGAACGCGGGAACGAGCAGCCGCTCCCAGAATGTGCCGACGCGCAGCAGAGCCATCTGCGAGACCAGCACCCGGCTCCCGGCCTCGGCGGCGCGCACCAGGCCGGTGACCGTTCCGGGCGCGTAGCCGATGTCGGCGTCGGTGAACAGCACGTACTCAGCGGTGCCCGCGGCGCGCAGGCCCTGCTCCATGGCCCACACCTTGCCGGCCCAGCCGGGCGGAGTGGGAGCGCCGGACATGATGCGCAGCCGCCCGGCCGGGGGGTGGCCATCGCGCCCGGCTGCCCCACCCAGGACGGCCGCCACGCTGGCGGTCCCGTCAGAGCTGTCGTCGTCGACCAGGACCACATCGAACGACCCGTGGTAAGCCTGCGCGAGCAGCGACGGCAGCGTCTCGGCCAGGATGCCTGCCTCATCCCTGGCGGGCACGATTGCCACCACGCCGGGCAAGGCGGCCGGACTGGGCTGGCCCGGCCGGCCGGGCTGCCCGGTCGGCAGCCGCTGATCGGTGTGCCAGAAACCGCCGTGCCCCGCCAGCAGGTACACCCAGGCAGCCGCCGCGAGCACGGTGGCGGCGATGGCGACGTGCATCAGGACAGCCTGGCACATGGCATCTGCCCGGCGGTGACTCGCGCGGCCGTATTGCCTGGTGCGGCCGGTCTGCGGCGGCCGCCAGCATAGAGTTGCTGTGTGGCAGATCCGGCCAGCTACCGGCCCGCGCCGGGCTCGATTCCCGAATCGCCCGGCGTATACCGGTTCCGCGGCGAACGCGGCCGGGTCATCTACGTCGGCAAGGCGAAGAGCCTGCGATCTCGGCTGAATTCTTATTTCGCCGATTTCGCCAGCCTGCATCCGCGTACCCAGACGATGCTGCGCTCAGCCGCCGGCGTCGACTGGACGGTCGTCACCACCGAAGTCGAGGCGCTGCAGCTGGAATACTCCTGGATCAAGGAGTTCGATCCGCGCTTCAACGTCAGGTACCGGGATGACAAGAGCTACCCCTACCTGGCAGTGACCATGGACGAGGAGTACCCGCGGGTCATGGTGCTGCGCGGCGCGAAGCGGCGCGGCGTCAGGTACTTCGGCCCGTACTCGCACGCCTGGGCGATCAGGGACACCGTGGACACGCTGCTGCGGGTTTTCCCGGTGCGGACCTGCTCGGCCGGCGTTTTCAAGCGGGCCGGCCAGATCGGGCGGCCGTGCCTGCTCGGCTATATCGGCAAGTGCTCGGCGCCGTGCGTGGCCAGGATCGACGCGGCACAGCACCGCCGGCTAGCCGAGGAATTCTGCGACTTCATGGCAGGCCAGACGGGAAAGTTCATCAGGCGGCTCGAGACGGAGATGCGCGCGGCAGCGGCGGCGGAGGAGTTCGAGCGCGCCGCGCGGCTGCGTGACGATATCCAGGCTCTGCAGCGCGCGCTCGAGAAACAGGCCGTGGTGCTGCCCGACGGCACCGACTGCGACGTCATCGCTCTCGCCGAAGATCAGCTGGAGGCCGCTGTCCAGGTCTTCTACGTGCGCGGCGGCCGGGTCCGCGGCCAGCGCGGCTGGGTGCTGGACAAGGTCGAGGACGTCAGCAGCGCCGAGCTGGTGGAGCAGTTTCTCGGCCAGGTTTATGGTGACGACCCGGTCGCTGACGGCACCGCGCAGGCCGGCACCGCGCAGGCCGGCACCGCGCAGGCCGGCACCGGGCAGGCCGGTGCGGCCCGCGGCGGCCCGCAGGCGGGCAGGAAGCGGCCAGGCAGCGCCGACGGGACCGGCGCGATACCGCGCGAGGTCCTCGTGCCGGTGCCGCCGCCGGACGCGCCGGCGGTCGAGGAGTGGCTGGCAGCGCGCCGCGGCAGCCGGGTAAGCCTCCGGACTCCGCAGCGCGGCGACAAGAAGGCCCTGCTGGATACGGTAGCCAGGAATGCGGCACAGTCCCTGGTCCTGCACAAGACCCGGCGGGCCAGTGACCTCACGACGCGCAGCCGCGCGCTCAGCGAGATCCAGGAGGCGCTCGGGCTCGATGACGCGCCGCTGCGGATCGAGAGCTACGACGTCTCCAACTTGCAGGGCACCCACGTGGTCGCGTCCATGGTCGTGTTCGAGGATGGCCTGGCCCGCAAGTCGGAGTACCGCAGGTTTGCCATCAAGGGCGTGGACGGCACCGATGACGTGGCCGCCATCCGGGAGGTGATCGGCCGCAGGTTCCGGCGCTACCTGCAGGAGCGAGACGCGGACAGCCGCGAGGCGCTCGCTGATCTGGCCGCAGCCGCGGTCGGGGCCGAGCCGCCGGCCCGGCGGAAGTTCGCCTACCCGCCGGGCCTGCTCGTGATCGACGGTGGTCCGGCGCAGGTCAGCGCGGCAGTGCAGGCGCTGGAAGAACTCGGGGTGGTCGACGTCTCGGTGTGCGGGCTGGCCAAGCGGCTGGAGGAGGTCTGGCTGCCGGGCGAGGACAGCCCGGTCATCCTGCCGCGCAGCAGCGAGGGTCTGTACCTGCTGCAGCGGGTGCGGGACGAGGCGCACAGATTCGCCATCACCTATCACCGGAAAAAGCGCGGCGCGGCGCTGACGGTCAGCGAGCTGGACGCGGTGCCGGGCCTGGGCCGCGCCCGGCAGGCTACGCTGCTGCGGCACTTCGGCTCGGTCCGCCGGCTGAGCGAAGCATCGGCCGAGCAGATCGCTGGCCTGCCGGGGATCGGACAGCGGACGGCGCAGGCCGTCATCGCGGCGCTGCAGGGCGATCACCACGGCCTGGCCGGCCGGGAGCCGGCAGACGGCGCCGCGGGGCGGCACGATATGGCCGGCCAGACATCGGGCGGAAACGCCGCGGGGGGCGGTAGCAGATGAGACCCGACGACGTAACACCGGAGATCGTCATCATCACCGGGCTGTCCGGGGCCGGCCGGAGCACCGCTGCCAAGTCCCTGGAGGACCTCGACTGGTTCGTGGCCGACAACCTGCCGCCCGACCTGCTGCCTATGATGACTGACCTGGCCAGGCGCGCCAAGGACGCGGTTCCCCGGCTCGCCGCTGTGGTCGACGTGCGCAGCCGCGCGTTCTCGACCGACCTCAAATCGACCGTCGTGGAGCTGGAGCGTCGCGGCGTCCGGCCGTATGTGGTCTTCCTCGAGGCCGACGACGAAACGCTGGTCCGCAGATTCGACAGCGTCCGCCGCCCGCATCCGCTGCAGGAGACCGGCCGGGTGATCGAGGGCATCGCCGCCGAGCGGGAGCAGCTCCGGGGGCTGCGCGCGGAGGCAGACCTGGTGCTCGACACCTCCAGGCTCAACGTGCACGAGCTTCGGGCCCGGATGCGGAGCGAGTTCAGCGGCGGCACCGAAACCGGGACGCGGGTCAACGTCGTGTCGTTCGGCTTCAAGTACGGCCTGCCGGTCGACGCCGACATGGTCGCGGACTGCCGGTTCCTGCCGAATCCGCATTGGGTGCCCGATCTCGCGCCGCTGACCGGGCGGGACGAGCGGGTCAGGGACTATGTCCTCGGCCAGCCCGACGCGGCCGGGTTCCTGCGCGCTCTCGTCGAGGTGGCGCAGATCACCCTGGCGGGATATGAGCGCGAGGGCAAGCATTTCGCGATGCTGGCCATCGGCTGCACCGGCGGCAAGCACCGCAGTGTCGCAATGGCCGAGGAGATCGCCGCCCGGCTCGCCGGGAGCCGTCCTGGCGTGCGGGTGGCGCACCGGGATCTGGGACGCGAGTGACGGCGATGACGGACGACAGCGGCCACGCGGCCGAGCAGCGAGCGGCGGGCACCGCAGTGGCCGGCACGGCAGTGGCCGGAGCCGGAGCCGGCCGGCCGGTCAGCCGCAAGGTGGTCGCCCTTGGCGGCGGGCACGGGCTGCATGCGTCGCTGTCGGCGCTGCGGCGCGTCACCCGCCAGCTCACCGCGATCGTGACGGTAGCCGACGACGGCGGCTCGAGCGGCAGGCTGCGCCGCGAGTTCGGCGTGCTGCCGCCTGGCGACCTGCGGATGGCGCTGGCTGCGCTGTGCGGTGATGACGCCTGGGGCACCACCTGGAGCGCAGTCGTGCAGCACCGCTTCAGTGGCGAGCAGGACCTCGGCGGCCATGCCGTCGGCAACGTCCTGATCGTCGCGCTCTGGGAGCTGCTCGGCGATACCGTGCAGGGCCTGGACTGGGTTGGCCGGCTGCTCGGCGCGCACGGCCGGGTACTGCCGATGGCGTCGGTGCCGCTGGACCTGGCTGCCGAGGTCGAAGGGGCAGATCCGGGCGGTCCGGACGAGGTGACCACCGTTCGCGGCCAGGTCGCGTGCGCGATGTCCACCGGGCGGGTACGGTCTGTGTCACTGATACCCGCCGACCCGCCTGCGTGCCCGGAAGCCTTGGCCGCTGTCGGGGCGGCGGACTGGATCGTGCTCGGACCCGGTTCCTGGTTCACCAGCGTGATCCCGCACCTGCTTGTTCCGGAACTCGCCGCGGCGCTGGTCACCACCAGGGCGCGCAGGGTGGTAGCGCTGAACCTGGCGCCGCAGCCGGGGGAGACCGCGGGGTTTTCCCCGCACGCTCACCTGGAGGTACTTTCCGATCATGCGCCGGAGCTGACCGTTGACGTCGTGCTCGCCGACCGCACAGCGGCAGCGGGAGCCACGGCCGAGCTGGAGAAGGCGGCCAGCCTGCTAGGCGGCAGGCTCGCGCTGGCTGACCTGGCGGTGGGGGACGGTTCGCCACGCCACGATCCGCGGCGGCTGGCGGGCGCGTTCGCGCAGATCTTCGAGGGGGAATGAGGCCGATGGCACTGACTGGCCTGGTGAAAGACGAGCTCAGCCGCGTCAGCGTGGTCAAGCCGTGCTGCCGCAAAGCGGAGGTATCCACCCTGCTCAGGTTCGCCGGCGGGCTGCACCTGGCGGCCGGGCGCATCGTCGTGGAGGCTGAGCTTGACACCGGGGCGGTCGCGCGCAGGCTGCGCAAGGACATCGCTGAGGTATTCGGCCATTCCTCGGAGCTGATAGTGCTCGCGCCGAGCGGCCTGCGCAAGGGCAACCGCTACGTCGTGCGGGTGCACAAGGACGGCGAGAGCCTGGCTCGCCAGACGGGCCTGGTCGACGGCCACGGACGTCCGGTGCGCGGCCTGCCACGGCAGGTGGTCTCCAGCACGACGTGCGATTGCGAGGCCGCGTGGCGCGGGGCTTTCCTGGCGCACGGCTGCCTGACCGAGCCGGGGCGCTCGATGTCGCTGGAGCTCACCTGCCCGGGTCCGGAGGCCGCGCTGGCCATGGTCGGCGCCGCGCGGCGGCTCAGGATCCACGCGAAGGCCAGGGACGTGCGGGGCGTCGATCGCGTGGTGGTGCGGGACGGTGAGGCGATCAGCGCCCTGCTGACCAGGCTGGGAGCGCACGACAGCGTGCTGGCCTGGGAGGAACGGCGGATGCGCCGCGAGGTCCGGGCGACCGCGAACAGGCTCGCCAACTTCGACGACGCCAACCTGCGGCGCAGCGCGCGCGCCGCGGTAGCTGCCGGAGCCCGGGTGGAGCGGGCGCTGGAGATCCTCGGCCCGCAGGCGCCCGAGCACCTGATCGTGGCCGGCCAGCTGCGGATCAAGCACCGGCAGGCGAGCCTGGAGGAGCTCGGCCAGCTCGCTGATCCGGCTCTGACCAAGGACGCGATCGCCGGCCGCATCCGCCGGCTGCTCGCACTCGCGGACAGGCGCGCGATTGAGCTGGGCGTGCCCAATACCGAGGCCCATCTGACCGCCGACATGCTCGTCCCATGAGGCGTCGCCGCCGCTCCCGGGCGGGCGCCCGCCCGGCCGCTGTTCCCGGCGCAGCTGTCGGCGCCGCCGGTCCCGCCGTAATAGCGCGAAAAGACCCCTACCGGGCGGTTCCAGGTCGCCCGCCGTCCGGTAAGGTTTCGGTCGAGCTGATGCGAGGCATCGCCGCAGGCGAGGCGATCACAGTAACCGAGAGTGACAACACAGAGGGAGTGGTTCTGCAGTGACTGTCCGGGTGGGAATCAACGGCTTCGGCCGGATCGGGCGCAACTTCTGGCGGGCTGTCCACTCCGGTGCCGGTGCCGCAGCCGATATCGAGATCGTGGCCGCCAACGACCTGACAGACGCCGCGACGCTGGCGCATCTGCTGAAGTACGACACGGTGCTTGGCACTCTCGAC
>Ga0335081_10003261_pt1 | contig 25508 bp, 27 predicted proteins | sample Lox_Sample_35_FD_206713 | JGI IMG/M metagenome (GOLD analysis project Ga0335081, IMG submission 206713) | Soil microbial communities from Loxahatchee National Wildlife Refuge, Florida, United States - Lox_Sample_3.5 | ecosystem: Environmental > Terrestrial > Soil > Wetlands | place: USA...
TCGAACGCTCGTTAGTCTGGCGTCCCCAGGGGGATTCGAACCCCCGTTACCGCCGTGAAAGGGCGATGTCCTAGGCCTCTAGACGATGGGGACGAGGCGGAGAAACGAAGACGACGGAGGGTGGGTGGTGGAGCTAAGCGGGATCGAACCGCTGACCTCTTGCATGCCATGCAAGCGCTCTCCCAGCTGAGCTATAGCCCCACGGCGAGCGTCGAATTATAGGCTTGGGGCGCCGGGCTGGCAAACCAGGCGGTGCGGCTATCATCGCAACCGCATCCGCGATATAGCCATGCCCCTTCCCGACCCTGCTCAGTCCTACGCTGAATCGCTCGATGGACGCGTCGTCGTCGTCACGGGCGCGACGGGCGGCCTCGGCCGCGCCCTGGCGCTCGCCTGCGCCGCGCGAGGCGCCACCGTGGTGCTTCACGGCCGCATCGTACGCAAGCTCGAAGCGCTCTACGACGAGATCGTCTCCGCTGGCCATCCGGAGCCGTCGATCCTGCCGCTCGATCTCGCCACCGCGCAGGCGGAGGACTTCGCCAACGCGGCCAGCGCGCTGCAAGCGCAGCTGGGGCGCACCGACGCCCTCCTTCACACCGCGGTCATGCTCGGCAGCCTAGGGCCGATCGAGCATCAGGCGTTCGATCAGTGGCTCGCGACGCTTCGCGTGGATCTCCTCGCGCCGTTCGGGCTCACGCGCGCGCTTGCCCCGCTGCTGCGCGCAGCGCCGGACGCGAGCGTCGTCTTCACCCTCGACACGCGCGGTCAGGAGCCTAAGGCGTACTGGGGCGGCTACGCGGTTGCGAAGGCGGGTCTCTTGGCGCTCTTCAGGATTCTCGCCGACGAATGGGAAAACGTCCAGGCGCTGCGCGTGAACGGCGTCGTGCCGGGACCGATGCGCTCGCCGCTGCGCGCGCGGACGCATCCCGGGGACGACATCTCTCGGCTTCCTGCGCCGGAGGCGTTCGCGTCGCTGTATCTGTACCTGATCCACGGGCAGCCGAAGGCCGAAAGCGGCGGCGTGATCGATGCGCAGGCGTGGCTCGCGCGCGACCCCTAGCATCCGTCACGGAGGCTCGGCGCGTCGCTGGCTCTTCGATCCGACGACGCGCAACAGGATACGCAGTCGGCGCAGCTCTTCAGCGGACAGCATGTCGGGATGGATCGCCATAGCCTGCGACCAGTGCTCGGCGTCGATGCGCACGACCGGCGTCGTGAGCCACGTGCCCAGGTAACACTCCGGCTGCACGCGTCCTTCGCGGCGCGCACCGGAACGTTCGAGAAGCGCCGCGCGGCCGTCGGGCGAGACCTCGACGCCGACGATCGCACCTTTCGCCGTGCGCAGCGCCGCGACGCGCAAGGTCCGCATGGCGTATGCGCCGATAGCGACGACGGCGGCGCCGCGAAGCCAGGCGAAGCCCGGGAGAAGCGCCAGGAGCGTGGCGGTCGCGAGAAAGGCGATGACAACGACGGCGGCGATCGGCGAGCGTCGCAGATCGATGTGCAGCGGCGGCGGACCTCTCATGCGCCCGATTGGGCGCGCTCACGAGATCCCCGTCAATCGGCCGGAACGCTGAATCGTGCCGGTCCGAATGAATTCGGACCTACGCTTCGGCCTTTGCCGCGGCCGCAGACCTATCACCGCCCTTCTTCCTGTCCTGCGCCTTGGCGAGAGCGAGCCACGTCTCGACCACCGTATCGGGATTGAGCGACATGCTCTCGATCTTCTGCTCGAGCAGCCACTGCGCGAGGTCCGGATGGTCGGACGGTCCCTGGCCGCAGATGCCGGCGTACTTGCCGGCCTTGCGGCAGGCGGCGATCGCCATCGACAGCATCGCCTTCACCGCCTCGTCGCGTTCGTCGAACGTGCCGGCGATCGCACCGCCCGCGTCGCGGTCGACGCCGAGAGTGAGCTGGGTCATGTCGTTGGAGCCGATCGAGAAGCCGTCGAAGTGCTCGAGGAACTTCTCCGCGAGCAGCGCGTTGGAAGGGATCTCGCACATCATGATCACGCGCAGCCCGTTGGCGCCACGCTTGAGACCGTTCTTCGCCAGCAAGTCGATCACTTCCTTCGCCTCGTCGAGCGTGCGCACGAACGGAATCATCACCTCGACATTGGTGAACCCCAGGTCGTCGCGAACCCGCTTCATCGCCCGGCACTCGAGCGCGAAGCATTCGTAGAACGACTTCGCGACGTAGCGCGACGCGCCGCGGAAGCCGAGCATGGGATTTTCCTCGTGCTCCTCGTAGCGCTCGCCGCCGAGCAGGTTCGAGTACTCGTTCGACTTGAAGTCGGACAGCCGCACGATGACCTTCTTGGGCCAGAACGCCGCGGCGATCGTCGCGACGCCTTCGGCGATCTTGGAGACGTAGAACTCGACCGGATCGGGGTAGCCCGCGACGCGCTCCGCGATCTTCGCTTTCAGCTCCGCCGGCTGCCGGTCGCATTCCAGCACCGCGCGCGGGTGCACGCCGACGTTCTTGGCGATGACGAACTCGAGCCTGGCGAGTCCCACGCCCTCGTTGGGAAGCTGGCGGAAGCCGAATGCGAGCTCCGGATTGCCGACGTTCATCATGATCTTGGTCGGCAGCGGCGGCATGCGCTCGGCGGAGACATCGGAGGTCTCGATCTCGAGCAAGCCCTCGTAGACCTTGCCGGTGTCGCCTTCGGCGCACGACACCGTCACGCCCTGTCCGTCATGCAGCGAGGTCGTCGCGTCCTCGCAGCCCACGACGGCCGGGATGCCCAGCTCGCGGGCGATGATGGCGGCGTGACAGGTGCGACCGCCCCGGTCGGTGACGATCGCCGACGCGCGCTTCATCACCGGTTCCCAGTCCGGATCGGTCATGCCGGTGACGAGCACGTCGCCTTCCTTGACGCGATCCATCTCGGCGGCAGATTTGACCAGACGCACCATGCCCTGTCCGATCTTCTGGCCGATCGCCCGACCGCTCGCGAGCACCTTGGATGGCTTGGCGAGCTTGTACCGGCGGACCTGGTGACCGGCGTCCTGCGAGCGCACGGTCTCCGGGCGCGCCTGGAGGATATAGAGCTTGCCGTCCTCGCCGTCGCGGCCCCATTCGATGTCCATCGGCCGCTTGTAATGGCGCTCGATCGCGAGCGCGTAGCGGCCCAGCTCCTCGGCTTCGGCGTCGGTGATCGAGAAGCGTCGACGCTCTTCCGGCGGCACGTCCACCGTGCGCACCGACTGCCCGGCGCGCGCGCCATCCCCGTACACCATCTTGGTCGCCTTGGAGCCGAGCGACTTGGAAAGAAGCGCCGTGCGTCCGGCGATCAGGTTGGGCTTGTAGAGGTAGAACTCGTCGGGGTTGACCGCGCCCTGCACCACGGTCTCGCCGAGACCGTACGACGCGTTGATGAACACCACCTGGTCGAATCCCGATTCGGTGTCGAGCGTGAACATCACGCCCGCGGCACCCGAGTCGCTGCGCACCATGCGCTGCACCCCCGCCGAGAGTGCGACATCGGCGCGGGCGTAGCCTTTGTGCACCCGGTAGGCGATCGCGCGGTCGTTGTAGAGGGACGCAAAGACCTCTTGTATAGCATGAAGAATATTGTCTATGCCATTGATGTTTAGGAATGTTTCCTGCTGTCCAGCGAACGACGCGTCGGGCATGTCCTCGGCGGTCGCGGAGGAGCGGACCGCCACGGTGCCATTGGAGGCCCGCGTGGTGAGCGCCCCGTAGGCGGTGCGGATATCTGCTTCGAGCGCTCGCGGCAGCGTGGCCGAGCTGATCCAGCCGCGAATCTCCCGGCCGGTACGCGCCAGCGCCGCGACGTCGTCGATGTCCAGAGCGTCGAGCGCACGGTCGATGCGCTCCTTCAGCCCGTCCTGGCTCAGGAATTCGCGAAAGGCGAAGGCGGTCGTGGCGAAACCGCCAGGTACGCGCACGCCGCCGCTCGCGAGCTGGCTGATCATTTCGCCCAGGGAGGCGTTCTTGCCACCGACCTGGTCGGCGTCGGTCATGCGCAGGCGATCGAAGGCGATCACCCGTTGCTGCTCGGCCATGATGTCCCCGCGTGCTGTTCGCGGCGATTCTAGCCGTTCACCCTTCCGCGAGGGAAAAATCGCAGGCGCGGGCCGCTTGGACCCGCGTGGCGAGAACTACTGTTCGTCGTCGACCGTTTCCGGCTCGCGTTCGATCGAGGTTTCGCTGATCGGAGCCGGCGCACCCGAGGCCTGCTTGTGCCTGCTGCGCGCGGCGCGTCGCAGGTTGCGGTACAAGTCGGGATGCGCTTCCTTGAGATAGTTGATGATCTCGAAATCGACGCGTTTCACCTGCGAAAGATCCACCTGCTCCACGTGCACCAGGCGCAGGAGCTCGCGCACGGGCTTGGGCATTTCCCGTCCGCTCTCGTAGCGCGATCCGCCGCTCTGCGTGACGCCGATCTGCGTCCAGAACTGCTCTTGGTTCAGCCCCAGCCGCCGACGGATCTCGCGCGGGTTGAGTACACGTTCGAAGAGTTTCACGGCTTGTCGCCTGTTTACGGTATCAAAAAGACACGCGGTCTTGGGCAAATGTTCCCGGGCGTCCGACGCGATACCATTGGCATAATTGTTGACCAAAGTCGGACACCGTGCAAGGGGCATAGCCCGCCCCGCAAGCAGCATCGGGCGTGGGCATTGCCGCCGCACCAGCGCCGCCGAGGCGGGGAAATGGAAGGCTCTTTGCTAGAATGAGCCCGTTCGGCCCGAACCTGACCCCCGGGTCGCCCGCCGCGTTCCGTGCCGCGCTACGACCTGCACTCCCATTCGACGCACTCCGACGGACTGCTGACCCCGCCCGAGCTCGTCCGGCGTGCTGCCGAGCGTGGGGTCGATGTGCTCGCGCTGACCGACCACGACGAGCTTTCCGGGCTCGCCGAAGCCGAAGCCGCAGCCGGCGCATCGCGGCTCACGTTCGTCCCGGGAACCGAAATCTCGGTGACCTGGCGCGATCTCACTCTGCACGTTCTGGGCTTGCGCCTCGATCCGTCCTGCGCCCAGCTTCACGCCGGCCTCGGCGCCATCCGCGCCGGACGCGCCGAGCGGGCGCGGCGGATCGGCGCCTCGCTGGCGGAAGCCGGGATTCCGGATGCGTACGAAGGCGCGCTCGCCTTCGTCACCAGCGAACGGCTGGTGAGCCGCACGCACTTTGCCCGCTTCCTGGTCGAGACGGGCCACGTGCGCGAGATGAAGGACGTCTTCAAGCGCTACCTCGCCCGCGGTAAGCCCGGGTACGTCGAGCACGCGTGGCCTGCGCTCTCCGAGGCCATCGGCTGGATTCATTCCGCCGGCGGCCGCGCCGTGCTCGCGCATCCTGGACGCTACAAGCTCTCCACCGGCGCGCTGCGCGCATTGCTGGCCGAATTCCGCGACCGCGGCGGCGACGGCCTCGAGGTCCTGTCGCCTTCGCACACTGCGGATCAGGTGGCCGATCTGGCTGCTCACGCGCGCAAGCTGGGCCTCCTCGCTTCGTCGGGATCGGACTACCATGGCCCCGGTGAGAGCTACGTCGACTTGGGCGACATGCCCGAGCTATCTTCCGGCGTCACGCCGGTCTGGCACGACTGGTGAGCGACGCGCGGGAAGGCCCGGACCGGCATCGCACGGTCTTCTTCGTCTCCGACCGCACCGGCATCACGGCGGAGATGCTGGGCAACAGCCTGCTGTCGCAGTTCGAGACTTTCGAATTCCAGCGCCGCACGATCCCTTTTGTCGATACGCCGGAGAAGATCGCCGAGGTCGTACGCACGATCGACGCCACCGGTGCCGCCGATGGCAAGCGCCCGCTCGTGTTCAGCTCGATCGTCGACGAGGCGATGAGTGCGCAGCTCGGGCACGCCAACGCGCTCTTCCTCGACCTGTTCCAGGTGTTCATCGCGCCGCTCGAAACCGAGCTGGCCGCGAAGTCCTCCCACGCGGCGGGCCGCTCGCACGGCATCGCCAACATCCACGAGTACTTCGCGCGCATCGAGGCGATCAATTTCGCCCAGGCCCACGACGACGGCGCGGCCACACGCGATCTCGGCAAGGCGCAGGTGATCCTGATCGGCGTCTCGCGCTGCGGCAAGACGCCCACCACGCTCTACCTCGCGCTGCAGTTCGGCATCCTGGCCGCGAATTTTCCCTTGACGCCGGACGATTTCGCCGATGGCGAGCTGCCGGCCTCGGTGCGCCCGTTCAAGGATCGGCTGTTCGGGTTGACCATCGACCCCGATCGCTTGCAGCAGATCCGCCAAGCGCGCCGTCCCGACAGCAAGTACGCGGCGCTCGAGAACTGCCGCTACGAAGTGCGCGAGGCCGAGGCGCTGATGCACCGCGAGCGCATCTCGTCGATCGACACGACCAGCCGATCGATCGAGGAGATCGCCACCACGATCATGCATCGAGGCGGACTGCAGCGGCACATCTTTTAGTCGAGCCCGTAGAAGCGCCGCGCGTTGCCGCCGCGGATGGCTTCCTGCTCGCGTGCCGAAAGAGCCTCCAGCAGCGCATCGCTCGCACTCGACCAGCGCTCGTAGGATGCAGCCAGCGTCACCACGGGCCAGTCGCTGCCCCACAGCACGCGCTGCGGCCCGAAGACGCCGAGGACGTGATCGACGTAACGGCGCAGGCGATCGACGGTCCAGCCGGCGCCGGCTTCGGTGACGAGTCCCGACAGCTTGCAATGCGCGCGCGTACGCCGCGCGATAGCGGCGATGTCGTCGGCCCACGGCTGCCAAGCGCCGGCCGCGGTGTCCGGCTTGGCGCAGTGATCGACGACGACCTCGAGATCGGGACGGCGCTCGAGCGCGCGCAGCAGCGCGTTGAGCTCGCGCGGCTTGACCAGTGCGTCGAAGCGCAAGCCTAGACTTGGCAGAGCGTCGAGCGCAGCCTGCACTCCGGGGCGGAGGATCCACCGCGCGTCGGCAAGGTCCTGCAGCATCGGCCGAATGCTCCGGAGCAGCGGCTCGCGAGCCAGACGCTCCAGCGTCACGACAGCGTCCGGCGCTTCGAGGTCCGCCCAGCCCACGACGCCGCGCACGAGGCCGCCGCTCTCACGCGCCACGTCCAGAAGGAACTCGGTCTCCGCGACCGTCGGCGCGGCCTGCACGAGCACTGTCGCCTCGATGCCGGCCGCGGCGAGCAGCGGCCGCAGCTCGGCGAGCGAGAAGTCGCGATAGATCGGTGCGAGCGCAGGCGTGGGCCGCAACCAGCCGTAGTCGCCGCGCGCAACGGTCCACACGTGGTGGTGCGCGTCGACGCGACCGCTCATGGCCCGTCCCCTTCAGCGAGCGCGCTCATCGCTCACAGAAGCGCCGGCGTGAAGGGGACTCGACGGTGCTGCGCGGGGCAGCGGTGCGCGCTCATCGAGCAGGCCCTCATCTCGCAGCGCCCGCCAGAACGCCGCCGCAATCGGTTGGCGCGCGAGCCGCAGGTTGGCGTCGAATTCCGCGACGGAGCGCGCGCCGGCGAGAACGCAGGTCACCGCGGGATGGCCGAGCGGAAACTGCAGCGCCGCCGCCGGGAGCGGCACGGCAAACTGCGAGCACACGCTCTCGATCGCCGCGACGCGCTGAACCACGGCGGCGGGCGCCGGCGCGTAGTCGAAGTAGGGTGGCGAGCCGTCGCGCGGAGCCGAGCCGGTTGCGAGGATGCCGGAATTGAACGGTCCCCCGAGGACGACCGCCACGCCTCGGCGCTCGCATTCGGGCAGGAGCTCCGGCAGCGCCGACTGGTCCGCGAGGGTGTAGCGGCCGGCAAGCAGGATCACATCGAGATCGGCGCGGCGCAACACGTCGCGGCAGATCGCGACGTCGTTGACTCCCAGACCGTAGCCCTGGATCGCGTCCGCAGCCTTGAGCTCGGCCAGCGCAGGCAATGCGCCGTCGAGCGCGTCGGCGAGGTGACGTGGATGCGCCTCGCCGTGGGTGTCGCGATCGATGTCGTGCACGTACACGAGGTCGACCCGTGCAAACCCGAGCCGCTGCAGGCTGTCCTCCAACGAGCGGCGGACGCCCTGCGCGGTGTAGTCGTAGCGCTGCACGAACGGCAGCGTGTCGATGTACCCGTGCTGATTGCGCGGCGCGTCGGCACGTGGCTCGAGCAGGCGTCCGACCTTGGTCGAGAGCAGGTATGCGTCGCGCGGAAATCCGCGCAAGCCGTCGCCCATGCGCCGCTCCGAGCGGCCGTGCCCGTAATGCGGCGCGGTGTCGAAATAGCGCGCTCCGGCGGCGTAGGCATGGCGCACCAGCGCGAGCGCCGCTCGGTCGGCGATCGGCCGGAAAAGATTTCCCAGCGGTGCACCGCCGAGCCCGGCGGCATCACAAAGCCGCGCGCGCAGCGCCTCGCTCAACGCCATGGCGAAGAGCTCATCGCCCAATCACCAGGCGCGGCAGCCACGTGGTGAGCGGCGGCCACAGCGTGCACGCGGCGAGTGCTACCAAGAGCGGGATGAGGAACGGGACGATGGCGCGCGACATGCGCTCGAAGGAGATCTTCGCGATATTGGAAACGACGTACAGCACGACCCCCACGGGCGGCGTCACCGTGCCGATCATGAGGTTGAGCACAAACACCAGCCCGAAATGGACCGGATCGATCCCCAGCTTCGTCGCGACCGGCACGAGGATCGGAATGAGGATCAGCATGGCGGCGATACCCTCCATGAAGCAGCCGACAAACAGCAGCAGGGCATTGACGATCAGCAGGTAGACCAGCGGATTCGTCGACAGCGTCGTGAGCGCCTGGCCAGCGATCTGCGGAATGCGTGAGATCGCCAGCGCCCAGCCGAGGAGCTTCGCCGCCATCACCAGCGCCATGACGACACCGGTGGTCTCGACGGTGTCCAGGATGAGGCGCGGGAGCCGGGCGATGCTGAAGCTGCGATAGACGAACAGGCCGAGGATCAGCGCATAGAGGGTCGCGACCGCCGCCGCTTCGGTCGGAGTAAAAACGCCGGAGCTCATCCCCACCAGAAGCACCACCGGCGTCATCAGCGCCCAGAAGGCCGCGCAGAACTTCTGCCACAGATCGGGCAGCGACGGAAAACGCCCTTTCGGAAGGTCGAGCCTGCGGGCCATGACCGAGGACAGCACCATCAAAGCGAGGCCCGTCAGGACGCCGGGAATGACGCCGGCCATGAACAGCTTTCCCACGGAGACCTCCGCCGCGGCCCCGTAAACGACCATCGGCAGCGACGGTGGAATGATCGGCCCGATGGTCGCAGCGGCGGCGGTGAGACCGGCGGCCATTTCGAGCGGATAGTTCGCATCGCGCATGGCGCGGATCTCCACCGTGCCGAGCCCGCCTGCCTCCGCGACCGCCGAACCGGACATGCCGGCAAAGATCATGGACGCGACGACGTTGGCGTGGCACAGCCCGCCACGCAGCCAACCCACCACCGCGGTGGCGAAGTCGAAGATGCGGTGCGTCACGCCGGCATTGTTCATCACGTGCCCCATCAGGATGAACAGCGGCGCGGCAACGAAAGTGAAGGAGTTGGCGGCCGAGACTTCCTGCTGCGCGATGATGACGAGATCGAGGTGCTGTACCAGGATGAACACCGTCGCGGCGACGGACATCGTGAGCCAGATCGGGGGGCCGAGAAAAAGGCATAGCGCCCATACGGCGAGGATCGCGGTCATGCTCGCGGTCATAGCTGCGCCTCCGAAGTCCGGAGGTCGCCCTTGCGGGCGATGTAGAGCAGATCGCGCGCGGCGTAGAGCGCGAGGAAGATCGCGGCGAGCGGCACGACTGCGTACACCGGCCAGAAGGCGAAATCGATCGACACCATGCGCACATCGCCGTTGCGCCAGGCAACGAGTGCGCCGACCACGCCAAGCACCAGCGCGAACAACACACCGGCCGCGCACCACAGCAGGTGCAGAGCTCGCCGCCAGCGTGCCGGAAGCCGGTCGACGAGGACGTTGATTCCGATATGGATGCGCCGGCGCGCGGCCATCGTCCAGCCGAGGAAGGACACCCAGACCAGAAAGTACTGCGCGGCCTCGTCGGTCCAGACCAGCGGCTGATTGAACACGTAGCGCAGCACGATCTGGAGCACGATCACGCCGAACATCAGCGCGAACAGGACGACGACGAGCCCGTCCAGCGCCCGCTCGCCGAGCGCAAACAGCCGCTTCGCGCTCACAGCGCTTGCAGCCGCTCGAACGTCCCCTTGCCCCAGCGCGCTTCGAACTTCGGCGGCACCGCCTTGATCACGGCGTCACGGAAAGCGGGTACGTCGGGCTGGATCACGGTCATGCCGCCTTTGGTAAAGGTATCGACCAGCTCCTTCTCCTGCGTGATGATCTCCGCGTTGGCGGTGGCGACCGCCTTGCCCAGCGCAGCCTGCACGACGCCGCGATCGGCATCGGACAGGCCGCGCCAGAACTGCTCGTTCACCACGACGAAGCGCGGCGTGATGATGTGGGCGGTCATGACCAGGTACTTCTGCACCTCGAAGATCTTCGCCGACTGGATCGTTGGCAGCGGATTCTCCTGGCCGTCGACCAGCTCCTGCTTGAGCGCAAGATACAGCTCGCCGAAGTTGATCGGCGTGGGTCGCGCGCCCCAGGCTTCCGCCATCGCGTTGAACACGTCGACCGGCGGCACGCGCAGCTTGAAGCCGGCCATGTCCCTGGGCTCTCTGACGGCCTTACTCGCCGTGGTGAGCTGGCGGGTCCCGTAGTAGATCGTGTCGACGATGCGCATGCCGCGGCTCTTGACCAGCGCCTCGGAGAGGTTGCGCGCATCCGGGCTCGCCATCCCCTTCACCATGTGGACCGCGTCGCGCCAGATGTACGGCGCCTCCAGCACCGAGATCGCAGGCACCCACGAGCCGAAGGTCCCCGCCCCGTCGGTGTAGAGCTGCAGTGCGTTCGAGGCAAGCTGATCGATCATGTCGCGCTGCGTCCCGAGCTGGGAGGCGGGAAAGCTCTGCATCTCCAGACGACCACCGGTCTTCTCGGCAATTTCCCTGCCGGCAGCCTCGATCGCGACCACGCTCGGATAGTTCGCCGGCAGCACGTCCCCATACCGGATCACGGTCTTGCCTTGCCCATGCGCGCGGCGAACGAACGGCACGGCGGCCAGTGCCGCCGCTGCCGCGGTGAATCTGCGTCGGGTGATCATGCACTTCTCCTCCTCTCGAACGTGACGGTAAGCGGTACCTGGCGGGCTCGCTCAGGCTACAGGCGCATTGCGCGGCCGCGGGCATTGGCGATGTGCGCGCCGATGGCGTCGGCCGCCTTCGCCGGATCCCGCGTCTCGAAGGCCGCGATGACGCCCAGGTGCTCGCGCATGACCGGGACAACGAGCGACTCGTGGATGCGCGTCTGCGCCTGGCGGATCAGGCGGATCTTGATCGAGTTCACCCGGTAGGCGCTGGAGACGATGTCGTTTTGCAGAAAGTCGATGATCGTATCGTGCAGATTCCAGTCGATCGCCTGGGCACGGGCAACGAGCCTCGGCGTGATTCGCCGCGCCGCCTCCTGCAGCACCGCTTCGTGGGCCGCGCGGAGCCGCCGGAGCTCGTCGTCGGGCACGTGCTGGACGAAATATGCCGCGGCTTCGCGCTCGAGAAAAAGGCGGAACTGGAAGGCGTCCCGGATCAGATTGAGGTTGACGGCCGCGATGCGCATCCCGCGCTGCGGGACCGTGGTGACCAGACCCTCGGCCTCGAGCCTGGGCACGAGCTCGCGGATCGCGCCCAGCGGCATGCCGGTGATTTCGACCAGCTCGCGCTGCGTGACGAACTGCCCGGGCTGAATCGCGCTGGCGAGCAGCCGCTCGGTGAAGCTGCTATAGGCCTGTTCGCGCAGTTTCAGCGGCCTGACTGCTTGACCCATGCTCCTCTCCGGACGGGCGGGCGATATGAGCGCTGGACAACCCCGCGGGATCAAGACTAACATGTTAGTGAACCCTGTCAACGCTCCTCCGGTGATCCTTCCGTCGTGGCCGCTGTGACCTCTGACATGTCGAGCTCCGAGCAGCGACCCCCGTCGGGCCCCTCGCCGCCGAAGCTGCGAGGCGTATGGTCCGCCACGCTGACGCCGCTCGCCGCCGATGGCCGTCTCGATCAGGCCCGGCTCATCGCCCACGTACGGCGCATCTTCGCCACCGGTGTCGATGGCGTGGCGCTCTTCGGTACCACCGGCGAAGGCCAATCGTTCTCCGCCGCCGAGCGCCGGGCCGGGCTCGAGGCCCTGCTCGCCGACGGCATCGACCCGAAGCAGGTGCTGGCCGGAACGGGATGCGCCGCGCTGCCGGAAACGATCGAGCTCACGCGCCACGCGGTTGCCTGCGGTTGCGCCGGAGCGCTGGTGCTTCCGCCGTTCTTCTTCAAGGAGGTCAGCGACGAAGGCGTCTACGCGAGCTTCGCGCGCATCGCGGACGCCGTGGGCGATGCCCGCTTGCGGATGTATCTCTATCACATCCCGCAGGTTTCCGGCATTGCGATCGGCGAGCAGGCCATCCGCCGCCTGGTCCGCGACTACCCGGCGCTGATCGCCGGAGTCAAGGACAGCCAAGGCAACCTCGGGCATTCGCTGCAATTGCTTTCCGATTTCCCGCAGCTTGCCATTTTCGTGGGCTTCGAGCCGCACCTTCCGCCGGCGCTGGCCGCGGGCGGCGCCGGCACCATCTGCGGAATCGCCAATCTCTATCCCCGTCTCATCCGGCGCCTCTTCGACTCGGCTGCGGCGCCGGAGGGCCGCGAGGCGCTGCGAACGGTCGAGCGGTTCGTTGCCGCCCTCCAGGGATATCCGCTCTTCGCGGCCTTCAAGGCGCTGCTCGCGGAGCTCTCGGGCGATGCGGCGTGGAACGCGCTGCGCCCGCCGCTCGTGCCGCTCGAGCCTTCGCAGCGCGTGGCCTGGCTCGCCGCGGTCGCGGCATGCGGCCTTTCGCCTGCCGACACCGGCTGACCGCGTTCGGCCCGCTGGACTATGATGTGGCATCGAGGCGCCGGCGCATTCGACCATCGGCAACACAGAGGAGGAGATCATGGCTGACCGCACGCACGATCAACCCGCGAATGCATTGCGCCGTCGATTGCTGCAGGCTGGAGCCGGCGCGGCATGCCTGGATGCATTGCCCGGGGCCAGTCTGCTCGCGCAGGCCCAGGGTACGTTCGACTGGAAACGGTTCAAGGGCCAGAAGATCGAGATCCTGCTGGTCAAGAGTCCGCGCGGCGATCTGCTGACCAAGTACCACAAGGAATTCGAGGAGCTGACCGGCATCGAGGTGGGCTCGGAGATGGTGCCCGAGCAGCAGCAGCGGCAGAAGGCGGTGATCGAGTTCAACTCCGGCAATCCCAGCTTCGACGTGATCGCCCTCTCCTACCACGTGCAGAAACGGCAGTTCGCCAAGAACAACTGGCTCACCGACCTGCGGCCCTATATCAACGACCAGTCGATGGCGGCGCCGGACCTCGAATTCGCCGATTTCGCCAAGGGCGGGCTGCAATACGCGGTCGAGTCCGACGGTCGCGTCATGAGCCTGCCGTTCAACCTCGACCCGTGGGTCGTGTACTGGAACAAGGATCTCTTCGCCGCGAAAGGCGTCACGTATCCGAAGAGCTTTGCCGAGATGATCGATGCAGCCGCGAAGCTCAACGATCCAGGCAAAGGCATCGCCGGCTTCGTCGGCCGCGGACTCAAGAACGCCAACGTTCCGGTATGGACGAGCTTCCTCCTCGGCTACGGGGGCGCCTTCACCGACGCCAAGGGCAAGCTCCTGACCGATTCGCCCGAAGCGATCGAATCGGCGAAGGTGTACCAGACGCTGCTCGGCAAATACGGGCCCCAAGGCGTCGCAGGGTTCAATTGGAACGAGGCGCAGAGCCTGTTCCTGCAGGGCAAGGCGGCGATGTGGCTGGACGGCATCGGCTTCGCGCAGCCGCTGGAAGACCCGACCAAATCGCGCATCGTCGGCGAGGTGGGCTACGGCGTCGTTCCGCCCGGACCAAAGGCGCAAGTCTCGGCGCTCTTCGCCGACGGCGAGGGCATCTCGACCTACAGCAAGAAGAAGGGCCCGGCCTGGTATTACCTGCAATGGGCTTCGAACAAGGCCAACCAGACGCGCATGCTGCAGGCGGCCGCCGGCGCGCCGGTACGCAATTCCGCCTATGCCGCCGCGCAGGCCTCGAGCGACTTCAAGGCGCCGAAGGAATGGGTGGAGTGCATGCTCAAGTCGGCCGCCATCGCGCAACCTGGCCTGCCGATCATCGCTCCGGTGACCGAATTCCGCGATGTCTTCGGCGTGGCGCTCACCAACATGATCAACGGCGCGGACCCCGCGGCGGAGCTCAAGCGCGCGACCGCGGAGTTCCAGCCCGTGCTCGACAAGAGCGAGAAGGCGTAGTGGAGATCGACGGCGCGCAGCGCGCCTGAGGCGCGGGGCAGCATGTCGACCGCGTCGCACGCCGGGTTTCTGCTCCGCCGCCACAGGCGGTATTACCTGTTCGCGGTGCCGGCACTGACGGTGGTCGGCGCGGTGATCATCTTCCCGTGGCTGTTCACGGTCTGGATGAGCGCCTTCGACTGGACGATCGGTTCGGCGGCGCGATTCGTCGGCTGGAGCAACTACGTCGGTCTCGCCTCCAACCAGCGCTTCCTCGAGGCGATCGTCCACACCTTCTACTTCACCGCGGTCGCGGTGATCGTGCCGCTCGCCCTCGGGCTGGTCGCGGCGCTCGTCTTCCACCGCGAATTCCCTTTCCGCGGCGTGCTGCGCGGGATCTTCACCATGCCGATGATGGCCACACCGGTCGCGGTGGCGCTGGTATGGACGATGATGTTTCACCCGCAGCAGGGGGTGCTCAACTATCTGCTGTCGCTCGTGGGCCTGCCGCCTTCTCTGTGGGTGTATTCGCCGACCTGGGTCATTCCCAGCCTGGTGCTGGTGGAGATCTGGCACTGGACGCCGCTCGTCATGCTGATCGTCCTGGGTGGCCTGGCCGCGCTGCCGACCGAGCCCTACGAATCGGCGCGTCTCGACGGCGCCTCCGAATGGCAGCTCTTCCGCCACCTCACGCTGCCGCTGATCGCCCCTTTCCTGGTCGTGGCTGCGGTGATCCGCACCATCGATGCGGTCAAGGCGTTCGACACGATTTACGTGATCAGCCAGGGCGGCCCGGGAACCGCGTCGGAGACGATCAACCTGTATCTCTATCTGCAGGCGTTCGCCTTCTACAACGTCGGCAAGGCCTCGGCGGTGGTGGTGGTGTTCTTCATCATCATCCTGGCGCTCGCGCTGCTTCTTCTCTACGTGCGGCAGAAGGCGAAATGGACCTGACGGCTACCCTGCCGCTGCCGGCGGCGCGCCGCACTCGCGCGAAGCGCGTCTGGCGCAAGCTGGCGTTCGGGCTGGCAGTCGCGATCATCGTCTCGCCCGCGATCCTGGTGTTTCTGTGGATGCTGTCGTTGTCGATCAAGACCGAGGTCGACAACACGGCCTATCCGCCGGTGTTCATCCCGGCCACGCCGACGCTTGCCAACTTCGTGCAGGTGTTCACCGAGAACTCGATGGGCTTGTACTTCTGGAACAGCATCGTCGTTTCCGGGCTGGCCACGCTCATCGCCCTCATGGTGGGGATCCCGGCCGGCTACGGCATCGCCCGGACGCAAGCGCACAAGCTCACGGTCCTGATCCTGATCGCCCGCATGACGCCGGCGCTGTCGTATCTCATTCCGCTGTTCACCGTGTTCCAGTTTCTCGGGCTCAACAACACGCTCACCGCGCTCGTCATCACGCATCTGGTGATCACCGTGCCGATCGTCGTCTACGTCATGGCCGGCCACTTCGAGACGCTGCCGAAGGAACTCGAGGAAGCGGCGCTGATCGACGGTGGCAGCGTTTGGACGAGCTTTCGCTACATTGCCCTGCCGCTCGCCCGGCCCGGGATCGTGGTTGGCACGATCCTCGCCTTCATCTTCTCCTGGAACAACTTCGTGTTCGGCGCGGTGCTCGCGGGACGGGCCACGCGCACGCTGCCGGCGGCGGTGTACAACGTGCTCACCTTCGAGCAGCTCGCCTGGGGTCCGCTCGCGGCGGCCGCTCTGGTGGTGACCGTACCGGTGCTGCTGCTCACGGTGGCCATCCAGAAGGAAATCGTCGCCGGCCTGACCCACGGCGGCGTGAAGACATAGAGGACATGATGCTCAAAGGAATTCATCCGCTGCTGCATGCTGATCTGCTGCACGCGCTGGCCGCGATGGGCCATGGCGACGAGCTCGCGATCGTCGACGGCAATTTCCCGGCCGCCAGCGTGGGGCGCCGTGTCCTGGAGGTTGTCGGCGCGACGGCGGCCGAGACGCTGGAGGCTGTGCTGAGCGTCTTTCCGCTCGACACCGTCGTCGCGCCCGCGGCATTCACCATGGAAGTGGTCGACGAGCCCGAAGCCGTACCCGAGCCGGTGCGCGAGTTCGCCGCGGCGTTCACGCACCACGGGCTGGCCGACGCCGAGATCGGGCATCTGCCGCGCGCCGCCTTCTACGAGCGCGCCCGCGGCGCCTTCGCGGTGGTGCGTACGGGAGAGTGGCGGGCCTACGGCAACATCCTGCTGGTGAAAGGTGTCGTCACCGTCGATCAGGCGACGCCCGGATAAGCGGCGATGGTGGTTGTCTTCGGCTCGATCAACGTCGACTTCGTCGCTCGCGTTCCGAGCTTTCCCCGCCCCGGCGAAACGCTCGCTTCCCAAGGCTTCGCCGTGCACGCGGGAGGCAAAGGGGCCAATCAGGCGCTGGCCGCGGCGCGCGCCGGCGCCTCGGTGCGGCTCTTCGGCGCCGTCGGGCAAGACGCCTTCGCCCCGGTGGCGCTCGAGCATCTGTCGGCCGGCGGCGTGGACTTGAACGGCGTGACGCGCTGCGCCGAGCCCACAGGCTCTGCCACCATCCTCGTCGACGCGCACGGCGAAAACTGCATCGTCATCGCCGCCGGCGCCAACGCGCGAGCCGATCCGGATTTCCTGCCCGACGCCATCCTCGGAGCCGGAACCACGCTCGTTCTGCAGCACGAAGTCGGCGAAGCCGCCAACGCCGGGCTCCTCGCGCGGGCACGCCGCCTCGGCGCGCGCGTCGTGCTCAACGCGGCGCCCGCGCGGCCGGTGGGGGCCGAGGCGTTGGATGCGCTCGACGTGCTGGTCGTCAACGAAAGCGAGGCGGCTGCGCTCGCTGCCTCGCACGGGTGGCCGACGGAAGGCGCGGCGTTCGCGCGCGCCGCGGCGCGAGCGCACCCGGGCCTGACGGCGGTCGTGACGCTGGGCGCAAGAGGCGCGATCGCGGTTGATGGGGCAGCGTTGCTGTCCGCGTCGGCGCCGCCGGTGGATGTCGTCGACGCGACCGCAGCCGGCGACGCCTTCGTCGGTGTGCTCGCGGCCACGCTCGACGCGGGCGCATCGCTGCGCGACGCGCTCCGGCGCGCGATCGCCGCCGGGACGCTCGCCTGCACGGCGCACGGCGCGCAGCCGTCGTTGCCGGATCGCGCCGCGATGGACGCGCTGTTACCGCTGGTTACAGAAGACCGACGGGAGGACTGTTAGAATTTCGTCGCATTTTGTGCGGAAAGGTTTTGTCATGCTCAAGCGTTTCTGTCTGACCATTCTTCTCGCCATCTTCGCTTCCCCCGCTTTCGCCATCGACTATTCCGACATGTGGTATCTGCCCGCCGAGAGCGGATGGGGCGTGAACTTCACCCAGAACGACGGCGTGATCTTCATGACTTTCTTTCTCTACGGGACCGACAACGAGCCCGTGTGGTACGTGGCGATCGCCTACGAGGACGCGAGCGGAAACTTCTCCGGCATGCTCTACTCGACCACGGGCACGTATTTCGGCGCCCCCTGGGGGGGGTTCACCTCCACGGCCGGCGGGACCGCGTCGTTCGCGCCAACGGACGCGTCGCACGGCACGCTGACCTATACCTTGAACGGCGGGCCGACGGTGGTGAAGTCGATCGTGCGCCAGACGCTGACTACGATCGATTTGTCCGGCAACTTCACCGGTGGCCAGGCCGGGGGCTATTCGGGCTGCGCCAGCGCCGGCGACAACTTCCTCTACAAGGATACGTTCGATCTGTCCGTGCTGCAGTCTAGCGGCAACGTGACTTTCACGTTCGCCTACCCGACGCTCAACTGCACGCTGTCGGGTGCGCTGGTGCAGGAGGGGCAGCTCTACCGCGTTCCCTCGGCGACCTACCAGTGCGACGACGGGACCAATACGCAGGCGAGCGTATCGGAGATCAAGAAGACCTCGCAGGGGATCGAAGGCCGCTTCGCCGCGCCGGACGTCGGCGGCGCCTGCCGCGAGGACGCGACGTTCTCGGGAGTGAACCTCGAGTAGCGAGCGATTTCACTCTGCGCCGCGGCGGCGCTGGCGCGCACACTCGAACAGGCATACCGCGGCGGCCGCGGCCGCGTTGAGCGATTCGAACCGGCCCGGCATCGGGATGGTTGCGATCGCATCCGCGGCGCCGCGCAGCGCCGCGGAGAGCCCGCCGCCCTCGTTGCCGATGGCGAGCGCCACCGCGCCGGTGAGATCGGTGCGCCAGATGGACTCGCCGGTTGCGACCGCCGTGGCGATCGTCCGGCCGCGATAGGCGCGGGCCCACGCGGGAAGGTCGACGTCTTCGTGGATCTCGAGGTGGAAGTGCGCGCCCTGCCCCGCGCGCAGCACCTTGGGCGACCAGGCGAACGCACATCCGGACGAGAGGAACACCTGGGCGACGCCCGCGGCGGCGGCGCTGCGCAGCATCGAACCGACGTTGCCGGGATCCTGAACGTCCTCGATCAGGAGACAGAAATCCGCCGGTACGTGCGCGGGCGGCTGCGGCGTCGGAACGACGGCCAGGACGCCCGCCGCCGCGGGCACCGGGCCCAATGCGCTCCACGCGGCATCGGCCACGATCAGCGTACGTCCCCCGGGGATCTTCGCGATGAGCGTCCGCACGTCCGGCCGTTCCTGTGCCGTCTCGGCCACGATCAGGACCTCCGGCGGCCCGATCCGCCGGCAGTACGCCACGACGAGGTGCTCGCCTTCGAGCACGCAGCGTGCGGTCTTCCGCCTCTCGCGCGACGAGGCGATCAGCCGGGCGGCCGAGGCAAGACGGGGATTGTCGCGCGAGGTGATGCGCGGCATGAGGACGGTCGCTCCGGCGGACGCGGGAATCCGGCGTCTTGCGCCTGAAACGTCACGGCGTCCCGGCTTTCGCGGGCACGGCGTTGCTGCTCGCGGATTCGCCCGGGAGCTGGAAGAACACCTCGTCCTGCCTGATCATCCCCAGCTCCGAGCGCGCCCGCTCTTCGACGGCTTCCACGCCTTGCTTCAAGTCGCGGACTTCGGCGTCGAGCGCGTCGTTGCGGGCCTTCAGGGCCGCATTGCGCTCGCGCTGGCCCGCCAGCTGGCTGTTGAGCTCGCGCACGTTCAGCCAGCCGCCCTTGCCCAGCCACATCGGATACTGCAGGGCCAGGATGACCGCGAGGAAAACGAGCGCGAGCCAGCGCATCGGTGGTTATCTCAAGCGCCGCAAGGCGGCGCGCCCGGCGTACCGGGCGACATCGCCCAGGTCCTCTTCGATGCGCAGCAGCTGGTTGTATTTGGCGATGCGGTCGGAGCGCGAGAGCGATCCGGTCTTGATCTGTCCCGCGTTGGTGCCCACCGCGATGTCTGCGATCATGCTGTCCTCCGTCTCGCCCGAGCGGTGCGATATCACCGTCGTGTAGCCGGCGCGGATCGCCATGCCGATCGCCGCGAGCGCCTCGGTAAGGGTGCCGATCTGGTTCACCTTGATCAGGACCGAATTGGCCACGCCCTTGACGATGCCTTCCTGCAGGATCTTCGTGTTGGTGACGAAGATGTCGTCGCCGACGAGCTGCACACGGCTGCCGAGCCGGTCGGTGAGAAGCTTCCAGCCGTCCCAGTCGTCCTCGGCCATTCCGTCCTCGATGGACACGATGGGATACTTGTCGACCCAGCTCGCGAGATAATCCACCATCTGCGAGCGCGTGAGTCTCCGGCCCTCGCCTTCGAGCTCGTACATTCCGTCCCTGTAGTACTCCGACGCGGCGGGATCGAGCGCGATGGCGATGTCGGCGCCCGGCTCGTAGCCGGCCTGGTCGATCGCCTCGAGCAGAAGCTCGAGCGCAGCTTCGTTGGACGGCAGATCCGGCGCGAATCCGCCCTCGTCGCCGACGGTGGTAGCCATGCCCTTGCCGTCGATCAGCTTCTTGAGCGCCTGAAACGTCTCCACGCCGTAGCGCAGCGCCTCGCGGAAGGTGGGGGCGCCGACCGGCACGAGCATGAACTCCTGCATGTCGATCGAGTTGTTGGCGTGGGCGCCGCCGTTGATCACGTTCATCTGCGGGACGGGCAGCGCCATCTCGCCTACCCCGCCGAGGTAGCGGTACAGCGGCAGCGAGGATTCCTCGGCGGCAGCCTTGGCGACGGCACACGACACCGCCAGGATCGCATTGGCGCCGAGCCTGCCCTTGTTGTCCGTTCCGTCCAGCTCGATCAGCGTCCGGTCGATGAACGCCTGCTCGGAAGCGTCAAGCCCAATGATCGCCTCGCAGATCTCGGTGTTGACGTGCTCGACCGCCTTCTGCACGCCCTTGCCGCCATACCGGGCGGGATCGCCGTCGCGAAGCTCGATCGCCTCTTTCGAGCCGGTCGACGCGCCCGAGGGCACGGCCGCTCTGCCGCTCGTCCCCGACTCGAGCACGACGTCGGCTTCGATCGTGGGGTTGCCGCGTGAATCGAGGATCTCCCGGGCGATGACGTCTACGATGGCGCTCATGCTCGATTTCTCCTCGTTTATCGGGCGGCCGATGCCGCCATGAGATCGTTTTCGGGAAAACCTGCACGTTTGACCGTGCGGTCGAGCTGGAGCAGCGTCTCGAGAAGCTCGCGCATGCGACCGAGGGGCCAGGCGTTCGGCCCGTCCGAGAGCGCCTTATCGGGATCGGGATGCGTTTCCATGAACAGCCCGGCCACCCCGGCGGCAACCGCCGCGCGCGCGAGAACCGGAACGAACTCGCGCTGGCCGCCGCTGGAGCCGCCCAGTCCGCCGGGCAGCTGGACCGAATGCGTGGCGTCGAACACCACGGGGCAGCCGGTCGCGCGCATGATCGCGAGCGAGCGCATGTCGGAGACGAGGTTGTGGTAGCCGAACGATGCGCCCCGCTCGCACACCAGGATGTTGTCGCGGCCGCTCGCCTCGCGAGCTTTGGCGACGACGTTCAGCATGTCCTCCGGCGCCAGGAACTGTCCTTTCTTGATGTTCACCGGCTTGCCCGCGGATGCGACGGCATGAATGAAATCCGTCTGGCGGCAGAGAAATGCCGGCGTCTGCAGCACGTCGACGACGGCGGCGACCGCGGGCACGTCCTCCTGGGTGTGCACGTCGGTCAGCACCGGCACGCCCGCCTGCCGCTTCACTTCCGCGAGGATCCTCAGGCCCTCTTCCATGCCCAGACCGCGGAACGAGCCCGACGAGCTGCGGTTGGCCTTGTCGTAGGACGACTTGAAGATGAACGGCACGCGCAAGGCGGCGCACGTTTCCTTGAGCTTGCCGGCGACGTCGATCTGCAGCCCGTGCGACTCGACGACGCAGGGACCGGCGATGAGGAAAAGAGGCCGGTCCAGGCCGGCCTCGAATCCGCACAACTCCATGGATCGCGCGCCGGGTCAGGCGACGAGCTGCGGCCGGACGCGGGTGGGCGCGTCGCGCATCTCGTGCGCACGCGCGAGGGCCGCCTGGATATAGGCGATGAACAGAGGATGCCCGCGCCGCGGGTTGGACTTGAATTCCGGGTGATACTGACAGCCGAAGAACCACGGGTGGCCGGACAGCTCGATCATTTCGCACAGGTCGGCGGCCAGCGCGCTCTTGGCCCATGCCCCGACGACCAGCCCGGCCGCCTCGAGCCGCGGCAGGTAATGGTTGTTCACTTCGTAGCGATGCCGGTGGCGCTCCGCGACCGTGGTCGAGCCGTAGGTGCGATGCGCGAGCGATCCCGGGACCACGTCGCAGGGCTGCGCGCCGAGGCGCATCGTGCCGCCCAGATCCGACTGGGCGCTGCGCCGCTCGACGGTGCCGTCGCGGTTCTGCCATTCGGTCACCAGCGCCACGACGGGGTGCGGCGTATCGGGGTCGAACTCGGTGCTGTTGGCATTCGCGAGCCCCGCCATGTGCCGGGCGTACTCGATCACTGCGAGCTGCATGCCGAGGCAGATGCCGAGATAGGGGACGCCGTTCTCGCGGGCGTAGCGGATCGCCGCGATCTTGCCTTCCACGCCGCGCTTGCCGAAGCCGCCCGGAACGAGGATAGCGTCCATGCGCTCGAGCGAGCCGACGCCGTCGCGCTCGAGCGCTTCCGAGTCGACGTAATGAATGCACACGCGGGTGCGGGTCTGCATGCCCGCGTGGACTAGCGCCTCGGAGAGCGACTTGTAGGATTCGGTGAGGTCGACGTACTTGCCGACCATGGCGATGTGCACCTCGTGCTCGGGGTGCACCAGCGACTCGACCATCTTGTGCCAGACGGTGAGATCCGCGGGCTTCGGGCTCAAGTTGAGTTTCCGGCAGACGATCTCGTCCAGACCTTCGGCGTGCAGCGCCGCCGGGATCTTGTAGATCGAGTCGGTGTCGAGCGCCGGGATGACCGCCTCGGGCGTCACGTTGGTGAATAGAGCGATCTTGCGCCGGTCGCCGTCGGGCAGCGGCCGGTCCGCGCGGCACATGACGATGTCCGGTTGGATACCGATCTCGCGCAGCTCCTTCACCGAGTGCTGGGTCGGCTTGGTCTTCATCTCGCCCGCGGTGGCGATGAATGGCACGAGCGTCAGGTGGATGTAGCAGACGTTGTCCCGGCCCATCGTGATGCCCATCTGGCGGATCGCTTCCAGGAACGGCAGCGATTCGATGTCGCCGACCGTGCCGCCGACCTCGACCACGGCGACTTCCGCCTCGCCGGCCCCCGAGATGATCCAGCTCTTGATCTCGTCGGTGATGTGCGGGATGACCTGCACCGTTCCGCCAAGATAGTCGCCGCGGCGCTCCTTGCGGATCACGCTTTCATAGATCTGGCCGGTCGTGAAGTTGTTGCGCTTGGCCATCCTCACGTCGACGAAGCGTTCGTAGTGGCCGAGGTCGAGGTCGGTCTCAGCGCCGTCCTCGGTGACGAATACCTCGCCGTGCTGGAACGGGCTCATCGTTCCAGGATCGACGTTGATGTACGGGTCGAGCTTGAGGTTGGTGACGCGGATGCCGCGCGAGGCGAGGATGGCGGCGAGCGATGCGGCGGCGATGCCCTTCCCCAGAGAGGAAACCACACCGCCCGTTACAAACACGAACTTCGTCATGGGCGAGAAGTTCTGGAAATTGGCATTCTACATGAAGTCAGTGCATCACACAAACCGTGACGCACCAACTCGCCGCGTTGGACGGGCGCTCGCGTGCCGGTCAACACGGCGGCATCGAAAATGATGTTCCACGGGTGTGGAACCCGTGGGGGCGAATTCATTCGCACCTCGCGCGTGGCCCGATGCATTCGGTCCTAGGGCAAGGCGCGCTGCAGCCGCTCGCGCGTGCGTTCGCGGCCCATGAGCGCGAGCACGGCGTCGATTGCCGGCGTCTGCACGGTGCCGGTGACCAGCGTGCGCACGGCCATCATGACCTGAGGCGGCTTGAGACTGTGCTTGGTGGCCACCGTGCGCAGCGTGGCGCCGATCGTCTCGCGCGTCCAGTCGACATCCAACAAGGCGCGCTGCAGGTCGTCGAGCGCGGGTCGCACCGCCGGATCGAGCTTGGCGGCGTACTTCTCCCGCGCTTCCTTGACGCCCGGCGTCTCGCCGTAAAAGTACGCCGCTTCCTGGGCCATCTTCACGAGCGTGGGCGCCCGATCACGCAGCAGCGCCGCCACCGCGGCGAGCGGCGGCCCGGCCGACACGTCGAGCCCTTCGCCCTCGATAAAGGTCAGCAGCCGCTCGCCGAGAGCGCTGTCGGACAGCCGCTTGATGTGCTCGTGGTTCACCCAGTGCAGCTTGTCCACGTCGAAGCGCGCCGGCGAGGGATGCACGTGAGCGACGTCGAACCAGGCGATCAGGTCGTCGCGGCCGAAGATCTCGTCGTCGCCATGCGACCAGCCGAGCCGCGCCAGGAAGTTCAGCATCGCCTCGGGCAGAAAGCCCTCTTCCTTGTATTGCATGACGCTCACCGCGCCGTGGCGCTTGGAGAGCTTGGTGCCGTCGGCGCCGAGCACGGTGGGCAGGTGCCCGAAGACCGGCGGCTCCGCTCCGAGCGCGCGGAAGATGTTGATCTGCCGCGGCGTGTTGTTCACGTGGTCATCGCCGCGGATCACGTGCGTGATCGCCATGTCCAGATCGTCGACCACCACGCCGAAGTTGTAGGTCGGGACGCCGTCGCGGCGCACGATCACGAGATCGTCGAGCTCGGCGTTGGCGATCTCGATGCGTCCCTTCACCTTATCGTCCCAGGCGACGCTGCCTTCCAGCGGATTCTTAAACCGGAACACCGGTTCGATCCCCGGCGGAGGCGCCTGCCCGGGCCGCAGGTTCCCGGGCCGCCAGCGGCCGTCGTAGCGCGGCTTCTCGCCGCGCGCCATCTGCTCGGCGCGCAGCGCCTCGAGTTCGGCCGGCGTCGTGTAGCAGGGATACGCCAGCCCGCGCCGCAGCAGATCCTGCAGCACCGCCTGATAGCGGTCGAGCCGGTGCATCTGATAGTAGGGGCCTTCGTCGTAGTCGAGACCCAGCCACGCCATGCCATCGAGGATGGCCTGGATCGCCTCGCGTGTGGAGCGCTCGCGGTCGGTGTCCTCGATGCGCAGGATGAACTTGCCGCCGTGGTGCCGCGCGAAGGCCCAGGCGAACAGTGCCGTGCGCGCGCCGCCGAGGTGCAGGTACCCGGTCGGACTCGGAGCGAAGCGGGTGCGCACCGTAACCACGGCGTCACGGCTCCGGATGCGGGAGCCCGCTGAATACCCTGTCCGCGGATTCTTCCGACGGGCTGTCGATCATCCGATACGGAGCCGACTCAGCGACGCGGCGCTGCAGGCGGACCGTGAGTGCGTTGGCCTCGTGGACCACGGGATCGATGGGCAGGCCGATCGAGACGTGGGCGCGCATCGCCGAGTCGACCGACACTTCCGCGTCGAGCGACATGGCGATGCAATGGATCATGGCGAGCGTTCGGCGGATCGGGTCGATTCTACCGGATCGCCCACAGGAACCTCGGTGCAGTTCGTGCGTTTGATTGACTCCATGCTGGACATGGGTCGTTGGGCGGGTTAAATGGAGCACGGCACGGTGCAGAACCACTCGACGGCGGCCCCGGAAACGGGACCCCCGGCCCCGCCGTCGCTCAGCTCGTCGTAAAAGGGACGGGACATTGAGGGTCCCCGCACTAATCCCGGGGTTTTGAGCAAGAGTCGAGCCAATAATTTTTTTGCTTGTGGCGCCGTTAAGTTACGGAAATCGAACCGCCGCTACGGGTTGGGAGAGCCGGCGC
>Ga0335081_10003262_pt1 | contig 25505 bp, 21 predicted proteins | sample Lox_Sample_35_FD_206713 | JGI IMG/M metagenome (GOLD analysis project Ga0335081, IMG submission 206713) | Soil microbial communities from Loxahatchee National Wildlife Refuge, Florida, United States - Lox_Sample_3.5 | ecosystem: Environmental > Terrestrial > Soil > Wetlands | place: USA...
TATCAGAAAAAATTCCTTTAACTCCTGATGAAAGAAAATGGTTGCTGATGTCAGGTTTAACTCTTTCTGAATGGTACATAAACAGATTAACCAAATTATGGGTTGAGCGCGGCAATATTATCAGTGCGCATCATATGTTTGCACAAGGCATAAACTACTTTTTTGATATGTTGTTCGGTTTCAACAATGAATTGGTAGCAGATATGAAATGGCGTTATTATTGCGTTGAGCAACTTGAAAAATTACCGCAAAATTTTCGAGAAAGAATAAAAGACATAATGGCAGTACATTCATTTACGTTCGATGAGTTAGAACGGCGAAAAAAAGTGTTCATGGAAATGTGGGAAGAAATGAAACCGCTGATTGAAAAAGAAGTACAACTGTCTTACGACGAAATTATTCAACTTGTATGAGTGTAAATACAAACAGCGCCTAACACAGCGTGCACCCCGTACTCGTTTTGCTCGTCGGGGCGAGCGGCCGGACGGGGCTTACTCGGAGACTATTGGAGCTTCTTAGCTCCAAATCGGCTGATGGCGGCTTGTAGCCGCCTCAGCCAGTCATGGTTCCGAAGTAGGCGATCCAGTCAAGCTGGACGAACGGTGTTCGCTGGAAGCTCACTCGCCCGACGCCCCAAGATTCGCAGCGCAATTTGCAAAGTTTGGCGCGATAATATTTAGGAGTTTTGCCAAGTCCGCCCCGCCGGTACCCTGTAGAACACAGGGCTTACACAAACCGTTGGGTGACACGGCGGAAGCAGTAGTGCAGTAGAGATCACTACCGCGATCATGCCAGAATAGTTTTCTGACACTCTCAGAGGAGACTCATGTTCATCGAAACGCAGGGGACTCGGCTATTCGTATCGTCATTTGGCGAAGGCGATCGTAGCGCCCTCGCGCTGGGTGGCTGGATTGGAAGCGGCGAGATGTGGCTACCCGTTCTGGGGCTTCTCAGCCGCCGCTGGCGCACGTTGACTTTCGACCAGCGTGGGTCGGGAACGAGTCACGTGCCGAATGATCGAGACATCACCCGGGAGGCCTGGGTCGACGATGTATTCGCAGTGATGGACGCGCAGGGGATCGAGCGATGCCTAGTGATGTCGGACTCATCCGGCTGTTTTCCCGCCGTCCTGGCCGCACAGAAGCACCCGGAGCGCTTCACTGGTCTCGTGCTCGTGGGCGGGGCACCCCGAATGCCCTTAGATTGGACGCGGCGGCTGTTCGCTCTGGGTCTTCGCTTCGCCTCGCGACCAACCCTGAGAGAGTTCGCACGCATGTGCTTGCCAGAGGACGAAACAGGTTATGTCCGCCGCTGGTTGTGGGACATCTGCGTTCGCGCCAGTCCGCGAAACGCCATCCGCCTGCTGAAGATCCTGGACGGTTTTGATTTGACGGACATCGCGCCGACGCTATCGACGCCCACGCTGATCTTGCACGGATCCAAGGATCTGATCCAGCCGCTTTCGGATGGAAGAGCGCTCGCGTCGCTGATTCCCGGGAGCGACTTGGTTGTGATGGAGGGCAAGGGTCATGTTCCCATGATGAGCAGCCCGGAAGAGGTGGTATCGATCATCGAAAAATGGATCAAGGAGCGCAATCTCTGAACGAGAGCAACGTCTGTTCCCCGCTCGGTCGTTCAGGGAACAACACACGTTCGATGTCCTGTTCAGTGTTTTTATAATTCTCATTTTTTTCGGTAGATGGCTGCTCCTCTATCCACTAGGTGGAGCTTCGATGACATTGTTCGAGTCGCTCATCAATATCGGTCCGCGCCAGGACAATCCTTCCATGGAAATTCTCGATCCGCAGCACCGCGAGCGCGTTGCTCAAAAATAGCTCGGCGGCTACTGGAGCACTCATGAAAGACCGGACGCCTGTCCAAGAGCGTTATCGCCGTGATACTATCCCTGTTCGCTTGGGAGGTTTGGCAGCTAACTTACGCCGCATCAAATCCTTCGCGGGCCAAGAGGCAAGCCGTGAGGCTGTTGCCAGCCTCATGGAAGAGTCTGAATATTTCATTGAGTGGACGGCCCGCGACACTCAGGCCGACACCGCTGCACAACTGGTTGAACTGCAAGTACAACTGGCGCGTTGGCAGCGGAATTGGCCCCATATTTGGTCTGACCCCGCGCGGCGGCAGATCGCCGAGCAATCTTTGGTGTGGTCGGAGCGAGTATTGAAATTGTCGGGCTCGTTGAAATCATGAACCCCGCCTAACACCCCGTGGAGCCGACCGCACGATATCCGATTCCAGCCTATAATAGATTTGCAATTCACCAACCCTGGGCGGCGGCTCATGCCAACCGTTAGGTGGCTCTTGGGATATTTGCGCGGTTTGTTGAAGAAATTTCAATTACAGGTATAAATATAGAGGTCGAATATGTCTAATTTGATTTACGTGGCAAACACGTCACTTGACGGCTACACTGAGGACAAGGAGGGTAAGTTTGACTGGGCAGACCCGGGTGGGGAAGTGTTCAGATTTATTACTAGTGTCGTACGGACAACGCGCACTCACCTCTATGGTCGTCGAATGTATGAGACCATGAGGGTGTGGGAGACTGATCCTAATCTAGCCGCGCAGTCTCCACCCATGCGGGACTTCGCAGAGATCTGGCAAGCCGCGGACAAAATCGTGTACTCCAGAACATTGGATGCGGTATCCACTCGCAAGACACAAATCGAGCGAAACTTCAATCCGGAATCCATTCGACACCTGAAAGAGGCTGTCGAACAGGATATCCTGATCGGTGGCCCTGAGCTGGCTGCCCACGCCTTCCGGGCTGGGCTGATCGACGAGTGTCATCTGTTCCTCGTACCGATCATGGTAGGAGATGGTAAACAATGCCTCCCAGATAACGTTCGATTGGAACTCGAGCTTTTGGAGGAACGTCGCTTTAGCAATGGTACGGTTTTCCTTCGGTATCGAACAAAGCCGGAAAGCGCCACCTAACAGAGCGTGAAGCTGACGGTGGGTACGCGCCGCGTTTTTGGAGGGTTTTCTTGGCTGGCCGAAATCCCCTTTCGACAGCGAGTCTCGCCTCCGGCCCACCGCAGCTAACGCAAGCCGTTGGGCGCCTCGGCAGGAAATTGATTGATGATGGACGAACGAGAAATAGTAAAAGCAGGTTATAACTCAATCGCCAACAAATACCTTGCCGTTCGAACAAGGGATTCGGCAGACGTTCAATTAATCGATCGGCTTCTATCTCGCTTGCCAAAGAATTCCCTGGTTCTCGATGCCGGTTGCGGCGCCGGCATTCCCATCACCCAATTACTCTCACAAAACCATCGGGTTATCGGTATTGATTTTGCTTTTCAACAATTGATTTTAGCTCATAAGCTGATCCCCGAAGCTTCGTTTGCATGTCAGGATCTTGCGCTTCTGGGATTCCGCGAAGGATCATTTGATGCCATTTGTTCATATTATGCCATCATCCATATTCCTCGCAGGTTGCACTCTGTCATTTTCTCTGAATTCTTCAATCTGTTGAAGCCTTCCGGCCTGATACTTCTCTGTCTTGGCGCAAGCAATTTGCCGGAAGACAAATCTGAGAACTATTTGGGGGCTCCTATGTACTGGAGTCATTTTGATGCTGAGACCAATATTCAAATGCTTCGAGCGATAGGTTTCAAGATCCTCAATTCTGAAATCGTCGAAGATGCTTCTTCCCCTGGTTCAGGTCACCTTTTCATTCTCGCGCGTAAATAGCCCTCAAGCCGGAGACCAACAAAGCGTCCCTGAAGCGCTCAGGAATAATGCACTCTGTCTCGCTTCGCTCCCAGAGCGAGCGGCCGGACGGGGCTTTGCCCCAGGATACTGTTCGCATTTTGTAAAGTTTGGCGCGATGATATTCAGGCGCCCTGCCAATCCGCCCCGCCGGCATCCTAAAGAGTGCTTCGCGAATGCCAACCGTTGGGCGGGCAAATTCCGTGTTATGTCTCCATTCAGGAGGTAAATATGCCCAAGTCGTCACGCAACAGGAAAAACGACGCTCAAGTCACGTCGCCCGCTCGACCTAAATGCGGGCTGTGTGGAAAATCTGGGAAGTTGATAAAAACGGAGTGTTGTGGAAATTGGATATGTGACGATACCGATCAATATGTTCTGTTCTCGTATGCGCGCAATAGCTGTTATCGCAATCATGATCGCTTTACTTTGTGCAGCTATCATCATCATGAACAGCACGCCGGGCGGTGGCAGGATTGTCCCCAATGTCGAGCGGACTTTGAAACAGAAATTTATGTCTACTATGGCACCAATGAGTACAATTTCGAGAAGCTCGAAAATCCTCCCACTTTTGAGCCTACTCGATGTGCCAGGTGCGGAAGGGTCATTCGACTTGGTGAAGATGGCTATTCAATGCGTGAAAGGAAATACTTCTGTCAGCAGTGTTCCGAACTTGAAATGTTTCGCAGTGTAAAACCGAAGATGCCGAAACAGAATAAGCGCAGAAAAACATGAGCAATGTTAAATCATGCCCCAACACAGCGTGCCGGGCGGGGCGGCCGCCCCGCGTTTCACAGCACGTTTTGCAACGATCGGCGCGATAAGATCAGCTAGCCCTGCCAATCCGTCCCGCCGGCACCCTAAAGGGTGCTTCGCGAGCGCCAACCGTTGGGGGATCAGGCAGTTCGTCCAAAAGGAATCCAACAGACCAAGGAGAACAAGAGATGCGCAAGGTAGTGGTTTACGAGTTGCTGTCGCTCGACGGTGTGGCAGAAGGGCCGGACGACTTCATCACCGATTTCGACGAGGTGATGAGAGACAATCTCATACGCGTCATCGCCACGCAGGATGCCGTACTTCTCGGCCGTTCGACCTACAACGAATGGGCCCAATTCTGGCCGACAAGAAACACTTCGTTCGCCAGTTTCATTAACAAGACCGAGAAGTTCGTGGCGACGTCGAGGCCCCTGGAACATAGCTGGGCAAATGCCGCCGTCATGGACGGAGATGTCGCCAAGTTCGTCACCGGACTCAAGCAACAAGCGGGGGGTGACATCGGCGTCCACGGAAGTATCACTCTGACGCAATCGCTTCTCGAGGCTGGCCTGGTTGATGAGCTGCGACTCGTGGTCGCCCCGTCCATACAGATGCACGGTCGAAAGCTGTTCGAGAGGGGCATACCGAAGCGTCTGTCGGTGACCCGCAACATTACTTCCCCGTCAGGCTATTTGTTGGTCGATTTTCGATTCGAGAGTTGATCAGCTGCTCTCGATCCAGCCTCTGGTACCAACACGGACCTATCATAGCCGGTGGCATGGTGTATCGGAGTGACGCGACCAGGACGCGCCGCTTTCGAGCGCGTACCCAAATGCGGGGACAATTTATGGGGGGAAGGCTTACTGGCGGGAAATCTGCGCGGGCGTTCGGATAAATCTGTTATCAATAATGCACACGGATTGGCAAGAACGCGCCTAACACAGGGCGCACTCTGTCCCGCTTCGCCCGCAGAGCGATCCAGTCAAGCTGGACGAACGGTGTTCGCCAGAAGCTCACTGGCCCGAGGCCTCAAGATTCGCAGCGCGATTTTCAAATTTTCGTGCAATAATATAAGGGAGGGGTTGCTCGTCCGCCCTGTCGATAACACTCCCTGTTGGGCTCCCAGACACACAGGCCCTCATACAGAAAATAATCAGCCATGGAAGATAATTCGGGACAGATTGAGCCTCGCGGAGATAGTGGAAAGACAGTTGAATCTGAATATTCAATTGCCCATCCGTTAATAATAGATAACCGGTTGCCTCACTTGATAAATTCAAGAGCGATGAATCTGTTTGTTGAATCAGTGAAGTGCATTCAAGACGGGGACGAAATTAAAGCAGCCCGCCTTTTTAAAGAAGCAGAAAAAGAAGATCCTTCCATTCACTACCGGGCGCGCGATGCTTTAGTTGATTTATCCCGCAACTGTATGCCACAGGATGAAGGCGCGATCTATTATTGGATCGGTATACATTCACAATATTTGCAGGAAAGTGATCAAGCAATAATTTGGTACAAGAAAGCCATAGAAGCTTTCCAAAAGTCAGGATTTAGAAAGAGAGAAGGCAGGGCTCACTGTAATCTTGGAACCGTAAAAATGCAGCTTCAAGATCCATCCGGCCTGGAAGAATATATCAAAGCAGTCAAATTGAACCCGGCAGATGGGATAGCTCATATCTGCATCGGTGTCGCCCGGTATAGTGCTAATGATCGGGAGGGAGCATTAGATGCTTTCGCCGATGCCGTCAGTGCTGATCCGGATCGATATGGCCCGCATGTAATTATTCGTCTTCAAATTCTCGGATCGGACTGGCAGGATGATGTAACGAACATTGCGCTGAGAATAGCAAAAAGGCAAGGTATTGACCTCCAAAAGGAGGCTGAGCGTGATAACTACTTCCGGGCCGGTGAGTTAATACAGCTTGGTAATCGTCTCTTTCAAACCAATAAATATATGGAAGCGCTTCAAATATTTGAAAAAGGGAAGACATTATTTCCTGAAATCCCCAGTTTTTATCTTGGCATAAGTATGGTTACCATGCAATACATTGAATTGCGCCTGATCTCTCCTGACCAAATCCCGGACTATTTACAAAAAGCCGAAACGAATATCAACGAGTGCTTGCGATTAGCTCCTGATAATTACGAGTACATCCACGCAAAGGAAATTATCGAAGAGTACAAACATAAATATCAAAGACCATAGAGATTAGTAATTACTGAAGGCAGGATATGAACATGCCCGACACCGGCTCCACCGGATGCTCGCTCTGCTCGGGCTGGTGAACCAAGCCGTTGGTCGTTCCAGCAAATGAGCATGGCATGAGGAAACTTGCACAAGTATCTTTGGTTCTCGCTCTCCTGATCCTCATTGGCGTTTGGATATATATATTTATCCAATTTGCGCCAATTTCCCTTCCCGATTTTTCCAGCACTTATTCAATCACCATTACTGATGACTGGAGCGGTCTTTCATCGACGGCTCCCGAAAATTCACTTTACTTTCTGGAAAGTTCCAAAGATCATTTTGAGGGAGCCGCTCTCTTCTCTGTCGGCGGATACTCTGCGCATCCGCAGACGGCCGCGGCAATCCTGAATGTGCCGACTGAGCTGGTTCAGGCTTTCCTGGATAAACTCTCTCAGGCGGAGCCCGAGAGGGGCAGATATGAGCCCAATTTTCAGTGGACAGATGATAATCCAGAGATCACCATTCGTCTGGTCTATGGAGAATCGGAAACGATAGAGTTCGATTCGTCCTCACAGGGCGACCAGCATATCCCTTGGCAGATCACCTTCGGACGCAATTCCTATATTATCAATTCGGGTTCCCCAGCTCAAGCTTTAGAATTATTAAAGCCTTACCTTGCTCAGGATGTGCGTCAGAAACTGATCGATCAGGTAAATCGAACATGGCCGTGATGCCGCTTCCCCATGTAGCGTCCGACACCGCGTCCCTGAAGATCGCAGGGATAATGCACTCTGTCTCGCTTCGCTCGCAGAGCACGGGGCCGGACCGGACTGCCCCGGTGTCCACGCAGCGAGATGGGCGATCCAGTGAAGCTGGACGAACGGTGTTCGCCTGAAGCTCGCTTGCCCGACGCCCCAAGATTCGCAGGGCAAATTGGCACGTTTAGTGCGATAATATTAAGGAGTCTTGCCAATCCGCCGCGCCGGTACCCTACAAGGTGCCTCGTGAACGCCAATCGTTGGGGTTTTGTTGGATTGTGAAGATGGATGTCAAAGGAAGGAGGAAATTATGTCGTATTCGGTAATTTGCCCATCATGCCACACAGAAAACTCTGGCAGTGCTCTTCAGTGTATAAAGTGCCAAACAAGTCTGATCGGGATTCCTCGACAAAAGAATCCGCCTTCACTATCTGAGCTTATGGCTCAACGAGAAATAGAGCCAACGACTCAGACGGTTTCGTATAAAGATACCCGAATCGAAAGTGTCGGTCATGCCCTTTGGCGTTCATTTCGCGTTTCCTTTATCATATTCCTTCTTGCCTCGTTGATCACTGCAGTTATCTGCTTCTTGGGTGGTTGGCGTACGCTTTCCGATTTTGGCACTGGCCTTATTTACTCCGGGGTCGTGCTTGTCTTCATTGCCTGGTTTGTCTTCAAAGGCAGTTTACAATTCGCGGAAAGTCAAACAAATCCGCTTAATCCAATGAACACCGCAATGCCAGGCACACAATCAGAACGTACCAGGCAGTCCTGGCGTGATTACATGGAAGGTATGAATTCGACCGCAGTTCTTGGTGTCTCAATAGCATTATGCTTTGGGATCGGATGGCTGATGATCAGCCTCGCCAAGTGAAACGATCTTCATCGTAACGACATGCAATCGCTAAAGACTCTTACCGCTAAGAAACAAAAATGCCTAACACAGCGCGCACTCTGTCTCGCTTCGCTCGCAGCGCGATCCAGTGAGGCTGGAAAACGGTGCTCGCCTGAAGCTTATTCGTCCGACGCCCCAAGAATCGCAGTGCGATTTGCCGGATTTCGTGCCATAATATAGGTGAGTATTGCGTATCCGCGCTGCCCTTACCCTGCAGGGCACAAGGCATACACAAGCCGTTTGGCCCCCGCATGCTTTCCGAAGCTGCCACCATGGCGACATCCATTTTCAAGGAGAGACCGATGCAACCAGATCCTCGATCGACGATAGATGTGATCTATGAAAGCTGGAAGGGCTATAACCAAAGGCTGCAAAAGTGCATCACGCCACTGACAAACCAGCAATTCCTGCTGCAACCTGCCCCGCACATGTGGCCACTGGGGCAGATCGTGCAACACATTATTTCAGTCCGGGCAGGATGGTTCAGCGGCACCCTGCAGGATCCCGATAAAGGGATGGAAGAATATATGCTCTGGGGCCAACGTGACTCACCGGAACGCAGCGCATTGGAACTGGTGCGCGGCCTCGACCAGACGTGGGCATTCATCGAGTCTCGCTTGCAGCGCTGGACGCCTGCTGATTGCGCCAAGACCTTCCCTGACGAATGGAACGGTCAGACCTATGATGTTTCGCGAAGTTGGGTGATCTACCATGTGATGGAACATGATCTGCATCATGGCAGCGAAGTCTCGATGATCCTTGGTATGAACGGTTTGCAGCCCCTTGAGATTTGATCGCTGTCCGAGGGGAAAAACTCTGATCGAGGTCTCCGCTCTTTGCGGCTCCGGCGATACGGGCTGACACTGGCTCCAGGCAACCGCAGCTTGCGAGGCGGAGGGGCAGCACCCGGCCCGAAATGGCGTGACCATGATCATGGCATCCCCTGCCGCTGTCTCTGAGCCATGCGGTCGCAGGGCAGAATTAGAGAAAGGATCGTTTTCATGAAGACGTCACTGGAATCAAATCAATCCATATCCTCCTCGAGAAACCTTAAAGAAATGATGCGAAAGCATCCTTTATTCTTTTTCTTTCTCATATCGTATGCATTTACCTGGATCGTTTTGATCCCCTACATACTCTCGGTTTGGGGCCTCATAAAAGGCAGCTTCGACTTCCTATACATCATAAAGCCGTTCGTGGGACCGACCCTGGCAGCCGTTATAATGACCGGCATCACCGAAGGGAAGGAGGGCTTGCATCGCTTGTGGCGGCGCCTTGGACAAGGGCGGGCTGGCTGGCAATGGTATTTGCTGATTCTGGCGGCCGTCCCGGTGCTGCTCTTGCTTGGGATCGTTATCCAGCCAGGAATCCTTGCCAGCTTCCAAGGTCTTACGCCCCGCTTGCTGGTTACATATCCACTGTATTTTGTCATCGTCTTCTTTGGGGTTGCCCTGCCCGAGGAGATCGGCTGGCGCGGCTTTGCATTGCCCCGCATGCAACCGCGCTATGGACCTTTGTGGGGGACCCTGCTCCTGGGTGTCTTGTGGTGCTTCTGGCATCTGATCTTCTTTCTCACGCCCGGTCAGGGTGGGGGACCAGGCACCAGCTTTAGCACACTTCTTGTAAGCTTCGCCTATTTCTTTATCATGGTTATGGCCTTCGCCATTATCTTCACATGGGTCTTCAACCATACCGGAGGGAGCATTTTCATCGCAAACCTGTTGCATGCGGCCATTGATACCCCGCAACTTGCCTGGATACCGCTTTTTCTTGCAGTGGACGAGACCAAGTTAAACCTCGCCAGCCTGATTGCCTTTGGGGTACCGGCTATATTGATCGTGGTTTTGACCAGAGGTCGGCTTGGCTACCAGCCCGGCATAACCCTTGAGGTAGCAGGGACTGAAAAACCGGACGTGTGATGAGATGTGCCCACCCACGGCGTGCACCCGGCCCAGGCGAAGGCCGGTTGGTAACCCAAGCCGTGAGGCGGCTCCTTCCCGGATCCATTATCTTCGGAGGAAAATCATGCAACCAATACTGACACGCTGTGGCTACCGTTGCGATCTATGCCTTGCCTACAGACCCAATGTTGAGAAAAATCCCTCCGATCAACAAATGCTCAGCAACGGATGGTTTAAGTATTTCGGTTTTCACATACTGCCTGAAAACATCATCTGCGATGGCTGCATGTCGGTCAATCCTAAACTCATCGATCAAAGTTGCCCGGTCCGGCCGTGTGTCATTGATAGGGGCCTTGAAAACTGCGCGCAATGTGAGGAGTATCTGTGCGGAAGGCTTGCTCAACGACTGGTAGTTTACGAGGAAGTGCAAGAACGGGTCGGCCAAGCGATTTCCGATAGCGATTTCCGCTGCTTCATTCTGCCCTATGAGAACGGAAAACGTCTCGCCGGTATTCGGGCCATTCATAAGCGCACGCGGGAGTAGCTTGGAATCGAAGCGGCCGACATACGCTCCACCGGACGGTCCTCGGCGGCCATGAGCTGCCAGTCGTTCTTGCCCGCCCGGCGGCCGGTGAGCCCGATCGTTGAGAGGCGACAGCAAGCCGTTTGACCTTTCTTTTCTCGGTTGAGACGCGGCGAATCGCGAGAATGGCAGGAACTACCTTGATCGGAGGAAACGTGGCTAAACCTATTCGAGTAACGTTGGAAATCGGACCGAAGGACAAAAAGGTGGTGGCGGTGGCACCTGATTGGCCCGGGCTCGAGCGCGGGGCGAAGACCCGCGAGGATGCGATCGAAAGACTACGTTCCTATATTCACCGCTATTCACGCGTGGCAAAGCTGGCAAAATTGGGCGCGGAATTCGACGCGCTCAAGAACCTCGATGTGATCGAGCAGTATCCTGGAACGGGCTCGACTGACTTCTGGGGCATTTCGTTCGCTTTTTCAAGCATCGACCAGCAAGCCATGTCGGGTGTCGAACTGGAACGTGAGCTGACCCTGATGCAGGCGTGCTGGTCGTTTTTCGACGAGGTGCGCAGACGGGTGTCGGCTGAAATGCAGAAGGGACCGCGAGGGGGAGGGCGTGACCGGGACCATATCGTCCGTCATGTGCTCCATACGGAGCAGAATTGGGCGAAGATGATCGGCGTGCTCAACGCCGGCGATGCGATTCTGACCGGCCAGGGACTGAAAGCGCATCGGGAGGCCTATTGCCGCGCTATACGCGACTATCACTTGCAAGGAAGGCCGGCGGGAAAGATGGCAAAATGGCCGCTGCGGTTCCTGATTCGCCACACCGCCTTTCACACCCTGGATCATGCTTGGGAAATGGAAGACAAGGACCTGACTGTCAAACAAGCGGGAGGCTGAGCGTCCTATCCGCATCGACATGACGGATCACTACGGTGGCTTCTGTCGGAGACGATCGCGAGCACGTTCGAAAACTCGCCCCAAAAGTGTGCCTTGGACGGCGGGGAGCCTGCGCGTTAGTTAGTGATCGTTCTGAGCTTTGGCCCTTTCCCGTTTCCGAGCCGCGTGCCTTCCTGAGGCGCTGGTACCGCAAGCCGCCGGGCCGCAAAGAAATCTGGAGGTCTGCATGGAATGCAAAGTGCATGACGTCACCATATTTTACGAGGAGATAGGTTCCGGGCGCCCACTGCTCCTATTGCATGGACTCCCCCTGGATCATCGTCATATCGCCAACGATATGGAGCCTGTGTTCGCGGACCGTCGCGGCTGGCGCCGGCTGTATCCCGATTTGCCTGGCATGGGCAAGACGAGGGCAACGGAGCGACTCACGAATCAAGACCAGATCCTTGAACTCCTTATCGGCTTTATCCACACGGTTGCTCCGGGCGAACGCTTTGTGGTTGGAGGGACCTCGTATGGCGGCTACCTCGCCCGCGGGCTGGTGTATCGTCTTGGCGCCCAAATGGACGGACTTCTGCTGAATGTACCTCTCATTGAGACGGATCATTCCAAATGCCATCTTCCTCAACCACTGGTGGTATGTGAAGATCCTGCATTTCTGGCGGCGTTAACGCCTGCTGAACAAGATATGCGTGACTTCATCGTGATCCAAAGCATGGATCTACTCACGGAGTTCCGCCAAGTCTTCAATCCCGCAGGCGCAGTGGCTGATCATGCCTTTATGGATCGTCTGCGGCAACACTATGCTTTCTCCTTTGATATAGACGCGCTTCCAACCCCATTCCCGGCGCCAGCCTTGTTCCTGACAGGTCGACATGATAACTGGTGCGGCTACCGCGAAGCCTACCGACTCTTGGACAACTATCCCCGTGCCAGTTTTGCGGCGTTGGATGGCGCCGGGCACGCATTAGCGATAGAACAAAAAACGCTTTTCAGGGCCCTGGTGAAGGAGTGGCTGGATCGAGTTGAGGAATATACAAGAACGGCACGATGTTCGTAATGCCTGGCTGTCATTGCGGCTCAACGGTTGGACCGCTATGGAAACATCAGACTCCGATAACCCGTTTGGAGGTCGAAGAATATCATGTCCAAGAGCATCCGTATCTTCAAGACGCCGGAAGCGGAAGCACAATATCATGCAGCCTACCAGGCAGCCCTGGAGCTGTGGCCTCTGCCCTATCGCGAACTCTATATTCCCACTAGATTTGGGCTAACCCACGTGATTGCCAGCGGGCCGGAAGAAGGTTCGCCTCTTGTTTTGTTCCACCCCGCAGGCAGCCCGGCTGTTATCTGGTATCGAAATGCTGCGGCATTCGGTCAGCATTTCCGCATCTATGCGGTTGACGTCATCGGTGAGGTGAACAAAAGCGTTCTCACCGTTCCAATACGGACACGTCAAGAGCTGGCTGATTGGGTTGTCGATCTATTCGGCGGGCTCAAGCTCGAATCCGCATTGATTGTTGGAAATTCATTTGGCGGATTCTTGACGCTAAACACGGCGCTCTATCTGCCCGACAGGGTGGAGAAGATCGTGCTGATCAGTCCGGCCGCTACCTTCGTACCCATGTGGGCCTGGTATTGGTATTTTTTCCCCGCATATCTGATCCGCTCGAAATTTCTTCTTAAACGAGCCTATGACTGGATATGGCAGGGTTTTCCCATCGATGACTGTATAGCCCAGATCCGTGCGATCACGAGAGCCAGCGGCATCCCTCATCACATTCCTCCCTCGGTATTTCGTGATGAAGAATTGCGCAAGGTAAAGACACCTACATTATTGCTGATCGGGGATCAAGAAGTCATTTATAAGCCGGAAAGGGCCATTCGGCGGGCTGCTCGGCTCGTACCGCACCTCAAGGCTGAAATAATTAGGAATGCAAATCACAATGCCGAATACACCGCGGCGGAAGAAGTGAATAAAAAGATACTTAGCTTTATTATCGAATCCTGAATTTAAAGCGGCCCAATAGGCGTGCATTTTCACGCTTCCCTGGCAGAGCGAGCGGCCGGACGAGGCCAGACCCCAGCTCTGCGGCGCGCTTTGCTAGATTTCGTGCAATAATATCAGTGAGTGCTGTCGATCGGCCCCGCGGTACCCTGAAGAATGCAGGGCTCACGCTCACCGTTTGGCAGCCTTATCAAGGATGAAGAAATATGGGTGCTGCATACCTGGCGATCATCTTCGCCATTGTCTTCCTCATGATCCTTTCCCTGCTACACCTGCTCAAGCCGGAGCTCGATCCAGCCTGGCGCATGATCAGTGAATATGAGATTGGCCGCTTCGGTTGGATGATGAGATTGGCTTTCTTTTCTTGGGGGACAAGCGTCCTTGCCATGCTGATCACAATTTGGCCATTTTTACAGCCAATCAGTCGTTGGTGGTTGGTCTTGATTGCGATCGCTCTGGTCGGCGCCGGGATCTTTAAGACTAACCCTATTACGTATGACAAGCCTAATGTAGCCAATACAATTCACGCGCTGTGCGGGACCACCGTTATCCTCACGTTTCCGATGGTCGCGTCGTTGGCCGTTGGCAGTTTACTTCACAGCCGCTTGTGGTTATCCAGTCAGAACCTACTGATATTCGGCACGGTGTTAACCTGGATAGGTATGGTCGCTTTCTTTGCATCCATTATCATTTCCAGAATCATGGACCCTTCGGCTGGCAGAGTCGGCCCTCACGTCTATTTGGGATGGCCGAATCGATTCATGGTGGTTACATATGTGCTCTGGACGATGATGATTGCAATGACCGCGTTCCCACACTAAAACCGCCTGACACACCGGGCAGACGAACGGTGGCTTGCAGATCACGCAAGCCGCTCGGCGGCCAGGAAGCACGGAAAGGAGAAGGCTATGAAAAACGAGCAAACGGCACCCGAGACAAAAGGTGTTACGGTCAAGCTCCTTGCCACGGTCGATCTTGGCCCTGAAATCGAGGGGATGGAAGGGCGCCAATTCCGAATGCGAATGTTCACCTTCGAACCTGGAGCCGTCCTCGGCCCAATTCACGACCATAAAGACAGGCCGGGCATGGTCTACATACTGCAAGGAACGATCACTGACCATCGAAACGGAGTGGCTGAGGAGTATGGACCGGGAGTGGGCTGGCCAGAGGATAAGAACACGAGACACTGGCTTGAGAATAAAGGTGCGACTCCAGCGGTGGAGATCTCGGTCGACATTTTCAGGCAACAGTAGCCGAGGCCCAACCTATATAACCCGGTTACCGCCCAACACCGGGTGGACCGGTCAGGCCCTCAGCCGGCAAATACCCTACAGGGTGCGTCGCGGACGCAGGCCGTTGGGCCCGCGCCAGGAAAATTCATGATGATTGAAGAACGGCTCTTGACCCGGAACGAGATCAACAAGATCTGGCAGATCGACCGAAGCGAAATCATCGAGGCGACATTCAGCCTCGTTGACCGGCATCTCGTTCTCAAGCCGGAACATTTCGAAGCCAAAGGCTGGCCGCCGGGAGAGGCGGAAAAATATACGCCTATTCTGGAGGATTGCTACGATCACGGCGGATGGTTTTATGGCATGATTGCAGGGCAGAACCTGGTCGGTGTGGCAGTGCTGGACGGTCGATTCATTGGAAGGCACAAAGATCAACTTCAGCTCAAATTCCTTCACATCAGCAGAAACTTCCGTGGGAAAGGTTTCGGTAAGCAACTATTCAAGTTGGCAATCGCAGAAGCGCGCCGGAGAGGAGCGAAAAGCCTGTATATCTCAGCTACTCCAACGGAGAATACCATCAACTTTTATATGAACTTGGGCTGTAAAGTTACGCTGGAGCCAGACAAAGAATTGTTGGAATTGGAACCGGAAGATATTCATTTGGAATACGATCTTGGTGCGTAAAAGAAGGATGTGCCCTACACAGCGTGCAGCGGGCTTCGGGTATGCGCCGCGTGACCCCGGCTTTTTTCGCGGGTTCGAGTTTTTCCCGTTTCGACGGCGACTCCACGGCCTCGCCCCAAGCGGCTCACGGCAACCGTCGGGCCGAAGAACTTTGGTCACTGTGATATAAACACAAAAAGGTAGAACCAACACCGTATGAATGAAGAAATCAGAAAAGCTCTACGTAAAGACCGGACCATCGATATCATAACCACTGGTGCGAAATCAGGGCTATCCAGAAGAATTGAAATCTGGTTCACCAATGTTAATGGCCGCATTATCATCTGTGGAACGCCAGATGCAAAAGGCGGTACTGGTCCCCGCTCCCGCAGGGACTGGCTGGCAAACCTAAAAGCTAATCCTGAGTTTACGTTTTGTCTCAAAGAATCCCTAAGAGTTGAACTGCCAGCAAGAGCAGTGGAAATTGTTGACCCAGAAGATCGGAGGTATTTGATGAGTGCTCCTGAAACCAAATGGTATAGAGATCAGGTTGCCTCGATAGATGATCTGGTAAATGCAAGTCCAATCGTTGAAGTATTCTTTAGAGATTCCATATAGGCTGATCGCATATTGGCTGAACGGAATGAGAATAAGACGAGTTCAGCCCAACCAAGCGTGCCCGGACGGGGCTGCTCGGAGACCCGTGTCTCCGAAGTCGGCGATGCGAGCTGGACGCTCGCTCGCCTGACGCCCAAGATTCTTTGAGCGATTTGCCAAACTTGGCGCGATAATATTTAAGAGTCTGGCTGATCTGCCCCGCTGGTACCCTAAAGGGTGCTTCGCGAACGAAAGCCGTTGGGCAGGCAGTTCGGCATTGTAGGAGAGCAAAGCTATGAAACGTATTCTTTGTTACGGCGATTCAAACACGTGGGGTCATGACCCGATCACGAAAGACCGCTTTGATGACAAGACGCGCTGGACGCGTGTCTTGGGGCAAGCTTTGGGACCCGATTACGAAGTCATCGAGGAAGGCTTGAATGGGCGTACAACAGTGTGGGATGATCCACTGGAAGGATATAAGAATGGACGCGAATATTTAGTGCCATGTTTGGAAACGCACCGACCAGTGGATTTGGTCATCATTATGTTGGGGACGAACGATCTGAAGAAGCGCTTTAGCGTTTCAGCGGGAGACATAGCGCAGGGTGTGGGGGTATTAGTGAGTATAGTGCAGAGGAGTACGGTAGGCAGACAAGGGAAAGCTCCCTTGATCCTTATACTGGTGCCACCACCGACATCAACGCTCACAGAGTACGCCGAAGCCTTTGATGATGCAGAAAATAAGTCTCGGAAGTTTGCAACATTCTATAGGCGCGTGGCGCAAGAAATGGGTTGCGATTACCTGGATACATCGACGGTTGTCGTGACCAGTCCAGTAGATGGCATACACTTTGAAGCCGGTGAACATCGCAAATTGGGTAATGCGGTAGCGATCAAGGTCAAAGAGCTTGTTGGGTAATGTGCAGCGGTAGCGGAACAAACAATGCCTGCCCAACACTACCTGTACTCTGTCTCGCTTCGCTCGCAGAGCGAACGGCCGGACGGAGCTTGTTCGGAGACTATTGGACTTCTTAGCTCCAAATCGGCTGATGGCGGCTTGTAACCGCCTCAGCCAGTCAGGTCTCCGATGTAGGCGATCCAGTTAATCTGGACGAACGGTGTTCGCTTGAAGCTCGCTCGCCCGACGCCCTATCGGTACTTTGTTGACTATGGTTAGGGGCTGGCGTACAGATCGATTGGCCTACCCAGGAATAGCCAATCTAAGGCGGGCTGGAGAGGCGGGGGTGGGGGCGTTGACGAGAAGCCGGTCCAATACCGTTTGAGCAAAATGTAGGGTTCGAGCCAGGCGCGGACCTGCCGCAGGAGCAGCGGCCAGGGGAGAAGGCGGAGAGGCGAGATTTTTTTTAGGCACGGAATCGGCCGCCGTAAGCGGCCGGGTGGATTGCCACCAGCAGAAGGTGAAGGCGCAGAAGACCAGGATCCAGTGGCGCGCCGAATGGCCCGGTCCGAGCGGATCTACGAGGAAACAGCTGACCACTTTTACAGAAGCCCCCTTGCACTATCGGTTTCCGTCATCGGAAAGTCGAATTGAACTATTGAAATCCATTTTGCAGATGTGTAATCTGCTCATCCAAACCCTTGGCTTATAATATTTCATAGGCTATATAGCTATTGGTTAGCAGTCTTGGTCACCGGGAGCTTATGTCTCAAAGAAGGTGTGGCACATGAATAGATGGCGATACTTTTTTTTGCTCGTGTCGATTGCTTTGCTGATATTCTTGGCTTTTCCAAGAATGCAGAATGTAGTATACGCCGATGGCTCCACAACAGATACACCGGTTCTGACAGATACGTATGCCGCCACTGCTACCATCGTCACCACTGATACTCCTGCTCCCACTGCCACCATCGTCACCACTGATACTCCTGCTTCCACTGCTACCAACATTACCACTGACACGCCTGCTCCTACGGAAGCCATTGTCAGCACTGATACGCCAGTTCCTACAGACACCTCCATCATCACTGATACACCCGCGCCCACCGACACACCTGCTTCAACGCCAACAGACATATTTACAAGTACTCCGACAGATACGCCAGTTCCAAGTGATACAACGGTTAGCAACCCCGTCCCGGTTTTGAGCTCAGTTACTCCCAATCAGGAAATCGCTGGAGATGGAGATTTCACGATTACACTGTATGGGAGCGGCTTCTTTCAAGGCTCAGAAGCCTTATGGAATGGAACGGCATTAAGTACCAGCTTTTCAAGTGAGACCCAATTGACTGCCACTGTTCCAGCCTACTTCATCCTTAACGAAGGTACGGTGGCAATCAGTGTGAATAATCCAAGTCCAGGAGGGGGAGCTTCTACATCGCAATCCTTCACCATAGCACCGCGCACGAACACATGGATGGCGCATTCACCGGAAGGTGGCATTATCGAAGAAGTTGTGGTTGATCCCAGCAACCCTTCAAACGTTTATGCCGGAACCTCAGTGTCTGGTTTATTTAAAAGTGTAGATGGCGGACAAAGCTGGTCCCCAATCAATAACGGCCTAACCTCACCAGGTATCAACGCGCTGGCTGTGGATCCACAAAATTCCGCCATTGTAGTGGCTACTGGTTCGGATGGATCTTATATCAGCCGAGACAGCGGAACCTTCTGGACGAAATTGCCCATTTCGAATGGAGGCAACTCCAAGGATATAAAATTTGACCCGCAGAACCCGGATTATATTTATGTTGGAACCGTGGGAGGTCTTTATCGATCCACGGATGGTGGATCGACATGGAATGAAATCGTCGGTACCAAATTTGGTGATACTTGGTCGCCTAATATTATGCAAGTAGCAGTAAATGGGCAGACAATTTATGCCATACAACAACAGGAAAACAATACTGGGCGAGCACTGTGGCGATCAACAGATGGAGGAACGAACTGGTCAGAAATAGACATCCCTGGCGTAACCGTGTCTTCAAATCTCCTCCGTTCCTTGGATATTGATCCGGCAAACCCAAGCATCGTTATTTTCGGAACGGAATATGGTCAAAGGTCAAGCGCGAGTGGAGTTTACGAAACCCAGAATGGAGGAAAAAATTGGACGCAGGTAATAACTACTCCTGATTATTACTTCAATGTTGTATTCAACCAAGGTAATCCAAATTACATTTATGTTGCCAATGGGAATGGGGTTTATGAAACAAATGATGGGGGACAAACCTGGCAAGCTCCTCAGGGTTCTGTTGATATCATGACAGTGGACGCCGATCCTACCAATCCTTTGGTTTTGTATGGGGGCGGTTTTTCTGCAATGTATAAGACCGTAGATGGTGGGCAGACATGGACATCGATCAACAAGGGATTGGATGCCCAGTTCATCACTGGCTTAGCTTTTTCTTCAAACAATTCGACCCTTTACGCAGCAACCTGGGTAGGAGGTATGTGGACTTCTACAGACTATGGGGTCAGTTGGGTACAGAATAGTTTAAGTCAAGTTTATCTATCCATTCTGCTCATGGACCCGGCTAATCCGTCGCATATGCTGGCAGGCAATCCAGGCTTACCTTGGGAAACCACCGATGGCGGACAAAGCTGGGTTCAACGAACCTTCAATACCCAATCCCAAGCCCTGGCTTTCGCGGCCAATTCCGACTTGTATGAGAGCTTAATTGGCTGGTCCGTGTATAAGAGTACTGATGATGGCAACACATGGGTTGAAAAGTCAAATGGCTTGCCTACGTGTCCCACTACCCAATGCTGGATTAATTTCATTGCTGGGGATCCAGTAGATCCAAATACCATCTACGTCAGTATGCGAAGTGTTCGTCAGGATCCAATTGCTGGTGCGGTAACAACCGGCTACTTATACAAAACCACTGACGGTGGCGATAACTGGTCTTCGATCCATAACGGCATAACCAATGACTATCTACAAAGTCTAACGGTAGACCCAACCAATCAATCGATCCTCTACCTTGGTACAACGAATGGAGTTTTCAAAAGCATAGATGGAGGACAGAACTGGGCCGTAGCTGCGACTAGCGGACTACCAGCTTATACCTCAGTCAACATAATTGCGGTGGATCCGTTAAATAACGAGGTCATTTATATTGGCACAGAGGGCCAAGGTGTATATCGCAGTCGAGATGGCGGTGCCACTTGGTCCAGCTTCAATTACGGTTTAAGTAGCGCCTTGGTTCGTAGTATTGTACCTATCCCTAGTGCTTTGCAAAACCAGCCAGCCTCTTTAATAAAAATAAAGCCGCAGGCTTTTCTGGCGGCATCCCAAGCTCAGCCCTCCAAAGTGTATTCCGTTGCAGGCGGCGCAGTATATGCTTACTTTGCCGCTGATCAAGCACCTACGGATATAGGGCTTTCATCTGCAAGCATCCCGGGAAATATGCCCACTGGCACAGCAGTGGGCACCCTGACCACCAGTGATCCGGATACTGGTGATAGCTTTGCTTATACCTTAGTTCCTGGCATTGGGGATACAGATAATGCCTCCTTTACTATCTCCGGAAATAGTCTTCAGACTGCTGCGATCTTCAACTCCAAACTTAAGAACAGCTACTCAATCCGTATCCGATCAACAGATTACGGTGGCTTATTTGTTGACAAGAATTTTACGATCTCGATTACAGCCAATTCCAGTCTCCCTGCCCTTATAGCACCTGCCAACGGACAGACAATTCCATACAATCTGCCTTTGTTTGATTGGGGTGATATAGATGGAACCACAAGCTATACAATCCAGATTTCAAAGAACAATACATTCACTTCTTTACTCACCAACATCAGTGTGAACACTTCTCAGTATTTGCCAATAACTTCTCTACCTCCGAAGGTAACGTTATATTGGCGCGTGCGCAGCAATGTTGGTAGCAAAGCTGGGCCGTGGTCGCTAATAGCAAGCTTCACCACAGCCAATCCGCCTAGTGTGCCAAGTCTGGTGTCTCCAACAAATGGAGTGCTGACAACTAATTACCAACCGCAAATGGATTGGAGCACGGCCACCGTCCCAATTGGAACCTCCTTTGATCATTATCAAATTCAGATCGCCACAAACACACTTTTTAGCTCACCCACAGTTGATCAAAATGTTTCCGGCGTAAGCGCATCTGAATACACATTGGGAAGCCAACTCTCTCCTAATACTCAATATTATTGGCGCGTTCGTAGCTTCAATTCCTCGGGACAATACAGCGCATGGTCACTAGTTTGGAATTTCCGTACCGCGCTCCTGCCGCCTTCTCTAACGGCACCGTTGAATGGGATCAATCCGCTGACGCTTCGACCACTCTTTACTTGGAGCGATCCCAACGCATCCGGCGTGGCCGGGTATACCATCCAAATTTCAAAGAACAATATATTTAGTTCCATTGTGATAACTGGTAGCTCAACTATTGCCAGTTACACTCCGGCTGTGAACCTTCCAGCTGCTATAACATTGTATTGGCGCGTGCAGGTGAAGGGAACGAATGGTCCCTCGCTTTGGTCTGGCTATCAAACCATCTCAAGCCCTAATCCACCGGGCGTGCCCATTCTAAATAGCCCATCTAATAATGCTCTTAGCCTCACCTATACGCCGATCTTGAAATGGAATACTGTCACTCTTCCAGCAAGGACAACGTTTGGCCACTACGAAATTCAGATCGCAGCCAGCAATGATGTTGCCTTTTCAGCTCCGCTCATTGACAATAGCAATAATACAAATATCACCGCAACGCAATTCACACTCGGATCTGGCCTTAGTCCTAATGCAACCTATTATTGGCGTGTTCAAGCTGTGAATGTCAACGGCGAAGCAAGTGCTTGGTCGACAATCTGGTCATTCCGCACACTGCTTCAAACCCCTTCTCTCATTGCACCAACCAATAGTTCAACTACTTCAACATTGCGCCCATTATTCGATTGGAGTGATGTTTCTGGGGCGGGCAAATATACATTCCAGATTTCAACAAGTAATTCATTTGCGCCTCTCCTCATAACGGCAAGTGCCATAACCTCAAGTTTCACGCCAACTACGGATTTGCCCGCCAACAAAACTTTGTACTGGCGCGTACAGGCCACGGGAACGAATGGACCTTCCGCCTGGACGCAATCGCAGCAAATCGTAACGGCAAATCCTCCATCTATTCCTCTTCTCTTATCGCCCATCAATGTCAATATCAACTCGTATGAGCCTGCATTGACTTGGTCAACAGCTACCAATAATCCGGCTTATTATGAAGTGCAGATCGCAACGAATACTTCTTTTACCAATCCGCTGCTCGATACTAATACCACAACAACCCATTATCAGTTGCCCACTGGCACTCTAGGCAATCTCATGCAGTATTACTGGCGAGTACGGTCCGCAAACAACTTGGATCAGTTTTCGAATTGGTCCAAAACTGCCTGGTTCCGCAGTCCAGGCCAAATCAGCGGTTCAGTTACCAACTCAGTCGGTGGCGCAGGAGTAGGCGGAATAATTATCCAAGTGCAGGGAAAGAGCCTTTCAGGAACAACGGATAGCAATGGGAACTATATGATTAACGGTGTGATGCCCGGCTCGTATATTCTTGTCCCAGCTGCTTCGGGATATAGTTTCAAGCCAACATCGCTTTCGGTATCCCTTTTATCTGCAAATCTGACCGGCAAGAATTTCTCCGCATCCACATTACTGACTGTCTCTGGAAAGGTTATGTTAGATCCGCGCGCCAATTTAATGAGCGGAGGTTCGCAATCTCCAAATATAGGCATACAAAATTTAGCTGGTGGAGTGCAGAGCCAATCCAGCACCGTTGTATCCGGAGTGACCGTTAAGGATAATGAAGGTCATGTAGTACAGACGGATCAAAATGGAAACTACACGATTACCAATGCACTACCCGGGAACTACTCGCTGAGCCTTACCAAATCCGGGTATACATCCATTCCATTAAATCGGTCATTCGTCTTAAGCGACAGTGCTTTGTCTCAGTATTTTATGATTGCCCCTACAGGCGTGCCGTCAACCAAAAAAGTGTTTTCCACAACCGATCCACCAACAGGCACGTATGTAAGGTTTTCGGCAAATGGCCATTACGCTGTTATATCAGCCCAACTTGATATGGATGGAATCATCCTTGACTTGTATACAGGTCAAACTATTCCGGGTGTTGGCTCACAGGCTGACATTTCAGGGGACGGGCGTTATGTTGTTTTCTCTACGTGGGACAGCCTCACCCCGGATGACACGAATGGAAATCCGGATGTATATATTATGGATCGTGATACTGATGGCAACGGTATCTTTGATGAGCTTGGCAAAACCAGTATTTGGCGTATATCTACCATGGCAGATACAAGTTTATATAACGATGCATATCGGGGAGCAGGATGGCCGCGCATTTCAGCGGACGGAAGATATGTAGTGTTCAATTCAAGCCCGTTTGTCTCTTATTTGGGCGAAACCATATATCCAGGTTCTTGTGGCAACTTGTTCATTTATGAAATGGCTACCAAAACGACAACTTGCTTGCCTCTAGGAAGTGGTAGTGGGGCTGAGATTTCTGCAACAGGCCGGTTTATTTCTTTTGTATCTTGGGATGGCGTTGATCATTTCGATCCGAATGACAATAACAATGAAACCGATGTATATGTTTACGACAGGGATGTGGACAATAATGGCGTCTTTGATGAGCCAGGAGAAACATTGATCCAGCGCGCATCAATTGCTACGGACGGCAGCCAAAGTACCGAGAATACACAAGGTGATGGCGCTATTTCCGCTGACGGAAGGTATGTGGCTTTTGTTGCGTACGGTTTGGGAAATATAGACAACGGGAATGACTTTAACCTCTACCTGCGTGACCGCCAAACTGGTATTACGACACCGATCACCAGGAAGATCATGATTAATGGCTGTCTCGCGTATCTCACTCCTTATCGTCCACAAATAACACCTGACGGCCGATTTATCATCTTTGTTGCAGACGCTTATATACCTGCCAATACCTGTGTAAACTCAAATAATTTTGATTTATACGGTGGCACCTACAATATTATTTACGATAGGGATACAGATCAAAACGGGATATTTGATGAGCCAGGCAAAACCATGCTCGCGGTGGTCGACACTCTCCAGAATTTTACCAGAGGGTCTCAAGTCATGCAAAATGATATTTCGGCAGATGGAAGATATATATTGTTCTCCGCAACCGTCAGCGATACCGACAGGGGAGTTTACCTTCATGACCGCGGAACAAATCTAAGTTTCTCAGTTACGGGTCGGGTCACGGATGGAAGTAACAATCCCGTTCCCGGAGTGACCATTGATGCTGGAAGTGGTCGCCTAGCATTCTCCGATCAGAATGGTTATTATTCACTTCCTGGACTGCCTGGCGGAACCTATTATCTAAATCCATCTAGCTCAGGCTTAACCTTCTCGCCTTCTAGTCGAGCCGTGGTTGTTCCTCCCAATTCGACTGGACAGGATTTTAAAACTACGACTGGATATGTTCCAGTCTCGTCTCTCAGCGGTCGCGTCACCGACCTATACGATAAACCTATCGCCGGTGTCAGTATCGATGACGGAAATGGGGATGAAACTGTCACAGACAATCAGGGTCTTTATTCATTCACAAATTTACCCGATGGACAATACACTGTGACGCCTACAAAAGCTGGGTATGAATTTCATCCAATGCCTTCTCCTATCAGCGTGCAGGGTGAAGATATCGGCGGTATAAATTTCACAGGCTTGCCGGTATATTCTATTTCCGGGAAGGTTGTTGATCAAAATGGAGTTGGCATTGCAGGTGTAGTTGTCTCAGATGACTTTGGAATTCAGGCGACAACTGACGCAAATGGTGACTATAACATCGCGGACGTTCCGTTCGGAGGATACACTTTAACGCCTGCAAAGGCAGGATATACGTTTGATCCTGACTGGCTGTACGTTGATATAACCTCAGGCGATGCTAGCTCTGTTAATTTCGTGGGACAGGGCCCGTAACTCCTTCAGTTTGTATTCTCGCTTGTAAATAACAGCGCCGTCCGATGTTAGAGCATCAAACGGCACCTAAACTAATGAAGCGAAATGCAAAGCGGTTTCGCTACCGCATGTGGTCTCATACTAGGCGTGCGAGTTGTGACATATGACACGTGACACGAAAAATGGAAATCTGTATACTAAGGAAGCAGTTGGCCATTAACAAACGGCCACCTAATCCGCCGTTTGGGATGTTATACGGCAACCGCCCATAATCAATCATAAAGCAACTAGCCGCCTAAACACTCGTTGAACTAAGCGCTTCGCGCAGTTGATCTCGATCCCATAAGTATTCGCGAATTGAATAAGGGGTTTGAAAGCGGACTATATTTCCTGTATCCCTATACAGGAGGTATAGCCATG
>Ga0335081_10003263_pt1 | contig 25504 bp, 19 predicted proteins | sample Lox_Sample_35_FD_206713 | JGI IMG/M metagenome (GOLD analysis project Ga0335081, IMG submission 206713) | Soil microbial communities from Loxahatchee National Wildlife Refuge, Florida, United States - Lox_Sample_3.5 | ecosystem: Environmental > Terrestrial > Soil > Wetlands | place: USA...
GTCGATCATGAAGACCGACGAAATCACCATCGCGATGGCGAGAATGTGGATCGTCTGCAACAGCGGAATAAGCCAGAGCGCGCTCTGGATCGCGACGCTGACCGGCGTCTGCGAAAGCCACTGGGCAACTTCCAACATGCTCATCGAGGCTTGGTGCGCCCGATCGGCGCCGTAATGACGAGATTTATCATCCGGTCCGTCATCGCGCCATCGGGCTTCGACCACGCCACCGTGCTAGGCGCGGCGCGACCCTATTCCGAGCCATGCCGACCTCATGTCCAACCCCATGCCGGCCTCATGTCCGACCTCACGCCCGACCCATTTGCCGGATTTCGGGCCTACCGCGTGCTAAGCTCTTGCGACCGCGCCGGTAGAAGCGCGGCTTAAGCTTCGGAGGGACACGTCATGATGAGATGCCGCACGCCGACGCGCGCCGTCACCCTTGCTGCCACCCTTGCCGCCACCATCGGCCTTGGCCTTCTCGGTGCAGTCCCCGGCCGCGCCGCCGAAACAATTGCGACCGGGATGATCGGCGCGCCAAACGCCGTCGGCTGGCCCTGGTATATCGGCATCGACAAGGGCTTCTTCGCCGATGCCGGCATCAGCCTCGACGTCGTCTACGTGCCGACCGCGTCCGGCCTGGTGCAGCAGCTTTCCGCGGGTTCGCTCGATATCGTTGCCGATGTCGGCGTCGTCGAGCCGATCCATGCGGTCGAAAAGGGCGCGCCGGTCGCGCTGCTGCGCATCATGGGACAGGTCTCGGCTTACGAGATGTTGGCCAAGCCGAGCATCAACTCGGTTAAGGAACTCAAGGGCAAGACCATCTGCATCGGCGGCCTGATCGACATCAATCGCGTCTATCTCGAGCGCATCATGTCAGCCGACGGCCTGCATGACGGCGACTACGACATCACCGTCGTCGGCAACACCGCCGGCCGCTTCGCCGCGCTGAAATCGGGCGCAGTCGACGCCACCATGCTGGCGCCGCCGGTCAATTTCTTCGCCGAGGATGCCGGCTTTCGCAATATCGGCATGATCATGGATTATGCCGGCGACATGCCGTTTTCCGCAGCCGACGTATCGTTGGCTTATGCCGGCAAGCACCGCGACACGCTGGTGAAGCTGCTCGCCGCACTCGACCGCAGCGTCGCCTGGTTCAACGATACGGCGCACCGCAACGAAGCCATCGACATCATGGTCAAGGAGATGAAGTCGTCGCCGCGCACGCCGGTCGAGCGCTCCTACGACTATCTGCGCAAGATCAACTATTTTGCGCCAGGCAACGAGGTTTCACGCTCGCGCATGCAAAATGTCATCAATGCCATGAAGGCATTGGGCGACATCAAGTCGGACATCACCGCTGACAAGGTCGTGATTCCGGGCCTGTCCAGCGTGGTCGACTGATTTGCTGTTCGCGCATGGGAGCCGCGCCTCGCATCGCGGACCTTGCCTCGATCGGTGCAATTGCGTTCTACTGCGCCTCCACCGTCGGCGTATGACCGCCGCATGACAGCCGAGGGAAGATCATGTTCGGCAAGCTCAACCATCTCGCCATTACCAGCGACCACTACACGCTGCTTGGTATGTTCTATCGCGCCATGTTCGGCCTGAAGGCGTCCGGTGACACGGCGCGCGAGATCGGCGCGATCTCGGTCGGCGACGGCTATGTCGGCATGACGCTCATTCCGCGCCGCGCCGGCCGCAAGGCGGGCCTCGACCACTTCGGCATCGAAGTCGAGGATCTTGAGAAAGTGCGCGCCAAGGTCGCCAAGAAGTATCCCGATGTCGAGATCGTGAAGCGGCCCGGCAACCGGCCGTTTGCGAGCTACAGCGCGCACGACCCCGCCGGCAACTATTTCGATCTGTCGCAGCCCGGTCACGAGAACCGAGCCGAGGTCTACGCCAAGGGCGAATGGAAGCAGGAAACCACTTTCAGCCACTTCGCCATTCGTGCGCGGGAGGCCGAACGGATTGCCGATTTCTACACCGAAGTCTTCGAGCTTGAGGCGCGCAACCTGCCCTCGGCCGAAGGTGGTTACCAGTTGACCGATGGTCGCATGACCATGGCGATCGTGCCGTGGAAGATTTCGGCGTTCAACGGCGCCGGCATCGAGCAACCCGGGATGGATCACATCGGCTTTCGCGTTCCCGATCTCAAAGCGTTTTCCGCCAATGTGGACATGGTCACCAAGACCAACATCCAGCTCGCCCCGAAACCCATTCCGTTCGACTCCGAAGGCGAAGCGCGGCTTGCGCTTCTGAAAAAGTGCCCGCACGGCAGCTTCCAGCTTGCCGATCCCGACGGCACGCTGATCGACGTCGAGCAGGATCACCACTAGGTCGCGGCGCGACGCCGCAACCTGCGGGAATTCGTCATGCGCATCCTCGTCGTCGGCGCCGGGGCGATCGGTGGTTATTTCGGCGGTCGATTGTTGGAGGCCGGCCGCGACGTGACGTTCCTGGTGCGGCCGCGGCGTGCGGCGCAGCTCGCCAAAACCGGTCTTGTCATCCGCAGCCCGCTTGGCGACGCAAATCTCCCTGCACCATCGACCGTGACGATCGAGACGCTCGGCACAGGCTTCGATCTTATCCTGCTGAGCTGCAAAGCCTACGATCTCGAAGGCGCCGCCGATTCGTTCGCGCCCGCGGTACAGACAGCGACCGCGATCTTGCCGCTCCTCAACGGCATGGCACATATGGATTATCTCGAGGCTCGCTTCGGTACCCGCGCCGTGCTCGGCGGCCAATGCCAAATTTCAACGGATCTCGATACCGAAGGTCACATCCTTCACTTGAACGACTTTCACATCCTTGGCTTCGGCGAAATCGACGGCGTGCCATCGCCGCGCGTGCAAGCGATTGCCGCGACCATGACCGGCGCACGCTTCGACTCGCGTCCGAGCCAGGCGATCATGCTCGAAATGTGGGAAAAATGGCTGCTGATCGCCGCGGTTGCCGGCATTACTTGCCTGATGCGGGCGACGGTCGGCGACATCGTTGCCGCCAATGCGGTCAAACTGACCAACGACATGCTCGACGAATGCGCCGCGATCGCGACAGCGCACGGCTATCCGCCGCGCCAGGCGTTCCTCGACCGCGTCCGTGGCATCGCCACGGCTCCGGGCTCGACCTTCGCCGCGTCGATGCTGCGCGATATCGAGCGCCGGGCGCCGATCGAGGCCGACCACATCATCGGCGATCTCGTCCACCGCGCCGCTGCGAAATCGGTCGACTGCCCGCTATTGCGCATCGCTCATGCGCATGTCAACGCCTACGAAATACGCCGCAAGCGCGAACACGCAGCCGTGCAGGCAGCCTAGATGGAACATTCGCCTCTTGGCGTAAATTATCGGGCGTGTGAATCCGCGAGGGAGTACCACATGGTCAAAGTCATCTATCAAATCGTCGAGCATGACGGCGGCTGGGCCTACCAGGTGAACGGCGTCTATTCGGAGCCCTATCCAACGCACGATGCCGCACGCGCTGCCGCCGAGCGCGCGGCGCGTGAGCAGCATATTCCGGGCAATATCACGAGCATTTCGTGGGAAGACAAAGACGGTCGTTGGCATCAGGAAGTCGCTGCCGGCGACGATCGGCCGGAAACCGACGTCACCGGCTGATTTACCAATATCGTGCCGTGCGGGGGGCCGGCGACCGATGAACGATCAGACTGCGCGAACCGTCGCGACGGCGCTCAGCGGCTATGAATTGCTCAACGATCCGCTGCTCAACAAGGGCACCGGGTTCAGCGACGACGAGCGCGATGCTTTCGACCTGCACGGATTGTTGCCGCCGCACGTCACGCCGCTCGACATGCAGGTCAAGCGCCGGCTTGACGCCTTTCGCAGCCTGGGCAGCGACCTGCAGAAATACGTGTTCTTGCGCGGCCTGCAGGACACCAATGAGACGCTGTTCTACGCGCTGCTGACGCAGAACATCGAAGATATGATGCCCATCGTCTACACGCCGACGGTCGGCCTCGGCTGCCAGCTTTTCAGCAGCATCTTCCGCAAGCCGCGCGGGCTGTTCCTGAGCCTGCCGCACAAAGAGGCAATCCGACGCATTCTGGCTCATCCGCGCTTCGACGGCGTCGAAGCCATCGTCGTCAGTGACGGCGAGCGCATTCTCGGCCTCGGCGATCAGGGCGCAGGCGGCATGGGCATCCCGATCGGCAAGCTGTCGCTCTATACGGCCTGTGCCGGGCTACACCCGTGGACCACGCTGCCCATCCTGCTCGATGTCGGCACCGACAACCGCGAGCACCTCGCCGATCCGCTCTATATCGGATGGTGCCACGAGCGCGTTCGTGGCGCGGAATACGATGACTTCATCGAGAACTTCATCGCCGCCGTCAGCGAACGTTGGCCGCACGTGCTGTTGCACTGGGAAGATTTTGCTATCGGCAATGCCAACAGGCTGCTGGCGCGCTATCGCGATCGGCTGTGCACCTTCAACGACGATATTCAAGGCACCGCCGCCATCGCCATCGCTGCGCTGCTGAGCGCGATCAACGTCACAGGCGTGCCGCTGACCGAGCAGCGCATTGCGGTGCTCGGCGCCGGTTCTGCCGGCACCGGAATTTGCGCGCTGCTGCTGCGCGCCTTGATCGAAGCAGGTCTTAGCGAACGCGACGCCCGCTCGCGCTTCTCTCTCGTTGACCGTGACGGGCTCTTGGTCGAAGGCATGAAGGGCTTGCAGCCCTTCCAGACGCCGTTTGCGCAATCACGCAACGCCATCGCCGGTTGGACTCTCGCGAAGCCCGACCGTATCGGCCTCGGTGACGTCGTCGCCAACGCGCATCCAACCGTGCTGATCGGCACCTCCGGCCAGGCCCATGCTTTTACCGAGCCGATCATACGGGCCATGGCCGCGCAGGTGCGGCGGCCGGTGATTTTTCCGCTGTCGAATCCGACCGATCGCGCCGAGGCGACGCCGCACGACCTTGAAGACTGGACGGAAGGCCGCGCGGTGCTCGGCACCGGCAGTCCATTCCCGCCGCTGCTCCGCAACGGTCGCGAATTTCGCGTCGACCAGACCAACAACGCCTATGTCTATCCGGGCGTCGGTCTCGGAGCCATCGCCAGCAAGGCACGACGCATTTCCGACGGCATGTTTCTCGCCGCCGCACGCACGATCGCCGAACTGTCACCGGCCCGGCGCGACCCGCATGCCAATCTGCTCGCGCCGCTCGTCGACTTGCGCAAGCTGTCGTTCGCGGTTGCGGTTGCGGCCGCCAAGCAGGCCCGCGCCGAAGGGCTCACCGGACCGCTTTCCGATGACGACATCGTCACCGCGATCCGCAACAAAATGTGGGAGCCGGCCTACGCTTCGTACCGTCGGCTGGCTTCGTAGCGGCCCGAGCGAGCCGGCAACGATCTTGACCCGAATGCGCGCCCGATCCGTCGTCGCAGTCAAGCGGGCGCAGTGCTTTTGAGGACGAAGACGGCGACAGTACTTTTGAATGATTTTAATTCGCCTTTACTTGGAGAATAGGCCGTTTCTCTTGCACCAAATCTCGCGGACCCATAAAAATAATTGATCCAACGTAGTTTTTCACTGTTCTAAAGTAAGCATTTGACGATGGTGGGCGACAAAACCGGCCAAGCTCCGCCGTATGTGCGCAGTGTACTTCGTGCACTCGGCGGCGTGACCGTCGCGGTCGCGGCAGGCCTCACGACGATCGCGACTATAAGAGCGCAGCAGGGCGACAAGCTCGCCGCCGTCGTTGAAGGCACCGTGCCCGAAATCGTCGTCTCCGCGCCGAAGCCGCACGCCAAACAGCGCCGGCGCAATACCGGCGGTCATGCCACCGCGGTGGCCGCACCGCCGGCCGAACAAGCCGCTGCCGGCGAAGGCGGCGGCGGTGCCGGCGCAAACGGCCTTGCTCCGGGACTGCAGGCCGTGCCGTCCCTCGGCAAGACCGGCACCGCGCTCGGCAACCTGCCGCAAAGCGTAGTCGTCGTGCCGCGAGCGGTCGTGGTCGAGCAGGGCGGCAGCAGCCTGCGCGATGCCATTCGCGATGTCAGCGGCGTCAACGAAGGCGGCTCGTCGAGCTATGGCTTCTTCGATCGCTTCACGATCCGCGGTCTCGACGCTCGCATCTACAGCGACGATTTCCCCGACGGCGATCAATCGAACGGCTATCCACATTCGATCAATGGCGTCGACCATATCGAAGTGCTCAAGGGACCGGGCTCGGCGCTGTTCGGCAGCGGCCCGCCCGGCGGCAGCATCAACATCGTTCATTTCGTGCCGTCGCCAGTGCCGGGCTACGGCATCAGCGCCCAGGTCGGCTCGTTCAACTCGTGGACCACGAGCGTCTACGCCACCGGCCCGACCACGCTGCCCGGACTGAATTATCGAATCGACGGTCTGCTGCAGCATTCCGACGGCTTTCGGCAGCTCGAAAGCGCGAACTATGAAGTGCGTCCGGTACTGAGTTTTACCGGCAACAATCACGTCGTCACCTTTGCCCTCGATCTTCGCCACATCGAGCGAACGCCCGACAGCTACGGCATCGTCTATTTCAACGGACCGCCGCTCGCTGCGGTGCCAAACACCGCAAAATATTCGACGCCGTTCAGCGACGGCGACCAGGACTTCGAGCGCGCGACACTGGCCGATGTATGGTGGATCGCCGATTATCTCACCATCAACAACCGCTTCTCGCTGCTCAATCGCGACGTCGGAATCCTGCGCAATTCCGGCGGCACTGTCGCCGGCACCGCGTTGACCTCGCGACAACTGCGCATGCAGTCGGACCAGGATCAGGATTTCACCTACCAGCTCGAACCGGTCTGGAAGTTCCATACCGGGTCCGTGTTCCACACGCTGCTGACCGGAGCCCAGGTCGAGTGGCAGAGCATCGACGACAACAGGTCAACCGCAGATCTCGCCAACATCGCCAATATATTCGCGCCGGTCATCCCGGAGACGTCGCTCAATGGTCTCACCTTTCTGCGTGATGCCAAGCATTCCGGCATGGTCGATGATCTACGTGCGCTGTTCCTCAGCGCCTATGCCACCGACCAGATGGATCTCACCGAGCAGTGGAAATTGCGGCTTGGACTGCGCAAGGACTACTGGCGCGAGCAGCTGACGCCGCAGGTCTTCGTGCCCGGTCGCTTCGATCCGAACGGCAATCTGTTCGAGCCGGGCGTCACCGAATCGCGCATCGATCAACCGCTGAGCTGGAACGTCGGTACGCTTTACAAGATCTTGCCCGGCGTGGCGCCGTTCGCTGGCGTCTCCAAAAGCTACCTGACGAATTTCAATTCCGAGGCCACACAAAATGGTATTTACGCTCCCGAATCCGGTCTCGAATACGAGGCCGGCGTCAAAGTGTCGACGCCCGACAGCCGCTTCGTGCTGACCGCGGCTGCCTTCGAGATTTTCCGCGACAACGTCTTCACCGAGAATACCGCGACGATCCCGCCGCAAATCTCGTTCAACGCGCAGAACAGCCGCGGCGTCGATGCCGACCTCTATGTCGAGATTACAGCGAAATGGAAATTGTGGGCGAACGCGATAACGCAGGAGGCCAACCTGACGGCAGTGCCTCTGACGCCGACGCAGGTCGGCAATTGGCCAGTCGGCGTGCCGGCGCACATCGTCAATGCATGGTCGACCTACGATTTCGCGATCGCGGGGATTGACGGATTTCGAGCCGGCGCCGGCATTTCCTACAACGGCAAGACTTACGGCAACACCGCAAACGCCGTCTGGATTCCATCATCGACCGTTGCCGACGCCATGCTCGGCTGGTTTTCGCCGCATTGGGACGTTCAGCTCGGCATCAAGAATCTCACCAACGTGACCTATTTCACGGTCGCACAGAGCGCCGGCGGCTTTGTCGGCCAGCCGCGCACATATTACCTGAAGGCCGACTGGCGCTATTGAGCCGGCACGACGAACGCCGACACTGGATCCGCAAATTTCGAATCCGCAAATTTCCGTCTTGCCAACATCAGATTCCTGGCTGCTATCTCGCGCAGATTAGGGGATGGAGTCCCCCAGTGTAACCGCCGATGAGGCTGATGACTCCTGCCAGGCACTTGGCGTCGGCAGGTTTTTTGTTGCCTCCCGCCTTCTCCAGCTTTGGCGCCACGGACCATGCGCGGCTGACGCCGGCGTCTTGCCGGCGCCCTGCCGCATCGTTGCAAATGAGGACAAGCATGAGGACGCTCGTTGGCTTCCCGGTGGTCTTTTGCGGTGGTGGACTTGGCGCGGCGACCCGTCACGGCGTCAATATGGCGGCGGCGCGCCTGGTCGGTACCAGCTTTCCTTTCGGCACACTTTTCATCAACGTCGTCGGCTCATTCGTCATGAGCCTGATCGCGGAGTATTTCGCGCTAAAATCGGGCCTGCCGCAGCGCTGGCTGTGGTTCATGACGACCGGCATCCTCGGCGGCTTCACCACCTTCTCCGCCTTCTCGCTGGAGACGGCGCTGCTCTACGAGCGCGGCCAGGGCGTCAATGCGCTGATCTATGTTACCGCCTCGGTCGTACTCGCGGTTGCGGGCCTCTTTACCGGTATGAGCATCGTCCGCAGCGTCGTCTGAACGCGACTGCGAGCCGTGGCCAAGGCCTGCGACCTGGACAATAGACCGTGATCCGTGCGGATGGAATCGGATGATGGTCTAATTCATTTGAGTGGCGCATGATCTTTTCGGAAAACCGGTATCCACTTTTTCGGATCATGCTCTAATGTCGGTCACACGGCGCGGCCGACTGCTGCGGCAAGACAGGGGAGACGCAAGCGATGGACCTCAAATTGAAGGGCAAAACGGCGATCGTCACCGGCGCAAGCGAAGGCATCGGCCGGGCGATCACCAGCGCCTTCGCGCAGGAAGGCGTCGACGTCGCGATTTGCGCGCGTCGCAAGGAGCCGCTCGATCGCGCCGCCGCCGAGATCGCCAAGGAAACCGGGCGCAAGATCGTTCCGATCGTCGCCGATCTCACCCGGCCCGCCGACGCCGAGAATTTCATCAAGCAGGCCCACGCTGCGCTCGGCCGCATCGACATTCTGGTCAACAATGCGGGCTCGGCGCCGGGCGGCGTCATCGAGCATCTGAGCGAGGAGGATTGGGCGAGCGCATTGCAGCTTAAATTCATGGGCTATGTGCGCTGCATGAAGCATGTGCTGCCGATCATGCAGAGGCAGAAGAAGGGCCGCGTCGTCAACCTCATCGGCAATGACGGCGTCAAGGTGTCGTATTGGGAGATCGCACCCGGCGCGGCCAACGCAGCGGGCCAGAATTTGACGCTCTCGCTGGCGAGCCAATACGGCAAGGACAATATCAGTTTCGTCGCCGTCAATCCGGGCCCCGTGCGCACCGAACGCTGGGCCGGTCTGGTCAAGGCCATGGCGCGCGACATGAAGATCAGTTACGAGCAGGCCGACAAGCTCGCGCCATCGAGCATTCCGCTCGGCCGCATCGCCGAATGCGACGAGGTCGCCAACCTCGTCACCTATCTGGCTTCCGATCTCGCGTTCTTCGTCAACGGCACGATGATCGAGATCGATGGCGGCCAGGACAAGGTGCTGATGGATCGGGTGCGCGACCGGCGATAACGCCGTCGTGCCCGCCTGCGCCGACTGCGTGGCAGGGTCCACGCCAAGGACTTGATCCGGTTATCGACCGGCGCCTTGCCGCGCTGAGCACCTTGCGCGCTGTCCGTCGTCTGCCGCGCCATCGTCGTTGTTTCGACCGATTGCGAGGGCGGCGTGAGGCCGTCGCCGTGAATGAGATCGTGGATCGCGCCGAGCTTTCTGACGACCGCAGGCGACAGGATGAACGGATAGAGGTCGGGCTGACCCATCGTGCGATTGAGCGAATTGAGCGCATTGCTCAGCGGAATCCAGGTGTCGACCAGCACCGCCACGTCGGGTGCGCGATACGGTTGAAAATCGACCGCAGCTTCGAGTTCGGCACTCCTGGCAATCGGCGGATTGATATAGACGCCGAACGCGCGCGCCATCTCCAGCGTGTCGACGATATGCAGATAATGCGCCCAGGTTTCGGCGAAATCCTCCCACGGATGCGTCGCCGCGTAAGCGCTGACGAAATTGTCCTGCCAGTTCGTCGGCGCGCCCTCGTCATAGTGACGCCGCAGCGTGCCGGCATAATCCTGGCGCTCGTCGCCGAAAATCGCGCGGCACCCTTCCAGCTGGTTGCCGTCGCGGATCAGAATGTTCCAATAATAATGCCCTATCTCGTGACGAAAATGCCCAAGCAGAGTCCGATACGGCTCGTGCATGAGGGTGCGGCGCTTTTCGCGCTCGGCATCGTCGGCCTCGTCCAAGGCGACAGTGATAAGACCATGCTGGTGGCCGGTCATGATCGTCGGCTGCGGCGCGGCATACGGCGTCGCCAGAAAGTCGAAAGCGAGTCGTTCGCGCGTGTCACCAGCTTCGCCGCAATCGAGCGGCAACCTCAGCTTCATCAGAGTGTAGAACAGGCGATGCTTGGCGATCTCGATCCTGCGCCAGGCGAGGAGATTGGCCGCAAGCGAAGGATTAGGCACCGTGCGATTGTGCCGGCAGGCCGCGCAATAGATGTCGGGCGCATTGGCTTCGACCAGCCAGTTGCACACTTCGAACTGCGAATTGGCGCAGAAACGGTAATGTGTGCCTTTCACTGCCAGTGCGCGCCATAGCTCGCCGTCCGGCTCCAGCGCCGAGAGCGTCTCGACGTCGGCGATATAGCCGAGGCGCCGTCCGCATTTCTCGCATTTGACATTCTCGAAGTAGAGCAGCTGTCCACAAGATTGACATTTGAAAAGCTTCATCGTCGCTGACCCGCTCTGATCTTGTCCGCCGAACGCTGCCGCGAACTTGATAGGCAAATTCGCCTGCAGCGTTCCCGCCCCGCAGCAGCGGCGCGGGCAAAAAAAGTCCCCCGGCGGATGCCGGAGGACTTTCGGCTTTGCGAGTTCGATTAGCGCTGCGTTTGCTGGCCGCCCTGCCGGCTGCCACCCTGGCCGCCTTGCTGACCGCCATGCTGGCCGCCTTGGCGCTGTGGATCCTGCTGCTGCTGCTGACCCGGCTTCTGTTGGCCGCCGCCGTGTTGGCTGCCGCCCTGATTTTCATTGCTCATGGATTGGCTCCCTTTTCGCGGAAATTCTCCGCCAATGACAACGAAGCATCGTCACGATTGTTCCGCGCCGCACGCGTCCCAAATAGGATCACGTTGTCACCCGGAACTTCGACGCGGTTGCGCCAAGTTCCGCTGCTGCAACGTTTCAGTGGTTGATGAAAACCATCGAGATTGCGGGAATGTACGTAATGATCATCAGCGCAATGAAATTAACGATCAGGAAAGGCAACACGCCGAGGTAAATGCGGCTGAGCGGCGCATCAAAAATCGCCTGCGATGAGAACAGATTGAGGCCGAACGGCGGCGTATACATGCCGAGGCTGAGATTGACCGCCACGATGATCCCGAAATGGATGGCGTTGACGCCGACGCCGCGCACGATCGGCAGCAGCAGCGGCGTGAGAATGAGGATCGCCGCCGGCGGCTCGAGAAAGCTTCCCGCCAGCAGCAGGCCAAGATTGAGGATGAGCAGCAGCTCCCATTTCGGCATGTGCATAGCGTTGATCGCCGTAACGATATTTTGCGGAATGCCGCTTGTCGTCAGCAACCACGAATAAATGCCGGCCGAGGTGACGATCAGCAAAATCTGCGAAATGAGAAAAGCCGACGCCATCAGGATCTGCCACAAGCGTCGCAGATCGACCTCGCGGTAAATCAGCATCGTCACCAGCAGCGAATAGACGACCGCCACGCCCGCAGCCTCGGTCGGCGTGAATACGCCGCCGTAGATGCCGCCGAAGATCACCACCAGCGAGCCGACCGACCAGCTCGCCTCCTTGCTGGTCTTCCAGATCGTCTCCCAGCGCGCCTTGGCGCCGAGCGGCACGCCCTTGAACCGCGCATAGCTCATCACATAGGCGGCATCGATGACGCCGATCAGCAGACTCGGCAAGATGCCCGCGGTGAACAGCAGCACCGCGGATTGCTCAGCCGATATGGCGTAGAGAATCATCGCAATCGACGGCGGAATGACGACGGCGATCGCCCCCGAAGAGGCGATCAGCCCCACCGCGAAACGCTCGTTGTATCCGCCTTCCTTGAGCGCCGGATAGATCATTCGGCCCATCGCGACCACCGTGCCGACCGCAGTATGCGACATCGCACCGAACAGTTCGGAGGCCGCGACCGTCGTCACCGCAAGCGAGCCGCGCACGCCGCCGACGATCGCCATCACCATATTGATGATGCGGCGCGCAATACCGCCCTGCGCCATGATCTCGCCGGCAAGGACGAAGAACGGCACCGCGAGCAGCGGGAAATTGTCCAGACTGCCGAACATGTAGGTCTGGATCGCCTCGCTCGGCACATCGGCGACGGTGAATACCGCGACCATCGCGGTTACCAGGAGGATCAGAAAGATCGGAAAGCCGATGACGAGCAGAACAAGCGGCAAGCCGAAATAGACGAGATAGGCCATGATCGCTGCCTGCTCAGTGCGATGCGTCGCCGGCGCTCGGCCGCCGCCACAACAGCCGCACCGCGACGAGCAGCGCCATCAGCGAGTAGCCGATCGGCACCATGGCCTGCGGAATGACCAGCGGAAAGTTCGCCGCCTGGCTGCGTTCGTCGAAGGCCGCGAGCTGGCTGATCACCGGATAGGCAACGATGGCGAGCGTGATCGCGGTTGCGATCAGCACGAGTTCCGACAGCAGCATCAGGAAGCTGCGGAACTTGGGCGGCATCGCCCGCAGCACCACGTCCATCCTGATCTGCCGGCCCTCCCAGGCGACAGCACAGCAGCCCGTGAACACGCAGCCCACCATGAGGAAGAGCATGATCTCCTCAGCCCACGGTATCGACACGCTGAAGAAGTAGCGACCGATAATGTTGGCGAAGTTGATGGCGACGCTGGTGATCAAGCAAACCCCCGCGACCGTACGGGTGACGACCAGCAGCGCCTGCACGCCTTTGAGAACATTATCCATGATGAGTCACTGACTGGCCGCCTGCCGCGTGCGTTTCGCCGCGCCGGTCACGAGCTTATAGGCTTCGTAGAGCGCCGGCTTGGTCTTGGCGATGTCTTCGCCGACGCTGGCGAGCGTCGACATCATCGTCGCCTGTTCGTCAGCCGGCAGGCTGATCAGCTCGCCGCCACCGTCGACCCAGGATTTGCGTGCCTTCGCCCACAGGCCGGCGGCGAACGGATTGATCGCCACCGATTCCGCGGCGGCGTCCTTGTCGATGATCTCCTGCAAATCCTTCGGCAACGAGTCGTACCAGCGCTTGCTGACTTCGACCATGAGGAAGATCGCCGGTTGATTGATCTCGGTGACGTATTTCGCGGCATCCTGGAAGTGCATGGCGTTGAACACGGTAATGCCGGAGATCGCGCCGTCGATCGTGCCTTGCTGCACGCCCGGCAACACGTCGCCGAGGCTCATCGCCACCGGCGTTGCGCCGAGCCGCTCGAAGGCTTCGGTCTGAAATTTCGATGCGAAGACCCGAATTTTCTTGCCCTTGAGGTCGCCCAGGTGGCGCACCGCCGATCGGGCGATCAGCGATGACGGCAGCGCCATGTAGGCGCCGATGCCGTGCAGGCCTTTCTCGGCGCCGAGCGAAAGCATCAGCTTCATGACGTCTGGCTCGGCGAGAAGGCGCTGCCCGTGCGGCAGCGAGTCGAGCAGGCCCGGCGTTGCCAGCACTTCAAAACGCTCGTCTACACCAACGAAGAATTCCGGCGGGATGATCGCGCATTCGATCGAGCCGAATTGCAGGCCCTCGATCTCGCGCGGCATCGAGCCGAGCTTGCTCGCCGAATAGATTTCGACCTTGATGCGGCCGCCGCTATCCTTTTCGACCATCGCGGAAAAGCCGCGGGTGAATTCCTCCGGCGTGTCGTTGACGGTCGGGGTGCCGACTTTCATCACATAGGTTTTCTCATCGGCCGCCCACGCCGCGCCGCACGTCAGCACCAGCGCGACGATGCCGAAGCGGATAATCCGCGATGTCCCGGATGCAGATTTCGGCAAGCCCATGTGTTCCTCCCAAACCGGCCGCAACCCTGGCAGATTCTTCCGGATGCCGCGGCCGCCGTTGTCGATCAGGACGAACCGAACCTCGCACTATTGGCTGGGAGCCTGGCGCAGGCGGATCGCCGCGTCGCTGACGATCTGATAGGCCTCGCGCACTGCCGGCTTCGACTTTGAGACGTCGTCGCCGACGCTCGACAGCGTACGCATCATCTCCGCCTGTTCTGCCGGCGGCAGACCGATCAGCTCGCCGCCGCCGTCGGTCCAGGCCTTGCGCTGCTCCTGATACAATTTGAGCACCACCGGCTCGATCGACTTCGATACCGCAAGGCCGTCGCGGTCGACGATGTCCTGCAAATCCTTGGGCAGCGAGTCGTACCATTTCTGGCTGACTTCGAGGATCAGGAAGATCGCTGGCGTGTTCGTCTCGGTGACGTATTTTGCCGCATCGCCGAAGTGCAAATGCACGAATGGGCCAATACCGGCAACCGCGCCGTCGATCGCGCCCTGTTGCAACGCCGGCAAGACGTCGCCCAGCGTCATCGCGACCGGTGTCGCGCCGAGCCGTTTGAAGGCCACCGACTGAAAGTCGGACGCGAAGATGCGAATCTTCTTGCCCTGGAAGTCGGACAGATGTCGAATGCCGGTGCGCGTGATCACACAGGACGGCTGCGCCATCATCAGGCCGACGCCATGCAATCCCTTTTGGGCGCCGAGACTGAACATCAGCTTGCGCACGGCAGGATCGGCGGCAACACGCTGGCCGTGCTGGATGGAATCGACGAGACCCGGCGCGGCCATCACCTCGAAGCGCTCGTCGATGCCGACGAAGAATTCGGGCGGCACGTCGGCGACCTGGATGGCGCCGAACTGGACGCCCTCGATCTGGCGGGGGATCGAGCCGAGCTGACTGGCCGGATAGACCTCGGCCTTGATGCGACCGCCGGAATCCTTCTCCACGGCCGCGCCGAAATCCTTGGCGAACTGGTGCGGCGCATCATTGATGGTCGGCAACGTAATCTTCATGGTGTAGGTTTTTTCTTGTGCCTGCGCTTGTGAAAGCAGCAGCGCCCACACCATCGTGCCGGCCATGATCGCCGTCAGCGTCAGGATTCCCCGTCCCGTAACGCGCATTTTCCCCTCCGTGTCTGGTGCCGCCTCCCCGCCCAGATTGACGGCAGACGGCCTCAACTCTTCGCTTGTCGCTTTTCCTTTGTCGGACAGCTGCGGCTTGCGACCGCACCCCCAGTGTCTGTCCGGCAGCGAAGTTATTCGCCGGCGACGTTAGATGATCGCCACGTGGGCGACAATGAAAATTTCCGATTTATTTCATGCGCTGCGCCGCTTCAGTGACGATTTTGTAGGCGGCGCTAAGCTGCGGCTTGGCGTTCGACACTTCGTCGCCTACGCCTGCAAGAATTTTGAGCATCGCCGTCTGGTCGTCGGCCGACAGGCTGATCAATTCTCCCCCGCCATCGACCCAGGCCTTGCGCGCCCTGCCGTCGATTTCGGCGGTTTGCGGAACGATTGCAACCGCCTGCGCAGCGGCATCCTTGTCGACGACTTGCTGTAATTCCGGTGGCAGCGTGTCGTACCATTTCTTACTGATCTCGACGACCGCGAAGATCGCCGGTTGGCCGATCTCGGTGACGTATTTGGCCGCGTCGACGTAATGCATGGCAGTGAAGTTGGCGGTGTTGGAAATGGCGCCGTCGATGGAATTGTCCTGCAACGCCGGCAGCACCTCGGCGAGCGTCATCGGTTTCGGTATGGCGCCGAGCCGCTTTATCGCCACGCTCTGGAACTGCGACGCGAAGATGCGAATCTTCTTGCCCTGAAAATCGGCGAGGCGGCGGATCGGCATGCGCGCGATGACCGATGACGGCGTCACCATGAACAACGCGACGCCGTGCAATCCCTTGTCGGCACCGAGGCCGAGCATCAGTTCGCGCACCGCAGGGTCGGCGGCGAGCCGCTGACCCTCCATCAGATTCCGCACCAGTCCCGGCGCCGTCAGCAGTTCGAAGCGCTCGTCGATGCCGACCAGAAATTCCGGCGGCACCACCTGGCATTGAATTGCACCGAATTGCACGCCTTCGGCCTGGCGCTGGATCGAGCCGAGTTGGCTTGCCGGATAGACTTCGGCCTTGATGCGGCCGTTCGAGTCCTGCGTCAGTGCAGCGGCGTAGTTCTTGGCGTATTGATGCAGGACGTCGTCGACCGTCGCCAATGAGATTTTCATCACGAAGGACTTGTCGTCGGCGGCGCGAGCGCTCGGCGCCGCGAGCCACGACGCGACCACGACGACCGATGCGGCAGCCAATGCGGCAGCCAATACGGCACCGATGGCGGCCGATCCGCGAGTCACGTTACCCCGTGCCGTGACCTTCATGTCGACCCCCTGTTGACCCTGTCGGGTCCGCCACGCCGCCCCTCCCGCAGCGCGACGGTGGATCGTCTCGTCGATAAGCAGTCTAGTGCAGCCGCTGCGCCGCGTCAGTCACCACCTTATAGGCCGCCGCCACCGCCGGCTTGGTCTTCGACACGTCCTCGCCGACGCTCGCCAAAGTCTTCAACATCGCGGCCTGCTCGTCCGCCGGCAGCTTGATGATCTCGCCGCCGCTGTCGGCCCAGGTCTTATCCGCCTTGGCGATGATGTCCGCCGCCTGCGGATTGACCGCAACTGCGGCAGCCGCGGCGTCCTTGTCGATGACTTGCTGCAGGTCGGCCGGCAACGCGTCGTACCATTTTTTGCTGATCGCGGCGAGCCCGAACACGACCGGTTGGCCGATATCGGTGATATATTTTGCCGCATCCTGATAATGCATGGCCGAGAACACCACCGAACCCGACACGGCGGCGTCGATCGCGCCCTGCTGCAAGGCCGGCAGCACGTCGCCAAGCGTCATGGCGACGGGCGTCGCGCCGAGACGGCTGAACGCGACGCTCTGGAACTGCGAGGCGAACACCCGCAACTTTTTGCCCTTGAGATCGGCGAGATGCCGCACCGGGATTTTGGCGATGATCGAGGACGGCTGCGAGGTGAACAACGCGACACCGTGCAGGCCCTTCTCGGCGCCGAGCCCGAGCATCAGCTTAAGCACTTGCGGATCGGCGGTGAGCTTCTGTGCCTGCTCCAACCCGTTGACGAGACCCGGCGCCGCCATGACTTCGTAGCGTTCGTCGATTCCCGAATAGAATTCCGGCGGCGTGACCACGCACTGGATGGCGCCGAATTGCACGCCCTCGATCTGCCGCGGAATCGAGCCGAGCTGGCTCGCCGGATAGATTTCCGGCTTGATGCGGCCGCCGGAATCCTTCTCAATGAGCGCCGCATAATCCTTGGCGAATTGATGCAGCGCCTCGTTGATCGCAGCGAGCGAAATTTTCATCACGTAGGGCGCTTTGTCCTGCGCCGGCGCCGTGCCAAGCGTCAGCGCCGTTGCCAGCACCACCGCGGTGGCCGCGGCAAAGACGGCAACGGAACGCGCCGCCGCATTTCCTCGATTGTGACTCACGGAGCCCTCCCAAACTGGCGCAGCCGATACGATGCGGCTGCGACCTGATACGGCGCCGCGAGCGTCGGCTTCGCCCTCGATACGTCGGCGCCGACGACGCCGCGAAGCGTCCTGGTTATCGAAGCCTCCCGCACCCCAATGATCGGGCGGCCTGCAATTGAAATTAGATGATCGTCAGGCAGCCGACAATGCGTATTTGCCGCGCTGCGTCCAAGCGACCCAAGCAATCGGCAGCACGCGGCTCACTCGTCGAGCACGCCAAGGGCCTCGCGCAATGGCGCAAGCGCCTGCGCCTGGGCGCGCCAGCGGCCGATAGCGCTCGCATAGATCGGTTGACGCACCTGGCTGGCGCTTGCGGTGCGCACTGGCCGCTCGGTCAAATGGAATGCCAGGCAACGGTCGTCCCAGCCGAGCCCGCAATGCGCGATCAGCCTCCGCGCCTGGCCTTCGAGATCGCCGACTACATTCTCGTATCGCACGTCGAGGATGCGGTGCGGCGGCAGCACGCGGCGCCAATGCCGCATCAAGCGTTGATAGCGCCGATAGTAGCGGCCGATCTCGCCAAGAGCGTAGGTGTGGTTCTGTCCGGCGATGAACAATTTGGTGAAGCACGACATGCAGGTGTCGAACGGATCGCGCATGACGTGAACGATCGACGCATTGGGCAAGGCGAGATGAATGAGACCAGCGAAGAAGTAGTTCGACGGCATCTTGTCGGTCACCCGCACAGCGGCACCGGCGCCATCCGTCGCACCGCGCTGGGCAACGCGCGCAAGATAGCGCGCCGCGATGGCCTGCAGAGCCGCAGCGTCGAAGGCCGCCACGCAATCCGGATAGGGCGCACCCTGATCGCTGCACACCGCGCCAACAGCATCGTCGAAGATCTGCAATTCGCCCGCGCCATAGACCAACGGATGGCTGGCGATGATCTGCTCGATCAAAGTGGTGCCTGACCGCGGCATGCCGATGATGAAGATCGGCGTTCGCGCCGGATCGCCGCGGCCCCCTTTTGCCACCATCAATTCGGACGTGAAGGTTGACTCGATGCGATCGAACAGATCGAAGACGGTCGCTTCGTCGTAGGCGATGCGGGCACGCTTGGCGGCATTGCCGGCGATGAAGTGGGCCAGCGCGCGTTCATCGTCGCCGATGTCGGCATATCCCTTGGCGAGCGCAAAATCGAGAGCAATGCGCTCGCGTGCCGAGAGCGGCTGCGCCGCGCATTGCTCCATGGCGGCAAGGTCGCCCGGCGTGAGGCTTTTCACTTCACCGAGATTGACATACGCCCCGGCAATGCGCGGATCACGGGCGAGCACCTCGGCATAGGCGTCGCGGGCCTCGTCGATCCGACCCAGTTCCTTGAAGACGTTTCCCATATTGTTGCGAGTGTCGATAAGCTCGGGCTTGAGCGAAAGTGCATGCCGATAATGCGCCAGCGCTGCCGCAAGGTCGCCCCGCTCGAAAGCGATGCGGCCGAGCAGATTGAACAGGTCGGCACTGTCCGGATTGATTGCCCGCGCGCGTTCGACGGCAGCTGCGGCCTCTTCGACTTTGTGCTGGTCGAGCAACACCGCGGCATAATGCAAATGATACTTGTCGCGGCGTGGCTCGATCGCCGACGCTTGGCACAACTTATCCGCGGCTTCGTCGAGCCGCTCGAGGTCTTTGAGCGTCAGCGCCAAACTGTTGAGTATGTCGGGATCGTCGGGCTTGAGCGCGAGCGCCCGACGGTAGGCGACCTCGGCGTCTTCCGGGCGCTTGAGCTCGCGCATGCAGGTGCCTAGATTGTTCCAGGCATTGATGAAATTCGGCTGCAGTTCGAGAGCGCGGTGATAGGCCGGCTCGGCCTCGGCGAAGCGGTTGAGCCGCTGCAGGGCGTTGGCGCGATTGCTATGCGCCGGGGCGAAGTCGCCCTCGAGCGCAATGGCGTGGTCGTACTGCGCCAGTGCCTCCTCGAATTTGCCTTGCTCGAACAGCGCGACACCGAGATTGTTCAGCGCCGCCGGATAATCCGGGTTGATCGCCAGCGCGCGACGGCCCGCGGCGACCGCCTCCTCGGTCAGGCCGGCGAGGCGGCACATCTCGCCGAGATTGGCGTGAAAAAGCGCGTTCGTCGGATCAAGCGCGACAGCGCGGCGCAGATGCGCAATGGCGTCGCCAGTCTTGCCGGATTGATGGACGATGACGCCGCGCAGATGTACGGCCTCGGCATTGTTCGGCTCGGCCGCGCTGACGCGGCGCACGAGTTCCTCGGCGTCTGCGAGAAAGCCCTGGCGGCGTTTCTGCTCGGCAAGGATCAGCGCCTGCCCAACGCCGATACTGGGTGCCAGCCTTGGATGCTGTTCCGCGACACGCGCGCTCTCGATCGCCAGGATCGCTGCCGCCTGTGCCGCCCGGCGCGCGCCCTCCGACGCGAACGGCGTCAGCCTCGCCGTATCGCCGGCGACGACTGCAGAGAGTTCGTCGGCGAGCCACGCGATCACGTCGGTCCAAGCCTCGTCGCGCCGCTGCCGGAACAGCCGCATGGTCGGGTACCAGGGGCTGTCCTCGCGCTCGAGCATCCAGCGCCAATCGGCGACCCAGGGAGTGAGCATCCAGACCGGCTTGCCGAGCGCGCCGGCAAGGTGCGCGACCGCGGTGTCGACCGTCACGACCAGATCGAGCGCCTCGATCGCGCCGGCTGTTTCGACGAAGTCGCCGAGCTCCGGTGCGAGGTCGATGAGCGACACCGCACGCAGTGCGCGCCCGGCGAGGCGGCCACCGAAAGCACCCCGTTGCAAGCTCACGAACGACACGCCGGGCCGATCGAAGAGCGGCGCAAGCAATGTCGGCTCGATCGCGCGACGATGATCGTCGACGTGTTCGGCATCGCCGGACCAGGCGAGGCCGACCTTGAGACCTTGAAGCGCGGCAAGCCGCCGCGTCCAGCGCTGCCGCGCCTGCGCCGGCACGCGCAGATACGGCACCTCAGCCGGAATGGTCTCGCGCCGCGTGCGTAACAGCCGCGGCAGGCTGAGCAGCATGGCATCGCACTGATGGGGCGCGGCTTCACCGCGCTCACCGACCACGCTGACGCCGGGGAAGCTCTCGCACAACAAGGCCACAAGCGGTTCCGGCACGCGCAGCGTCACCGCCGCAGCGCGCGCCGCGACCAGCGGCAGATAGCGTGCGAACTGCAGGCTATCGACGAGCCCCTGCTCGGCCAGGACGCAAATGTGCTTGCCGGCGAGACTGTCGCCCTGCCACGGATTTTCAGGAAAACGCAGCACTTTGCGACCCGAGGAGCGTAGTCGCCATTCATTCTCGTCCCAACCCTCGCCGAATTCGCCGCGCATCAGCAGCAAAATGCCCAGCCCGGCATGCGCATCGGCATGATCGGGCACCAGCGCGATCGCGCGGCGCAGCGCGACCATGGCGTCGTCGAATTCGCCACCGCGACGCAGCGCCGTGCCGAGATTGGCCCAGGCGTCGGCATAGTTCGGCTTGAGCGCGATGGCCGTCCGATAGGCGATGGCAGCCTCGTCGAAGCGCCGCAGCGCCTGAAGCGCGCTGCCGAGATTGCAATGCGCCTCGGCAAAATCGGGCTTCGCCGCGATCGCTCGACGCGCTGCCGAAGCGGCTTCCTCTAATTCATTAAGCTCGTAGAGCGCGACGCCCAGATTGCTCAAGGCTGCGGCCATCGCCGGGTCGATGGCGATGGCTTGGCGCGCGGCTTCTACGGCAAGCTGCGGTCGACCGGCAAGGCGAAGCATTTCGCCGAGATTGGCATGATAGAGCGCACTTTCCGGATTGAGCACGATGGCGCGGCGCAGGTGCCCGATTGCGGCACCGAGCTTGCCGTTCTGGTGTGCAATGATGCCCAGCATATGCTCGGCTTCAGCCGAGTTGGGATCGGCTTCAAGCACGCGGCGGCAGACTGCATCGGCCTCGGTCAACCGGCTTTCCCTGCGGCAGCGTTCCGCTTCGGCAAGTGCGTCCCGGTGCGGCATACCGACATGCCCTGCAACCTCGCTCATGACCGCCTCGATATCACGCCACCGTCCGCCCCGTCATCCTCGTGGTTCCTTGATTCCAGCATTCGCATCCCTGTCCCGCTCCATCCGAATGTTAGAATCAAATGACCACCAGCAGCTATAGCCTCGGTGGAGCTTTGGATTCGACATTCGCTTCACGCGGTCGCGGCAGGATCGGTAGCGCAAGGTGGACACTGGGTGCCCCGCTTTCGCGGGGCGTGACAGGATTGGTCTTTGTCATCGCCCGTGAAAACGGGCGATCCGGTAACCCCCTTGCGTTCGGTGAATACTGGATGCCCGCTGGAGCAGGGCATGACCGCGTCATTGTAATCGCAGGACCGTCATGGCCGGGCTAGTCCGGCTAGGCCAGGCCATCCCGACACCGCTGCAAGGCCTTGCAACGCGAACCGAGATCACCGGGACGGCGGCTGTGCCATACCCGACAATGATGACATCCGCTGTCACATTCTGCGGTCGCCCCGCCTCACGACGGCACGGCAAGGCGCGATGCGAGCGGCGGGGCTTCGTTGAGCGTGAGCCAATAGCTGCCGAGTTGCACCACCGCCTGGGCGAAGGCGACAAAATCGACCGGCTTGCGCACATAGCTGTTGGCGCCGAGCCGATAGCCGTGCAGCCGGTCCTTGTCCTCGACCGAGGTGGTCAGGATGACGACCGGCAGGAGCCGCGTGCTCTCATCATTGCGGATGCGACGCAACACCTCGTGGCCGTCGAGCTTCGGCAGCTTGAGATCGAGCAGGATGAGCCGCGGCAGATCGTTGCGGCCGCCGTCGGCCGTGGGACCGAGCAGATAGTCGATCGCCTGAACGCCGTCGCGCGCCACCACGACGCGATTGCCGATATTGGCCTTCTTGAGCGCACGAAGCGTCAGCGCTTCGTCCTTGGGATTGTCCTCGACGAGGAGAATGCTTTGCTCATGCATCATGACGTTGCTCCATGGCAGGCACGGCGCCGGCGCTATCGATGCAAGGTGCCGCTCCGGGCGCAAGCGGCGGGGCGGTTACGGCGTGGCGCTGATCGCCGTCGAGAGTAAAAAAGAAGGTGGCGCCCTGCCCGACTGCGGCCTGCGCCCAGATTCGTCCACCGTGACGGCGGATCACCCGCTGTACGGTGGCAAGGCCGATGCCGGTGCCTTCAAACTCCGTATTGGCGTGCAGGCGCTGAAACATGCCGAACAGCTTGTCGGCATAGGCCATGTCGAAGCCGGCGCCGTTGTCACGCACAAAAAAGGCGCGCGGCTCGGTCGTGGTGATGCCGACCTCGATACGGGCGCGCTCACGCTGCGAGGAATATTTCCAGGCATTGCCGAGCAAATTCTCGAGCGCAATCGTCAGCAGCCGGGCGTCGCCGTTGGCGACGAGGCCCTCGGCGACGGAGAAATCGACGCTGCGCGACGGCGATAAGCGGGCAAGTGCAGCACCGATCGAACGGGCCATCTGGGTAAGGTCGACCGGGCCACGCTCGAATTCGCCGCGGGTGACGCGCGCCAGCGCCAACATATCGTCGATGAGCTGCGACATCTGCTGCGCCGACTCGCGCACGTAACGAAGATAGCCCTTGCCGTCGTCGTCGAGCTTGTCGGCATAGTCCTCGATCAGCGCCAGCGCGAAGCCGTCGATACTGCGCAGCGGCGCGCGCAGATCGTGCGCGACCGAATGGCTGAACGATTCGAGTTCTTCGTTTTTGGCTTCGAGCTCAGCGACGAGCTTGGCGCGCTCTTCCGCCATCTCCCACGCGGCGCGCGCCTCGATTGCCTCGAGTTCGGCGCGCAGGAGCTGCTCGCGGATGCGCCGGGTCTCGTCCTCGAACTGCTTGCGCCTGATCTGCGCCAGGACCCGGGCCCGCACCAGATCGAAATCACTCGATTTGGCGATGTAGTCGTCAGCGCCGGCACCGAGGCCCTGGATCATCGAATCCCGATCCTCGACTGCGGTGAGCATGATGATCGGAATATCGCGCAGGCCGGGCGCACCCTTCACGCGGCGGCAGGTCTCGCGACCGCCGATGCCGGGCATCAACAGATCGAGCAGCACGCAATCGACCGGCTGCACCGCGAGCCACTGCAGCGCCTCCTCGCCAGAGCGCGCCAGCACCACCTCGTAGCCGTCGGCGCGCAATGCCTCGGCGAGTTCCTGCAGATAGGTCTCGCTGTCGTCGACGGCGAGAATTTTCTTCGGACCGAGCAGACTCGCGGTCGAGCGGTCCTGCGGCTGGGCGCCGGCGCTGCGCAGCACCGCCTTGAGCCGGGCGAGGATCACGGTGATGTCTTCGTCCTTGCGCACGAAGGCGTCGGCGCCGGCATCGAGCGCGTGCACTTCGGCGCCGCGATCTTCCGAAGCGGTGAGCAGCAGGCAGGGCAGACCGCGCAGCGCCGCGTCGAGCCGGATGCGGCGAATGACGGTCGCGCCATCGATGCCCGGAAGACGGCCGTCGACGATCGCTGCCGCGGGCCGGCGGTCGGAGGCGAGCCGCAGCCCGTCCTCGCCGTTGTCGCAGACGATCACGCGGTACCCGGCCTGCTCCAGCTTCTCCTTCAGCGCCTCGCGAAATGTCACGCTGTCGTCGATGACGAGTACGGTGTCGGCGCTGGTCGGCGCCACTTCGGCGGCACGATGCGTCAGCTCGCGGGCCCGCGCCACCACGTAATTGGGATCGTAGGGCTTGCCGACATATTCGTCGGCGCCAGTGGTGAGACCGCGCACCCGGTCGCGGATTTCCGCCTCGCTCGACAGCAGCATCACGGCAGTGTCGGCGCTCGCCGCCGTCGAACGGATCTCCTTGAGCAGTTCGATGCCGTCGCCGTCGGGCAGCATCAGATCGAGAATGACCAGCGCAAACGGCTCCTCGGCGAGCCGGCGCCGCGCTTCGCCGAGCGTGGCGCAGGCGACCGCCGGGAGCCCCGCGGCGTCGAGAATTTCGCTGAGGTTCATCCGCACCGTCAGGCTGTCGTCGACAACGAGAACTTTCATGCCAGCGCCTTGAGCGGCGAGCCGCGGCGCGCGGACTGCAACGCGCCGAGCCGAGGACCGATGTCGCCGAGCGGCAGCATCTGGCTCGCCGCGTCGATCAGTGCCGCCTCGCGCGGCATGCCGTAGACGATGCAACTCGCTTCGTCCTGCGCGATGGTGAAGCCGCCGGCCTGGCGGATCTGCAGCAAGCCGAGCGCACCGTCGCGACCCATGCCGGTCAACAGGCAGCCGATCGCGGCGGCGCCGTAATAGGTCGCTACCGATTCGAACAGCACGTCGACCGACGGCCTGCAGGAATGACGTTCCGCATCGCGCGTGAGCCGCAGGATGCCGTCGCTTACCACCATGTGTCGGCCGCCCGGCGCCACCACGACGTGGCCGGCTGCCGCGGCGACCGGCATGCCCTCGCAGCCATGCAACACGCGGCGGCTGGTTTGGGCGTCGAGCCAGTCGGCAAAGGCGCTGCAAAACGGTTCGTTGATGTGCAGCGCCAAAAGGATCGGCAGGCGGAAGTCGACCGGCAGGCCGCGCAGGATTTGCAGAATGGCGGCCGGTCCGCCGGTCGAGGCACCGATGGCGACGACTTCGAAGGCCGTACGCGATTCAGGCGGCGATATGTCGCCGGCCGGCCGCTCCGCGCCACGGCCGGCAAGCCGGGCGCGCGGATGGGTGATGACGCGGATGCGGGCGACGCGCTTGAGCGCGACCAGAAAGCGGCGCTCCCAGGCACCGGCCGCTTCGAGGCCGATCGGCTTTTCCAGCACGTCGACCGCACCGGCCGCGAGCGCCTCGTAGATCTTGAACAGCTCGCCGCGATTGATCGATGCCGACACCACCAGAATCGGCGTCGGGCAATGCGCCATGATGTATTCGGTGGCCGAGAGACCGCTCATCGCCGGCATCATCATGTCCATGGTG
>Ga0335081_10003264_pt1 | contig 25501 bp, 23 predicted proteins | sample Lox_Sample_35_FD_206713 | JGI IMG/M metagenome (GOLD analysis project Ga0335081, IMG submission 206713) | Soil microbial communities from Loxahatchee National Wildlife Refuge, Florida, United States - Lox_Sample_3.5 | ecosystem: Environmental > Terrestrial > Soil > Wetlands | place: USA...
CGGTGGCGAAGCCGCGGGCGCCGAACCGGTCGGACAGGGCACCTGACAGCGGGCCCGCGATGAGGATGCCCGCGGTCACCGGCAGCAGGAAGATGCCGGCCCAGAAGGGCGTCCGGCTGTAGTCGTAGCCGTGCAGCGGCAGCCAGATCCCCTGCAGCCAGATGATGAGCATGAACTGCAGCCCGCCCCGGGCGATGGCCACGGCGAGCCCCGCGATGTTCCCGGCGGTGAAGGCCCTGATCCGGAAAAGGCTGAGCTGGAACATCGGCTCGCTGACCTTGCTCTCGATCACGACGAACGCCGCCAGCAGCAGGGTGCCGAGCGCGAGCAGGCCGTAGACCCCGGGGTTCGTCCAGCCCATGGTGTGGTGCCCATGCGGCTGGAGCCCGCCGGTGATGCCGATCAGGATGGCGCTCAGCCCGCCGGCGAAGGTGATGTTGCCCCACCAGTCGATGCGGCCGGGGTGCCGCTCGCCGTTGTCGCGGAGCTTGCGGTAGGCCCACACCGTCCCGAAGACCCCGACCGGCACGTTGACCCAGAACACCGCCCGCCAGTCCACGGCCGCCAGCAGGCCCCCGGCGACCAGGCCGATGAACTGGCCGGCGATGGCGGCGACCTGGTTGGTGCCCAGCGCGAACCCGCGCTGGTCGGAGGGGAACGCATCGGTCAGGATCGCGGCCGAGTTGGCGGTGAGCATGGCCCCGCCGACCGCCTGCGGCACCCGCCAGCCGATCAGCCACAGCGCCCCGTGGGCGCCGGAGAACGGGTCGACCGACAGCAGCACCGAGGCGGCGGTGAACACCGCGAAGCCGGCGTTGTAGATCCTGACCCGGCCGAACATGTCGCCCAGGCGGCCGAGGGTGACAACGAGCACGGCCTGCACCAGCCGGTACCCCATGATCATCCACAGCAGGTAGCTGATGTTGCCCGGCGCCAGCGGGTCCAGGCCGATGCCGCGGAAGATCGCTGGCAGCGCGATGATGACGATCGACCCATCGAGCGCGGACATGAACACGGCGGTGGTCGTGTTCGACAGTGCCACCCACTTGTAGCGGTCGCCCGCCTCGGGCCGGGCGCCTTTGTCGCGGCCGTCCCCGTCCCGGCCGCCCGTTCCCGCCCGCGTGGTGCCTGCCAGGCAGCCCCCCGGTTCTCCGGCCGCCGGCATCAGATGCTCTGGGCCAGTCGCTCGAGCAGCGGCGCGGCCGCCCGCAGCTGGCCAAGCTCCGTGGGCGTGAACCCGGCCGAGAGCGCCTGCGCCATCAGCTGCGTCCGCGCGTTGCGCTTGTCGCGCAGGGCCTGCAGGCCGGCCCCGGTCAGCGAGATGACGGCCCGCCTGCCGTCCTGCGGGTCGGCCCTCCGCTCGACGAGGCCACGCGCCTCGAGCGCGCCGAGCGTGGCCCCCATCGACTGCGGGCTGATCCGCTCCAGCCGGGCGAGCGCGGTCGCGGTGGCCGGGCCGCCGCGGTCCAGCCGCGCGAGGGCCGAGCTCTCGGGCAGGGTGAGCTCGCCCTCGGCCGGTACCTGACGCAGCCGCCGCAGCAGCAGGCCGATGCTCACCCGGAGCGCCGCGGCGATGTCGCCCGCATCGGGGTCGCTGGTCATTTCTTAAGTCTAGACTGATAAGTCTGACCTTAGCAAGTTGCCGGCGGCCGGCCATGTGGTGCGGTGCCGGGCACGGGCGGCTGCCCGGGGGACGGGATGGAGAGGCACCACCCATACTGGTAACCCAGAGCACCGGCCGGGCGGCCAGCAGGTCGGGCGAGGGCGGGCCTCGACCCTTGCGAGCAGGGAGTCCTGCAGGTGGAAGACCAGGAGACGCCGAAGCCGTCAGAGGCGACCGGGACGGCGGCGGCCGTGGCCGGATGGTCGCACGGGCACCGCGACGTGTCCGGCGGCTGGCTGCGCCCGACCGTGTTCGGCGCGGTCGATGGGCTGGTGACCAACGCCTCGCTGATCGCCGGGCTCGGCGGGGGCGGTGCGCCGCCGCACGCGGTGGTGCTGACGGGTGTGGCCGCGCTGGTGGCCGGCGCGTTCTCCATGGGCACGGGGGAGTACGTCTCGGTGACCAACCAGAACGAGCTGGTGCACGCCGAGGTTGCCCTCGAGCGCAGGATGCTCGCGCAGTTCCCGGCGGCGGAGAAAGAGGAGCTGGCCGGCTATTTCCGCGCCTACGGCGCCGACCCGGAAACGGCGGCCCGGATGGCCACCGCGGTGTCGCAGGACCCCGGCACGGCCCTGCGCCTGCATACCCGGGAGGAACTGGGCGTCGACCCGAACGAGCTGCCATCCCCGATCCTGGCGGGCCTGGCGTCGCTGCTGGCGTTCTCCCTCGGCGCCCTGGTGCCGCTGCTGCCTTATCTCGTCGGCCTGCCCAAGCTCACCGCGACGCTGGGCATCACGGCGGTGGCCCTGGTCACCGGCGGGATGATCGTCGGCCGGCTGACCGGCAGGCCGATGCTGCGCTCGGGCCTGCGCCAGCTTGCCCTCGGCGCGCTGGCCATCGGGGTCACCTTCACGGTCGGCAGCCTGATCGGCAGCCACGTCAGCTGAGCATCCGGGCCGGGCCCTTATCAGCTGAGTTCAGGGCAGCGCTCGCCAACCGCCGATGATCATGGCGGTGACCGGCGGGAGTGCCGTCGGCGTGGGCTAGGGTCCCTCGCCGCCCGCGCCTTCACTGGCCGGGTTTTCCCCCGACTGCCGGGACCCCGGCAGCGGGCGCCGGGCCGGCGTGTAGGCGTTGATGACCTTGGCCACGGCGATCACCAGGAACAGCTGGCCGATGAGCATCTCGGCCACCGCGAAGGTCTGGCCCGGGTTGCCAGCCGGGACGTAGTTCCCGTACCCGGTGGTGGTGAGCGTGGTGAAGGAGAAGAACAGGTCCTGCGGGACCTTCCCGTCCCCGCTGGCCCCGAAGAACAAGCTGGGCTGGACAACGCCGAGGAAGCGGTAGATGAAGGCGAACAGCATCCCGACCAGCAGGTAGATGTCGATCGCCCCCAGCACCGTCTGCAGGTCCACCTCACGGCGGAACAGCAGGCTGCGGGTGATCGAGAACGGCGCTATCAGGTAGAGCACCGCGCTCATGAAGGCCACGGCGCCCTCGCCGGTGGTCTCCTTGCCGACGAACAGGTTGACCAGGGCCGCGATCGCGGAGATCAGCAGCAGCACGCCCGCGACCCGGCGCACCGGGCGGCGGGCGCGGGACACATGGAGCACCGCCCAGACCGTCCCGATCTGGACGGTGATCACCAGCGAGGAGGCCCACGGCGCGGTGACGCCCACCGAGAACCCGTATGTGAACAGGATCAGCAGCAGGACCGAGCCGTAGCTGTCGGGCGAGACCATCGCGTGGACCAGCCGCCGGACGGGGCGGCGACGTGCCGGTGCCGACGGGCCCGGGCCAGCCGGGTCAGCCGGGCTGGCCGGCCCGTTCTGGGAATCCGTCATAGATCAATCTTCCTCCTGCACCCGGGCCGTCGCAGGTCAGCGCGCCGAGCCCGGCCTGTGCGGCTGGCACAACAGCCTGGCGGACCATGGTGCCCCCGGTGCGGCGAGCAGTCACCACCCTGCCTGGGTGACACCGCACCGGGCGTGGCAGGACCCTCGGTCCATGGGCGGGCGGGCCGGCGGCACCCGTGCATGGCCCGGCCCGGAGGCGCCATGGCCCCGTGGCAGCGCAGCCGTCTCTATGGTGAGATCCGGCGCGGGCTGGCGGCGCGGCCCGGCGGCCGGCTGCGACGGCACTGGGCGCCATCCTGCACGTCACCCGCAGGCGCGCAGCCACGCGCCGCGAGAACATGCCCTAGGCCTGGGGCGGCATCCGGCCGGACAGCCGCTGCTGGCGCCGCCGCCAGAGGATCCGCTGTGTGGACAGGCCGCCGGCGCCGACCACGATCAGCAGGAACACGTTCAGCAGCAGCTGCAGCAGCGAGCCCCAGGCCTCGTGCCAGCTGCGGTATGCGACGGACACGCCCACGTCGGCGGCGGCGGGGATGGTGGTGACGGAGATGAACACACCGATGAGCGCGTTGGCCCGGGACTCGGTCAGGGATATCACGCCGACGAGGCCGGCCAGGATGGCGACGACGACGGAGAACACGTTGGGGGTGTTGATGAGGTCGGAGACCGGCCTGGCCCCCTGCAGGAACTGGGCTGGCGTGTGGCCCGACCACTTGACCGCCAGCCCGAACAGCAGCGTCATCACGATCGCCGCGAGGAACCCCCACAGCAGCGCGAGCAGGCCGTCGCGCACCGGCGGGCGGTCCCGGGTGCTGAGGCCGAGCGCCGCCGCGATGATCGCGTTGTACTCGGGGCCGACCACCATCGCGCCCACGATCAGGATCTGGGAGTTGGTCAGGATGCCGACGGCGCCGATCAGCCCGGCGATCGTCAGCAGGCCGTAGAAGCTCGGAGCGTAGACCGCGCCACCCCGGATGGTGGCTTCCACCATCTCCCACACCGGGGCGGTCTCCTGCCGGAACGCGCCGGTTTCCCCGGCCGGGCGGGCCGGGTCCGCGGTGCGGGCGGTCAGCGTGGCGTCCACCCGCTCCACCGAGATCGAGCCCAGGCGGGCGAGGCCAAGATCCCGCAGCTCCCGGAACACCGGGTTGGCGGCGCCGTCGCTCAGGTCGAAGTGGACGGCATCGCCCCCGGGCCGCTGGACGGCCTCGCGCAGCACCACCAGGTTCCGGACGCCGGGCGCCGACGACAGCCGCTCAAGCAGCGGGCCGGTCAGGCCGGCCGGGCTCACCACCCGGACCCGCAGCATCACGGGCCTGCCGTTCCCCGGCGTGAGACCGTGATGCCCGGCGCCTGTCCCGGCCGGCGGGGGGCCGTGATGCCCGGCGCCTGTCCAGACTGACCTGCACCGGCTGCTGGCCGGGCGCGGGCCCCGCGGGTGATCTGGTGTGTTGTCATCGCCTACCCGCCGTTCCTGCGCGGTACTGGGGACCCTCCGCCAGGCACTGGCGCCGGGCCACGCCCGCCGCACCCGGGGCGCTGCCCGGCGCGGGCTGTCTGCATACACCATTCAGCCCGCGCCGGGCAGCCGCGACACCCGTGCCGGGTGAAGGAGGCGGGCTCCTCCCGCGGTGGCCTCAGCCCTGGCCTGGCTCCGCAGGCTCATCCGCCCACAGGGCGCGGACCGCGTCGATCGTGTCCGCCTCCGATGCCGGCTTGTCCGGCCGGTGGCGCAGCACCCGGGCGAAGCGGAGCGCCAGCCCACCCGGGTACCGCGGGCTGGCCTGGACCCCGTCGAAGGCGACCTCCACGACAAGCTCCGGCCTGACCCGCAGCACGCCGTAGGCGTCCCGCGGGTCCCCTGCCGGGCGCCGGGCTGGCTCCTCGGCCAGCTCCAGCAGCCGGGCGGTCTGCCAGGTGAGCATCTCGTCGGTCAGGCCCTTGAAGGTCTTGCCCAGCATGACCAGGCCGCCGGAAGCGGGATCGCGGGCCCCCAGGTGAAGATTGGACAGCCAGCCGCGTCGGCGCCCGTGACCCCACTCGGCCGCGAGCACCACAAGGTCCAGGGTGTGCCGGGGCTTCACCTTGATCCACTCGCTGCCGCGCCGCCCGGCGGCGTAGAGCCCAGGCAGGGACTTGACCACCACCCCCTCGTGGCCCCGCGCCACCGCGTCGGCGAGGAACGCCTCCGCGGCCGCGACATCCGCCGTCACCACGCGCGGGATGAGCAGGTCCGCCGGCACGACGCGCGTGAGCAGGGCATGCCGGTCGCTGGCGGGCTCGTCGATCAGGTCGGTCCCGTCCAGGTGGAGAAGGTCGAAGAAGAAGGCGGTGAGCGGCACGTCCGCACGCTGCCGCCCCACATCGGTGTGGCTGCCGGTCCGGCCCGCGGTGACCTGGAACGGCCGCGGCCGCCCGCCGGGGCGCAGCGCCACCGCCTCACCGTCCAGCACGGCCTGCCGGACATCCAGCGCGAGTGCCGCCTCGGCGATCTCCGGAACCCGGGCGGTGATGTTGTCCAGCGTCCGGGTGAAGACGGCGACCCCTGCGTCATCCCGGTGGACCTGGATCCGGATCCCGTCGATCTTCCACTCCACCGCGGCGGGTGAGACACGCGCGAAGGCGGCCGCGATGCTGCTCGCCGACGAGGCCAGCATCGGCCGCAGCGGCCGCCCGACCTGCAGGCCAAACGATCGCAGCGCCGCTGACGCGGCGCTGATGGCGGGCGCGGGAATGGTGGCGGGTGCGGCGCCGGGGCTGGCGGGGACGGGCGCGGGAGCGGGCGCGCCGAGCGCAGCCGCGGCCACCGCCTGCAGCGATCCGCCCAGCAGGTGCGCCCGCCTGACCTCACTGGCCGGCACCCCGGCAGCGCGCGCGACCGCCTCGGTCATCACCCCTTCGAGCGCGCCCTGGTGCAGTTCCCCGGCGATCAGCCGGACGAGGAAGTCACGCTCACCGGCGGTGGCCCGGCCGAAGAGCCCGGCCAGCAGCCGCTTGCGCGCTGCCTGAGCGCCGGGCCCGGTCACCGCGCCCACCTCCGCGAACACGGCGTCCACCTCGCTCACGGTCAGGGTAGGCGCCGTCCCGCCCGCTGCCCCGTCGCCGGTGAGCAGCCCGCCGAGGGCCGCGTAGCCGACGCCGATCTGGCGCTGGCGCAGCTCGCCGGACAGAAAGGCGACCACGACCGGCACCTCTGCCGGGCTGGCCTCCCGGAGCAGCCCGGCGATCTTGTCGATCTTGACGCTGCGCCGCGGGGTCGCCGCCACGGCCTGTGATGTGAGCACGAGCTCGGTCAGCAGCACAACCGCATTGTGCCCGAGCGGCAGGACGCTCCACCTGCCCGGCCGACGGCAGGACGCCTCACCCCCCGGCCGGCGGGCAGCTGTTGATCACCCCGGGCGGGGTCAGGGCGCCGGTGGCTGCCCGTTGACGTCCGCGCCGACGGCGTCTGGCGGCGCCATCTCCCGCGGCTCCTCCGGTGAACCGGCGGCGGTCTCCCCGGGCTCCTCCGGCTCCGTGACCTGGCTCGACGTCCGCCGGCTCAAGATGATCACGGCGGCGGCGCCGCCCGCGATCACGACTACCGCGGCGGCGATCGCCGGCCAGCGGCGCCGGGGCGGCTTGGCGGGGACGGGCTCGATCCGGCGGGCGGCGGCGGTCAGCGCCGCAGCCACCTGGGGCGCGACCTGCTCCTCCACCGCCTGGCTCATCACGTCGAGCCGCGGTGCGGTCCACGCGCGGGCGCCAAGGAGGCGCTGCGCCGCGGACACCCGGGCGCTCGCCATTAACGGGGCGAGCTGGGCCTGCGTGGCCAGCTGGCGGGCACGCAGATACTGGCCTGCCTGGCGGGCCCATTCCTGTGCGGCCTCCCGCGAGGACCCGTTGGCCTCGCTGGCCTGCTTCGTCGTCATGAGGGACACGTGTTACCTCCCTGTGCTCCCGCCTGTCTCACTTCCCCGCGGCGGCTGGCTCAACCATTGATCGCTGGCTTCACCAGTGTCCAGGCCGTGGCAGGATGGCCATGACGGCGCCGTGCGCACATGCGCCGGCAGGGCCCGGGGACCGGCCACCACCCCGCCGTGCGAGGATGCCAGCCATGACCACAACTCTCACTGCCACACTGCACACCAGCCAGGGCCCGATCGTGATCCGCCTGCTTCCCGATCACGCGCCCAAGACGGTGCGCAACTTCACCGACCTGGCCCAGGGCGGCCGGGAGTGGACGGATCCGCGCACCGGTAACGCCACCACCGGCAAGCTCTACGACGGGACGGTCTTCCACCGGGTGATCCCGAACTTCATGATCCAGGGCGGGGACCCGCTGGGGAACGGCACCGGCGGCCCGGGCTACCGGTTCGCCGATGAGTTCCACCCGGACCTGGCCTTCAACCGGCCCTACCTGCTCGCCATGGCCAACGCTGGCCCCGGCACGAACGGCTCGCAGTTCTTCATCACGACCGTCCCCACCCCCCACCTGAACCGCAAGCACACCATCTTCGGTGAGGTCATCGCGGGCCAGGATGTCGTGGACAAGATCAGTCACATCCAGACCGACCGCAGGGACCGGCCGGTGCAGGACGTCGTGCTGGAGTCCGTCGTGATCGAGGAATCCGACGGCGGGCCGGAAGCCGCAGGTTAGGCCCAGCCATGGATCCCCGGCCGGCGCCAGAGGGCGGGAGCGAGGCGGATGCCCCCACGCCAGCACCCGGCAACGGCGGCGGGGCCGACGTTCCCACCTGCTTCCGGCACCCCGGGCGGGAGACCTACCTGTCCTGCGTCCGGTGCGGGCGCCCCGCGTGCCCGGAGTGCCTGCGCTCGGCACCGGTCGGCCAGCAATGCGTGGAATGCATCAGGGAGGGCAACCGGGGCACCCGCACACCCGCCGGCGTCTTCGGCGGGCGTGCGGTCTCCGGGGCACTGGTCACCTACACGCTCATCGGCCTGAACGTCGCCTTCTACCTGGTCGAGTGGGTGTACCCGCGGATCGTCGACTACTTCGACATGATCGGGGCAGCCCGCGATCCCGCCCTGCACTACCAGCTGATCGGCGTCGCGACGGGCCAGGAGTACCGGCTCCTCACCTCGGCGTTCCTGCACGAGCCGGGGCTGTCCGGGTTCGGCCCGGCCCACATCATCTTCAACATGTGGGCGCTGCTGCTGGTGGGCCCGGGGCTGGAACGGCTGCTCGGGCGCCTCCGTTTCCTCGCCGTGTACCTGCTCAGCGCGCTGGGCGGCTCGGTTCTCTTCTATGTCCTGGCCCCGCCGAACCAGCAGGCGCTGGGCGCCTCCGGCGCGGTCTTCGGCTTGTTCGGTGCCTGGTTCGTGGTATCGAAGCGGCTGCAGGTGGATAGCCGGGCGATCGTCTTCCTGATCGTCCTCAACCTGGTGATCAGTTTCGTGGTGGCCGGCATCGCCTGGCAGGACCATGTGGGCGGGCTGGTCACCGGCGGGCTGCTCACCGCGGCCTACGCATACGCGCCGCGCCAGCACCGGGCGCTCATCCAGGCCGGGGCGACCCTGGCGGTCGTGGTGCTGCTGGTGGTGGCCGTCGTGGTCCGCAACGGCCAGCTCATGGCCTGAGCGCTACCGCCACCTGGTGGCGAGGCCGAGGCCCGCGATGATGAAGCCGAACCCGACCGCGAGATTCCACGGGCCCAGCGCGGGCACCGGCAGGTTCTGGCCGGTGACGTAGAACAGCGCGATCCAGGCCAGGCCGATCAGCAGGCAGCCGATCATGGTGGGCACCAGCCAGCGGGGGCTGACCTTCGCCTTGGCGGACCGTGGCGGCGGGGTGTAGACCGCCTTGGCCCGGCTGCGGGACTTGGGCACGTTGCTCTCCTGGTCGGGTGCGGCGCGGGGCAGGGGCGCCCGGGAAACCCACCGGTCCCGGCGGCGGCGCGGATGGTGTCAGGGCCAGCGTAGTGGCTTGCCCTCCGCCGCGCGAAACAGCGCCCGGCAAGGCCCAGACAGCCCGTGTAACGCGTGGGCCGGGCGCGCCGACTTACCGCATGAGGGCTCGCGTCGATGCCCCCGAACGGTGCGAGCCCTCCCGGCCAGGGCGTGCGCTAGCCGTGCTTGGTCCCTGACGACGGCACCGGGCCGGCCGTCGCGCTCGTGGTGGGGGTCGGGGTCGGGGTCGTCGGCGTGGGCGTGGGCGTGGGCTGGTTCTTCACCACCTGAAGTGTGATCTGCGTGCTGGTCGGGACGAGCTGGCCGGCCGCCGGGTCCTGGTTGGTGACGATCCCGTCCTGCAGGCCGGGGCTGGACACCTCCTCGACATTGATGTCGCTGAACCCGGCGTTGTGCAGCTGCCCCACGGCGAGATCGACCTGCTCGTTCACCACGTTGGGGATCTGCGCGCCGCCGGGCGAGACCGACAGGGTGACCGTCGCGCCCTTGCTGACCATCGTGCCGGCCGGCGGATTCTGGCCGACCACGGTGTTCGGTGGGGCGGTCGAATTCTGGTCGGTCACCTCTTTGACCTGGAATCCCTGGTTCACCAGCAGGTTCCGGGCGTCCGGCTCGGACTGGTGCAGGACATTGGGCACCTTGACCTTGGGGGGGCCGTTGGAGACGTCGAGCGTCACTGTCGTGCCGCGGGCCACCAGGTTGCCGTTGGCCGGGTTGGTGCTGATCACGATCCCCTTCTGCACGGTGGCAGAGGGCTCGTGGACGACCTTGGGCACCAGCCCGGCCTTTTGCACCTGCGCCGTGGCCTGCTGGACCGGCAGGCCGCTGACCTGGGGCACCGCCACGCCCCCGCTGCCGCCGAAGAACGCGTAGGCGACCCCGCCGAGCACCGCGAGCACCAGCAGGGCACCCGCCGCCCACCAGATCCACATCCGGCGCCGTGAGCCGCCACCGCCGCCGCCCTCGGTGTAGCCATCCTCCTCCGGGCCGTACTCATAGCCGGACATGGCCCGGGTCGGGCCGGCGGCGGTGGCGCCGCCGGGGCCCATCCGCTGGGTCGTGGCGTAGCCCATGCCGCGCGGCGCGGCGACCGGCACCCCGGACAGGGCGCGCTGGATGTCGGTCCGCATGTCCGCGGCCGACTGGTAGCGCTGCGCGGGATTCTTGGCCATCGCCCGCAGCACGATCGAGTCGGCCCAGGTGGGGATCTCCGGGTCCAGCTGCGAGGGCGGGACCGGGTTCTCCCGCACGTGCTGGTAGGCGATCGCCACCGGGGAGTCACCCAGGAACGGCGGCCGGCCGACCAGCAGCTCATACAGCAGGCACCCGGTCGAGTACAGGTCGCTGCGCGCGTCCACCCGCTCACCGCGGGCCTGCTCGGGCGACAGGTACTGCGCGGTGCCGATCACCTGCGCGGTCTGGGTCATGGTGGCCTGCGCGTCGCTGACCGCCCGGGCGATGCCGAAGTCCATCACCTTGACCTCGCCGGTGCGGGTCAGCATCACGTTGCCCGGCTTGATGTCGCGGTGCACGATGCCGTGGCGGTGGCTGTAGTCCAGCGCCCGCAGCACCCCGTCGGTGATCTCCAGCGCCCGCTCGGGCAGCAGCCGGCGGTCGTCGCGCAGCAGGTCGCGCAGGGTGCGGCCGTCCACGTACTCCATCACGATGTAGGGAACGTGCGAGGGCCCGCTGTTGTCCTCGCCGGTGTCGTAGACCGCGACGATCGAGGGGTGGTTGAGGGAGGCGGCCGACTGTGCCTCGCGGCGGAACCTGGCCTGGAAGGTGGCGTCCCTGGCCAGGTCCTCACGGAGTGTCTTCACCGCCACCACGCGGTCGAGGCGTATGTCGCGTGCCCGGAACACCTCGGCCATGCCGCCGCGCCCGACGATGCCGTCGAGTTCGTAGCGGCCGCCGAGGAGCCGCGGCTGAGTCATGTCTCGCACTTCCGTAACCGTCCTGGATCGTAGTCAACCGTGCGCTGGGGTGATATGCCACTCCGGCGCGCGGGCCGTGCCTGGCCTGGCCGGCACCCGGTCCTGCTGTGCGTGTCCTGGGCGCTCATCGCTTCGCCTGCGAGGCCAGGTAGGCCATGTATGCCTGGACTATCTTGACCGCGATGGGCGCGGACGCGTCAGCCCCGAGCCCGCCGCCCTTGACTATGACGCCTACCGCAATCTTTGGGTTGCTGGCCGGTGCGAAGCAGGTGAAGACCGCGTCGTCGAGGTTGGTGTTGTTTATCCCGGTTTGCGCCGTCCCGGTCTTGGCCGCGATGGCGATGTTCGGGAGGAAGGCGGTGGCGTGCGCGGTGCCCTCAGGCGACTTGACCACGTTGATCATCATGCGTGTCACCTGCGCGGCCACGCCCGGGCTCACGGCCTGGCTCAGCACGCTGGCCGAGGTGTTCACCAGCGGGGTCAGGTCCGGCGCCGTGACCTTCTGGACCATGTAGGGGGTCATCAGCGTGCCGTGGTCGGCGATCGCCGCCGAGAACATGGCCTCCTGCAGCGGGGTGACCTGGTCGCTGTACTGGCCGATCGCGGAGTAGGCGGTGAGCGCAGGGTCGTTGCCCGGGATCGGCGGGTAGCTGCTCTCGGCCACCTGCAGCGGGATCCTCAGGTCCGGGTCGTTCATGCCGAACTTGACGGCCTGCTGCCGGATGGCGTTGTCGCCGAGATTCATGCCCAGGTTCCCGAACACCGTGTTGCAGGAGACGGTGAAGGCGAAGATCAGCGGGACCTTGCCGTTCCCGGTCGGGTTGCTGCCGTCGTCGCAGGGCAGGTTGTCGAAGTTGATCAGCTCTTTGGTGGTGCCGGGCAGCTTCAGGTTGGTCGGCGCGTACACCCGGGTGTCCGGGGTGTACTTGCCGGCCGAGAAGGCCGTGGAGCTGGTCACGACCTTGAAGGTGGAGCCGGGCGGGAACGTCTGCTCGATGGCCCGGTTGAGCAGCGGCTGGCTGGGCTCGAACCGGTAGTGGTTGTCGATCCGCCGGAGCTGGGCGCTGTTGAACGTCGCGTACTTGTCCGGGTTGAAGGTCGGGTAGGACGCCAGGGCGAGTATCGCGCCGGTGGACGGGTCGATCGCGACCGCGCCGCTGGGCATCCCGCTCGCCTTCAGCGCGTTGTAGGCCGCCGTCTGGGCGGCCGAGTTGATCGTGAGCTGGACGGTCGCGCCCCGCTTGGGCTTCCCGGTGACCAGGTCGATCAGGTTGTGGACCGTGAGCTGCGGGTCGGACCCGGACAGGAACTTGTCCTCCGCCTGCTCGATGCCGGTGGCGCTGTAGAGCGAGTCGTAGCCGGTCACCGGCGCGTACACGTACGGGTCCGGGTACGAGCGCTGGTAGCTGTAGATGCCCTTGACGTGCAACGACTGGGCGATGGTCTTGTTGTCCCCGGTGAGGATCGAGCCGCGCTGGAACTGGTACTGCTGGGAGAAGACCCGCGCGTTCCCGCGCTGCGCCGCCAGGCTGGCAGGCTGGAACGCCTGCACGTAGTTCACGCTGAGCAGCAGCAGCAGGAACATCGCCAGGGTGACCAGCGAGATCCGGCGCAGGGCGTGGTTCATCCGCCCCTCACCACCTGGGTCAGCCCCTCTTCCTGGATCGGCTGCGGCGCGGGCCGGCGCGCGGTGTCGCTGATCCGCATGAGCAGCGCGATCAGCATCCAGCTGGCGACCAGCGAGGAGCCGCCCTGGGACAGGAAGGGGGTGGTGATCCCGGTCAGCGGTATGAGCCGGGTGACGCCGCCGACGATGACGAAGACCTGCAGTGCGAGCACGAACGAGAGCCCGCCGGCCAGCAGCTTGGAGAACGGGTCGCGGACCGCGACCGCGGCCCGCAGGCCCCGCTGCACGATGAGGCCGTAGATGAGCAGGATCGCCATCAGGCCGGCGAGGCCGAGCTCCTCGCCGAAGGCGGTGACGATGAAGTCGCTCTGCACGAGCGGGGTCCAGTACGGCTGGCCGTTCCCGAGGCCGGTGCCGAGCAGGCCGCCGAAGCCCAGCCCGTACAGCCCCTGTACCAGCTGGTAGGAGCTGTGGTAGACGTTCTGGGCCGCGAACGGGTGCAGCCAGATCGTGACCCGCTCGCCGACGTGGGCGAACAGCTTGCTGGCCACGAATGCGCCGGACACGAACAGCAGGCCGCCGATGAGCAGCCACGATGTGCGCTGGGTGGCGATGTACAGCATGACCAGGAACATGCCGAAGAAGAGCGCGGACGTGCCGATGTCGGTCTCGAACACAAGGATGAGCAGGCTGGCGGCCCAGGCGATGAGCACCGGTCCGAGGTCGCGCGCGCGGGGCAGGTCGATGCCGAGCACCCGCCGGCCCGCGAGCGAGAGCACATCCCGCTTGGCGACCAGGTAGCCGGCGAAGAACACGGCCAGCGCCAGCTTGGCGAACTCGCCCGGCTGGACGGAGAAGCCGCCGACACTGATCCACACCTTGGCGCCGTTCACCTCGCTCAGCGACGACGGGAGCAGGGCGGGGATGGCCAGCAGCACCAGCCCGATCGCGCCCAGGGTGTAGGTGTAGCGCTGCAGCATGCGCGGTTCCCTGATCAGGGCGAGGACGGCGATGAACGCGGCCACGCCGACCATGCTCCACACCACCTGCAGGGCCGTGGTGGACGTGCTCATGGTGCTGATCAGGCGGCCCGCGTTGCCGTCACGCCCGGACTGCTGCAGCCGGTAGATCATCACGATGCCCAGCCCGTTCAGCAGCGCCGCGAGCGGCAGCATCAGCGGGTCCGCCCACGGGGCGAGCCTGCGGATAGCCAGGTGGGCCACCAGCATGAGGAGGGCGAAGGCGAGCCCATAGGTCACGATCCCGGCCGGGATCCGGCCGGTCATGCTCAGCCCGACGCTGGCGTAAGCGAACAGCACCACGGCGACCGCGAACACCAGCATGGCGAGCTCGGTCTGGCGGCGCCCGCGCGGCATCGGCACCGGGGCCGGCGGGGCCGGCTGCAGCGGCGGCGAGCGAACCGCCCGGGCTGCCGGGTCGCCCGGCTGGCCCGGGGTCGTCACCGCGCTCATTTGTCTGCCCCCCTCGCGGTGCGTCGTGCCGGAGGCGCGCAAGGGAGCACTTCGCTGGCTTCGGGGGGCGGTCCTCGGCGCCGGGACACCGCAGCGGCCCTGGCGGGCCTCGCGGCGTTCGGCCCGGCGCCTGCGGCGCATGGCTTCCATCGCGGGCGTTGCGCTTGGTCGTGCCGGAGGCGCGCTGGCCAGCAGCGCGGGAGGCAGTTCCCCGGCGCCTGCGGTGTCACAGGTGGGCCGTTCGAGGTCGGCAGAGCGTGTCTCAAGCCCCGGTCCCCGATGCCGTGCCTGGGGCGGGGCAGCCCGCGGGGATGACGGGCTGGGCCCCGGCCGGTTTGGGCGGCGGGGTGGCGGTGACCTTGCCCGCCTTGTTCTTCACCGGCGCGGTGGTGTGGTACTTCTTCTTGTAGTCGTTCAGCTTGGTGGTGTAGGCGCTCACCTTGGCCTGGTAGGCCTTGAGCGCGGCATCGGCGGTCACGCACGCCTGGTAGTCGCTGCGGATGCGCCCCACGATCCGCTGGGCGTGGCCCAGGCTGCTGGCCACGATGGTGGAGCGGATCGGCCCCTGGTCGGTGACCGGCACCGCGGCCAGCGGGATCGGTGTCTGCTGGTAGACGCTGGACAGCTTCAGCCCGGCCACGTTCTGGTTGATCCCACGGAAGATGGCGACGTGCCCCGCGTCCTCGCCGACGTAGTACTGGGTCTGGGTGTAGCGCCATGCCGCGTACCCGGCGCCGATGACCACGATGAGCAGCAGCGCGAGCAGGGACTTCACGATCGGCAGGCGCCGCCGGACATGCTCGTGCGGCTCGATCTCCTCCAGCTCGGCGGCCCCGCCGGCCGCGCGGGTCACCGGGTCGTCGTGGGCGATCGCGATGGCGGCCTGCGGGGCGGTCTGGGTGAGCACGTGGGCACGGCCGCCCGCGCCGTCGGCGCGCATCGGGGGCCGGCCGGCGCCATTGGAGGCGGCGCCCGCGAGCACCGACACCTCGCTGGGCGGGCGGACCGCGGTCGCGCTGTCCACCACGTCCGCGACGATGCAGGTGATGTTGTCCGGGCCGCCCCCATGGTTGGCCAGATCCACCAGCTGGCGTACCGCGTCGTCCGGTTCGGCGATGGTGGCCAGCACCGTGTGCAGGATCGACTCGCTCACCACGCCGGACAAGCCGTCGGAGCACAGCAGGTAACGGTCACCCACCTGCGCCTCGCGCAGGGTCAGGTCCGGCTCGACATCGTTGCTGCCATCCAGCGCGCGCAGCAGCAGCGACCGCTGCGGGTGGGTGGCGGCCTCATCCGGGCTGATCCGGCCGTCGTCGACCAGCGACTGGACCAGGGTGTGATCGTGCGTGATCTGCTGCAGCTCGCCGCCTGACAGCACGTAGGCGCGGGAGTCGCCGATGTGGCACAGGGCCACCCTGGTTCCCGACCAGAGCATGGCGGTGAGCGTGGTGCCCATGCCCCCGATGGAGGGATCGGCGGCGACCATGTCGTGCAGGATGTGATTGGCCCGGGTCACCGCCTCGGCGAGCGCGTCCAGCAGATCGTTCGCGGGCAGATCCTCGTCGAGGTCGGTGAGCACGGAGATGGCGACCGCGCTGGCGACCTCGCCCGCGGCGTGGCCGCCCATGCCGTCAGCGACCGCCAGCAGGCGGGGGCCCGCGTATGCCGAGTCCTCGTTCCCCTCACGGAGGAGACCGACGTCTGAGCGGACCGCGTATCGGAGTGCAAGTGTCATCTGCGCAGTTCCAGAACGGTCTTGCCTATGCGTATCGGCACGCCCGCGGGCACCGGCGTGGGCTGGGTCACCTTCTGCCGGTCCAGGTAGGTGCCGTTGGTCGATCCGAGGTCTTCCACGATCCACTGGCCGTCCTGGGGGAACAGCCGGGCATGTCGGCTCGAAGCGTAGTCATCGGACAGTACCAGAGTGGCATCGGTAGCTCGTCCGATGGTGATCTGCTGGTCTGCCAGCCCGATGGACGTGCCCGTGAGGGACCCCCCGGTCACCAGCAGCCGCTGCGGCGCCCCGCGGGCGGGCCGGCCGGGACGCGGGGGTTTGGATGCCCGCCCCCGCTGCGCCTTCTGCTGGCGGCGCTGCTGCCGGGCCGAGACCGCGGGGCCGAACAGGTCCGTGCGCACCACCCCTACTGCCGCGATCACGAACAGCCACAGGACAGCCAGGAAGGCGAGCCTGATCAAGGTGAGCGTGAGCGCGTTCATCGGGTCATGTGTCCTTGGTGGCCGTGACCGCTGGGCTGCCGGGCCGCTGGCTGCCGTGCTGCTGGTTGTCTTCCAGTGTGGCCCCTGCCTGAAGTCAGTAGATACCGTCCCGGCGGAATACCAGGGTCGTGCGGCCAAGCGTGACGCGGGTGCCGTCAGTAAGGGAGACGCGCCTGACCGGCTCGCCGTTGACGAACGTGCCGTTGGTCGATCCCAGATCGACCAGGACGACCTCGTCGTCCTCCACCCGCAGCTCGGCATGGTGGCGGGAGACGCCGGGATCGACCAGCCGCAGATCGCAGTCAGTGCCGCGGCCGAGCATGGTCACTGGCGCGGTGAGTTCGTAGGTGCGCTGCATGCTGCCGTCCGCCCCCGGCTCGGGGCCGGAGACCAGCAGCCTGGGCCGTCCCGAGAAGGCCCCGGGTGGCCGTGGCAGGTCGCTGGAAGGGCGCCGGATCTCCCCGCCCTCGACCGTCGTGCCCCGGATCACCCCCGAGCGGATACGGAAGGTACCCGTGGTCAGGTCAGGCAGGCCCTCGAAGCGCATCCGCACCGGGCCCACGAAGGAGTAGCCCTGTTCTTTGGCGTGCTCGCGGGCCAGCGTGGCAAGCTCGATCCCGAGGTTGTCCGCGTAGACCTGCAGGCGCTCATGGTCGGCCTCCGACAGCTCCACGACGAAGTCGTTCGGCACCAGGGTTCTGCCTTGCGCCACGATGGCGGCGCGGTCATCCATCTCGCGCTGCACCGCACTGGCGATCTCCACCGGCTCGAGCTCGGATTTGAACGCCCGCGCGAAGGCACCCTCGACCATGCCTTCGAGCCTTCGCTCGAAACGCTGTAGCACTCCCACCGGGCACCTCCTTCCCCTGCTCGCATCCGATCGTATCGGCGGTGAGGGTCACCTTGGCGGCGTGCTAACCTGACTCGTTGCCCGGGCGGGTGGCGGAACGGCAGACGCGCACGGTTCAGGTCCGTGTGTCCGAAAGGACGTGAGGGTTCAAATCCCTCCTCGCCCACTCAGCGCACCGGCCAGAGCCTATGTGCCCACGTCTCATTCGATACCCCTGTCCTCACGCATCATGCGCTGCCCCCGCGCGGTCAGGCACGCCGCTCTCACCCGGCAGCCATAGTCTCCCACCGCCGGGCACCGGCTCGGGCCACGAGCGGGAGAAGGCCCAGGTCAGCCGGTACGGATCACCTCCGCCACCGTCTTCGCCGCCAGCTCGATGCAGGCCTGGACCGGCGGTGACATCGGCTCGCCCAGCCCGAACTGCCGCGCCTCCACCCCGACGACCACCAGCTGGGGCGGGAGCTGCCGGAGCGCGCGCCCCAGCTCGATCACCTCGGCCAGGCCGAGGCCGTGTGTGCTGCCCGCCCCGGTGCCCACCGGGAGCGGCCCGTGGCAGGCGTGCAGCACGTGGACCGTGCCCGGCGGCTGCCCGGACCGCACCGCGTCGGTGATCACGACCAGCTCGGCCCCGGCCCAGGTGCCGATCAGCCCGGCCGGCTCCGCCCGCTCGGTCACGGTGACCCCGGGCGGGACCAGCTCCATGGCGCGCTCGGCGACCGCCGGCCCGGCCGCGTCGTCGCCCCGGTCACGCCGGCCGACCCCGACCACCAGCACCGCCCCGGTGCGCGCCCGGGCCGTCACCGGTGCTCCACGGTGAGGTCGAGGAAATGGGTGGCGCAGGAGATGCACGGGTCGTAGTTGCGGATCGCCTGCTCGCACTGGCGGGTCAGCTCGCCGTCGTCCAGCCGCAGCCGGGGCTGCACGAAGGCGCGCAGGTCGCGCTCGATGCTGATCTGGTTCTGCGAGGTGGGCGGCACGATCCGGGCATCGGTGATCGTGCCGTCGGCGGCGAGCCGGTACCGGTGGTAGAGCAGGCCGCGCGGTGCCTCGGTGGCCCCGTAGCCGGTGCCCGCCCGCGGCCGCACCGGCACCGAGGGAGCGTCCGCGCCCGGCCAGGAGCCGATGATCCGCAGCGCTTCCTCGCAGGCGTAGATGATCTCCACCGCGCGGACGATGATCGAGCGGAACGGGTTGCGGCAGGCGCTGCCCAGGCCCGCGTCACGCGCGGCGCGGGCGGCCAGCGGCGACAGGGCGGCGGAGTTGAGTGCGTAACGGGCGAGGGGCCCGGTCAGGTAAGCCTCGGTGCCGTGCAGCCGGGCGTGGAGCGCGTGCGAGTGCCGCACGTGCTCCTCGGTGACGTGCGCGTCGAATCCGGCGGCGGGGAACGCCAGGCCGCCGGAGGTCACCACCTGGCCGGCCTCGATGGGGTAGCCGTGCGCCGGGCGCAGCGAGAGGTACTCGCAGTCCTGGGTGAAGTCCGGGAAGTCGAAGCCGGCCACCAGCTCGGCCGTGGCGAGCGCGTCGGCCAGCGCTTCCGTCAGCGTGGCCTGCAGCCCGCGCAGCTCCCCGGCGGCGGGCAGCCGGAAGAAGCCGCCGACCCGCACGTTGACCGGGTGAATGGACCGGCCGCCCACCACGGTCATGATCGCGTTGCCGGCCTTCTTCAGCCGCAGCCCGCGTTCCACCACCGCGCGCTGGTCGCGGGCGAGGTCGATGGCGCTCTCGTAGCCGAGGAAGTCCGGCGCGTGCAGCAGGTAGATGTGCAGCGCATGGCTCTCGATCCACTCCCCGCAGTAGAGCAGCCGCCGCAGGTCGGCCAGTGGCTGCGGGACGGTGACCCCGCACGCGTCCTCGATCGCCTGGCAGGCGCTCATCTGGTAGGCGACCGGGCAGATCCCGCAGATGCGGGCGGTGATGTCCGGCGGCTCGGTGAAGGACCGGCCGCGCAGCAGCGCCTCGAAGAACCGCGGCGGCTCGAAGATGCGCAGCTCGACGTCGCTGACCTGGCCGTCCTCGACCACCACCCGCATGGCTGCCTCGCCCTCGACGCGGGCGAGCATGGGCACGTGCAGGGTCCGGCGGCCGTCGCCGGGGCCGCCCGTGGCCGGGGCACCGCCACCGCTCATTTGATGGCCTTCCTCGCGGGCGCTTCGCTGGCTTCGGGAGGCAGGTCCTCGCCGCCGGGACACCGCTCACGCTGGGTCGTGCCGGAGGCGCGCCAGCCAGCGCCTTGGCCCAGCGGCCGCGGCAGTCGTGGACAGTCCGGGATTGACAGAGGCCGTCTCATCCGGCCTGCTCCCCGTGGCGCTCGCTCTCGGCGCGGAACGCCGGGGCCGCGGCGTTGAACGTGCGGAACACCCGCTGCACGTCCCGTTCCGGCATGCCGAGGAAGGTGAGCCTGCCCGCCAGTGAGGCGGCGTTGGGGGTGTCCTGCGGCCCGAAGCAGCCGTAGCAGCCCCGGCCGTAGGCCGGGCAGAGCGCCCCGCATCCCGCGTGCGTGACCGGGCCCAGGCAAGGGGTGCCGTGGGCGACCATCACGCAGACGGTCCCGCGCCGCTTGCACTCCACGCACACGCTGTAGCCGGGGATCGGCGGCTTGCGGCCGTGCAGGAAGGCGCCCAGCACCGCCAGCAGCTGGCCGCGGTCGATCGGGCAGCCGTGCAGCTCGAAATCGACCGGCACGTGCGCCGCGATGGCGGTCGAGTCCGCCAGCGTCGCGATGTACTCGGGGTGGGCGTACACGGCCGAGCGGAACTCGCCGGCGTCGGCGAAATTGCGCAGTGCCTGGATGCCGCCCGCGGTGGCGCACGCGCCGATCGTGACCAGCCGGCGCGACGCCTGCCGCACCCGGCGGATCCGCTCGGCGTCGCCGGGGGTGGTGATGGACCCTTCCACCAGCGACAGGTCGTACGGGCCCGCCACCATCGCCCGGCTCGCCTCGGGGAAGTAGGCGACGTCGATCTCCCTGGCGACGGTGAGCAGCTCGTCCTCGCAGTTCAGCAGCGTCAGCTGACAGCCGTCACAGGAGGCGAACTTCCAGACGGCCAGCTTGGGCCGCCGGGAGGCTCCGCCCCCGCCCGCCCCGCCGGCGCTGGCAGTGCCCGTGCTGGTCATCTCAGAGTTCCCGTACCGTCATCAGGCCGGCCAACCGGTCGTAGCCCAGCACCGGGCCGTCGGTGCAGATGAACAGCTCCCGGAGCTGGCAGTGGCCGCACAGGCCGATCCCGCATTTCATGTTCCGCTCCAGCGAGATCCTGATCCGCCCGGCGGGCACGCCCGCGTCGATGAGCGCCATGGCCACGAACCGCATCATCACCTCCGGCCCGCACACCAGCGCCAGCGTGCTGGCCGGGTCGAACCCGGCGCCCGGGATCAGGCTGGTGACCAGCCCGACCGGGCCGGCCCAGCCGCGGTCGGCCCGGTCCACGGTGACGGCGAGCGCGACGTCGCCCTCCCCTGCCGCCCAGCGGGCGAGATCGTCACGGAACACCTGCTCGGCCGGTGTGCGCGCGCCGTAAAGCAGCACCACCCGGCGGTACGCCGCCCGGTTGGCGAGCGCCTCGAGCAGCGCCGAGCGCAGCGGGGCCAGCCCGATCCCGCCCGCGACAAAGACAAGGTCGCCGCCCACACCGTCCGTTATGTCCCAACCGGTCCCATAGGGGCCGCGGACGGTCAGCATGTGACCCGGCGCCGCCGTGGTGAGGTCGTGGGTGACGCCGCCCATGTCCCGGATGGTCTGCTCCACCGGGCCCGCGGCCGGTGAGCTTGTCACCGAGATGGGCGCCTCGGCGCCGCCGAACGTGCCGAGCATGGTGAACTGGCCGGCGGCGAACGCCAGCGGGACCCCGTCGGCGGGCTCGATCGTCAGGGTGGTGGTGTCGGCGGTCTCCGGCCGGGTGGCCAGCACCCGGAACGGGCGGGGCAGCAGCGGGGGCCCGGATGGGCGCGGGCGGGTGGCGCCGGCCGCCGTCATGGGGCTGCGTACATGTCGAGCAGGCGGGCGCGGGTGGCCTGCAGCCGGTGGGACATCGTCTGGGCGGCCCGTATCGCCAGCTCGAAGCCCAGCCGCGGGTCCGCCTCGCACTTCCCGCGCAGGCAGGCGGCGTCCAGCGAGACCACGCTGGTGGGCTCGACCGCCCGGCCGTCGAAGAACCAGCGGTGCGGCGGGATCAGCCACGGCCAGTCCAGCACCTCCCCCTCGCCCGCCGAGTCCAGCACGTGGGGCCCGGTGGCCGGGCTGAACAGCTCCAGGGCGATCCGGCCGCGGGTGACGAGGTAGAAGTGCTCCGCCGGGTGGCCCTCGCGGAACAGGTACTCGCCGGCCCGGATGTGCTCGTTGACGGCGCAGCCGGCCAGCTCGGCCAGGGAGCCGGCGTCCAGGTCGGCGAAGAACGGGTGGGCCGACAGGTAGTCGGCGATGGACCGGATCTTCACCGGGCTCGCCTCCCCGCCTGGCCCGGGGCGGGGGCGCTGCCCGGCGGGGACGGTGCGCCGCCGGGCGGGGGCGGCGTGCTGCTGGGCGGGGGCGGCGTGCGCAGCGCCGCGGCCTCCTCGGTGATGTCGATCGCGGCGGGGCACCAGGTGATGCACCGCCCGCAGCCGGTGCAGCCGGACATGCCGAACTGGTCGATCCAGGAGGCCAGCTTGTGGGTCATCCACTGCCGGTAGCGGGAGCGGGTGGAGCCGTGCACGCTGCCCCCGCTCAGGTGCGAGTGCTCGCTGGTGAAGCACGAGTCCCAGACCCGGTGCCGCTCGGCGTGGCCGCCGGCCAGGTCGGTGACGTCCTCCAGCGAGACGCAGAAGCAGGTCGGGCAGACCAGCGTGCAGTTGGTGCAGGCCAGGCAGCGTGAGCCCACGTCGTCCCAGCGGGGGTGCTCGGCGTTGTCATACAGCAGCTCACGGATGCCGCCGGTGTCGAGCTGGCGGCCCATCGACGCGGTGGCACGGGAGAGCACGTCATCGGCGGCGGCCAGCTCGGCCCGGCCGGCCGCGGTGGCCGCCGCGCCGGGCGGCAGCGAGGCGAGCAGGGCGTCACCGCGGGCGCTGCCGACGGTGACCACGAAGCGGTGCGTCCCGGCGCCGGTGAGCTCGGTGAGGGACAGGTCGAAGCCCGCCTCCGGGCGGGGGCCGGTGCCCATGGAGACGCAGAAACAGGTGCCGCCGGGATGGGAGCAGCCGACCGCGATGATGAAGGTGCCCTCGCGCCGGGCCGCGTAGGCCGCGTCGGTGAAGCCGCGCCCGAGCAGGATCGCGTCGTGGATGCCGATCGCGTGCAGGTCACAGGACCTGACCCCGAGCAGGGCGTAGCGGGGGGCGTCCTGTCCGCCGGGCCGGGCGGTGAAACCCGGCCCGTCCCGGTCCCCGGCCCAGACCAGCTCGCGGGGCGGGAACAGGATGGACTTCCAGGACTGCGCGGTGGCCGCGAACCCGAACAGTGCCTGATCGCCGCGCTGGCGCAGCCGGTAGTGAGCGGCGTCCTGCTCGTCCCCGCAGCCGGCCGGCAGGTCGCCGGTCCCGGTGATCTCGGCCAGCACGATAGTCCCGTCCCGGCGGGTGGGGCCGACCACCGTGAAGCCCTGGCCGCGCAGGGCGTCGATGATCGCCTGCAGCCCCGGCACCCCGATGACCGCGGCCGAGGCGCCCGGCGGCGGCGCTGTTGCGGGCGAGGCGCCCAGCGGGGGTGCTGCCGGCGACGGGCCGGGGTGAGCCTCCTCTGCCATCGGCCCCTCCGGATCTTCCGCATCACGCCGGCCTGCCATGCCCCCAGCGGTCCCCTCTGCTGCCTAGCGCCCCAGTATCGCCAGCGCCCCGGCCAGGCCAGAAGGGCCCAAAGTCCCTTCCCGGCCGGCTCCCGGAGGGGACCCTTCCCGGCCGGCTCCCGGAGGGGACCCTTCCCGGCCGGTCCCGGTGAGGTGTGCCCGCTCGCGGCGGGCCCGGGACCTGGGTCAGGGGACGACGATGACGGGGCAGCGCGCGTGCCGCGCCAGCCAGCCGGGCACCGAGCCGGCCACATGATGCCAGCGGTGCCCGGGTGCGCCGATGACGAGGGCGTCCGCCGCGGTTTCCTCGGCCGCGGCGGCCAGCTCCCTGGCCGGGCTGCCGCGCCGGGTGACGACGCACACGTCGATGCCGGCCCGGTCGCAGGTCTCGTCCAGCTCGGCGAGCAGCCAGCGCTCGGTCTCTGACCGGTCACGCACCGCCCCGATCACCTGGCCGGTGAGGGGCTCGCAGTAGACCGCTGGCGGGCTCACGTGGACCACCAGCAGCGGCCGCTCAAGGCGGCGGGACAGGCCAGCCGCGTAGGCCAGCGCATGGCGGCTCGACGGCGAGCCGTCGTAGCCGGCCACGACCGGGTGGTCGAGGCTGACGGCGGCGCCGTGCCGCGGCTCCTCGTCGCGGGCCCGCCGCCGCGAGCGGTCGGGCTGGCCCGGGAAAGGCGAAGATTCTGCCTGGTCCATGGCTACTCGTCCCTGTTAGGTCAATGCTCCGCGCCGAGGACCACTTCCGCAATCTATGTTAGTTTTGATAAAGCAACTATTCCAGTCGGCGTGGCCCGCCCGGCGCCCCGCGGGACCCGGCGCGCACGGCCGCCCGCAGGCCCTGACCGGCCTTGACACAGCACAAACCCGGACACGGCAGAATCGGTACTGTGCCGGAACTACCCGAGGTCGAGTCGCTCGCCATCTTCCTCCGGGAGCGCGCCGTCGGCCGGATCATCGACTGGGCCGCCAGCGCCAGCTTCGCGGTGCTCAAGACCTACCAGCCGGATCTGGGGGTGCTCAGCGGCCGGGAGGTCACCGGCGCCGTGCGCCACGGCAAGTTCCTCGACCTGGCGATCATGCCGGTGGCCGGGGCGCCGGCCGCTTCCGCCCCGGCCGGCGAACTGCACCTGATCACCCACCTCGCCCGGGCTGGCTGGTTGCGCTGGCAGGACAGCCTGCCGCCCAGGCCGCCCCGGCCCGGCAGGAGCCCGCTCGCGTTCCGGCTCCGGTTCGAGGGCGGCAGCGGCTTCGACCTCACGGAGGCGGGCACCCGCAAGCGGCTGGCCGTCTACCTGGTCGAAGACCCCGCCCAGGTGCCGGGGATCTCCTCGCTCGGCCCGGACCCACTGGCGGACTCCTTCACGGCCGGGACGCTGGCCGGGCTGCTCGCGGGCCGCCGCACCCAGATCAAGGGCGTGCTCAGGGACCAGAAGATCATCGCGGGAATCGGCAACGCCTACTCCGACGAGGTCCTGCACGCGGCGAAGATGTCCCCGTTCAAGCTGGCGTCCAGCCTCACCCCTGATGAGGTCGCCGGGCTCTACACCGCGATGCGGAGCGCCCTGGCGGAGGCGGTGGCCAGGTCGGCCGGGCTGGCCGCCGGGGAACTCAAGGCGGAGAAGAAGGCGGGCCTGCGGGTGCACGGCCGGGCGGGCCAGCCCTGCCCGGTCTGCGGCGACACCGTGCGCGAGGTGTCCTTCGCCGACTCCGCCCTCCAGTACTGCCCGACCTGCCAGACCGGTGGCAAGCCACTGGCCGACCGGAGGCTGTCCCGGCTGCTGAAATAGCGGCACGCACCGGAGATAGCGGTACGCACCGGAGATAGCGGTACGCACCGGAGATAGCGGTACGCGCCGGAGATAGCGGTACGCGCCGGAACGCGGCGTGCCCCACCGGTGACAGCAAGCTCAAGAGTGATCTTTTTGTTACCAATGCCGCTGAGGTGACACCCGGCGCTCCCGTAGCATCACGAAGTTGGTGATCCCTGGGGAGGGACGGTCCACGGCGAGGACGGTCCTGGGGAAGGGAGACATCTGGGTGCGCCATCACCTGTCCTTGCACTCCGCGGGCGCCTGCGCGCTCCTCGCCAGCCTCGCCATCGCGGGACTGGCCGGCTCGCCGGCCGTCGCATCCACCGCCGGGCTGGCCGCGTCCACGGCTGCCCCCGCGGCCCTGCCCGGGGCGCTCCAGGGCGTGGACGTCTCGTCCTTTCAGCATCCGACGAGCACAACGCCCATCGACTGGGCCGAGGTCGCCGGGGCCGGGATCCA
>Ga0335081_10003266_pt1 | contig 25495 bp, 35 predicted proteins | sample Lox_Sample_35_FD_206713 | JGI IMG/M metagenome (GOLD analysis project Ga0335081, IMG submission 206713) | Soil microbial communities from Loxahatchee National Wildlife Refuge, Florida, United States - Lox_Sample_3.5 | ecosystem: Environmental > Terrestrial > Soil > Wetlands | place: USA...
GGAGTATAGGGGAGCAGTCTCCGAACGCCGAGGGAAGTATAAGCAAGGATTCCAAGCGGATTATCATATTCCCTGACCCATGTTCGTTGTGGCACGGCAGCCTAGCAATTGTCAATCATCCGGCTTGAGGTGTCTGGCGCATTACCTCGTTTTCGAGAATTGCTTGATTCATGCCGGTAATCCAATGACCCCTAGGTCCTGGGACCGCAAGGAGTGGATCACATTTCCGATTATATATGAGCAATCGATACGCGCCGATGCATAGGTAGTATGCGACGAGGAAGACCGGGGTGGAGGTCAGCAAAGATGCCTGTTCCGGCCGGAGTATGCGGATCAGGTATGAGACGCCTAAGGCGGTGGAGAAGACAATGGGGAACGAGAATGGTCCACTTCCACAGACGTTACCGAGCAAAATGACAAATTGGAAGATGCCAAAACGGGGGCGACGCTGCATCCCACCTCGAGGGGCAGGTGCTGGGGCTGTTGCGGAGCTCATCCCGAGGGTTGCCGCTGGAGGTGAACCGTGCGGCCGACGTGGCGGCTCCGCTATTGCAGCACCCACAACTTGAACCTATCAAGCTACAGACGTGAAGGTTTGAGATGGCCGCCGATAACGAACTTGTATTCCCTCGATTTTGAAAAGCAACATCTGATAAACCGCCGCTACTTGATTCCCATTCTAGCCTTCAGAGTGGTCTAACTATTTCGGTCATCTGAATTGGTTGACTCTGAGCGTGAGTTGATGGATGCAAGAACACTCGATCTTTCCTTCTCCATATCTTCCTCATACTCCTTTTTATGCCCGAATAGACCCAAAACCTCATAAATTAGGAGCGATACGCCCACTGCCTGGAAGAGCCTACTATCAGATATTGGTATGAAGGGTTCATACGTGAGGAACCCGAGAACAACAAATGTCGCCCATATGAGTCTATCACCCAGTTTACGTGATTCGAAGAAAACAATAATAAGGACTGCCGCAATGCTTAGCCCAAGCATCAACGCTTGTACAACAACTACCATTAGTCCCTCCTATCAGAATATGTACGATGTAAATAGATTCGCCAGAATCGCCGCCTCCGCTCACACAGCCAGAATCCGAGGAATCCATACGTGAAAGCCACCAGTCCGTCTGCCAGAGTAAAAGCCCAGGCGGCCCGGGAGGTGTAGTGTTCCGTCGGCTTGCCTTGGTTCACAAGGTTGTACGTCTGTAAAAAAGCGATACCCATGCAAGCCGCTTTCCTTTAGCTGAGACAGTCATGGTGGTCTACTCACTAAACCAAGTAAAGCCTGCAGTGCAATGTTGAATTTTATAAGTCCCTTTCGGGGAGACGGTTGATGGTATGGTAGTGCCATGGCCGATGTGGGCCCTGGAGAGAATGGTTATGCGGTCATTATATACAGGGGACGGGGATGCGGAGTTCGTTGGGCGCGGCATTTCCTGTTATTCAACAGTAGAAGGAGCAGCTGTTACGATCGGGTAAGGGCCCGTTCATCCGTGATTCATTTGAGATCTACTGAAACTTAAATCGCAGATGAGTATTGGGCCCGTTCTCAGAAAAGCCTTGCGGTATATTGTAGGAACTTAATTCTATTAGCAATGGGCAATCTGGCAAAGATCCGTTATTGGTCAATCGGATCAATCACTTGTGTCCTTCAATCCGGTTTCTTTATACAAACTAGGATACCGACCCTTCGGTCCAACGTGAAACGGAGGCTGTGTCTTTCCGAGAGGTGTGTCGGTGCGGGGTTTTAGCTCTTGGATTCGGTTTTACGGAGATCACCACATTTAATATCTACGAAATCCGTTTGGCCCCTTTGAATCATGAGTGGAATTGAGCGTCCCTAGCTTTACACGATACTTGTACTCAAACAAATATATCCCTCAGGTATAACAAATACATACCCCACAGGTAAGCAACCAAACTCCCCTAGGAATAAATCCGAACAGCCATCACCGAGGCGATTGATCTTCAAAAATGAACTCACTCCACCCACCTCCCAGATTCTTCCACAGCTCCCCACCATTCATCAACGCATCCCAATCGAATCCATCGAATCCATCCCCAACCGTACTCATCTCAGCCGTAGCCGGGTTAACATCCAATTCGGCAGCAAATTCCGGTTGAAGAGGAGGAAGCGTACTCGCGGACCCACTCGTGCTTTCCAGGCCACTAGACTGTGGTGCAGGAGGTTCCACGATCGAGATTTGTGATGGCGTCGGAAAACAGAGTTGGGATTGTTGTGAGGCGAAGGGGGTTGGAAGAATCCCTGGGACGCCTCGCCTATGTTTATATCCTTGTTTCAATATCCGCAATATCCACGAGAATGCTACCCATCAGCAACACTGCCCGGAGCCGAGTTTGGGGGGTCTACTCATGGCCGTATGAAAGTGATGTATGGAAGCCGCTTCATCCAACACCTGCCCCACCTTCTGAAGATATTCCTCAATCTTCAATGAACCTTCCTCACAAACCGAATTCCCCACTGCTGCAACCCGTACCAGCGTAATCCAAGCATACAAACTCCTCGCAAAAATAACAGTTGGTAAATTCGGTAGCTCCGACTTGCCATCGTCCCGAAAGTGCATCCCCACCAATAAATCCAGACATTTTTGCGCTGAATAAACAACCTTTGATATACAGTCGATGTGGGCGGTTGAGACAAGTGGATCGGCGATTGAGGGCGTAAGATCGACGCGGACGTTGAATCCAAAGGGGGGGCGGAGGTCTTCAGTGCTATGGAAGGAGTGGAGGGAAACTTCGTGGAGACAGACGGTTGTTAGATGGTACCAAAAGGATTCATATTCGTCGAGCGTGGGGTTTTGGTCTCGCCAGGTTTCGAGTTGTTGGCGATAGCCTTTGACGGCCAGATACACGGAGGGATCTGATAATTCTATAGCTTGTTAAAGAAAATTAGTGAAGTTTGGACTACTTTTCGGACGAGTGTCATAGCAAAATGTTCTGCTGAAGTCTTGCGCCAGTTTGAGCATTTGGACAATGCGGACGAGACGAAGATCATTTACTTGGCCCGCCTCCTGGAGGACTTGACAACAATACGAATGATGAGGTGTCCACTCGAGTATTTGGGGTCTCCGCAATCCCACCGAGAACCTATTGTTGATCAGTCAATTTGGCCCTTGGACAAACCAGGATTTGTACCCTGTCGTAGCAAGATATACCGCCAACCACGTCCGTTCACGTTCCAGAGGTCGCAGGAAATTCGGGGGCTCATCCTCTGGAAATAACTTCGACCCAACGTTCTTGGTCTCTTTAGCTGACCGTTGCAGTCCAAGATCAATAGCCATTGCAACCGTCATCTGACATTGCAAATAAGATTTTAGCTGATCGAATCTGTAATCAGACCCGCTATGACAGGGCATTTGAGACCTTGACGGGGCCATGGGCCAAAATGTCAGGATAAGAAGGGAGATGAGGAGTTCGGATGACTTTTGTCCTTCGACGACAGCATTGTAGGTTATTATCGAGACAGCTTCTTTTTGGAGTTTTTCAAAGAGATCGGGGATGGTGGAGGTTGAGGCCGAAGCGGCCATGATGGTAAGGAATAAGACGGGTTCTTGTCTTCGGATTTCTTCAAACTTAGGATTGGGACCCAGTTGGATGATTGGCATCGTGGGAATCATATACTTCCAGAATCTAGTCTTATCACCCTCGCAAGGCGGGATCAGGAGATACCGTTCAAAGAGGAATTTGGCATCATCTATGTCTAGCCAGCCCCTTTTGATAGGGTCAATCCCCAATAAATCAGCTGACCAAGTCGTGGTTATTGATTCAGAAGGTCCAATGACTCTCGGTGCTGCCCTAGGTTGTTGTGATGTTGGAGGGTCTGCGTTGGGGAAGGTGTTTCTCGCATTGAACCTGTCGATATCAGGGGCATGCGAACTTGCCGCCGTTCGAGCAAGCATATCTAACGGATGTCCAAAGTTCGACGCAAACCCGGCATTCACCGTCGTTGTGTCTGCAACAGGCGACGTCGTTTCCACATTCTGGACGACAGGCTTATATCCACCAAGAGATTTCCTCATGGAAGCGAGCGTCTTCTCCAATTCATCAATCCGCCTTTGGTCAGAAACAAGGCTTCCGGGCGGACATACTCATCTGGATCCTTTTTGCGTTTCTTGTTGGGTGCGTCGCGGTACGTGCACTCCTTGTTCTGCGCCTGACACCGCAGACAAGGGCCGCCGGAGGGACTGTGCTCACATTTGACCTTTAACTTTTGGCATTGCTGACATGGCTTGTTGCGTTTTGTAGGGGATGTTCCTGTCGGGTTTGGCGACTTGCTCTGCCGTTCGGCGGCATGTTGTCGGTTGGCCCCTGCGGTCGATGTCGCCAGTTGATCATTCGTTACGGCGGCGTGTCTCGCAGCCAATCCCATAGTCGTTTAGTCATTCGTTCATTTACTCATCCAGCGTCTCCAACCTCTCAGCCTCCGCCGCCGAAATTATTAAACAGTCGCCGGTTGTTCGCCGAGGTAGACCCCTCGTCTCAACGTAGTTCGGACTCTTCGTCCTTATTCTTTGTTATTCTGTGTGGGGAGGCGACTCAACGTGTCGTAAATTTTGAGTCTTGGCGGGCTTGCGTAAGTCGACAGCTGGAATAACTGACAGCAGGCTTTCTGGAGACGGAGAGTTGTATTGCGCCGTCTGAGGGGACGGCGGGCGGTCCGATTGCCACCCGATGGCGAGCTGTGATTGGTCAACATGGCTATCTGGGCAATTTTTGCGAGATCGCGTCACGCGCGACCGGGAGGGATCATGCCCAAACAAGCAGTGGGGGATGGGATTCGAGCTTTGGAGGAAGAGGATATCGATCGCCTCGCTGCTTCAATTGTCCTCCCAAGCTTTGCACAAGTCTATCTTGGACTGCTCCAGAACTGTACTATTCTTCCTCAACAAGCGTGGTCTAATCGTGCAGCCGTCGACGGAAAGGCTTCGTCCATTGAAGCATACATCGACATTGAGAGTGGCATGATCACAGTCATAGACGATGGACAGGGAATAATCCCTGAATCGCTCACTGCAATTCTCAATTCGAAAGGTTTACTTCTCTAAACCCAAACTCAAAATTTAGGACATCAAAGAACGACCGAAAGATCAGCCTTCGCAAGACAGGGTCATTGTATTCTCGCCCCCTTTCTCTGTACGCATTGACTAAGCCAAAAAGTTCTCCGTGCACTTGGATACTTTTCACACATCACACTCATATCGCGACATCATTCCTATCGGCAGTCCTATACCCTCATCCTTTCCCCCACCGCCGGGACGGTAACCCCGAGCCCCACGTCTGCGAGAACCACGGTAGGAACAACTGTCTCCGTCAAGAAACTTTTTTGCAATTACCCCGTCCGTAAAGCGGCACTTGAATCCAACCGCCACCTCGAAATGACTCAAATATTCAAAATGACAGTGGGTATTGGATTGTCTTGCCCCGTGAGTATTTGCCTGCGGAATGTTTTCGGCGATACCATTGTGCGGATTCCGAATTCAGAGGGAAAGGATGAGAACAAGGCGAGGTTGGAGAGGGGATTGAATTGTCAACTGTCGTTGTGGAGGTCGTTTGACGGACGGCATGAGAATATGCGATTGAGCTTGAAGACGTGCCTTTCAACTTCCACTAGGACTTACTCCTTCATATGTAATTCCCTCGTCAACAATTGCTAATTAAGATGTCAACGGCCGATATTTACATGATCATTCTCTCGTCAATGAGTCAAGTCCGCTCATATCCAAATTTTCAGAAATCCTCAATGCCTCACAAGAAGATGATGAGAAGTTCAAATCCTCGGTCACCATCGTTCGAATCACCTCCTCGCCCAAATCGACACTTTCTCTTGTAAATTCCATCGATACTATTCTCTCGCCAATGGATCAGCGCCACCGGTCTTCGTCAAGAATCACAATCGACGATGCCCTACAATTGGAATCGCGAATGATTTCTGGTCGAGGCATTGAATACTCGAAGCTAGGCCATAAACCTCTTCCACCAGCAATAATAAAAGTCAGCGCGGCAAATCCAGGCGTGGAATTTACTAAAATGGTTGCTCCCCCTTCATTCCATCTCATTAACCAAAGTTCGGTAAACGCTTACCTGGCCCCGCACGTCCTAAACCAATCCCTCTGAATCGCAGCTCTCGATCTCACCCCCAAGACACATGGATAAATCCCGTGTTCTCCTCCATCGACCCCCCTATCCCACTCCTCAATTCCATCTCATCCCCCAAAACAGTCACCCTATCCGCGATCGACCTCTTCAACGCCACAGTAATAACTCAACTCGACCGAAAATTCATCTTAATCTCAATCCCTCGTCCCGCAGCCCGTATCATAGCGCTCATTGATCAACACGCCGCCGACGAACGATATCGCCTGGAACGTATTCTCGACGGCGAGTCAATACCTTCGTCCCTCACACTTTCCCTCGTCAAATCTGACCTAACAACTCTTGAGACCCGGAAATCATCCCTACGACAATGGGGTCTTGAAATTGAGATCGCGGAGGAAACACTGCGGATCGTGGGTATTTCGAGTGTATTGGCAAAAGAGGTGGATTCTGTTCCCTGGAGGGAAATTCTCACTTCTTATACTGCAGGCGCGGCCGATGAGTGTCCGCCATTATTAATGCATCTATTTTGTTCCAAGGCTTGTCGAAGTGTAGCCTCCCCATACCCGGGCCCTTTTCCCCTTTGTTCTCCCGTCTCGAATGCAGTCTTGTTTCATGGGAAAGGGGGACTTGACTGGTTAGGCAATCATGTTCAATGATGTTCTTTCAAAGGATGAATGTGAGGGGATTATTGGACGACTGGCAAGCTGTAAAAGACCTTTTGTTTGTGCTCATGGGAGACCTTGTCTTGCACCTTTACTTCAATTAGTCAACCTTTAGGAGACCTCGTGGGCATTTTACGACCTGAAGTCATGGCCGCATCCGTGAATACTATTTTACGGAGTTGATTTGAGTTTGTTCATTCAAAAATCTGCGGCAGATATTTGGAGTGCAAATTTGACTCGAAGCTCCAAACAGGATTGCTTGCGGACAATCTCATTGGGTTGGAACCATTTAAAGCCCGGACATCAGTCAGTTTGTAACCTTCAAATTGTCCGTGGAAGCTCGAATATGGGTTATTTCTCCGCGCAATCCTTCTAGGCTTAGTTTCCTTTGTCAAACTCGTCAATCCATTTGAAAACGACCCTTTAGTCCGTACTCTGAGACTTGGAACGGAGAACATTAGTTGGAAATGGAAAGTCTGTTGCGCGCTCGAAGAGTGTTGCGTCGTAGTAGAGATTGCGGATTCGATCTGAAACACTTGGAGTTAGCATTCCACATGCCGAAAAAGGAAAGGATCTCCCCGTAGCCAACCATGTCGCAAAAATATCCGCGGATCACAATAGAGTATTGCACGCAAGCACATACCCCCTGTAGAGCACCGACTAATCGGCAGTGCCGATGGATGTTGCGCAGTGCATACTTTGCCCAAGAGCTCCTCTCAACCTTCTCCACCGCAATCGGAGAAATAGCCCTCCAACCCGCGACGGGAGGCCGATTTGTAAGCTTCCACGGAAATGCCCCTCGAGCTAAGGCCAGGTGGTTACATTGGCTACGGCAGAGAGTAGCTCTGTGATATGGGATCGCAAGGTGGAGGGGGGGTTCCCGGGTGCGTCAGCTTCTGTTTTGTGCTAATGGAAGAAACGAAGGTACTGAAGCAGCTTGTGAGGAATGTCATTCAACCTGAGAGGGATTTGGGTCATTCTGATTCGAAGGCTCACCAATCGAGAACCGAGATGATAGGAGACCCGAGCCAAGCGAGTAGTACAGCTGCCGAACAACGGGTTGGCAATAAAGAAGAGACAAACCAGTGCGCAGAAGCCTGTTGAAGACCGCAAATAATCCGGAAATTTTAAGATTGTGGTGTACATGATTTTATCTAGTTCACCAACTTGTGTTCCAAATAAAGACAAATAGCAGAGGTGCCAGACAGCATTGATTCATCGCTTCTGCAAAGAAAAGGGAAACATGAAGTCCCCTGTGAATGCCAGTAACAAATTCCCCTCAACAGATAAAAAAAATAAATCAAAAGTAAAAATAAATGAAATAAAATAAATGTCACCCTTCCCGTGCGGATCCTCGGGCCTCCTCAATCTGCTGTATCAATCTCTTCAACTTTCTAGAATACTTGCGGATGCCCTGGGCCTTGCCGTTCCGAGCATCGTAATATAGGTGCTTTGCGTATATTTGTAGTTTTGCCATGAAAGAGGCCGGGATATTTAAGCGAGGTTGACTATTCTTCTCCGGATCTTCCCCATTCGCTTCTTCCTTTCCCTCTTCCGCATCTTCATCTTCACCGACATCATCAATCTCGATAGAAGGTGCATCCATGGATTCAGAGGATTCTGCACGAACGTTAGGGGATGCCTGACACGCGAGATGTAGGGGAAGTACCTTCGGGAGAGGCATTTCCGGTGGTGTCTGGGATCGGTGTATCTTCTATTTCGATAATGCTGCGAGATAGAGGAGGAGCGGCAGTGGTAGATTCACCACGAGGCGGAGATGAAGGGAAAAGCTTTTGGAACTCTTCCCCTCTAGCCGTCGGCGAGAGCCGTTGTTCTTGTACCCCTTGTGGGAACGATCTAGTGCTGCCGGGCGTCAACACGCCCGTCTCGTGTTCCTGTGCAGCGAAGTTTTTTCTGGCTTTTCGTTTTCGTTTTGACGGTGGTGCGATGATTTGTAAATCTGATGTATTAATATCGCCAAAGCGGACTGACTTACCGTCATCGGACATTGTTTCAGGAGCAGGCGATGAGAGGTCGATGACCTCATTCCTCTCTACCCTTGACACGTCCCCGGAAGCAGTTTCCATCCTGGTAGGCCGTCGATGTAAATTCTCCTCGTTAGTAGTCAAATCCGGGAAAAGGAAAACCGCAAGGAAAAGGTACCTGTGGAGCAAGAATATCCTTCATCCATTCCAGAATACAATACCTAATCTGCGCGGTCACCATCATCTTGATGGCCCTGGTCCCCTTTCCAAACGCATCCGGCTCCGTACGAGGTCTCAACATCCCTGCCGCCGTCTCCACATGGTCCCCTACTTCCGTATACTCCCGCAACGTCCGCTTGGCTTGTTGAATATTGCTGAATCCCCAAATGAGACGTTCGACAATTCGCACATCGAGCGCGACCTCCAGATCGATTCGGCGGTGGGTTGGGGGACTGGTGCGGTCTTGATCGCGTTCGGCAAAGTAGACAAGGAGCATGAGTCGGCGCTTGTTGGGGACTTTTTCGATGGGGACGTTGTCGCCAGCGAGGCTTACGGTGATGGATTCATTGGTGTGATCAAACGTCACGCTATGCTGTGCACGAGCATTTAGGATGATTGTCGTTGTATTGGGCGACATGCTATGCGTTGACGGGGAGAGGACAAGGAGAAAGGCGTCAAAGCGTGAGGTGAAGACACCGAGCACGGTTTCATGACCACGATCCGGATCACCTGATTACCAACCCCGGTTAGGGATATATAATTTCAATCCTTCTATTCTAAAACAGACTAACGGGGATATAGCTCAGTTGGTAGAGCATCCGCTTAGCGTGCGGAAGGTCTGGGGTTCAACTCCCCATGTCTCCATGTTTTTTCGAAACCGCAACGACTGATCCGATTGTTTTTTGTTTTTGTTTTCTGACGCTTTTTTTTCTCGGAAGCAAGTCTTTACAATGTGGTGCAGGTCTGTCGTTGCGGCCATGGGGAGATCAACTCAAGGTGACTCCTCGTCTTTCGGTCCACACAAATTGAAACCCGATTTACCACATGAAACAACCGCAATTAAACCCCCATTTGCAGTTATAAAGCTTAAATAATGAAAGATATTATCATTTAGATTGAACTACATGAGACAATACCTCACTCAGGATTTCTACTATGAATATAAATGCATTTTCCAAATATCATAAAATAAGCGAGCGTAATGAAATAAAAATTAACTGCAAAACGAGATGGCGAGGGTAAAAAGAGTGAAAGGAAGAAGAAAAGAAAGACAGCAAAAGATAAGGAGACCAGAGTTTAAAAGAGGAAAAGCACCCCAAATCACGCCAACCAGTCACCCAGGAATATAAAACTCCAATCCCCCATCCTTGGTTTTGTTCCCCTTCGTTACCCTCGGAATGTTGACAAACAGAGTAATCGCAGTAACGAAAGTAGTTTGAAATAAAAGCAAATAAACCAGTTGAATAAAAAAGAACATAATAAAACTCACACCTTATGGACCCCTTGCGTAATCCCAAATTGTTGTGGCCGCTCATTAGTGAGTCAAACTCCGCATGAGATTACTCCTCCAATGTTCATACAGAACCTGTCTGCTGTAATCTGACCTGTCAGCAATGAAACTAAAATGCGGGGATACCCTTCAACTCGCGACGCCAGTCGACAAAGACCAGTTCTCGCAACTTCACGTAATCACAATGATTAGGATTCAATGCATCGGCAAATCCCCATGGGTAACTTCTTCCGGTGGTATCAGCATTCGCCTTTCCATCACTTGTCATAAACTCGCCGGAATAATCGGGCGATAACACGGAAAGAGGAAGCGCGATATCGTCTCCCGTGTCCATATCCTCTTGCGAAGAGGTCTCATCCTGTTCCATCTCATCGTCTTCAGAGTACGAATCTTGCTCGGAAAGGAAGGACGTCAGACGGAGGTTGTGTTGGCGAATGTTTTGGGAGATGAGGGATTTGAGGGTGTTAAGACGAGCGTTCGTGCAGGTATCCGCCTTACTGAGGACGGGGATAACAGTAGTTATTCGGGAGAGACGGGTGAGGATGTGGATGTCCAATGCATCGAGACCGTAAGGGAGGGAGTAGTGATAATGCGCAGAGGTGGGGTCGATCATGTAGAGTGCGCAGTGAATATGTGTGTCGAGATGTTTCTGTGAACGCTGCACCTTTGTCTCCTACGCAGAAGTCATGAGTATGCAACGGGGACAAGTGCGGGGAGCTACCTCTGCAAAAGTTTCTTCGAATTTTCCAGTGATAAAGTTGATAAGAAGAGTCAACTGAAGGTCGACAATGTTTTGTTCTCTAGGACCGAATCCCTCAGAGTCAAAGATGGTCAATCCGACCCGTTCACCGTCTACTTCCTTCTCCAGATAATGCTTCACAAATCCGTTTGTCTTGTGAGGTGGCAACGTCAAGTCTTCCTCCACATTGCCCTCAGCAGCCTCCTCATTCGCCAGCTGCGAGACGTTGCGGATCCTCTTTGAGTCGCCAAGCGATGCCGTCAAAAAGCGGATGAAGGACGTCTTTCCAGATCCAAGGAAGCCGATGACGAGGATGTTGAAGGGCGTGGGATCTCGTCGACGACGACGCATGCGAGGGGACAACGAGGCGGCGGTGGACGTGACAGAATGACGGTTGGGATTGCGTTGGGAGGTCGAGTCGGACAAGGGCGGCATGGGGGGCACAACTGTGCTGGCCACGCTAGCGGCCTTTGAGCTGGCGGTGTAGTTGCTGGTGCCGTAGTGACGAGAGGGAGGGGAACTGGTGCTGCGGCCGTTCATGCTGCCAGCAGGGACTGTTGCCTGCGCGAGTAGCTCGGGGGACGCAGGAGGCGAGAGATACACTTTTGGCAGACGGGGGGCCTGAGGGTCGATTGGCTTGTGCGGCACGTCCTGGTACTGCTGAGACTTCGATCGGCGGCCAAAGAGACCCTTCAATGCTGAGCCTGAGACAGGGCGAGTGCCACCACCACCGGCAATCCCGCCGCTGTTGCTGCTCCCGCTCGCGCCGCTGGACGAGTGTCGCAGATCAGGGGCTCGATTATTATTCGTGGTCCCGCCGCTGGTCGACGAGGTTGTGTTTGTGCGGTGGTGGTGGTCGTTGTGGTGGAGGCGGTGGGTGTGGTGTTGGGGACGGTGCTGTTGCTGTGGGCGCTCGGGGGGTGACAGGGGCCACCCCTGCTGATGCTGCAAACTCATCGCTTACTCTGTCTAGATCGCCTCGCTTTTTCTCTCTCTTTCTTTCACACGATTATAATGAATTGGGCCGTCGTTCCGGTTCGTTTGAATTCGTGCCTTTTCGTTCGTGGGTGCGCCTCCTACCAAGCGCAAATCTGCGTTTTTTTTCCCCCCTAATTACCCAACTCGCGAGTCCCAATACGTCAACGCCGCAGCTTCGCAAACTTAAATTTCCGGCGGCAAAATTAAATTTCCCTTTCGGCACCCCAGATGAAAGGGGTGGAATATTCACACGTGCGTTGGGTTTCGTCTTGCAACGACAATCGATTGTCTTAAAAGGATCGATTGACGGTGTGGGTGTGAAGGATGGAAGGCGAGAGGAAAGTGGATGAGAAGAGACAATCTCCCGAAGTCGGTGCGTGCTCCCTGAAATTAAACTCCTCTGTGCGGGAGCGAGCGCTGAGTGGTTGTGCGTGCGAAAAGTGGGCGAAGTCCGAGTTTCTAGCCAGGGGGTGTGTGTCCGGCGCCCGTTCGCCCCCGTTTAATCTATGGGTTAGAAAAATTCAGGGGGGCGAAGAGGACCGTGCGTCCAGCTCCACCGTGTGCTACCAGGATCCAATCCAACGAACGTTGTATGTGAAGCCTGGATTAAGGTTTGGGGGATCACGAAAGCACGCATGATCAACCAGCCCACGCGGTAGGGAGCCGATATTGTCGGATTTACCAAGTTGAAACTTGAAAGCGTACGAATGTTGCACTGGTGATCCGTGCGTCGTTGCCAGTTCGCCAACCAATTTTCACCCGCTTTGCGGGATGCCAACCCGTGACATCGGACTTGAGACGCAACCAGCAGATCTTGAAACGCGCAATAATAATGCCAGATATAAGCATCAATGTCAAACACAAAATCCCATATGATAAGATAGATGTCGTTCCTTGGAAGTCTACGAATTACCCCATCCCACAACAATCTTCCAAAAAGGACTTAAGACCAACGACGAGGAATGGGAATAAATAATGCTATCTGTACTGTCCTAGGGGCATGTCCCTTTCTCCTGTCACGAGAGGGGGCTGGTGGGGATTTTTTTTTTTTTTTTTTTTTTTTTTTTAGAACTGTTATCTTCCATGCAAGATGACTGATTCCCTGCAATTTGGTGACGCGAGGTCGAATGTACCCGAAGAACAGTGCGAACCCAACGGCCACGCACAACGTATTCACAATGTAATATCCATCGATGTATTTGTGACACGTCCCACCTGCAGCGAGACATTGAGCTTTCTGAGGTTCCGTGGCACAGGAGACGACTGCCAAAACCCACATCAGCATTTAAAAAGTCGAAAGGACGGGAGGGAGGTACGATCTAATTCGGAGGTGGTGGGGAGAGTGCAGATTGCCTTAGTGAAATAGTCGACGCCAGAGAGGACAAAGTACCGAGGCCACGTTCCGCCGAGGTTGGTTACTGTGTTGAGGAGGGTGAGGTAAGTCCCTCCGATGACCGGGTCGGCGATCTGTGTATAAAATGCCGATGAGCTGACAAACATAACGGTACTACCCATTAGCGTCGCAAACCCGAGAGGAAATGGACCTCATGAAACTAGTCGACACATGCGCCAAGATGACCATGACAAAGTATACAAATCCTACGCCCGACTTCGGGAACATGGCCACGAGTGCCATATTAATCAACGCACTTAGTAATCTCCCGACCCAAGCATACATCCAGGGCTTCAATGGGGTCGGTCCTGTCGACCATTTCGCAGCGTAATACCCAAAAAGAATGGAAAACGGGAAGTCGATCAAGACCGTCAGCGCCAAATCTTCCTTTCCGAATCCCTTTTCGAGGAGTTTTAGATTTGTCACTGCTTCATTCGCTTGGAAGCCGAATTTGGACAGGAGGAGGACGATCATCAGGGTTCGGACGTCTACGCTTCAGAACTACGTCGAAGGTCGGGTGGGATACGGGGCAATTTCGTGATTTGCCAGATTGTTTGATAGACCGCTTTGACTCCACCGTCATCTATGCGGGTATATTCCTCCTTTTTGTAGCGGGCGAGCCAGAAAGTGACGAGCATGTAGATCAACCCCCAGAACTTGAGGTATGCACCCAAACTCACTAATCCGACGTTCAATGGCGTTGTGCGAATGTACTTGTTCGCGAATTCGGGGCTGTTGAAGGCGAGGAAGACGGTGAAGGAGAGGAAATAGCCAGTGTTGAGTCCGACTGTCTGTGCCGTTGAGGCATATGATAGATTATCCGTCGATAGCAATGTCAATGCCCATCCTGCACCGCAATCGTTAGGACAATGAACGGCAATTTTGGGCGAGGCAGACCATCGACTGCTACATCCTGCGTTGCGCAGAGGAAGACTAACGTGAAGAAAATCAACGTAATGATTCGAATATTCGCCTCCGCCTGACCATTAACTTTCGCAGATTGGCAATTGAATACATTGTTCATCAAACTTTCAATGTATGATCCAAGCCATACTAATAATAATCCTGAAGCTGCTTGAATGGGCACAATCCAGCTCTTTCTCCTTCCAAATTTTCTCGAGTATACGGCATCCACAATAGGAGACCACAACAACTTCATCGAATAAGGATACGATGCAAAACTAAATATCCCAACTTGGGTATAGGAAATCTTGGCTTTTAACAGGAATGGAATACTCCCAAAAGCCAATCCAACAGGAATCCCCTGCAATAAATCTTCCAATCAGCCAGAAGTTCGATGAAGTTTCTTGAGGAAGGACATACATAGCACCATCAAAATCACAATATTCCGCAAATCATCTGGCGGCAACGATCCAAACGCCGTCGTTTCCTTGCCGTTCTCCTTGCCCGAATGAATGACATCGTCCGGCTTATCCGGCTTTTCAAAATATCTTTTTTGAGTCTGTGGCTGCTGTTCTCCCCGTTCAGCCAGCTCGTACATGACCTCCTCCTTGGCGGATTTCCGCTTGACCTCGACCGCTGCATAATTTTCGGCATTGTTCATCTTGTTCTTTGTCCGACGGCGGGCAGTAGTGCTGCCGGCCTTTTTCTTCTTCTCGGACGACGAACGAGTGGGGCTTTGTGATTTCGTTGTGGGGGACGAGGATGGTCTTGCTTCGCCACTACGCGTCTCGCGCATCAGGGGTTGATGTGAGGGGAGGGTTTGGTGTGGGGCCACGCAGAGGCACAGAAGACGAAGGGCTTCTGGGCGGCCCTCTGTCTCCGGGGTGTGTCTGCGTGCGGATGCGACTATTTATGGTCGGTTCGTTGATTAGGTTGGCCCAGGCCTTGCTTGTTTCCTCTCGGCACGTCACGGAAGATTCTGTTGGAAGGGTTTAATATGGGAATATGCATTTCACTTGCCCAAAGACAGTTACTCGAAGTCACCGAATCGGCGAGTCCTCGATAAGACCTCTCGGTCGTTCCAGGGCCCACGCCGCCGGTTTAGCACAGCTTCCACGATTCTTATCGGTTCTCGTTTTTCCTTCCATTCCTCCTCACCTCTAATGGCTGCGAAATGGACGAGGGTGATTGGCTGAATGGCCAATTTTCTCAAAGGTTTTAAAGTTTAAATCGGCATTGGCTCGTCAAATTTCTCGCACAATCCTTCTGTTTGATAATGTCACGGAGCGGCTCAACCGCTCCCGAAAGAGAGTCCAAACAGAGTGGGCTACCATTAATCGGCCTATCTCTAAGTGCTTTTGGAGTTGGCCTCTTGATTGCATCAAGACAAGCTAGAAAAGCATCATTACGTATCATTCTCTCGTCCTGTTGAAAAGTTGACGAGCTCAAGGACATGAGCCAACGTCAAAGCCATTGCCGGTCGCGAAACCGTTCAATGCCCACTTGTATGCTCTCAAGGCATTGGGAATTGCGACAATAATCGTTGGTGTCGTTGCCGTATGCACCGTCAAGGCGACAACTTCGTATATGGATGTTCACAATGTACGGCCCAACCCCTCTCCATCTGTCGAGACACAATCCACCGGTCTAACGGCGGACAGGTCGATGAATTCCATGCAAAAATGAAACATTTATTCAGAAATATACGACCAAAGGACTTTAAAGACACAGACCCGACCGCAGAATTCGACTGGAATCAAGCTATCGATGGCGCTGAACGGCAACGGAACAGTAAGAAATAATAGCTTGGTCATATGCAACCATTTCCATTCCTGCATGCAGTTGAGTGCTCCATTGCACCCCAAACGGCTGTGGGTATCATTTATTTAATTCCCTTCCGTTGAAATTCACCAAACATCTGTCCTAATGCAATCCAAATCGCTTCCTCCGTTCGAATCGTCCTGCTCCCTTGTCCCGGAACACAATTCACCCACCAATCAAACAAGCCTGAAATCCCCTCCTTCTCAACAACCTTTTCTAATTCTGGGTCATTGGAAGCGGCTACTTCAATGCCTCCTTGGCCCCCGAATACAACGAGTAAATGTGCAAAAGGAGGAAGTGTGGAGAGGACCTCGTCAATGGGGTTACCGCGCTCTGATGTCCCGATGACAAAGTCGTAGCCTCTCGCGAAGTGGGATTCGGTGAGAACGGCGGATAGGGATGAGGCCTGACGGGTTGTGTAGCCCCAGTAGTAGCCCATTTTCGTTGTTGGGTCTGTTGACTTTGCGAGTTTGGCATTGGTTATATAGCCGCCCGTTGAGGGTGGGTCCACTGCCCCAGACATGTCGATGGTTACTCGGGTGTATGGTTCGATTTCTTCGTTGGGAAGAATAACTGTTCCCATTCCGACGTCTACGTGTGTTTCTCCCAAGGAACACTGCGTGGCAACACCTTCTCTGTATGGTAATCGATCGTCGGCTTTGAGATGGTGCGGAAGATCCATCGATTTGAGAAGAGCGGCATGCCGAAGATCAGGATGCATGGGAAACAATTGTGTACGGAGAAACCTTAAGGATCAACGTAATAGAAACGAATGACCGTACGGGGGTGTCTCAAGGAATCGTAGGACACGAACAAGGAATGAATTTGGTTCGCTTATTCCCCCTTGCTCTTCCGTTGGCACCGTCCCATCATCGTAAACGACAATTTCATCTACGCAAAACACAGCCAAGGCCCGACCAATCTAGTGACTCGTAAGCGTCGCAGTGAAAGACGGGTACCTGTCCAGCCAAATTCGTTTTCCATTCTAGACGTTGGGCATTGGCGATAAGGCTTCCAGGCACGGCAATCGAGACCGTGTAATTGCGACCTCCCTGAGCGATAGGAGCAGCGCTAGGTTTGGAAGTATCTACTATTGGTGTCCAAGCTTTTAGTAGAAACTTTTTCTAGACAATCAGCGATTGTTCCGAGGCCTCGAACCTTTTTGGCGGCCTTTCCCATTGCGAAGCTGACGAGGTGAATTGTTCCTGGACCAGACTTGCGCCGCATTTATAGTAACCCTAATAACCCTAATATTGCGCACACAACGGTGGAGACTGACAGCGGCTGGGGATTTCCACGTCGAGTATGGCGGACTCTGATTGTATGCTTCCTCATCATTTGTCCATTCCTGTTTTGACCTGTACGCTGCAGTTGACGATGACTTCATCTACGAGGACGAAGAGGAGGAGGAACCCGATGTTGACGTGGAGAACGGATATTACAACGCAAAGGGCACATCCTCATTTCCCGCCAGTAAACGCAAGCTAACGCACTTTCTGCAGCGCTGAAGGAGGACGACCCGAAGGAAGCCCTCAATGAATTCCGCATCGTCGTCGACACAGAAGCCGCGTTAGGCGAGAAAGGCGACTGGTACACACACCCCAAACGGCCAAAAACTGCACGCTCTATCTAATCCCGACTCATCCAGGGGCTTCAAATCGCTCAAGCAAATGGTCAAGATCTGTTTTTCCCTCGGCGATACCGAAAACGCTCTAAAGTTCTACAACGAACTCCTAACCTACACAACCCGTGCCGTAACCCGCAACTACAGTGAAAAATCGATTAACAACATCCTCGACAAGATCTCCAATTCCTCCGACACGGCCTTCATGGAGCGGTTTTACAATATTACACTGACGGCATTGGAGGAACAACAGAACGAACGATTGTGGCTCAAGACAAATCTTAAATTGGCCAAGCTGTGGTTGGACCGTCGACAGTATGGACGGTTAAACAAGATTTTACGGCTTTTACATAAGGCTTGTCAGAATGAGGAGGGGGAGGATGATCAGAGCAAAGGGACGCATTTACTGGAGGTCTATGCCATCGAAATTCAAATGTATACCGAGACGAAGAACAACAAGAAACTCAAGGTTGACATTTGGGGTGGGGACTTCAGTTGGCTCACGGCGTAGGAACTCTATAACAAATCTTTGAGGGTCAAGTCTGCGATTCCTCATCCTCGAATTATGGGCGTTATCAGAGAATGTGGAGGGAAAATGCATATGTCTGAAAGTGTCCTCCTTTGTGATGTAATTTGATGCTAATGGCAGATGAATTTGAAGCTGCGCAAAACGATTTTTTCGAGTCCTTCCGGAATTACGATGAGGCAGGAAGTCTCCAACGGATTCAGGTTCTCAAATACTTTGTCCTCGCAAACATGCTCATGGAATCCGATATCGACCCCTTCTCCTCCCAAGAGACCAAGCCGTACTTTTCACCCTCCTATCTCTCTCCCCATTTCTTCTAAAATTGCCTTCTTTCAATACTGAGGGAGCATAGTTACAAAAACGACCCTCAAATCCAGGCAATGACGAACCTCGTTACAGCCTATCAACAAAAAGACATCCCCCTCTTCCAAAAAATCCTCCAACGCGACGCAAAAGATATCCTCTCAGACCCCTTCATCCGCACGTATATCGACAGGATTCTCCGATCCATCCGCAACCAAGTCATCATCCAAATAATCCGGCCCTACAAACGCATCGAACTCTCCTTTCTCGCCGGCAAGGTTGGCGTCACGGCGGATGAAGTGGAAGAACTTTTACGATTGTTGATTCTGGATCGCAAGTTGGGGAGAAATGGCAAGATTGATCGGGTGAAGGGGTTGTTAGTGTTTGATGAGTTGTGTGGGGAGGTGGAGGAGATTGATCGGATGGATGTGCTGGGGACGTGGGCGAGGAGTGTGGATGAATTGTGGGTGAAGGTGGTTAATGCGTCTGCACTTACGGATTGGGTTGATTAACGGCGAGCATTTCCTTACTTTTTATGAGCAGCATGAGACAGCGGAAATTAGGTTGATATCTGTCATTCCGGGCCTCATTCAACGGATCCAATCGGAGCCGATATGCCCGCCAAGCGCAGATCTTCTCATCCCCGAGAACAATTCACTGAAAGCTATCCGATTGCATCCTAGATACCGCACCCCAGTCTGTCCAATTTCCACCCGCTTCTCAGAACAGACAACATTTGAAGCAGAATGTCTGTTCCCTTGCTGGCCTCCATTGACTGCACTCGGCAGGTTCACCTTATTATAGGTGACGACGGCATCGCCGCAAAACGAGCTGTCCGATCGCTCGAAGCAGGGGCTCTCTGCACCCTTCTATCGCCCAACCTAGCGGAAGAGCTCCACTTCGATCTGCGGCGATTCACTGAGAACGGCAAGCTATCACACATACAACGAGACTTTGAAGAAAATGATTTAAAAACCCTCGGTCGAGCGGAGGTCGATGGAGTCGTAGACATGGTCTTTGTCACTTTATCACCCCTTGACAAGAGAGGTTAGCAACCGACCGTATTGAACACTGATGGTAGTCAATTGGATATCCTCTCTGTGCAAACGGCTACGGATCCCCATCAACTGTGCCGACTCTCCAACAAATTGCAGTTTCTCTCTTCTTTCCACCCATCGGGATGGACCCCTCCAGATCGGCGTATCAACGTCAGGCCAGGTACACAGCTCAAGATCTCGCGCATCATACTAACGGCCAGGGCTGCAAACTTGCCTCCCGAATACGTAGGGAAATTGTATCCGCCCTACCACCTAATTTGGGTGAAACATGCAGACTGCTCGGGTCTCTCCGCACACAATTGCAGAAGGACGACGGCCTACATGTATCCGGAATAGGCGACGATTCGGAACAAACAAAAGATCTCAACACCTTGATCCTAGACGAAGAAGACTTTCAAGCTTCCAAAACAAGACGAATGCGCTGGCTAACCCAACTTTGTGAATACTACCCCCTATCACGATTGACTCAACTCGGCCCCGACGACATCTCAACTCTCCTCGAACAATACAGACAAGAAGAATCCAACAATAAAGCATCGACAAATGACATACCGATCCCTGTCCTATCCTCCAACCGAGGAACTCTAACCCTTGTCGGCGCCGGCCCAGGTCACCCAGATCTCCTGACACAAATGGCCCTCAACGCAATCAACACAGCCGACCTCGTCCTCGCGGATAAACTCATACCTGCGGAGGTCCTCGCTCTCATCCCCCGCCGAACGGAAATTTTCATCGCGCGAAAATTCCCTGGAAACGCCGAAAAGGCACAGCAAGAGCTACAAGAACGCGGCCTCGCCGCACTGCGACAAGGGAAATCAGTGATTCGATTGAAGCAAGGAGATCCGTATATTTTTGGCCGGGGTGGAGAGGAAGTGCTCTTCTTTCGGGCGCAGGGGTTTAAGGTTTCTGTGATTCCAGGGTTGACGAGTGCATTGACGGCAACGGCCTTGGCCGGGATTCCAGCTACGCATCGCGGAGTCGCGGATCAACTTGTGATTTGTACTGGGACAGGAAGAAACGGCGCACTGCCTCAGTTACCAGAATATTCCAAGACCAAGACGGCCGTGATTTTGATGGCGTTGCATAGGATTGATGAGATGGTTGTGGCGTTGGGATACGTGGGATGGGGGATAGATGTTCCGTGTGCAGTCGTTGAGAGAGCCAGTTGTCGGGATCAGCGGGTGATTCGTACCAGGTTGAGGGATGTTGCCAGGGCGATTGAGGTAGAGGGAAGTCGACCTCCGGGACTTTTGGTTGTTGGGTGGGCATGTCATGTTTTGAATTCAGACGAGAAGGCGGAATGGATTGTTGAGGAAGGTTTGGACGCAGAGTTCTGGTTCACGTCCGACGTCAGTTGAAGACGGAGGGTAATTGGGCTTTCGGACGGTTTCAGCCAAATCTGACGTATCGTTAAGCTATCATTCGCTTAGGCTCTGTTAACGTATGCGTCTTAGATCGGCAGCTTGTCCTTTCAAATAATAATGAACTTCAAAACGTCAGAAACACCATCGGTCTCAGTCGGAAATCTTTCCAAGGAACATAAGTTGGTCATGCCTGCGTTGTGTATTGTTGAGAAGAATTATCTTCTTGCTTGTTTCGGTTGTAGACTAAAAATCACGTATTGCATTGAGTGGAAATGAACTCCAATTAAGGAGAGGAATGCTTCAACAAGACTTAATGAATTTACTTCTGACAACCCATAGTCAGATAGTCGGATTTTTCAAAGTTTTTGCAGTTGGGGAGTTTATGCCTGATCTGGTAATTGCAACGAATTCGGACAGGTGGCAGTGCTTGGATCTGCATGTCAACTAGTAAGCAGCTGCGTGAATGGTTGCACGAGCCAGCCGTCTCAGATTCCCATAGGGAAAAGCCCTAATTGCATACTTCGACGATCTGCATGCATTAAACCCTGGTAATATAACGTGCATGAATCCCCTTAATACCTGACCGGTTCTATTGCTACCTGCAAACGAAATTGCCCGAGATGCATGGCTGCATGGACCGTGAGTCTGCCTGTTTACTGCGTGAATGTTCCAAAAAGGATCGTCGCCGCAGGCGCAATTAACCTTTATTATCGTTATTCGTCCCAATCTCGCAGCCTCAAAAACCTCCTTAATGAGCTCCTAATGACTGCTGACTCAAAGGACTAAAAGAATTATTGCAATACCTTTGAAAATACCAAGTCAAACTTCAAGCCTTGAATAGAGGAATATCCTGAGATGTTGCACGTGCTGAAAGAAATATTCTGGGGGTAGCGGCGATCATTTTATTCAACAAAACTTTATTTTCATTAGGATATACCAATGCAGCCCCGCTGCTAATCCCAAGCCTTCAATAAGATTGGCTGCTTGTTTTGGTAATGTCGACTCCGGATCTGCACGTTTTTGAAATAGGAAAAATGTTCGTTTGCCCGGTGCAATCCCATCATCAGTTGCCATCTCTTCCATTTTGCCCCTATCCTAAGACATTTGCGTTTCACCCTTCTTAATTCCCATCATCTCAACACACCGGCTCTTTAATTCCCTCTTTTCAATTGAGCACCCGGTTTACACTGGGGGGTGAGGATTAGAACGCGTACAGTGGAGCAAGTCATTGTGAAAAACGTCGACGCGCGAAGTTGGAAAATCTTGCCCAAAGAGGAGCGTAATTCCCGCCTCATCTACAAAAGACGGCACGCAATTTTAGTCATGACCTCAAGCAATTCAACTTTTGCGCCGACAGCCGGATTATGCGGTTCATGGCTTCTCCCAATCTCAATTGGACCAGGGACCTTGACTGGATTCGACGCTCAGTCATTCTGTCTGCCCCCATGCTGTGTCCCCTGTCCTCCTCAAAGTATCCGCCTGACGCGTCCCCCCGACAATATCCTTCTGTAGGTTGAAGTTTATACTTACTAAGTGTAGACGCCTTCTTCCCGCAGTACGTCGGCTTCTTTAAAGTTCTGGATATTATCCATTTGATTTCTCTTTTTTTCGTCGTATTGTATTGTGTCATCTGGATGACAGTGCTTTGTCGCTCGGCAAAATTTCGTGTCAGAAGTCGGTATGTCATTGGCACTGCAGCGGCCCTTGTCATTTGGCATACCCCTGGACTCATCACGCTCATCGCAAAACCCGAAACTGTTCTTTGCGATAATCCAATCTCCCGGGCCACGGAACAAACCAATCAACTTTGTGCTGTCCAAGGTAACCCCACAACCAACGCGTTTTTCTGATTGTAGGATTTCTCTTGGTGTTCTCTACTCATGCCGTGGTAACGCGGATTTGGGAATGACGTTGACGGATAGGTGTTGTGGGGTGGGCTGAGGATCGCGTACTTGTATTTGCAATTGAGAAAGCCGAGTTTATTTTACCTTCAACACGACATCGTCATCAATAATCTCATCGCATGGGGGATTCCGACAATCTTCGCTACCGTCGCCTTGGCAAGCGGACAAATCGGTTATGTCACTTCACATTATTGTGGGCCCAGACTGGAGACGGGACAGGAGATCCTTTGGATTCCCTTGTTGGTATACATCTCAATTGCTTCTCTCCTCCAAATTTGGATACTCATTGAGATCGAGGAGGTTGCCCATCCTACTACAGGAAACGGCTAAGATAAGGTCGTTAGGAAGTCCTTCAACACGTCCAATGGAATTCGACAGCAAGAGTCCGAAGAAGATCATTCTCCGACTTGTGATGTCTATGGAAACGCCCCGTCATCCTTGTTTCACCTCGGTGCAGCCAGTGAAATCACAGATCTTTCAACCGACCAACCCTTCGAGGGTGCAACACGAGTTGAAATTACTGACTTGTCTGAAATTAGCTTTACCTCTCAAACCCCAGGTTCCGCCCCGTTTCCCCGTCACTCGCGCTCGGTGTTGACAAGGTCCAATTCCCGTGCCACACGAAGCAGCTCGCATCTCGGATTTATCAATCCTACAGGACAGTTCTCTCGCACGCTCGGGGATAGAGGGAAATTTCTTTGGCTCCTTGTCAAATTGAATTTTCGAATGTTGATTTCCCTCACGCTCACCCTCTTTGTCGCCGTCTTTGTATCTCCTCATTCTCTTTTCTTCAGGACCTCTTTCATTGGGCTAACGTCAGATCTCGGTGAATTCACTTTTATTTCAAAAGTCCATTTATGATATTCCGAATCCGGCGGAGGCGTTTATCGAGTACATGCATTGCGCTGAGGACCCGAGCAGTTCGGCGTTGAGTTGTTGGCCCCTCGCCTTGCAGCTTTTTCCGTTGAATTTTTGGAGAAATGTCACTGCCGACACCGCCCGTGCCACTTTTGGCACCATCTTCTTCATTGTCGAGATTACAAAGGGGTACTCGAAGTCATATTCCGGTTTGCATCTCACCTCAGGGATTTCTGGAGGGCCCTCAAGGAACGTCACCCCTTTACTTTCAGCATCGCCCGCGGTCCCAATAATCCATCTAACTCCACCGCAGCAACATCTCGCCTCAAGAAATTGAGTTTTAGTCTGGGGTTCCCTTTGGGCAAACTTCCTCCCATTCTTCCATCTCGAATCCGCCTTTCCTTCCTCCACAGCGAATCATCCACGCCACTGGGCACTGGCGTTGCCACAACCCCGACATTACCCTGCCCCTACGTTGAATTCCCGGAGCTCGCCGTTCGACGAACCGACCTTGAAAACCCCTATCATACTTTTCCGCGCTCCCAATGGACCCCCCGAATTTATCTCCATACCCCACAATGGGAGATTGACGGGACTCCTCCGCCGCGAGATTTCCGTAGGCATTCCCTTCCGAGCATGAGTCCGTCCCCTGTGAATTCAGCCAATCATATCCCTGTCGGTGTTGGAAGTTCGGCGATTTCGAGTGCTCGGGTTTCGTTATTGAGCGTGGCTACTGATTCATTGGCTTTGGAGAGTAAACTTGAGAGCTGTGTAGACGAATAGAGTTACTGGGGTTTAAATTCCTTATTGAAGGGTTTATGTGTGGGAATAAGAAGGTCTCCTAGGTTGGGTTTTATCATTTTTCATTTGATATTCAATCCATGTCATAACTAAAAGCTAATTGCGTAATTCAAGTTAAAAAAAGAAACATCATCTCAGACATTCTCACGCAAAACAACAAAGAATGAAGTGAAAGAGAAAGGAAAATTATGTGATCAATGGCTTTTGGCTGGCGTCGTCGACGTAGGAGTGAACGTTTCCGCTTTTTGGGCCACTTCGGCCCTGTGGAGCCAGATAGGGATTTTTTTAACACAATTGCGAGTTGTTGACCCATCCCAAACGGGCTCGTGACGATCATCTAGGGGCCCCCTTGAAGGCTTCCCATTATTGTGGGAATTCTCGTCCCCTACAGCTCGGGACTCAGGTTGAGATGCCCATTCTATATCTCGTCGGAGGTTTTCGTTTCGTAGTTCTGAAGTAAACCCACACGAGTACAGGCTTGGTAGTCAATGGCCTGCATTGGACAGTCCCTATTCACATTCTTCTTTTCCTCAGTGTCTCCATGTGGAGATTCTTGCTAGGTTAGGATGGGCCGTATATGGTTCGGGTTGTTGTGATGTCTGTTCCGGCATCTTTCCATGTTGCATTTGGGAACAAAAAGTTCAGTGACGGACCATCCAGATGTCTCCTTCAACAAGAGAATTGGTTTATACCTTGGCAACCGCACATGTTTCTACTAGCTCTGACTACTTAAATATGCGTCGTTTGGAAATTGTTGTGTTCTGCCTCGGCCACCCGGTTTCATGAAAGACAGGACCAAACCCCGGAGCAGGTTCGCGAGAATTCTGGCAAAGTTCCCTGCTCACAAAATTGCGCTCAGGCTGGTTCCAGAAAAACGGTGGGTGTTAAGGATGACATCTGTTACTGGAGGTAGCTAAGCGGGAACGATGGATAAGCGTAAACTC
>Ga0335081_10003267_pt1 | contig 25491 bp, 20 predicted proteins | sample Lox_Sample_35_FD_206713 | JGI IMG/M metagenome (GOLD analysis project Ga0335081, IMG submission 206713) | Soil microbial communities from Loxahatchee National Wildlife Refuge, Florida, United States - Lox_Sample_3.5 | ecosystem: Environmental > Terrestrial > Soil > Wetlands | place: USA...
GACCACGGGCCAGATCGTGAACCTGAAAAAGGGCCAGTTCCTTTCGCCGGCGGAAATGGGCCAGGTCGTGGAAAAGGCCAGAAATGCCGGCGCGGAAAAGCTCCTGCTCACCGAACGCGGCACGACCTTCGGCTACAACAACCTCGTGGCGGACATGCGCTCAATCCCGATCATGAAGCGATTCGGCTGCCCGGTGGTGTTCGATGCAACGCATTCGGTACAACTGCCGGGCGGCGGCGGTGACAAATCGTCCGGCCAGCGTGAATTCGCGCCCGTGCTTGCTCGCGCGGCACTGGCGGCAGGAGCAAATGGACTTTTTATTGAAACGCACCCGAACCCGGACCGTGCCTTGAGCGACGGGCCGAACATGATTCCGCTGACGGAAATGCCGGGGTTGCTGCGTTCATTGCTGAAAGTGTTCAAAGCTGTGGGATGAAAAACACCAAGCACCAAAATCCAACATCCGGAGAAGTGCCAGGCTACAAATTTCAAAGAGCAGTGTGTGAACCGGGTTTAGCGTCTGAGATTTGGAGCTTCTCTGGAGCTTGGTGCCTGGAATTTGGAGCTTAAAATCGTCGTGACAAAAATTTCCAAACAATTCGCAGCGCGCCTTCGCCGGGTAAGACTGTTCCTGTGCGACGTGGACGGAGTGATGACCGACGGCATGGTCCTCATCGGCAGTGTGCAGGAAATCAAGCGCTTCAACATCCGTGACGGCCTCGGCCTGATCTTTTTACGCCGGGCCGGTTTCAAGGTCGGCTGGGTTTCGGCCCGGCCATCGCCGGTCACGGAAGCCCGCGCCGCCGAGTTGGGAATTGATTTTCTTGTCCAGCAAGGCGACCGGATTGGCAAAACCGGCGCGGTCGAAAAGCTTTTGCGGCGGACCAACCTGGCCTGGGACGCCGTGTGTTTTGTGGGCGATGACGTGGTGGATTTGGGGCCGTTGCGGCGCGCCGGTGTCGCAGTGGCGGTGGCGGATGCGCGGCCGGAGGTGAAAGCGGCGGCGGATTACGTGACGCGCGCGCCGGGCGGCCACGGCGCGATTCGCGAGGTGGCGGAGATGATTTTGCGGGCGCAAGGGAAATGGAATTCCATCGTCGCGCATTATCAGGAGTGACAGGTGACGTGTGACCAGTGACCAGAAAACGACCGGGATGCGGCACGTGACGCTGCGTGCCACCTGTCACTTGTCACTCGTCACACCACTGTTGGCTGCCGGCACCGTTTTGTTTTCCGCCATTCCGGACGGGCGCACGCAACCGAATGGCGTCCAGCACGCGAGCGATTTCACATCGGTCGAATACTTCGAGCCACCGCATCAGCAGCAGATGAAATCACGGTTGTCAGGCGCGGAGGCGCAGCCGCAAGCCGGCGGGCTGCTCGTCATCCGGCAGCTCAAACTCGAAACGTTCAATCCGGACGGCAAATCGGAAATAATTGTCAATGCGCCGGAGTGTGTTTATGACACCTTCAACCGTGTGGCGAGTTCGCCGGGGCATTTGCAGGCGCAGACCGGGGACGGGAAGTTCCGCGTGGAAGGCGACGGTTTTTTGTGGCGGCAGAACGATTCCTTCCTCACCATCTCCAACCACGTGCAAACGGTGATTGAGAATGCGATGAAATGAAAGACCGGCCCGCAAAAATTGTTTGCCTTTTCGTGTTTCTGGCTCTGGCGAACAGCGCGAGGCTGTGTGCCCAGGCGGGCGCAAATGCGGTCGTGGCAAAGGCAACGAACGCCGTCGTGAGCGTTCCCCTGCCGGCAGCCACGAATGCCGCCCCGGTGGCACAACCGGTGAAACCGCACCCGCTGACGCTGATCGAATCGGATGGCCCGGCGGATTTTGATTTGGGCGGGCGCGAAGTGGTTTATCACGACCACGTGCGGGTGGACAGCCCGGAGATGAAATTAAGCTGCGAATGGCTCGCCGCCGACGTGCCGCAGGACGGCGGGCACGTGACCAACATCGTCGCTGAGACCAACGTGGTGATTGACGCGACGGATGACAAGGGTCAGAAGCTGCACGCGACCGGCGCCAGGGCGGTTTACGTTTATGCCGTGCAAAACGGCGCGACGAATGAAACCGTCACGCTGACGGGCAGCGCTCGGGTGGAATATGCGCAGGACGTGCTCACGGGCGATGTGATCAATTGGGACCGGGCGCACAATCATTTGAGCGTCCCGAACAATCCTAAAATGATTATTCATGAGAATTTCAACAGCCCGGCAGCGGGAGCCAATTCGCCACCGGCGACCAACCCGCCGGCAAACATGACCAATTTGTCGCCGGCATTTCATCGTTCGGCGGTGGACACAAATTTTCCGCCGGCGAAATCGGAACTCGTGCCCGAACGCCATGACCCGCTTTTAGATCACTGATTGCGAATGGAAGAAACCGCGCCATCGTCAAACGGCCTGCTGCTGGCCACGGAAAAGCTGGTGAAGGAATACCATCATCGCCGCGTGGTGGACGATGTTTCGGTAGGTGTGAACGCGGGTGAAATCGTCGGGCTGCTCGGCCCGAACGGCGCGGGCAAAACGACCACGTTCAACATGGTCGTCGGCATTGTGAAGCCGGACGCGGGCGCGGTGAAATTCGCCGCGCGCAACATCACGCGGCTGCCGATGCACCGGCGCGCGCGGCTGGGCATCGGTTACTTGACGCAGGAGCCGTCGGTCTTCCGCAAACTCACGGTCGAGGAGAACATCCTGGCGATCCTCGAAACGTGCAGACTATCGAATGATGAACGCGCGGTGCGCCTGAAGTATCTGCTTGAGGAACTGGACCTGACGCCGATTGCGAAGAGCAAGGCGTATCAAATCAGCGGCGGCGAGAAGCGGCGGCTGGAAATCACCCGGGCCCTGGTGACCAGTCCGAAACTGATGCTGCTGGACGAGCCGTTCAGCGGCATTGACCCGATTGCGGTTTATGAGGTGCAAAAGATCATCCGGCGCTTGAAGGAGCGCGGCCTGGGCATCTTGGTCACCGACCACAACGTGCGCGAGACCTTGAAATTGATTGACCGCGGCTACATCATTCACAAAGGACAGGTGCTGGTGGAAGGTTCGTCCGAGTTTCTGGCGAACGACCCGAAGGCGCGCGAAATTTACCTCGGGCCGGAGTTCAATTTGTGAATTTGAGAGCGCGCTTAAGCGTAAGATTATGATTGTGATAATTGTCAGGAAATTGCCGGCACTGTCTGTTGCCGTTTCTTAATTTTAATCCTGATCGTAATCGCCAAACATCATGCAACACGAAACCGTAACCGTCGAGCAATTCTACAAGGAACACGCCGACGCGCTGCAAATGAAGCTCGTCGCCGGCGCGGCGAATTTGAAGCGCGTCATCCGCGAGCCGACCGTCAACCGGCCAGGCCTCGCCTTGAGTGGATTTACGCAGTACTTCGCTTACAAACGCGTGCAGGTCATGGGCAACGCGGAGGTGTATTACCTGCGTTCGCTCTCGAAGAAGCAACGGGAAGCGCGTTACGCCTATTTGTTCGCCTACAAAATCCCGTGCGTCGTCTTCAGCCGCGGTTTCCGTCCCGATGTGGAATTTCTACAGGCGGCCGAGGAGGCGAGGGTGCCGATTTTCCAAAGCCCGCTGGTGACGATGAAATTCATCAATGCCGCGACGCTGAACCTCGAATCCATGTTTGCGCCGCGCGGCACGGAATTGGGCAGCATGGTGGACATCCTCGGGGTGGGCGTCATCATCCGCGGCGAGAGCGGCATCGGCAAAAGCGAGGCCGTGCTCGCCCTCATCGAACGCGGTTACAGCCTCGTGGCCGATGACGTCATCAAGGTGGTGCTGGTGGACGGGCGCGAGGTGGTTTGCACCAGCGCGGAACTCACCCGCAACCACATGGAGGTGCGTGGCATCGGCATCATCAACGTGGCCGCCATGTTCGGCGTCAAAAGTATTCGTACCGAAAAGAACCTCAACCTGATCGTCACCCTCAAGCCGTGGGACGAAGTCCAGGAGGTGGACCGTGTCGGCATGGAACAGGAATTTGTGAAGGTGCTGGGCGTGGACATCCCGCACGTGGTCATTCCCGTCCGGCCCGGACGCGATCTCGCGCGGCTCATTGAAGTCGCCGCGTTCCAGGTCAAATTGAAGATGTCCGGCCAGAATGCCGCGCAGGAATTGAACCAGCGCCTCATCGCGCAAATGTCGCCCGCCGTACCGCCGCCGGAATAGTGGCAGATTTCAGTGGCGCAATTCCACGGCGGCAATTAACCTCGCCCGGAGCAAACCGATGAGCGCGAAAAAACCGCCGGAAGGCGGGGTCATCACCAAAGAGCTGACTATCTTGAACAAGCTGGGCATTCACGCCCGGCCCGCGGCGCTGTTCGTTAAAACTGCCAACCGGTTTGCCTGCGACATCTTTGTGGAAAAGGACGGCGAGAAAATCAACGGCAAGAGTATCATGGGTTTGATGATGCTCGCCGCTGGCCCCGGAAGCAAATTGATCATCCATGCCCATGGCGCGGACGCGCCACAGGCTCTCGCCGAACTCGAAGCCCTCGTCAAACGGAAGTTTGATGAGGAGTAAATAAATTCCTCAATGGTTCCACCTCGCGAGCAATTGCCGAAATCGTGGAAAGGCCTCAAGAATTACACGTTTGATTTACCAAAGCTGTTCCCGAATGTGCCCTGGACCTGTTCGCGACGAAAAAAAGAAGTCCTGGAGTACCTTGATGTTGAAGCACGAGGCGGCTCGCAGGCCGGTTCTGAAAATGTCATTTCATTTGACCTGAAATTCGTTCGAACCGCCAAAATCAACAGGAGCAAATTCTGGCTCTGGTCTTTCAAGGACGGTGACGGGGTGGACTGTTTTGTGTCGGTTCAAAAGAACGAAGCCGGACAAAATATTCTAGGCTTTGAGGAAGCGCTCGGACTGACGCCCGAACAATGGCTGGTGATGGAATATTACGATGACTGGGAAAACGAGGAATAATTGCAGCCTTCACTTTGGACTTTGAACTTTGAACTTTGGACTTTAGCCTTCGCGCATGGCTGCCGTTGAAACTCCGATAAATCGCGAGCACGCGCAAAGCGGTGTTGACGTAAAATACGTTGCGCGCCTGGCGCGGCTTGCGCTCACCCCCGACGAAGAAAAAAAACTCGCCGCCCAACTCGGCAATATCCTGGGTTACGTTGGCAAGCTGAAAGAGCTGGATGTCAGCACGGTCGAGCCGACCGCCCATGCCGTGCCCCTGGTCAACGTCGTGCGCCCCGACGAAGCCCGCCCGTCGCTGCCGCACGACGACGCCTTGCGCAATGCGCCCGCCCAGGCCAACGGACTGTTCATTGTGCCCAAAATTGTGGAATAAACCACGGATAAACACTGATGCACACGGATCCAAAACAACAAAATCTCACAACCGCCCTTCAGCCACCCTTTCCCATCGCAGGGAAGAAGGCCGGGGTGGGGGCCTGTCCTTCTGACAGTTTACAGCTTCATCCGTGTTTATCTGGGTCTATCCGTGGTTAAAAATCAGATGCTCAACGAACTGACCATCTCCGAGCTCACGACCAAACTCGCCAAACGCGAAGTCTCCGCGCGCGAGGCGATGCAGGCGTGCCTCGACCAGATTGCCCGGGTGGATGGGAAAATCCATGCCTTCATCAGCCACAACGATGCGGACGCCCTCGCGCAAGCCGAGACCGCTGACAAATTGCTGGCCCGAGCCAGCCGCGATGGGAGCCGCCCGCTCCTCGGCGTGCCGGTGGCTATCAAGGACGTCATCGCCGTCAAAGACCAGCCGCTGAATTGCGGCTCGAAAATCCTCGGCCGGTATGTTTCGCCATACGACGCGACGGTCATTGAAAAGTTAAAGGCGGCGGGCGCCATTGTTTTCGGCCGGTTGAACATGGACGAATTTGCGATGGGCAGTTCCACAGAAAATTCCGCGTTTGGCATCACGCGCAATCCCTGGGACCCGACGCGGATTCCTGGCGGCTCGTCCGGCGGCTCGGCCGCGGCGGTCGCGGCGGACGAGACCATCACCGCGCTGGGTTCGGACACCGGCGGTTCCATCCGCCAGCCGGCAGCGTTGTGCGGCTGCGTCGGCTTGAAACCGACCTACGGTCGTGTCTCGCGTTATGGCCTCGTCGCGTTCGCCTCGTCGCTCGATCAAATCGGCACGTTCACCAAAAGCATCCGTGACGCGGCAATGATGCTGTCGGTCATCAGCGGCCATGACGCGCGTGATTCGACCAGCGTGCCGCAATCCGTTCCCGATTACGCCGCAGGGCTGACCGACGACATCAAAGGGCTGAAACTGGGCTTGCCGAAAGAATACTTGGTCGGGGGTCTTGACGCGGAGGTAAAGGCGGCGATGGACGCGGCGGTACAGCAGTTTGAAAAATTGGGCGCGGAGATTGTAGAGATTTCGTTGCCGCACACGGATTACGCCGTGGCGACTTATTACATCATCGCCACCGCGGAAGCGTCGGCCAACCTGGCGCGGTTCGACGGCATCCGCTACGGCGCGCGGGTGGACGGCGCCGACCCGATTGAACTTTACGGCCGGACACGTGGCGCCGGTTTCGGCGCGGAGGTAAAGCGGCGCATCATCCTCGGCACTTACGTTTTGAGCAGCGGCTACTACGACGCCTATTATTTGCGCGCCCAAAAAGTCCGCACCCTCATCCGCAACGACTTCCTAACGGCGTTTGAAAAGGCGGACGTTCTTGTGACGCCGACTTCGCCGACAGCGGCGTTCAGGATTGGCGAGAAATCGGATGACCCGTTGCAGATGTATTTGAGCGACATTTTTACGATTTCCTGCAATCTGGGAGGGATTTGCGGCGTCAGCCTTCCGTGCGGATTCACCAAAAGTCCGAAACTGCCCATTGGCTTGCAGTTGCTGGGCAAACCTTTCGGCGAGGAAACGCTCCTGAGGCTCGCCGGTGCCTACGAAGGAAGCACCTTGTGGCACGAAGAGAAACCAGCCATGATGGGCGGCAGTTGAACGAGTCCTAGCCATGAAACTGATACCAGGCGCCAACCGTATTCTGTTTGCGTTCGGGTTATCCCTGCCACTGCTGGCCCTGGTGACGATGAGCTGGCTGGTGCATCAAACGACCGGGCAATTCGAAAATTCGTTTTATCAGGCAACGCACGTTTACAAAGTTTTGAATCTGGTCCAGCAAACCCAGTTTCACCTGTTGGATGCGGAAACCGAACGGCGTGGTTATCTGCTCGCCGGCAGCGAGGAATATCTCGACTCCTATGGAAAAGCCATGACTTCGCTTCACTCAGACGTTGAAGAATTGGAGAAACTCGCCCACGGCCGCACGGGACAGCAAACTAATATCCTCGAACTGCAGGAACTCATTACCACACGACTGGGCATTGATCCGGACAAGCTGGCTGGCGGCGCCACCAACCTGCATGATGCGCTGGCTATCGCGTTGACTGATCAGGGCAAAAACCTGATGGAGGAAATGGGACGGGTGTTGTTCCGCATGGGCCAGGAAGAGGAATACGCCTTGAACGCCAGCCAGCAACGCGCCGAAACCGACGCCCTCTCCAGCCAGATCACGTCGGCGGTGCTCATCGGAACGGTAGCCATGGTGCTGATCTTCATTGTCATCATCCTGCTGCGCCTGGAAAAATTGCAGCAAATGGTCACCATTTGCGCGTGGACTGGCCAGGTAAAATACGAAGGTCGCTGGGTCCGGCTGGACGAATATCTCCAGCGCCGGTTCGGGCTCTCGGTCTCGCACGGTCTTTCCAAAGAAGCGGAGGCCCAGATCGAAGCCGAATTGGAAGAAACCGGGCCACCGGACCGCGATCGGTCGGCGGGCTGACCGGACCCTGGCGGACGAATAATCCGACTTGCCTTTTAAGTAACTCAATGGTTACTTATAGGACACATGCTCAAATCTATACGGTTGAAAGATGGTGCGGCGGACCTTCGCCGCGCCGTAGCGCTTAAACCGCACATCGTGCAAATGCCGGGGCGGGCTCGCAAGGCTGCGTTGTGTCTGAAACCGGCTTCGTCCAGGCAGGCGGGACGCAATCCTGAACGCACGCGCGAACGCATCCTGTCCGCCGCGCTCAAGGAATTCGCCGCCCACGGTTTTGCCGGCGCGCGGGTGGATATGATTGCGCGGCGCGCGGCCATCAACAAGCGGATGCTCTATCATTATTTCGGCAACAAGGAACATTTGTTCCGCGAAGTGTTGCGCCTGAAAATGGCCGAGCGGCAGGCCTGGGCGGAAACGTTGTCGGGCGACCCCGCGGAAAGCCTCGCCTTCTGGTTTGAAGCGGCGTGCAAGGACACCGACTGGGTCCGCCTGCTGGAATGGGAGGCGTTGCAGGAGGCCGACAAACGGCTGATTGACGAAGCCAAGCGGCGCGCGGCCACCGCGCGCGGCCTGGACCGTATCCGGCAACGGCAGGCGCGCGGCCAAATCTCCGCCGGGCTTGACCCGCGCCACGTGATGCTGGCCATGCGGTCGCTGACGATGTTTCCGGCGGCGTTTCCCCAATTGACCCGGCTCATCATGGGGCGGCCGATTTCCGATTCCCGATTCCAAAAGGAACGCGCGGCGTTTTTGCGTAAATTTGCGGCGGCGTTCCAGCCGGTGAGGAAACAACGCGTCAAAATCCGCTTTGTGAAATAACCCGCCATGAAAAAATTCCTTTTCGCTTCCCTATGCGCGTTCGCGCTGGCAATTCTGGCCGGCGGCTGTTCGGGCGGCGCAAAAAAGAGCGCGGGTGGCGCGCCGGTGCTGGTGGCGCCGGCGTTCACCACCAACGTGCCGGTGCAAATTGACCCGCCGCCGGTCGGCCATGTGATGGCGTATTCAACGGTGACGGTCCATTCACAAATCCAGGGGATGATCAGCGAGATTCATTTTCAGGAGGGGCAGGAGGTGAAACAGGGCGATTTGCTTTTCTTGATTGATCCGCGGCCGTCGGAAGCGGCGCTGGCCCAGGCGCGTGCGAACCTGGCACGCGATTCCGGCCAGTTGGAATACGCCAAAGCCAATTACTCGCGCGACCAGAAATTGTTTGATTCAAAAATCATTTCGCAAGACCAGTTGGACACGGACAAAGCCAGTCTGGACGCGGCGACCGGCACCGTGGCGGCGGATAATGCGGCCATCACCAATGCGCTGTTGAATCTGGGATACTGCCGGATCTGCGCCCCGATTGATGGCGTGACCGGCAGTTTGCAGGCTTATCTGGGCAACGTCGTCAAGGCGCCCGACGATACGCTGCTGACGATCAACCAGATTCACCCGATTTATGTCCAGTTCGGCGTGCCGGAACAATTCCTGCCGGAAATCCGAACGGAAATGCGCGAACACCCGCTGAAAGTCTCCTCGTCGTTCGAGGGCCTGGAGGGTCCGCCGCCCGAAGGCGCATTGACGTTCATTGACAACACGGTGGACCCGACGACGGGCATGATTCAACTCCGGGCGACGTTCCCGAACACGCGCAGCGTGTTGTGGCCGGGACAATTTGTAAACGTGGCGCTGACGTTGTCGGAGTTGACCAACATCGTTGTTGTGCCGTCGCAGGCGGTCCAGACGGGGCAGAATGGCGAATACGTGTATGTGGTCCAATCGAACCAGACCGATCAGACTGTCGAGGAGCGGCCGATTGCCGTTGGGATCACGTATCAGGGTGTGACCGTCATCAAAAGCGGGGTGCGGGCGGGGGAAACGGTCGTCACCGACGGCCAGTTGCGACTCGCGCCGGGAGTGAAGGTGAACGTCAACACTTCCGGCCCTGCCGGCGCCTCTACGAATTCGCCGGCAAGTCCAAAATGATGGGCGATGAGCGTTCCCGAATTATTTATCCGCCGGCCCGTGATGACCACCCTGGTCATGTCCGGCATCCTGCTGGTCGGCCTGATCGGTTTCCTCCAGTTGCCGGTGAGCGATTTGCCCAGCGTGGATTACCCGACCATCAACGTCTCGGCGAACCTGCCGGGAGCCAGCCCGGAAACCATGGCTTCGGCCATTGCCACCCCGCTGGAAAAACAATTTACCACAATTCCGGGCGTGGATTCGATGTCGTCCGTCAGCGCCCAGGGCGTCTCGCAAATCACGATTCAATTTACGCTGGACCGCGACATTGACGCGGCCGCGCAGGACGTGAACGCGGCTATTTCGCGCGCGGCTAAGCAACTGCCGCCCAACATGCCGTCGCCCCCGAGCTACCGGAAGGTCAATCCGGCGGACGCGCCGATTCTTTACCTCGCGATGTCGTCGCCAACGCTGCCGATCTCGAAGGTGGATGATTATGCGGAAAACCTGCTCGCGCAGGAAATCTCGATGATCAACGGCGTCGCGCAGGTCAGCGTCTTCGGTTCGCAGCAATACGCCGTGCGGATCCAGGTGGACCCGGACAAGCTGGCGGCCTACGGCCTGGGCATTGATCAGGTCCAACAGGCGGTCGTGGCGGGCAGCGTGGACCAGCCGCTCGGCACGCTTTACGGCAAACATCAGGCGTTCGTCGTGCAGGCCAATGGCCAGTTGGAGGACGCCGCCGCGTTTCGGCCGTTGATCGTGGCGTATCGCCATGGCAATCCCGTGCGGTTGGAGCAGTTGGGCAACGTGCTCGACAGCGTGCAAAACGACAAGGTTGCCGCCTGGTATAACAGCGGAACCAACAACGCGCGTGCGGTGGTACTGGCCATCCAACGCCAGCCGGGCGCGAACACGGTGGAAGTGGTGGGCAACATCAAAAATTTGCTGCCACAATTCCGCGCCGCCGTTCCCGCGGCGGTGAAACTGGACATTCTCTTCGACCGTTCGCAGTCCATCCGCCGGTCGGTGGCGGACGTGGAATTCACGCTGTTCCTGGCCGTCTGCCTCGTTGTCATGGTCATTTTCCTTTTTCTGCGGAACCTGTCGGCGACCATCATTCCCAGCCTCGCGCTGCCGATGTCCATCATCGGCACCTTTGCCGCCATGGCGCTGCTGGGTTACAGCCTCGATAACCTGTCGCTCATGGCGCTGACGTTGTGCGTCGGGTTCGTCGTGGACGACGCGATTGTGATGCTGGAAAACATTGTGCGGCACATGGAGAATGGCGAGCCGCCGATGCAGGCGGCGCTGAACGGCTCCCGCGAAATCGGTTTCACCATCATTTCGATGACGCTTTCGCTGGTGGCGGTGTTCATTCCGGTCCTGTTCATGAGTGGATTGCTCGGCCGTTTGCTGCACGAATTCGCCGTGACCATCATCGTGGCCGTGCTGGTGTCCGGATTTGTTTCGCTGACGTTGACGCCGATGATGTGCAGCCGGTTCGTGCATTCGGAACGTGAACGCAAACATGGCTGGCTTTACAACGCTTTCGAGCGCTTCTTCGACCGGATGCGCGGCGCTTACGATCGCTCGCTGCAGGCAGTCATGCGTAACCAAGGCACGACGATGGGCGTTTTTTTTGCGGTTCTGGCCGCGACGGGTTTCCTGTTCAAACTGATTCCCGCTGGATTTTTCCCGGATGAAGACACCGGGCAGATATTCGCCATTACCGAAGCGGCGCAGGACATTTCGTTCGACGCCATGCGCGCACATCAGCAGGCGGTGGCAAAAATCGTCGCCGCCGATCCGAACGTAGCCGGCTTCATGTCGTCCATTGGCGCGGCTGGTCCGTCCGCCACCCTGAACCAGGGGCGGATTTTCATGCGGCTGAAGGACCGCTCGGAACGCAAGCTGAATGCGAATCAGATCATCCAGGAGTTGCGCCCGAAGTTCGTGCAGGTGCCGGGCATCAATGTGTATATGCAAAATCCCCCGGTCATCCCCGTCGGCGGGCGGCTGACCAAAACGCTTTACCAATACACTCTCCAGGATACGGACGTAAACGAGTTGTTTTACTGGGCGCCGATATTGATGAACAAAGTCGCTGAGAACAAAACGGTGTTTCAGGATGTGACGAGCGATTTGCTCATCGCCACTCCGCAAGTGAACGTGGAAATTGATCGCGACAAGGCTTCCGCGCTCGGCGTCACGACCCAGCAGATTGAAAACGCGCTCTATGACGCCTTTGGCGAAATGCAGGCTTCCACCATTTACACGGATGTGGCCGAAGACTGGGTCGTCTTCGAGGTCGAACCGCAATTTCAGCTCGAGCCCAGCGCGCTGGCACGGTTGTATATCACCAGTTCATTCACCGGCACCAACGGCGCCCCCACGCTCGTCCCGTTGAGCGCCGTCGCCAAACTCACGCGCAGTCTCGGTCCGGCGACCATCTCACACTCCGGCCAGTTGCCGGCGGTCACCATTTCCTTCAATCTTCCGCCGGGGGTTTCGTTGGGCACCGCTGTGGACCAGTTGCAGAAAATTGAAAGCAATTTGCACCTGCCTGCGACCATTACCGGCAGCTTTCAAGGTTCGGCAGCGGTCTTTCAATCCTCTGAAAAAGGGCTGGGTTTACTGCTCGTGGCGGCCATCCTCGTCATCTACATCATCCTGGGCTGCCTGTACGAAAGCTTCATCCATCCGCTCACGATTTTGTCCGGCCTGCCATCGGCGGGCTTCGGCGCGCTGCTGACACTGATACTGTTTCATTTGGACTTGAACATTTACGGCTTTGTCGGCCTCATCATGCTGGTGGGCATCGTGAAGAAAAACGCCATCATGATGATTGACTTCGCCATCGTGGCGCAACGTGAGCGCGGCAAATCGCCCGCTGACGCGATTCACGAAGGCTGCCTGCTGCGGTTCCGGCCCATCATGATGACCACGATGTCGGCGCTCATGGCGACGTTGCCCATTGCGTTGGGACTCGGCGCCGGCGGCGAATCGCGCCGGGCACTCGGCCTGGCTGTGGTCGGCGGCTTGATGGTTTCCCAACTGCTCACGCTCTACATCACACCGGTGATTTATCTTTACCTGGAATCGTTCCATCAATGGTTCGTTCGCAAACGCGCCCGGCGCGCGGCAATTCAGACCGGCGCCAACCCGGCTGCGGCGTGACCCGGTCGGCCGCCAAAATTTTCTCGCTCAACAGCGGATTTTGACAAAGATGGTTCCACGATGAAACTTCGGCGCATTCTGTGCGGGCTGGTCTGGCTGGCTTCGGCTTCGGAATTGCCAGCGGCGACGAATGCCGCAGGCTGCCTGCTCGCGGATGGCGGCATTATCCGCGGGCCGGTCGGAGAAAAGCGCATCGCCCTGGTGTTCACCGGACATTCGTTCGCCGAGGGTGGCGAGATAATTTTGAACGCGCTGGCGCGGCATAACGCACCGGCCTCGTTTTTCCTTACGGGCGATTTTCTGACGAACCGCCAGTTCGCGCCGCTCGTCCGCCGGATGGTGGCGGAGGGAAATTACGTCGGTCCGCATTCGGACCAGCACCTGCTTTACTGCGATGGGGACAAACCGGCGAAAACCCTGGTGACGCGCGTGGCATTTCGCGCCGACCTGGCCGCGAACTTGAACAAGCTCGAACTTTCTGGCGTGCGCCGGTCGTCGGTCAGATTTTTCCTGCCGCCCTTCGAGCAGTTCAACGACGACATCGTCCACTGGAGCGCGGAGATGGGTTTGACTCTGATCAACTTCACGCCGGGCACGCGCGCCAACGCGGATTACACGGGCGAGACAGACAAAAATTTTGTGTCTTCACAGCAGATTTTCGACAGCATCCTGGAGCGCGAGCGCGAAGACCCGCACGGCCTGAATGGATTTATTTTGCTGCTGCACCTTGGCAGCGGGCCGGGCCGCGCGGACAAGTTTGCGAACCGCTTCGATGAACTGCTGGATTTTCTGGCGGCTAAAGGTTACGAGTTCGTCCGCGTGGACGAATTGCTGGAAGGCCGTGCGCCAATCTCTCTCCGCGCCAATCAGGTCGGTTACGCCGGGCGCGAGCCGAAAGTGGCCATCGCGTTTTCAAAATCCACTCTCCCCAAAAAGTTTATCGTTGTGGATGCCGCGTCGCAAAAAGTTGCTTTCACCGGACGGGCGAAATTGATTCCCGGCGTGACGTGGGGACAGTTTACGAATCACGCGGACCTGGATTTTTCTCCGCTGAAGAAAACCGGAAATTATTTCATCCGCTGTGGTAGCGCGGTTTCGTTGCCATTCGCCATCGGCCCGCGCCCGCTGGCAGCATTGCCGGATGAATTGCTGGAGTTTATGCGGGAGCAGCGCTGCGGTTACAATCCGTGGCTCGGCACGAACTGTCATCAACTCGACGGCCGCACAGCTTATGGGCCGTTGACGAACGGCACGGCGTTGGACGTCACCGGCGGCTGGCACGACGCCGGGGATTTGCTGAAGTACCTGTTGACCTCCGGCAACGCGACGGCGCAGATGTTGCTGGCCTGCCAATTGAGTCTGTCCGACTCGCAGCACGAACCAGTTTTCTCCGACCACGTGGACGCGCTCGGAAACCCGGCCACCAACGGCATCCCGGATGTTCTCGACGAGGCGCGTTGGGGACTCGATTGGATGTTCAAGCTGCATCCCGCGCCGGACCAGCTTTATCATCAAGTCGCCGATGACCGCGACCACGCCGGCTGGCGTTTGCCACAGAACGATCCGGTGGATTATGGCTGGGGCAAAGGCGGCGCCCGCGTGGTCTATTTTGCCGACGGCCGGCCGCAGGGATTGCGACGATACCAAAGCGCATCCACCGGTGTCGCGAATCTCGCGGGCCGTTACGCCGCCGCCATGGCGTTGGCGTATCAAATCTGGAAAGACGATCCGCGACAAAAAGAATTTGCGAAGAAATGTCTGCAAGCCGGAAAGGAAGTCTATGCGCTGGGCCGCGCACACGAAGGCGTGCAACAGGGCAATTCCTACGGCTCGCCGTATCGTTACGAAGAAACGACCTGGACCGACGACATGGAATGGGGCGCGGCGGAACTGTTCCGCGCAACGGGCGAACGGAAATTTCTGGATGACGCAAAGCATTACGCGAAACTCGCGGCAGATGAAAGCTGGATGGGCAAGGAACAAACCGGACATTATCAATACTATCCGTTTGTCAACGTCGGCCATTTCCGGCTTTACGGCCTCGTGGACGATGATTTTAAAAAAATTCTGGCCGGTTATTACCGCGCCGGCATCGAACGCTGCGTCCGCGCCGGCGAAAAAAATCCATATCGTGCCGGCGTGCCGTTTATCTGGTGCTCGGACAATCTCGTCGTGGCCCTGGTTACGCAATGCCTGCTGTATGAGCGCATGACCGGCGACACGCGTTATCGCGAATTCGCCGCCGCGCAGCGCGACTGGCTGCTGGGCCGCAATCCGTGGGGCACGACGATGTTCACCGGAATCGGCACCGTGTTTCCGCGAGACGTTCACCTGATGACAACGCATTTGACCGGGCGCAGCGTGCGCGGCGCGCTGGTGGACGGGCCGGTATATGAACGCATTTTCAAATCGCTGAAAGGCGTGACCATCCGCGAGCCGGACCCGCTGGCGGCGTTCCAGGGTCCGGCCGTATATCACGACGATTGGCAGGATTACTCGTCCAACGAGCCGACGATGGACGGCACGGCCTCGGCCATTTTGATGTTCGCGCTTTGCGACGCAGCCAATGAATAAGCGGCCGCAGGTTTAGCGGGCATTTCCGACCAGCAGCGGCGGATTATTGGTTGGGGTCAATTCCACGCTGTATTCAACATTCAGTAACAATACCCGGTTGCCAGCAAAACGGCAGGTAAGCGTGACGGCCAAAGGTGTTTCGTAGTAGGCGAGTTTCACCGTGTAGGTATCGTCTGCCGTCCAGGCGCCACTGGCGGCAACGGGCTGTTCGACGGGTGCCGCAACCCACTCTTCCGCTCCAGCCACGAAAGCCGTTTGCGCCTTTTCCCACGAGCCAGCGCCACAGCCGATGACATGCACTTGGCCGCGACTGCGCACAATGAGCTTTGCTTCCGGTCCCTTGAAATCGAACGCGACCCTTTCAATGTTTTGGGCGTTGGTCGGGAACAGATAGTTTTTGCCGGACACTTGCGCAGCGATAGCAGTTGTAGCCGCACCCTGCGGCAGGTGCAATGTCAGACCGGCCAGCGCGCGTTTGAGTTCCTGGTCGGCTTCAGGATTGGCCGGCAGCGGCGTCGGCTCCATCGCCGGCAGCAATTTGTCCCACACCAGGTTCATGAGGACGGGCATGTCTCTCGTTCCGCTGGTGATGGCGACGACGGCGTCCTGGTCCGGCATCACGATACAATACTGGCCGAAGGCGCCGTCACCACGGTAAAAGCCATGCCGGCAGCGCCAGAATTGATAGCCGTAACCCTGGTCCCAATCGCTAGTCGGATCGCTGCCGTTGGACGTCTGCCGCGCCGTGGCCATTGCCACCCACGATGCCGGCAGCAATCGTTTTCCATTCCACTCGCCTTTCTGCAAATAAAGCTGTCCGAACCGCGCAATATCTTCCGTCCGGATGTTCAATCCGACGCCGCCAAAAGTGATGCCCTGCGGACTCGCGTCCCAGGTCGGATTTTCGATGCCGAGCGGTTCAAAAAGCCGTGGGCGAAGATAGTCGAGCACGGTTTCACCCGTCACCTTTTGCACGATGGCGGAAAGCATGTAAGTGCCCGGCGTGTTATAGACGAACAACGTGCCCGGTTTGTATTCTACCGGCGCGGCGAGGAACGCCCTGGTTATTTTATCACCCGATACGGCGGAATTTCTCATCACGTCACCCAACCGGGTCACGTTGCTCAAATTCTGGCCGCTGGACATGATCAACAAATCGCGCACCCGCATCGCTTTCAAATACGGGCTGGGATTGGTCGGCGCGTCCTCCGGAAAAAACGAAAGCACCGGGTCATCCAGACTGAGTTTCCCATCGGCAATGGCCAGCCCAACGGCGGTGGACGTGAAGCTTTTGCTCAGTGAAAACATCTTGTGCGGAATGTCCGGGCCGTAGGGCGACCACCAGCCTTCAGCCACGACGTGCCCGTGCCGCACCAGCATAAAACTCTGAATGGCTTTTACGGTGACGGACTGCTGGTCGGCGGCTTCCACAAAATCCAGAATGGCGGCAGAGGAGATACCTTGTGCTTCCGGCGTGCTGCGCGGCAACGCGAGCGATGAATTTTCGGCCGACAGAGAAACACCGGTGCAAGCCAGCAAAGACATAATAATCAGGTTCTTCATGGTGGCGGAACGCGCTCACGATATTTGTTTATTTCGGCGTGGCAAGCGCGTTTGTCTGTGGTTAAATTTTCGGCACGAATATGGACTACAAAGCACTCATCGGCCTGGTAACGCAGGTCCAACTCGAGACGAGGTCAAGGACGCGGTGCGGTTGCGTTTGGCAGGAAAGCCGGATAATCTTGACATGGATTAGCAGGTTGCGCGCATGAAAATAACCGACGATTACAAGGCCAAATACCGACTTTGGGCGGAGAATCCCCGCGTCGTTCCGGCATCGTCTCCGACGAGAATCCCGGCTTTTAAAAGCAAGAGGTTTTCGACGCACGCGGAGATGAATGCCTGGAAAGAATCACTACTCCGTCAGTTGGCGCGCGTCGCGCCCGGGAAATGAATGAATTGATTGGGCAATTCAATGCCGCAGGCATCCGCTACCTGTTGATCGGCGGACAGGCAATGCGGTTGGCCGGCATGCCGCGATTTTCGATGGATTGGGACTTTTTCATTCCGCCACACGACGGCAGGAATTTTGCCAGGCTGAACGAGCTTTTGGACAAGGAACTCGACGCGCCGCTCGTCCCGCTTGGGCCGGCCGGCGAAAACTTTATTCAGACGTATCAAACCCGCTGGGGAGTGGTGCAATTCCATCTGGGTCTGCCAGGTGTGCCGCACTTTGACGAGGCGGAACGAGCCGGCGTCGTCTGCAAAACGGAACAGGGCACACCAGTAAAATGTCTTTCGGGAACACACCTGCTCGCCGCCAAGCAGGCAGCCAACCGCCCCCAGGACCAGTCGGATATTGAGTTTCTCTCCGAGTTGAAACGCCTCGGAAAGCTGACGTGACTCCAGAACCGCCCGTGTTTAGACTTTGCCCGTCGTTATGGATTACGAAGCGGTCATCGGCCTGGAAACCCACGTCCAGCTCAAAACGAAGTCGAAGATGTGGTGCGGGTGCGCCAATGCCTTCGGCGCGCCGCCCAACACTAATGTCTGCCCCGTCTGCCTCGGCTTGCCCGGCGTGTTGCCCGTCGCCAACGAGGAGGCGCTAAGGCTCACCGTGCTCACCGGTCTGCTGTTGAATTGCCAGATTCCGGCGCGCGCGAAGTTTGACCGGAAGAATTATTTTTATCCGGACATGCCGAAGAATTATCAAATTACGCAATACGACCAGCCCTCGACCGCGAACGGCTACGTGGATTTTGAATTCAACGGCGGCATCGCGCGCGTGCGCATCACCCGAGCGCATTTGGAAGAAGATGTCGGCAAAAGTTTTCATTTCGAGCGCAACAGCGGCGTGGATTTCAATCGCGCCGGCGTGCCACTCATGGAAATTGTTTCCGAACCGGACATCACCGGCGCGGACATGGCTTACGAATATCTCAACGCGCTCAAAGACATCCTGGTTTACGGCGGCGTGAGCGATTGCGACATGGAAAAGGGCATGGTGCGTTGCGACGTGAACGTGAGTGTGCGGCCGGCCGGTTCGAAAGAACTCGGCGCTAAGATTGAAATCAAGAACATGAACAGCTTTTCGGGTGTGCGCCGCGCGCTGGAATATGAAATCCTGCGCCAGATTGAAGTGCTCAAAAAAGGGGGCAAGCTCATCCAATCCACGCGCCGCTGGGATGACGACGCCGGCATTACCGACGAGATGCGGACCAAGGAACACGCGCACGACTACCGTTATTTCCCCGAACCGGACCTGATGCCGTTTGAGCCGACGGAAAAGTGGCTCGCGGAAGTGAAGTCACGTGTCGTCGAATTGCCGTTGGCACGCAAGCAGCGGTTCATGCGCGATTACGGTTTGCCCGCAAGCGACGCCCAGACGTTTGTTTGGGACGTGCCCTTGGGGAATTATTTCGAGCCGATTGCCAAGAAATCGAAAAATCCGAAAGCTGTGGCGAATTGGGTCATCAATAATTTGCGGGCGAAGATTGCTGAAGGTGGCAGCCGGCGTGAGCCGGCTCCAACTGAAAAGGCGGAGGCAAGTCGGAGCCGACTCACGTCAGCTGCTACGATGACGCTCGGCGACCTCAAATTTAATCCTGATGCATTGCTGGAGCTCATCGGGCTGGTGGACGCGAAAACCATCAGCAGCTCGGTGGCGCAGCAAGTGTTCGCCGAGATGTTTGAGACCGGCAAATCGCCGGCCGCGATTGTTCAGGAAAAAGGTCTGGCGCAGGTAAGCGACATGGCGGCGATTGAAAAATTCTGCGACGAAGCGATTGCAGCAAATCCGGGACCGGTCGCTGATTTTAAAGCCGGCAAACTCGCGGCGCTAAACCGCATTAAAGGCCATGTTATGAAACTGAGCATAGGCAAGGCGAACCCGGCGCTGGTTGGCGAAATTCTGGAGCGCAAGTTGAAGTAGCGGCAAGTGGCTGCCGGGAAAGCCATGCTGACCGCTCAGACATTCACTGTTGTTTTGCAGGAGCGATTAATTCGACTCCACGGCACGGTAAAAGCGGCGGGATTGAGGTGCCGGTGCGGTATAGTAACCCTGGCCGCCCATCACCCAAACGCTCCCCGGCAGGCTCAACCACACTGCATCCGTCAGATTGGTTTTGTATTGGACTTGGTAGCTCCGGCCCGCTACCGCCGGCCAGGTCAGGACTGTGGTGCTGTTGGCTGGAACGGTTGTTGAAAGCCGGAACACGGAATTTGGATCAATGGGGCTTGTGCCGGCCAGATACTCCTGCAAATTGGACACACCGTCGCCGTCGGCATCGTCCTGCGCGAGGGACAGGTCATTGGTCTGTCCGGTGGGATGGCCGAAATATTTCATCATCCACCAGTCCGGGATTCCATCGCCATCGCTGTCCACCAGGGCGGCATTGACATCCACGGATGCGCCGAAGGCGTCCGGCGCTCGGTTGATATCGCCGGTCACCAGACCCGAATCCAGGTCCTGGAAGGCCACTGTCGCGCCGCTGTCGCAAATTGCCGGTCGGGACGCCCACAGAAGCGGCACGGAACTGCTCTGGCCAATGGTCAGTACTAGGTTGGACGCCGTCAGGCGGTCCAGGAGGAACAAGTTCGGGGGCGCGGTGTTGTCTCCAATGACCGTATTGGTCGCGACGCTGCGGTACGCGACAAACCGGCCGTTGCCACTCATCATTGGCGCATCCGACAGTGGTTCAGCACTGCCGGTGCCCGGGCCGGCCAGGCCAACCAGCGTCAGCGTGCCGGTCTGGAAATCGCACAGGTAAACTTTGTTGGTGCCGTCGTCTCCGCCGGTCAGATTGGTGGTGGAAACAAACGTCAGCCAGCGACCGTCATCGCTCCAGCAGCCGGCGTTCCGAATCGGAGACATGGTTGAGATCGAGAAAAGGTTGGATCGGGTTGCGATGTTGTCCACGTAGAGCGCGTTGGCAATCCGATAAACAATTTTTGTCCCGGTCGGATCAATGGCCGCCGAGGTCACCGCCTCCGTATTCGTGTAAATGTCAGTGCCCGATTGAGTGTCCCGGATTTGCAATCTGACGGTTGTGATGTTAACGCCATAGGCGTAGGCAACGTAGCGACCATTGCTGCTCAAGGAAGGATCAAGAGCATAAACATAACCCTGCAATCCTACAGTCTGCCCCAGATTCATGTCTCGCCAGTAGGTATTGACGCCGCTGTTAATGCCCGCAAGATTACTCGCCAGGCTTATGAAGGCGATGTAGCGTCCATCCGGAGTGATCACCGGATCGAAAGCGTCGTCATTGCCCGGGGTGACGCCATCGTTTCCCGCGCTGACCAGCGCGGTGATTCCTGACTGGAGATCACGGCGAAATACATTGGCATGGGTGTTGACCGGGCCCGCGACCAGGTTGGATGCCGCGCTGATGAACACCACGTAACGGCCATTTGTGCTGATGACCGGGCTGGTCGAAGCGCCGCCCAAGGCTGAACCTCCGCCAAGCCCGACGCTCACCAGAAGATTGGTGCCGTTCACCAGGTCGCGCACGAAAACATCCTGCGTCTGGTTCGTGTCGCTGGGAACCAGATCATCCGCCATGCTGGCAAACGCCACCCACCGCCCGTCCGCGCTGACCGACGCTTGAGCCAACGCGCTGAATCCGTCGCCCGCCTGAGGAATCACCGTCGCATCACGCTGGGAGATTATTTCCGTGGTGCCGCCAACGACGTCGCGCACAAATACGTCGTAAGCACGGTTGATGTCCAGGTTGACCAAACTCCCATCCGGACTGCTGAAGGCGACCCATTGCCCGTCCGCGCTCAGGCTCAAGGAAGTCAATCCATCGTCGGTCGAGCCGATGCCGTTGGTGTCCACATCCACCAATTGCGTGGTGTCGGATTGCAGGTTGCGCAGGTAAATATGGGAGCCGTTCAATACCGTGTTGCCGGTCAGGTTGGTGGCATTGCTCAGGAATGCCACGAATTGGCCGTTGGTGCTGATGACCGGCATGTACGATGTCGTATTGGGCGGGACGCCGCTGCCGTCGTCGCTGACGAGTGTGTCCGTCGCGCTTTGCGAATCCCAGACATGAACGCTCGAATAGCCAAAATTGGGGTCGCCTTCATTACGGGCAAAGGCGATGAAGCGGCCGTCCGGTGTCATTTCAGGACCGTAGTTGTCATCGAGGCTCGTGGACCCGCCAATACCATTCGTGTTGATCACGATCGTCGTGGCCGCAGTTGAATCATATTCCAAAACCACCACCGCACTGGTCGAATTCGTCGGGCCGGCTTTGAAAGCGACATAACGTCCGTCGCCACTCAACCGCGGATGATAGGCCGGCATGGCGCTTAACCCGAGCGTGGCGGACACGATCGCCGCGGCATTGGTGCTGGCCCAAATCGTCGTGCCGGCCACCCGGTCGCACACATACACCTCGCCCTGGGAAGTGGCAGGGACCGTGGGCACGAGGTTCGTGGCTTGGCTGAAAAACGCCACGTACCGGCCATCCGGTGTGATAGACGGCGTGGCCATCGTCAGGTTGGGATTGCCGGAGGCAAGGGACGCTCCCACGCTCACCAGATAATTCGTTCCGGCAGTCAAATCACGCACAAAAACGTCGGGAATGCCGTTGTTGTCGCCCGGAACCAAATTCGATGCGCGGCTGATGAAGGCCACAAACCGGCCGTTGGGCGTCATGACCGGATCGGTCGAGGCGCCGTTTGCCGGCCCGCCATTCGTTGATACGCTCACCAGCGTCGTTGTCCCGGCCACCAGATCGCGGACAAAAATGTCCGTGACCCCGTTCGTGTCGTTCGGCACGAGATTGCTGGCGTCACTTTGAAAAACGACAAACTGTCCGTTGGTGGAAACCCGGCCGAGCATCGAATTGCCGTTCCCGCCGCCGGTGCCGCTCCAGTTGCCGCTGACCAGCACGGTGGTGTTGCTGGCGCGATCACGCAGGAACACGTTCAAGCTGCAAAAACTGTTGCCGCCGGGCACGAGATCGTTGGCTGCGCTGGTGAAAACCACAAAACGGCCATCGGGACTGACAACGGGAGCAGCGGAATTGCCGTCCCCACCCGTCGGCAGGGGCACGGAAGGATTTCGCGCCGAGAGCAATGCTACCGGCAGCGCATTGACCGGGACAAGGAAGACGCCGAAAGCCAACAGCCAGGTTGCCATAATGAGGTTCCTGCCAAAAATCTTCGCGGTCACGGACGCGATGCGCGGGTTTCGGGTCGTGAATGCAGAGCCGTCAAAAATTTTTGTTTTCATGGCTTTATGCGGTTGAAAGTTCCATTTGGCTGAAGCAGTCGGAAGGATTCATAAAGTGTCATCGGTTCAGTCACCTGGAATTACCGTCCACATGCCCCTTGGTGCCGCCAGTGTACCGGAGCCGATGGTCTGCTGGATCGAGAGAGCTGCCACATGTCCATCATGGAAAGCGTAGTTGAAAGTGTTCTGGTGCGCCTGATACAAAAGGACGCCCTGGTTGACCGCATTGGCTGAATTGGGATCCTGGGTCGGATTGGTGCTCCTATCAATCTGAACCAGATCACTACCGCTTCCCTGCGGTCCGATGCAAACACAGGTCCAGATGTTCCCAACGATCTGTTGGCCGTGGGTGTTTTCGCACAGCAAAATGGTTCCTGCCGGATCGCGCACCACGGAAGTCTTGTAGCCAGGGGCATTCCAATCAGGTGTGGAACCGGAACCGGTGTCGGTCCAGTAAATACCGACGCCGTGCATAATGGGTTTGGAAAGGTCTGGCAACGGGTAAGTCCGGTTCTGGTCATTCACTTGAAAACCTGTCCCCAAGGTTGGCCCCACCGCATTCATGGCGTAAGAGCGGAGGGCGAACCACGGAGAATTTCCGCCGATCCAATTGACTTTGGGGAACGTATCCGCCGGGCAAACCTCAATCGAGAGCACTTGGTTGCCTTGCCCGACAAACACAACGCCTGAAGTCAGAACTGAATCCGGCAAGTTGCCGCCGATGTATCGGTTGATCCAACAGTCCCAGGCCATTTGATAAGTTGGCCCCGTCAAACTCGACGACCACCCCGCGGGCGGGAACGTATCACTGTGGTCCTGCGCGAAAAGCTGGAAGCCAACCTGGAGCTGTTTCAGGTTGTTCTGGCATTGGAGCCGCCAGGTGTCTGTCTTGGTGCCCGCGAGTGCCGGGACCAGCAGCATCACCAGAACCGCGAGCGTTCCAATCACCACGAGCAGTTCGGTGAGGGTAAAGGCGCAGGTTGGCCGGCCCTTGACGGGGATTATCCGATTAACTCTTCCTGAATGGATTGATGGCTTCATAGACATTCCCCTATTATCCTAATGAACCACATAAGTCAATATCATTATATCAACAACTCCTTGATATGTTCGGTTCGGCAGGTCAGTCGTAACCATGTTTCAGCAGCCAGATCAGGCGCCAGAGCATTCCGACAATGACGCAAAAGGCGATAAGCCCGCCGAGGATGCTGATGGCCCAGATCCAAGGCTGATGGGCATGGGCGAAACGTGAACGGCGGTGGTCGAATTGGAACGCCAGCAGATCCGTCATCATTTCGTCGGCGGATTTGTACCGTTGCCACGCGTTTGCCCGGCAGGCTTTGACGACGATTTTGTTGAATTGGATCAAATCCCGGCCTTCCCGGTTATCCTTCAGGTGCGCCGGTAGTTCCGGGTAGGCGTTCCGGTCGCGGCCGGTGCTGATTTCGTAAAGGACTTTTCCCAGCGAATAAATGTCCGCCTGGATGGTGCCCGGGCCTTCCGGCGCGATGAAGCCTTCCGTGCCGACGTAGAAACTGGGTTCAAACATTCCGGCGACCAGTCCGGTGTCGGCCAGCTTGGGAAAACCGTTCACGAAAATGATGTTGGAAGGCTTGATGTCGCGGTGAATCAAACCGTGCCGGTGGAGAAATCCCAGGGCAGACGCGATGACCGCCCCCAGCCGGATACATTCGCCAATGGGCAGGTGTTTGCGTTCCGCCAGGTCGTGCGCGAGTGTCCGGGGCTGGTAATGTTCGGGATGGATGGTTTGGCCGGTGGTGATGTCATCCGCCAGTTCCATCACACAATAAAAATAGCCCGCCGCCTCGCCGCCGCCGACGTGCAGGATGTCCACCAATCCGTCGTGCTGACGCGAGATCGGCTCGAATTTCATGACGCCGTCCAGTTCGCCGCCGAACGGGCGTTTATGCCCGGGGGTTTCGTACACGATTTTGATGGCGCGGTAAGTCCCCAGAACATTCCGGGCCAGCCATACCTGGCCGCTGCCGCCACCGCCAATGACGCGGACGAGTTCGTGATCCGGAACGGCCGGCGGGACTGCCGGCGGAACAGCCACGGTTGATGCTTCACGAGCCGGATTGACAGGTTCAGTCATGACGTTGGCTTCGGATTCACATCAATGTCCATTCCATTTTTCTTCCAGTCGGCGCACTTCTTTTTTGAGCAATGCCGAAATGCGATATTTAACCAGGTAAACCAGTCCGACGTTGACGTCCAGCGCCCGGGCCACGTTCGTCGCGGGCCATTGCTTGATCACGTATAAACCGAAGATTTGATAGTATTCCTCCTTGACGCGAGGTTTGATTGTTTCCATCGCAGCTTTCAGCAGGTTTGCCTGCCACTCTTCTTCCCAGACAGATTCCGCGGTTTCGCCGGCCGGGTCGGGAATTTCCGCCGCGTCCGGCCGCGGCCGGTCCGCCCCGGTTTGAGGATCGCCGCCCCAACTGGCGCGAGTGCGTTTCCGCAACTGGTCGGCGATGCGCCAGCGGATGATATTTCGGAGCCAGCCCTTGAACGAACCCAAGGTGCGGTCGCGCCTGAACTTATGGATGTCCCGGGCAACGGAAATGATAGTCTCCTGAACCACCTCCCGGGCCTCGGCTTCCGTCAGCTCGGACTTGATGGCCACCGAATAGATCAACCGCCAGTAGGTGTCGAAGAAGTCCCGCCAACTGTCCTGGTCCCCACGGTCTTCCAACC
>Ga0335081_10003268_pt1 | contig 25490 bp, 22 predicted proteins | sample Lox_Sample_35_FD_206713 | JGI IMG/M metagenome (GOLD analysis project Ga0335081, IMG submission 206713) | Soil microbial communities from Loxahatchee National Wildlife Refuge, Florida, United States - Lox_Sample_3.5 | ecosystem: Environmental > Terrestrial > Soil > Wetlands | place: USA...
TCAGCTGTCCGGCGGTTAGGATCGAGATATCCTCGAGCATGGCCTTGCGGCGATCGCCGAAACCAGGCGCCTTGACCGCCGCGACCTTAAGGCCACCGCGCAGCTTGTTGACAACGAGCGTCGCAAGGGCCTCGCCCTCAACGTCTTCGGCGACGATGACGAGCGGCTTGCCAGTCTGTACAACGGCCTCGAGAACTGGGAGGAGCGCCTGGAGAGAAGACAGCTTCTTCTCGTGCACGAGAATGTAGGGTTCCTCGAGCTCGGCGATCATCTTCTCGGCATTGGTGATGAAATAAGGCGAGAGATAGCCGCGGTCGAACTGCATGCCTTCGACGACGTCGAGTTCTGTCTCGAGGCTCTTTGCCTCCTCGACGGTGATGACGCCTTCATTGCCGACCTTTTGCATCGCCGTGGCGATCATTTGGCCGACCGATTTGTCGCCATTGGCCGAAATCGTGCCGACCTGCGCGATCTCGTCGTTGGAGGTGACTTTTTTCGAGTTCGCCTTCAGATCGGCCACGATGGCGTTGACGGCAAGGTCGATACCGCGCTTCAGGTCCATCGGATTGAGACCGGCGGCGACCGCCTTGGTCCCTTCGCGGACGATCGAAGCAGCGAGGATAGTCGCCGTGGTGGTTCCATCGCCAGCAATGTCATTTTGCTTGGAGGCAACCTCACGTACCAGCTGAGCGCCGAGATTCTCGAACTTGTCCGAAAGTTCGATTTCCTTTGCGACCGTCACGCCATCCTTCGTGATGCGCGGCGCACCGAAGGATTTTTCAATGACGACATTACGCCCCTTGGGTCCAAGGGTTACTTTAACCGCGTTATTGAGAATGTCGACGCCACGCAACATACGGTCGCGGGCGTCGGACGAGAAACGGACATCTTTCGCTGCCATGTTGAAACTCCAGATACTGCGTTCTTAAAATTCTTGATGGGTTTTTGCGGACTTAGGCGACAACACCTAGGATGTCGCTCTCCTTCATGATGAGGAGGTCCTGACCGTCGATCTTGACCTCGGTCCCCGACCATTTGCCGAAGAGAACTTTGTCGCCGGCCTTGACGTCGAGCGGCGTCAGCTTGCCGTTTTCATCACGCCCGCCCGGGCCCACGGCAATGATCTCGCCTTCCTGGGGCTTCTCCTTGGCGGTGTCCGGAATGATGATCCCACCCTTGGTCTTTTCCTCACTTTCGAGGCGTCTGACCACAACGCGGTCATGCAAAGGACGAAAGCTCATGTCGTTTGATTCCCTAATGCGCCGCTCAAGGCGGCCGCGCTTTGCGCGGAAGGCGCCTTGCGAGGCTCGCGGTTAATTGAAACAACCCTGTTAGCGCTCTCACGATGTGAGTGCTAACAGCGCGACCCCTAACTAGGAGCGCCACCTTAACGTGTCAAGGGGTGCGCAGGTTTGTTAAAAAGACTTTGCGCCGCAACAACCGGGAGCCGCAAGAACGGGCGGGAGTGTGCATTACGCCGCGCAAAGCTTGCGTTAGCCCCTCACGGGAGACCGAGCGCGACGAAGCGCACTTCGCCCTGGCTATTGGCGACGAGAAGAAGCGCCGATTTCTTGCCGCTGCTCTTCAGCGCCTCGATTTTCTTGGCGATGTCGGAGGGCTCCTTGACCGGCTCCTGATTGATTTCGACGATCACGTCGCCGGCTTCGACATGCTTTTCGGCGGCGCTGGAATCGGGGTCGACATCGGTGATCACGACTCCGGAGGCGACGCTGCTTTTGATGGCAAATTTTTGCCGCAACTCGTCGGTGAGACTCGAGAATTCCATTCCGAGCGCTTTCCCGACCGGGCCCGCCATCCCCTTCTTGCCGCCATCCTCGTGCTTTGCCGCGAGGGCGATCTGTTTCTCGTTCTCTTCCAAGCGGCCGAGCTTGATCGTCTTCGTGACTTGCTTGCCCTGCCGCATCACGACGATTTCGACCTCTTTGCCGACCGGTTCCGAGGCAACAATCTTAGGCAGATCGCGCGATTCCTTGATGTCGATTCCATCGAATTTGATGATGACATCCCCGGCCTTGAGACCCGCCGCCTTGGCCGGACCCTTTTCGTCGGTGCCTGCGACCAGGGCACCGCGCAGCGGGCCGAGATTGAGGCTCTCGGCGATCGTGTCATCGACGTTCTGGATACGCACGCCGAGCCAGCCGCGCCGGGTCTCGCCATATTTTTCAAGCTGATCGATGACCGGAAGAACCGTTGCGGCGGGCGTGGCAAAGCCGATGCCGATCGATCCCCCGGAGGGCGACAGGATCGCGGTGTTGATGCCGATGACCTCGCCCGCCATGTTGAACAATGGGCCCCCCGAGTTGCCCTTGTTGATGGCTGCGTCGGTCTGGAAATAGTTGTCGTAGGGTCCCGAATCGATATTGCGATGGCGGGCCGAGATGATGCCGGCCGTGACCGTTCCGCCAAGCCCGAAGGGGTTACCTACGGCGACCACCCAATCGCCCACCCGCATCTTCTCGCTATCGCCGAATTTCACCGCTTTGAGCGGCTTGTCCGGCTTGACCCGGAGCACCGCGACATCGACTTTTTCATCCTTGCCGACGATTTCAGCCTTCATCTTCTGACCATCGGTGAAGATGACGGTCACCTCATTGGCACCCTCGACGACGTGATTGTTGGTGATGACAATGCCGGACGGATCGATGACGAAGCCGGAGCCCAGCGAATTCGATTTACGTTCCCGTGGCTTTTGTTCCGGCTGCTCCTTGCCGCCCTGCTGGTGGCGACGGAAGAATTCTTCGAACAGATCGTCGAAAGGCGTGCCGGGCTCCAGTTGCGGCGCATTGCTCGCGTGCTTTTCGTCCATCATCTGAGTTGCCGAAATGTTGACGACGGCATCGCTCACAGAATCCGCAAGGTCGGCGAGAGAGTCAGGCCCTTTGGCGAATGCCAGGGAATTGAAAGGGAGAAGCACGGCGCTTCCAGCGGCGCCCAAGATCAGCGAGGAAAGGAGGATAAGGGCGGCGTGGGGCTTTCGCCGCGGCGCTCTGCGGAGCTCTAACTGTTCTGCACCAAAAAAAACCGGGAATAGGCCCATAAAACATTCTCCTTCAAGCACCCGCTCGAGCAGCTGCTAGGCCACGGCCGCCTCCGGACGCCGCCGGCAATGACGGCGGGCTCGGTGAACCGGCGGCGCGAGCCTGGCTTTGGTTCGTAAGGCAAAGCTTACCCGTTGCGCGGCTTTTCCATCCAAAGCGCCTTCTACTACGGTTCTTTGCGAAACTCATTCGTCTTTTTGCTGTTTTTCGCGAGGACCTTAATCGCTTCGTCCACACTGCGGAAAAAATGATCCGGGCTCACGGCACGGGTAATCCCGAACCGGTCGACAGCCTGCGTCGCGCGGACCGATTCGAGGCGGGCGATCGCAAAGGTGATTTTCGATGCTTGCCACTCTTGGATGAGATCGAGCAGAATTTGCGCGGCGGTGAAATCGATTTCGGCGATGCCGCTCGCTTCGAGGACGATAAGGTCCGGCGGAATGCGGTTTCGCTTGAGGGCACGCCGGGCGCCTTCTTCAAACTTATAGGCATTGAGAAACGAGAGGGGGGCCTGGAAAGCGAGGACCAACACGCCCTCGATCGTTTCACCTTTGAGAGCGGGGTTCGGCGGCCACCAGATGGAGGTGCCTGGAACCCGCTCGAAGACGATAAGCCGGGTGTTGGTCATCGTCCATAGGCCATGCAGCAGCGAAAGCACAATGCCGGCCGCAACGCCTGTTCCCACCGGCAGAACGACGATCGCGGTCACTGTTGCGACGATCAATAGAAATTCACCGGGCGCTCGTTGGAAAATCGCGGCGATCTCTCCCAGACGCACGAGCCGCATCGCGACGAAAAGCAGTGTGCCCGCGAGCGCCGCCGTTGGAACATGCGCGAAAAGCGCTGTTCCGTAACCGGCAAGGCCGAGAATAAGAGCAGCGGCTGCCAAGCTTGCGAATTTGCTGCGCGCTCCGGACTCGGCGGCGATCCCGGTCAAGGGAGGACTTGCGTTGACTGGAAAGGCGCCGAAGAAGCCCGCCACCACATTGGCCGCGCCAACTCCGGCGAAATCGTGATCAATCAGCGGTGCACCTCGCGCGGGCGGCGGGAATTCCCGAGTTGTTGCCGCAGTTTGCACCATCATGAAGGCGACGACGACGAAAGCGAGCGGCGTGGCTTGAAGGAGGTCTTCGAATTGAACTGATGGGATGTGGAGTTGGGGAAATACGCCAGGAATCGCCCCCAGCACCGCGACGCCGTTGCCCTCAAGTCCGAACCAATACACGGCGATGGTTGCGGCTATGAGACCCAAAAGCGCGCCTGGAATGCGTGGACTGATCCATTCCGAACAAACCGTCACAGCGAAGACAGTCAGACCCAGCAGGAGCGAAAAGCGATTGGTTTCGCCAAGTCTGCCTGCGATCGCGGAGGCTTGCTGCAATAATTCGCCGCGCGGGGCCGATAATCCCAGAAGAGAGGGGAGCTGAGAGACAACAATATGACATGCGATGCCGGCCAAAAAACCCAAGGTGACTGGTTTAGACACGAGGTCGGCGATCCGTTCGAGCCGGAAGAGGCCGCAGCAGAGAAGAATGACTCCGCACATGAGAGCAAAACTCGCGCAAAGTGCGGGATAGCTCGGACTTCCAGCGCCTACCACCGCGGCGAGACCGCCGGCAAAAATCGGCGCGATGGTCGAATCCGCGCAGGCGACAACGAAGGGATTGGCCCCGATCAATGCGAAGCCGGCCGATGCGGCTGCAAAGGCGATGAAGCCCGCGGCGGGCTGAAACTGGGCAAGGTGCGCGGTCGCCATTTGCGAGGGAACGGCGACTGCGGCGAGTGCGAGCCCAGCACCGAGATCTGCTCGTAAATCCTGCTCTATGTAACGGGTTGCCGATTGAAAAAAATCAGTTGGGCGCAAGGCCGGCCTTTGCGCGATGGGCGGCTTTTAAGCTAGCATAGTCATGCTTTGTTTGCGTGGCATAGGTCATCGCGAAGGAGGCAAGCGCGTCGTCGAATGCCTCCGATTTTCCCATGTAGCCGGCGAGCAGTGCGGGATCGCCGCTGCGCGCATGCGCGCGGGCAAGCGTCCTGCCGCAGAGGTTTGCATAGGCGTCAAGCGCCTTGCCTTCGATGACCTCGCCGATCGAACCAAGATGCCGGTTCTTTAGCTGGCGGACATACAAATGCCGATTGGTCTTTAGGTCTTCCGTGAAGCCGAGAAAGATATCGCTCGCGGCCTGCATCGCGCGCTGTCCATCAACCACGCGGCAGCCCTGATGGGTGAGGTCCGGCGGCGGAGCGGCGATTTTTTCGAGAACGGATGATAGCGCCTGCTTGACCTGCAAAAAGAGGGGTTCGCCATCCGCCGTCATGAAAAGGCCGATAGCACAAAATGTCCCGACGCTGCCAACGCCGACGACCTTGAAGGCGATGTCGGTCAGCGCATAGTGCTCGGCAAGCGCACGACGCTCGGAGAGAAGCGAGGACTGGTAGTTCGCGAAGGCGGAATGCGCGTGAATCTTGTAGCCCTTGGTTTCAGGCGTATCGAAATGATAGATGAGAGGCGGGCGGTCTTCGATATGGGCGTGGCCATCTTTCGCCGTTGCGAGATGCGGGAAATTGTCGTCGGCGGCCAAATCCTTCTTCGCTTTCACCAAGATTGAGAAAATGGTATCACGCAATTTGGCATTGTCGATCCGCTTGACCTCCTGCGCAATGTCCATGCGGGTGTACCAGATCTCGAGCGGCGTCCTAGTAGCGAGTTCATGGATGAATTCGCGATAGGCGGCGACGGTCGCTTTTGCGAGCGCACGGGCCTTTTTGTCCGGCATATTGGCGTCGAGGGCAGCCACCGCGACGCTGGCGGCAAGCCGCTTCAAATCCACGGTGAAATCGACACCTGGCAAGGTCTCGTCGAAATCGTTGATGTCGAAGAGGATACGTCCTTCCGGCGTGTTGAAAGCGCCGAAATTCATCAAATGGCAATCACCGCAGGCCTGCACATGCGCACCGATTTGCGGAAGGGCTGCGAGATCATGGGCCATGATGGCAGCAGCGCCCCGAAAGAAAGTGAACGGCGATTGCAGCATGCGTTCGTAGCGAATCGGCAGCAGCTCCGGAATGCGAGGCTTGTCCGTCTCGGCGAGAATAGCAACCGGATCGCGGCTCGAAGCCGCCGGACATTCGGCATGGGGTTCACGCGCCACGACTTTGCGCAGCGCCCGGCCCGCCTCGTAGCGCTGCGCCCGCGGCAACGTCTTAGCCGGAATTCCGTTCAAGGATGAATTTGTCAAAGCCATGCTCCAAGACGAACGACCCGCCAAGCCAACCTTCAACTCAAGTGGACGTGCTGTGTGATAGTCAACAAGTCGACAGGAGCACCCCGCCGGCTGTCATCTATCCGTCACAAGGCGAACCTATCGCCCGCATAACGCCCTTTCAAGTCTAACTGAGACGACCGTAAGCGCCGCGATCCGGAAAAGGATGCGGCCGGCGGCGACGATGAGATAGCCGTGCAAGACAAACATCCAGGTCTTGACGGTCCCGCGCTCGTGCCGGAGCGACCGAGAGCGGGGCAACTAGGGCCGTCGTTCGACGAATTCTCCTCCCGTCAAGCCGCTCGCCGCGCGGCAAGATGGCTGCGGGCGGCGTGGCCGCGCGCAGCTTGGCTAGATGCCGGAAGCATCGTCGAGGCGGGATATTCTCGGACCCGGCGCTCGTTTTTGTGCCCATTTTTGCGGATGGGTCGAACCAAACAGCGGCCAAGGTGCCGGTTCGTGGATCGACGTGCCACCTGCACTCGAGAGGCCTGTGCGAACGAGGGACGCACCGGATCGCCGAGGCAGGCGATGACGAACCTGCGGCGCGGGCACGAGAACAGGCACGGACGTGGCCACCCCTTGGGGTATCCAGCCGTGCAACATCAAAAAAAGTGAGGAGCTTTGTAATCATCGCTCACCTCCAAACCGTCTTGACGCGGCGAAGGGTGAGCGGAAGGGTGAGCCCTAGGCTAGCCCTAAACCTCTCACGCGATCATCACCGCGTGTGCTTTCGCCAATCGACACTCCTCCGGATCGTGCCGGGGTGGCGCCGCCTACAAACCTACTGCCCATTATCCTTAACGGGGTTGTGCCAATCTGGTCGGGTGCCAGATCGCTAAGCTTGAAATGAGCCCTGTGCTCGGACATGTCAACCCTCGATCAGAGCTGGCTTGTCGATTGATGCGCCGCGATGCAAAGGCGGGCAACAGCCGAGCATCGCCAAGGCCTGTTGGTCATCCAAATGTCACGCCGCGCCGCTATCGCCGGTGCCCATGTAGAGCAGTCTTGCACTTAGCGTTCAGGAAACGTCGGAAATCCCAGAAGGCCCAGGAATGCTCGATCCCGAACTCGAGAAAGATGCCCTCAATCTTATCATCGCTGTTTTGCTAGGGGGCGCGATCGGCTTCGAGCGGCAGTGGCGTCAGCGCCTGGCCGGACTACGGACCAACACGCTGGTTTCACTGGGCGCTGCGATTTTCGTGGTCTTCGCCGGGCAATTCACCGAATCTAGTCCGACGCGAGTTGCGGCCCAGGTCGTCACCGGCATCGGCTTTCTCGGCGCCGGAGTCATCTGGAAGGAAGGCGCCAATGTGCGCGGGCTCAATACCGCAGCGACACTGTGGTGTTCCTGCGCGGTCGGCCTGTTGGCCGGCACAGGCTACTGGCGTCACGCCGTCGTCGCCGCGGGCCTCGTCGTTGGTGTCAATCTTATTCTGCGGCCGTTGGTTAGCTTGATCAACCGCCAGTCGATCGAGACCGCTGAGGTTGAAACCTCCTATGTCGTCAATGTAACTTGCCGCAGCACCGACGAGGCGCAAATCCGCGCGCTTCTGGTTCAAGGTTTCGGTGTCAGCGATCTGCACCTCCGCGAGCTCGAAAGCATCGATATCGAGGGCACGGACCGGGTTGCGGTGACTGCCACGCTTACGTCGGAAGCGCGGCGCGAGATCGCGCTCGAATATATCGTTGGCCGCCTGAGCCTGGAGCCGGGTGTGACGGCCGCCCGCTGGCGCAGCATGACCACGATTGTGTGATCTGCCGGTCCCAGCTCAAAGGTTTTGTACTTGCTGTGACACGTATTTGAGGCGTGCTCTTGGTACACCGAGAACTAACCATAGGGCTATACCCACGCCAATAAAATGGGCTACGAGCAACTCAAAATTAACAATGAGTACAAATACGTCAAGGGCTCGCACAATTTTGCTTGGGTCCGTAATCGCAATTCCTGGCGGTTGGGATACAGTTTTTACTATCAACAATGAAATGCTCAAAGCGACGCCGATAAAGGAAATAAAGACTCCTAAAAGCCCGACGAGCATGCCTGCTAGCAGAAACCAAAAGGCGATTAAGCCTGTTTTCTTTAAGTAAGAATCTCCGATCGCTAGTACTTTGCGAGCAGCGCGAGTGTAATAGAAGGCCAAGAAGATTGCAAGCCACAACAGCAAGAAGCCATCAATACCCCAATAAATAGCATCGCCAAATCCTCCTACTGCACCAGGGCTGAATGCTCGCCCCGACGTAGCAAATTCCAATAATAAGCCGCAAATGATGGCGAGCGCCAACTGCAACCAGAATGCGATCCAGCCAAAAATCCGTAGATTCCTTGCTAAGTTCGGAGCTATTTGAGATGCAATTGGGGATTCTGTTGCTGTTGGCTCTCGGGTGCCGAATGGCAGCATTCGAGAAGTAATTTCAGGGTACTTAAACATATTTAGGCTAACGATACCAATATGAATAGAAATTAAGCCTACTAATACAAAAGCCATGACCTGATGTGCCGACCCAAAAAACTCGGCTGTCGGCAGGTCGACCACTCCCCAGCTCGGTAAAGGAGCACCCCAGAGTTGGATGGGAGTCCCGCTGAAATTCGCTTGGAAGTAGCCAGCGATAAGTATCAAGACGATAGAGCTATATATTAGAGTATGTAACGTGTGGCCTAATGCTTTCTGCCACGGCGGAAAGTGACCCGGATAGGGTGGCGGTTTGAATATCAACCGCAAAGAAAGCTGGAAGAATACCAGTATTGCAATCACAACACCGAGTGAGATATGCGTATTGAATAGAAAATTATGAAACTGGCTGCTTGCCGGTGGTATATATTCCGCGTACCATCCTAGACCAAGTCCAATAAAAATCATCAACGCCAGCACCCAATGGGTCAGGCTGAACAATAAATTGTATCGTCCATTGGTTGAGGGCATTGAGGATTTTCCGGTCTTGCAAGACGTAAAATTTAGTCGAAAACAATCTGGTGATGTCAGAACGAGGCGGTAAGCTCAGACCATTCCGGGCTGGCATTTAGCCGGTGGGAGTTGCGCCGAGACAAATCGTGCCCCCATTCGATGTCTTCCGCAAGGCGGCGCTGTTGCAATTATTGGTGCACGGACCGTCCAAATGACCCGGATTGATCGCGTGCAAATGGAAGGTTCGTAACACTGGGTCGCAACGGCATTTGGTTGCGTGGCCGCGAGGCGCGGCAAACCATCCCAATGCGATGGGCAAGGGGGCAAGGCGTGTCTCCCGCCTGACGGCTCCGATGATCCGGGATCAGGCGATCAGCGGCCGGCTTGTTGCGGCGGCGCTTCCGGCTGCGCGACCACAAGCGCGTGCTCTGCATCCTGCCAGCCTTCAGCGCCGCCAGGATACCAGACCACATCGCGATAGCCGTAGCCTAGCGCTCTCTTGGCTGCATTCCAACTCGCCCGGCAATGCGGGTGGCAATAAAACACGATCACACGATCCAATGCGTGGTCGGTGAGCGCGCTGAGCCTGTCATGAAAATAGGAGTCGATAGTCTCATCGATATTTCCCTCGCCAATTCCGGGAATCCAAATGCTGCCTGGAATATTCTGATGCGGCACAGGTTTCCAAACGGCCTCGGGCGGGAGATTTTCCGGCTTATGCGGGAGGCTCGCCGCATCGATCAGCACGACATTGCCTTGTTCTAAAAGAGAGGCGAGTCCCTGCGCATCGATGACCCGCGCCCCGGAAAGAGTCGCGGGCACCTCGTCATGCAGAGGCCCCATGAAGAAGCCCTGCGGCTCCGGCACTTCAGCTGGCGCCGGGCCAACGAGAAGAACATAGGCCAACGCCGAAGCAGCAAAAAGCCCAAACGGAAAACGCGAGTTCAAGTATGGCATCAACTATGCTCCTCGCCGAGATCAAAGCCTTTCTCGAACACCATATTGTCGCTGTCCCGTGCGGTGACCGCAAGCTTGCCTTTGCCTTGCCCATTCACGCCGAAGGTGATCGCCGGATCCGACGCGAGGGAAATATCGCTGTCGAGATGCAACACGCTTTCGCCGTTCAAGGTGACATCGATGCTCTTTAAAAAGCGGGCGGGTGTAAAGCCCTGGGTTTGCGGATCGCGCTGCATGCCATTGAAGTTTGGATGCCGGATCAAAAGCTGCGCCTCCCGCGCATGGCCAGTTTGTGGATTGGGAAGGAAGTGCAGCTTCATCTGACCGATCTCGGAGAGTGCTTCTGAGTCATAGGAGCCAGATGGCGCCGAGCAGCCGCCTGAGGCTTTGACGAAGCGATGGGTCTCGTAGAGTGCACCGTCTTTGGTTTCCTCCACGGCATGCATGTTCGTGTACTGATCGACCCGGACGCGGAGTTTTAGGCTTTGCGGATCACCAGCCGGGCCAAAGGTCACATGCGCAGCGACTGGGGCGGGATTGTCGTCGATCACGAGATAGATGCTTTTGACATCGGCGGGGTTTTGCACGGTGATCGTGATCGGGACGAGGGCCGCATCGAAGGCACGCTCCGGCGCGTCCAGAGCAATTTTGGCGTCGCCGTTTTGGAGTTGTTTTGCTCCGAAGATTTCTTGGGCAAGATCCTTCCAGCGCGCCGTGCGCGCGGCTTCATCGTCTTGCGCCGCCGCTGCCGCCGCGAAAAGAACCGCGCCCGCGAGAGCTCCCCAGGCAAATCCTTTCATACCGGTCTCCCTTCATCGATGGGTCAATCCCATTCCAGTTCCTTGTAGGCCTCAGCGGCATTGCGGCCATTGTAGTCGTCGAACAGCTTCCATTCGCCGCGCTCGGAGGCCCCGACCGTTTTCATCGCCTCGTCAATACTCGTGCCTCCGGCGATCGCGCGCCGTGTGTCGCGCTCAAGCGTCGAAAGATAGCGGCCGAGCGGGAACGAAGCCGAAGGCCAATCCACCGCAGCCGGGCCGTGGCCCGGGACTGCTCGCGTGGCGTTGAGCTGCTTCAAGTCTTCGAGCGTCTTGCGCCATCCGCGTAGGCTGCCGTCGAGCGCGGGGGCGCGCTGGACGAAAAGCAAATCGCCAGGCAGAAGTGTGCCGGTGCTTTGATCGAACAAGCTCACGTCGCAGACCGTATGCGCTGGGGCGTGGGCTGTCACTTCAATGACGCGGCCGCCGAGATCGATTTCGGCACGGTCTTGAATTTCCATCCCCGGAGTAACAACCGTTCCAGTTCGCTCGGGCCCCAAAATTGCGCTCAATTTTTCACGGTAGAAAGAACCGCGCTGTTGAAGCACCTCGGCGAGCCGCGCATGGCCGACGAAAACCGGATCGTCTTTTAGGAAGGCGCTCGCCCCAAAAACATGATCCGGATGGACATGGTTCATCACCACATATTTGATCGGCAGGGCGGTTGCTTGCGCGATCGAAGCGCGGAGCCTTTCGCCGTCGGCCAGGCTGCCGCCGGGATCGGTGACGAGCACGCAATCGCGCCCGAGGATAAAGCCTGTATTGGCGATGGCGTTTTCGTTGGTCTTCGTTGCGTCCTCATCGATCCCGCGACGAATATGAATGCCTTTCGCGACTTCCTCCATCGCGAAAGGTCCGGTGCTCGCCCCGGCCGCCGTGGGGAAGCAACAAAGGCAGAATCCGCCTTGCAGAACCTCGCGCCGGGTTGCGTGCGCAGACGCTACGGAAAGGTGCTCAGCTGCCGAGGTTTCGGTTGTCCCCTGCCTGCCCATGTTCTGGCCGCGCATGTTTTTATTGCCTTAGTTGCGCTATTAATTTACCGACTAGTTGGTTTGTTTCTCTCCGTCAAGAGCTCGCAAGAGAACGGCCGGGGTTTTGGCGATGGACGAGGCACATGGGGACGGGTACCCGGGGCCGTTTACTTTCGGAAGCGGAAACGCTGGTGAGAACGCGCGGCTACTCGGGTTTCAGCTATGCCGATCTCGCATCTGTGGTCGGCGTAAGCAAGGCAAGCATCCACCATCACTTCCCGGCGAAGGAAGATCTGGGAGCGGCGCTCATTGACGCCTATAAGGAGCGCTATAATGCCGCGCTTCAAGCCATCTGGAACGAAAGCACGTCGGGGATCGTGCGCGTCTCGGCTTATGCGAGGCTTTATCTCGCGGGACTCCAGCAGGATCAGGGGTGTCTTTGCGGCGTGATGGCGTGCGAGCGTGACATCTTGCCTCAACGCCTACGCGAAGGAATCGCTCGTTTCTTTGAGGAACATCTCGTTTGGCTCCAGCGGGTCCTGGAGGGGGGGATCGAGAACGGCACGATCCGGCAGGGACTTAGTCCTGCGGCAGAGGCAAGGCTTGTCCTTTGCGCCCTGGAGGGACTGCTCATGCTCGGACGCCTATTCGAGGATAAGTCCGGCTTTGATGCGGCCATCGACGCGCTTGGGAAAACTTTGCGTTAGAGGCATCGTGATCCCGTCAAGCGTTGACGGAAGCGGCCCAAACTGGTCTACATCGGCGCCATTGGGCCGGCTGAAACAGCGGGCTTGGCTTGTGAGATCGAAACCCTGATGAATTTGGTGACGCCTTTCGCTAACGCCTGGCAATATCGGGAATTAATCAGGGCCGTCGTCCGGCGTGAATTAGCGGTTCGCTTTCGCGGCACGATCCTTGGCTGGCTTTGGGCGATTTTTGGGCCCCTTGTCATGCTTACCGCCTATACGGTGATCTTTTCCAATGCGGTTGGTGTGCCGGCCTCGGCCAAGGGAGGAGGCTTTGGCAGTTACGCTTTGTCAATCTTTGCGGGCTTGATTGTGTTCAATTTGTTCAGCGAACTCGCCTACCGCTCACCGGGGCTTTTGCATGAACATGCGGGCGTCATCAAAAAGTCCATATTTCCGAGCGAGACGCTAGCCTGGACGGCGACGATCCGCGCCTCCGTCTATGCCGCGATAAGCCTCGGCGTTCTCCTCGTCTTCGAGGTGGTGACGACTTCGCGGCTGCCGCTTTCGAGTTTGCTTTTGCCCTTGGTCATTGGGCCTTTCTTTTTGTTTCTGCTTGGAACCTGCTGGTTTCTCATGGCGCTTGGATCATTCACCCGTGACGTTGCCCATCTCATGATCTCGATTGTGCCGGTCTTCATGTTCGCGACGCCGATCTTTTATTCGATCGAGGACGTGCCGCCCGATCTGCGCATCTATCTGCATCTCAATCTGATTGGAAATTACGTCGAGATGATTCGCGACCTTCTCTTAGTGGGCAGATTTCCCGGGATCTTCCTCTATTGCGGGACGGTCACGACCTCGGTGCTTGCCTTCTTTTTCGCTTATCGATTTTTCATGCAATACAAGGCTGTTTTCGTCGATGTCATCTGACTTTGTCATTAACTGCGATCGCGTCGGCAAGGCATTCCAGCTCTATATGCGGCGCAACGATCAGCTCAAGCAGGCGATCTTCGGCCACTGGAAGCAATTCTATCATCAGCATTGGGTCTTGCGGGATATCAGCTTCAAGGTTCGCCGCGGCGAAAGGATTGGCATCATCGGCCGCAACGGCGCGGGCAAAACCACTCTGTTGCAAATCATCTGCGGCATTACTTTGCCGACGCATGGCAGCGTGCAGGTGAACGGGCGGGTGGCACCAATTCTCGCGCTTGGCGCGGGGTTCGACCATGAGCTGACAGGCCGGGAAAACGCCTTGATTGGCGGTGCTATTCTCGGCATGCGACGCGCCACCGTCGAGGCACGGCTTTCAGCCATCGCTGATTTCGCCGACATCGGCGACTTCTTTTATCAGCCGGTCAAGCTCTATTCGAGCGGCATGACGGCGCGCCTTGCCTTCGCAGTCTGTGCCCATGCCGACGCGGATATTTTGATTGTGGATGAAGCACTCTCGGTTGGCGACGAGGCCTTCGGTGCCAAATGCGATGCCTTTATCAAGGATTTTGCCGCGCGCGGTACAATCCTTGTCGTCTCGCATGATCTAGGTACCCTCGAGTCCCTCTGCGATCGGGTCATCTGGATCGAGGAGGGTGCGGTGCATGGCATTGGCCCGGCGAAGGAAGTGATCTCCGGTTATCGCGAGATGATCGAGGACAAGCCGCCGGCGGCAATGGCCGCGGGCTTCTGATGCCTTCTTTTTAGCCAAGGGGCTGCGCGGCCGCATCCCTGGGGAGTGAAAAATTCGCGTTCCGCCGCGCGATCAGAATAATGGCAGCTGCAAGTTCGGCGAGGATTGCGAGCCCAACGACAAGGATGAGGCGCGGATCCTGGCGCACCAAGGTTTCGGCGGAAACCAAGATCGCAACATGGATCAACGGGATCGCGAGCATGGGTGCGGTCGTCGCGGCTCTTGCGCGGCCACTCGCCGACGAGAGGCTCAGAACAAGCCCGATCGCAAAAAGCGCGTGGCTGAGGGCGAGAAAAGGTATGCCGCAACGCTTCACCGCCTCGCTCATCCATTCTCCGAATAGCCGCGGATAAATGACACTCGATGGTCGTTCCTGAAAGAATTCCAGAAGAGACAATTCGAAGACACCGCGCCAGCCGCGCTGCGGCAGGCCGCCCGAGCCTTGCATAGCGATCGGCATCGCATATTCATCGAAATGCGCGGTCCGGATTGTCAAGCCGTCGGTGGGAAGCGTCTCGATCGCACCATTGCTCAAAATCAAAACGACTCCGGTAGGGTTGCGACGGAACTCCGCCTCGGCGGCGGTGATGATTTGTTCCTCGTTCTTCTCCGTGGACAACTGATGAATGAACATACCCGAGACGACATCGGCGGAGCGCCAGCGGCGGAAGTAGAGGGTCCGGGTGCCGTTCTCAAAGGTGTAGAATTGTGCTGGCTCCAACATCCGGTGATTGAGGGAATCGCGAATCACATGGATCACGTCGTGCATCTCGCCGACATGGGCAGGCGCAAAAACCGAAGAGAGCCAATAGCCGATAGTGACCGCGACAATCGCGACAAAGGCGGATGGAAGGGTGATCGCCCAGGCCGAGAGGCGCAGGGAATAAAAAACCGCGATCATGCCATCGGCGGACATGCGTGTGAAATCGAGCGCGACCGCGACGCCGACCGCCACAGGTAGGGCGATGTAGAGGACCGTTGGCACGGTGCCAAGAAGTGCTGGTGTGAGCAACCCGCCGCGGATGGCGGCGGGGGGAAGATAATGGAAAAGGGAGGTCATGACGACGGGAATGCAAAGGCCCGCGGTAATGATAAGCGCGGTCGTCGCGACCCGCTTTGAAAGATAGAAGAAAAGGAGGCGGGGCATTACACCGTTCCGTCGCCTCCTAAAAGCATGACCGCAAAAACTTGCTCGTACGACACTCCAAAAGATAGGTTTCTCAAGCGCGCACCTCTCCCGTTAAGTCTTCATCCGCGCGGCGGCCTGGGTGGCAAACTGACGCCAGGCTGCGTCAAAAACGCGGCGGCTGGGAAGACTTACCGCGCCGGCCCAATGGGCGAAATAGATTTTATCGCCAAAGACGTCCCGCGGCCCGTCGGCGTCAAAGGTCACTCCTTCGGCCTTGTAGAAGCTCTCGCCGGAAGCTCCCGGAATACAGTCACGCAAAGGCGTGATTTTCAAGCCCCTCCGGTGCGCGACGAAATTGGTGATCGGTTGGGCAAACAGCATGCCGCGTTGCCGCACGGCATGAAAAATCGCTTCGTCCTGGTCGATCACCTCCTGAAAATGCTTCAGGCTAAGAATCTCTTTCGAGGCGACAAAGAACCCATCGTTGAACAGCATCACGTCGCGAAGAAACTCATATTGATCGCGTTTCTTATTGTAGACATACTCCGTCGTCGGAGCGGCCACGATGAAATCTTTCTTGCCCGCCTCGAGGAGGCCAAACATTTCGCTAAAATCCCGGAACAGGATGATGTCGGCATCAAGATAGATGACCTCGTCGAGCGGCAAGGCGAGGCAGAGGAATTTCCGCAGCCGCCGGCGATAGCCAGGAAACATCGGATAAAGCCGCTTGGCGAGAGCATCAAGCTCGGCGCTATCGGGTTCAACGAAGTGGACGCCGTAGACATCGGCGGCCCGCCGGGTCATAGCAACGTTGTCATCATAGGGAATCAGATAAAGAGGCGTTGCCGCATTCGTTGCCAGATAGCTCTCGAGAAAGGGCAGAAGCCAATTGATGATTTTGTCATTGGCAATGATCGCCATGCCATATTGTTTAGTCGATACAGGAAGATTTTGCATTTAGCCCTTGAATTCAATCTTGTCTTGAGGCCGTTCGCCACGGACCGGCAATGGGCGGCGTGGCGATCTCTCTTGGATTGACGGCATAGCTGCTTTGGGACGAATCTCGACTCAAGCGATGGGAGTATTCAGCTTTCCCTCTAGCTTGAGGAGGGCGGCTGGATCAAGCCATAGCTTTGCGTTTGAAGGATCGTGTAAGTTTTGTGAAAGAGGACATGCGAAAACAAAAGCCGGCGGCTTCGATCAAAAGGGAGGTTGATCCCGGCGGCGAAAGCAAAGTGCCGTTTTCCCAGGCGCTCAGCAGGCGATCCGTGGCAATCGTGCATCCAGCATGGCACTCTTGCGGCAGCCATCAGGTTTTCGTCTCGCAGGCGCGCGCTTACCGCAGCCTCGGTGCGGAGCTTGTCAGCCTTGCAATTGCCGATACGCCCGGTTGCGTCGATGGGTCGCGCGCTGCCAAGGCCTATTTCGCCGCAACGGATGACCTTGAGGCCGATGCTCGCTTTTTCGCGGGCATGCCGCTGAAGAGGATTTGGAGCGCGAGTTTTCGACGTGCTACCAAGCAATGGCTGCACGGCAATGACGCCGCGATGCGGCTTGAAATCGCGCGACAGGCGGCGATTCCGGACGCGGTTGCTGTCTTGCCTCGCCTTGGTCTCATCCATTGCAATCACTTCTTTTGCGTGCCCGTCGCCGTTCGCCTGCAAGAACGGCACGCATGCCCCATTCTTCTCGATACGCATGATCTCCAGACGCGCCAATATGCGCTGCGCAACCAGGCCCGCTTAAGGCTTCCTCCTAAGGCCCGTTATGAAGCCCTGCTCGAAATCGAGCTCGAAGCTATGCGCTCGGCCGATCTCTTGATACACCTCAATGATGAAGAGGCTACGGTTTTCAAAAAGCTGCTTCCGGCCAAGCGGCATGCGTTGCTTCATCCGGCTGTAACGGCGATGCCGGCAGGGACCGGAGGCGGCGATGTCATCATCGTCGCGAGTGCCAATTATCCGAATTTTCTTGGCCTCAGTTGGTTCTTGCAGGAGGTTTTGCCGCTGGCACCTGGCGTTCCGGTTCGAATTCTTGGCAATATCGACCTCGAACTTAAAGCGCGTGCGCCTGATCTCTATAAGGCGCATGCGGCGTTCTTCCGGGGAAGAGTCGAGGCGGAAGATCTTCATGCCGCCTATCGCACCGCCGCGGCTGTTCTACTCCCGGCGACGGCAGGGCATGGAGTCTCGATCAAAACCATCGAAGCGCTCTCTTGCGGTGCGCCGCTCATTGCAACGCCGCTTGCCTTTCGCGGTCTTGGGATTGACCTTGCCTCTCTTTCAAATGTGACACTCGCGGAGGACGCTGCGGGCTTTGCGGCGGCTTTGCGCCGTGCTGCCACCAATCGCCATTTGCCGGACGCGGGCCGGGAGACGGCTGCCACTCGTCAGCTCTATGAAAAGCGCTTTGCGCTTGAGGCTTATCGCAAGTCGCTCTGGACGATCGCGCAAAGCGCCCTTGAGTTTTGACGGGAATTCTTCGCGGCGGCCAAGGGGGGCAGCGGAAGCGAATGGCACACTCAAAGGCGTTTGCTAAAGCCAGGGCTTGCGGCGGCACGGCGCAGGTTCACCCAGGACGCCAGGCTAATCCCACTCCAGCACAAAGTGCTGAGGAAACTGCGTCCCACCCGTATCGATTTGGCCCGCCTCCCCGGTGGCACGCCGGAGGCCCGGCTTCGTGACGAGCGGTTTCAGGATCGCTGGCAAAACAGCCCGGTTGATGTAGGCGCCGAAACATCCGTGCAAGCCGTATCCCCAAAGGATGTAATCACCCCAAGGCCTATCCGTGCGGAAGGATTCCGGTGCCTCAATTTTCAGCGGATCGAACATGGCGGAAAGGTTCGACGCTATGACCATCGTATCCTTTGGGATTTTGAGAGCTCGGAAACTTCCCGCCGCAATCTTGGTCTCGCACGCAGCCCGCCGGAAGATGACCGGATTGATGGGATTGAATCTCAAGGCTTCGAAGACATGGGCGGCAAAGAGCTCGTCATTGCCATCGCGCGCGGCCTGCTCGGCCGATGCGAAGGCCGTGGGCCGATCGAGCAATTGGTCGAGCGCCTGTACGGCTGCCCGTGAGAGCGTCGGGATCGCGCCGATCACGAGTCCAATGAGGTTATTGCGAATGCCGAGGTCATCCATGCCGGGGAGGCCAGCTGCCTGCATGACAAGGCAGCGCCCGAGCACATCATCCTTGGCTTCACCGGACGCCTTGCGCCCGGCGATCGCCGCATCTATGACGGAGCGGCAGGCGGATGCAGCCTGCAGCGCGGCGTGTTCAAGCCCCGGATCGCCCTGGAGGTCAGCGAAAAGGTAGCGGAACATGAGCGTTGCCCACTCCATAAGATCGCCATCGGACGCTCCGGTGACGCCGAGATAATCTGTGACAATCGCCGCTGGCACGGGCAGACTGAGGTCCGGCGGCATATCGATACGGCCTGCCTTTTCAGCAACAAGACGTTCGGCCTGCGTGCGGGCAAGGGGCTCGACGATGCTGGTCACATCATCACGCCGAACCGCAAGGCGCATGTTGGAGACATCCCGAACGTAAAGCGCCGTGTCCTGCATTCCGAGAAAGAAATTCTCGCCTCCCGTGATCGCCCGCATCTTGGGTTCGTAGACAACTTCGAAATCCGCATTTCGATCAAGCACTTCGATCACGTCGTCATGGCGCGTGACGAGCGCCGTGCCGCTGTTCTGATAGCTCGTGACAAACTTCCAGGGGAGGTAAAGATTGGGCAAGAAAGGGCGCAGCAGCCGTAAGCCGATCCTCTGAGTCAGCGGTTCCTGAAGTGCCGCAGCGAATTTCTCCTTGACGCCCTGGCCTTTGGCCGAAACCACCGCCATAGGAAATTGATAGAAGGCGGCGAGCCCCTCGGCGGTCATCCTCAAGCGCACAGCGAGAACTGTAAGGAAATTCGGCACGATCATTGCTCTCCCTCCGGGTCGCTTACGTCGGGTCGACCACGCCCATGCCGATCATCCGCAGGGCAGTCATGCTCGGCACAAAGAAATATTCGCCACCGCGAGTCTCGACGAATTGTGGAATGCCGTCGATGATGAACGGGGGATGACCCGAGGCCGGATCAGCGGGGATCACGAACTTCGCCTTGGGGCCGCGCGTACCGTCGGAATGATTGCCGATGATGGGGCAGGTGTCGTTGCCGGCGCTGGCCGGGAATCCGTAATTGATCCATTGCTGCTGGATGAATTCGAATTGCCGAAAGAGACTGGCGCAGTAGATCAGCATCACCAGCCCGTGCTCGCTCGAATCGGAGACGCCGGGCGGCGACTCTCCATAAGGCAAACCGCGGCGCAGGATGCGGCGCCGGTTGTTCAGAATGGAGCCGGCGTCGCCGGTCGGATCCATCATGTCACGCGTATTGGCCCTCCTGACATGGGCGGTGAGGGGGCATCTCATACCAGCGGGATCATCGCGGAAAGCGAATTTCGTAAGCGCCGCGGAACGGGACTTTGCATCTGATTCTGGATGCTCAATGTTGAATTGCTTCCACTCGGCCACCGTCGGCGCAAGCGAGACTGGAACGCCGTCGGGCCAGCGCCCGGCCATCTTCGCCATCAGGGTTGCCCTGGCATCATCGGGGTTTGGGATGGAGAACGCTGCCCCGAAACGCAGCGCGGTTTCGTCCATAAAAGCGCGGAAGGCCGCGACGTTTTCATGCAGCTTGCGATAGGCCATGAAAGTGCCGTTGCGGCTGAAGGAGAGCGGCATAGCACTGCCAGCGGTTTCCTGCGCCTCGTCGGGGTAGCCGAGCAAGAACTCACCTGTCGCAAGCGGCCGCCAATTGCCTTTTCCGTCGAGGGCGCCATTACCCTCCTTGTAGGCTTGCTCATAGCCGTTCGGATACTGCCCTTCGAAAATTGGATCGCCGATGCCATCGGTGAAACCAAAATGCTCTTTCGGGGAAGGGGTGACCGGGCCATCAGCCTGGCGATTGAGGATCGCGGATAGAGCTTGGAAGGGCTGCCTCGCCTGGCCCTTGGGGTTGTGACCGGAAAGGGGCCGCACGCCGCCGGTCTTTAGACGGAGAATCTCAATCTCCGTGGCCTTCTGTTCGAGTGCCGCGACCGTCGATCCATCCGGATTCATCTGTGCATTCAGCATGATGAGAATATGCACCGTATCCGGATGGGTGCCGTTATTGAGGCCGCTGTTGATCCACACCTCGTCCCAGGCGTTTTTCCAGTTTTCCCCGCTGAAATCATCGCCAAGCATCGCGGCGCGCCCCGCCATGCCATCGATGAATTCATCCGGCATGCCGCGTAGCGTGCGGGTTGGCAAGCCGAGGGCATGCAGACCATACCAAGTGAATGCGATATTGACGGTGACGTGAGGGCGGGACACCTCCAACTTCCCTGTCGGTATGCCTTGTCTCGAAGGCCAACGAAGGGCGGTTGTAACCATCGGCAATAGACCCGTCACGAATCTCCGCGCCAAATCGCCCCTCTCGATATGGAAGAGCATGAAACGGCCTTTGGGAAAGCCCTGCTTTCCGTAAGCGGTGAGGATATTGCCTTGAATGTCGGCGAGGTCGAGTTCGACGGCCATGCTGAATCCCTATATCCCAATGATCCCGGGCTGTTGCGTTGGGCCGTTTAGGTCTTCTGGCCGATGTGTGGCAATAAAGTGCCCGAAAGCGGCGTGAAGGTCCCTCGCCGACTGTGCATCAATCGCGAGCAGCTGGTTGTCGATGGCAAAGCGGGTGAAAGTCCGCTGCAGATACAGGGCCTTGAGAACCGCTGGGAGATTGGAGTCGGGCGCCGCGGGAAACGCTTTCGCCCCGGCCGCCATGATGCTTGTATAGGCATGCCAGCCAACAGCGGCCAGCGTGCCACCCCCAAGAAGCAAAAGGACGAGGCTTGCGCTACCGGAGAAAGACCATCCGGCAAACAGACCGAGCACCAAAAGAATGCCTCCAATAATCGCTGGAATGACATATTTGGATTTGTCCTCTGGCCATACAGGAAGGCCTTTTACAGTCGCCGCGATATCGACGTAATAGTCATTGAAAGACATCGTCGTTTCGATCTGGCATCTGGCGATATATTGGGCGAAGGATGCAGCATCTTGCGCGCCGGCATCGAATCCGACACAGAAGGTAAAAATCCGCTGCAGCTCGGGTTTCATCGTGTCCCAAAGCGTGGCGAGATAGCTATCCCGCTCGCTCTCCGCCCCGCTCTCCGCGTCAAATTCCGCCGCGAAGAACAAGAAGGGACAGGTCAGATGATCCTGCGGCTGTGCGATCGTTGGATTGATGTTCTTCAGCTGCGCCAATAGCGTATTGGTCGGTTCCCGGCCATTGTACGCAACGTCGTCGATAATAACGAAGCGCGCGAAATGATTGCGTGTATTGCGCGCGAACGGGCTTTGCCCACCGCCGCAGGCGGGCGTCTGCGCGGCTGTCGGCAACATGGCAAGTTGCTTGCGCAAGGCATGGACGGGCGAGGTGAAAGCCGGTCCATCGGGGATCGGGTCTGTCCTAACCGGGACGAGAACTGTCAGGAAGTAATGTCCGCCGTCAAAGGTCGGCATGAATGGCTCCTTCGGGGAAGAGCGGGATCAGAGAAGTGCGCCGGCGGCGTGCGGCTGGCCCTGGACGTAAGCAGCGCGGTTGGCGTCCGCGTTCTTTGTGTCATTGCTGGCAACCGGCGCATATCCCTGCGAACCGAGATCATTCTGCACCGAGCAAAGTGCTGCGACATAGGCCTTCTGAAATTGCGCGGGTGTCATCACGGCGTGTTGCCTGACGAGATCAAGGGCTGCGCGCCGCACACGCAGGGCCGCCTTGATGTCGCGCTGCGCTGCTCCTGGCGTCGAATTGTAATAGTAATCTGTGTCGACCTGGTTCACCCGGACATAGTCTTTGAAGGGCGTGCTTGGGATCGAGTGGGGAAATTTCGTGGCCGTGATCCAGGCCCCGTCGACGCCAGTCGGATTGCCATCGGAGAACGCGTCAAGGTACTGATCCCAGGTTCCGTTGAAATTGCTTGAAAAGAGTAAATAATCGTTCTGGAGGTTCTGCCGGCCCTGGCCGAGGTCCGGCCATTGATCGCGCTTGATGATCGCCCAGCGCGCAAAATGAATGAAGGACAGGCCCAGCAGAGGTGCGAGGCCGGAAGGACGCGCGCGGGCCGTCATATAATACAATCGCTGAATCCAAGTCAGCCACGGCCGCATCGGCGTGAGCGCATTCATGACATAAGCCTTGCCGGCGACATTCGACATGATCATCCCCCCACGTCCGCGGCTGATACGGTGTTTTGCCTCCGAGGAGGCGTTTTTCAATAGCGGATGTTCACATGCGGCATTCATTATGCCTTGCTTTCTTGACCCTTGGCAAGGCTTGGCTGGAGCTCTCGGCTGGGTTCCGAACCCAAAGAGAAAAGCAAGCCCGCAACGCATGCTATGGCGGGGTGGGCGCCAATGCCTTCTACCCCTGTTCGATTGACACGGCCTTGACGCACAAAGAAACGGACTCGATGAAAGACAAGAAGAAGACCCGCAACGTTACCGTTGTCGCACAATCGTGGTGGTCTTAAGAACAAGTACTGGAAAACCGGCTACACTGAGAGCCTCGGCTTGCTGGATCGAGGAGCGCTTTTTGCCGGCGGCATTGCAATGGTGGGCCGAGGACGCATTTTGGCACGGTAAAGTTCATGGCCATCACTTCGATTAATCCGCTAACAGGTACAGCTCGCGCGAGCCACAAAGAAGCCTCCTCGTTCGATGTCGAGAAATCGATCGAACAGGCCCATGAGGCTTCGCAAGAATGGCGTTTGCGGAGCTTCGAAGAGCGCGCGGTGTTGATGCGGCGGGTTGGCCACATCTTGCGGGAAGGCGCCCAAAGCTATGCGCGTCTGATGGCCGAGGAGATGGGCAAGCCGGTTAAGCAGGGCGTCGCCGAAGTCCAGAAATGCGCTTCGGCCTGTGACTATTTTGCAGAAAACGCCGCAAATTTCCTCGCGCCGGAAATGGTCGACGCCGGACTATTCAAGAGCTTCGTGACGTTTCAGCCGCTCGGCGTGGTCCTCGCCGTCATGCCGTGGAACTTTCCATTTTGGCAGGTTTTCCGTTTTGCCGCGCCAGCGCTGATGGCGGGAAACGCGGGGCTTCTGAAGCATGCCTCCAATGTTCCTGCCTGTGCTCTTGCGATCGAGGAGGTCTTTCGAAAAGCAGGCTTTCCAGAAAGCCTCTTCCGAACCTTCCTGGTCGGCTCCGAAGAGGTTGAGTCAATCATTGAACATCGGCTCGTCCGTGCCGTCACTCTCACGGGCAGCGGTCCTGCGGGCCGCGCCGTGGCGCGCAAGGCGGGCGAGATGTTGAAGAAGACCGTTCTCGAGCTCGGCGGCAGCGATGCTTATCTCGTGCTGGATGACGCCGAAATCGCATTTGCTGCGAAAACATGCGCGAAGGGCCGGCTCATTAATTCCGGCCAGAGCTGCATCGCCGCGAAACGCTTTGTCGTCGTCGAGAGTGTGCGTTCTCGCTTTGAGGAAGCTTTTGTGGAGGAGATGCGATCGGCGAAAATGGGTGACCCGCAGTTGGAAGATACGGACATCGGTCCTTTGGCGCGGCATGATCTGCGCGATGCGCTGCATGAGCAGGTGGAAGCGAGCCTCGCAAAGGGCGCCCGCTGTCTGCTGGGCGGCGAGATACCTGGCGGCCCTGGCGCCTTCTATCCGCCTACCGTCTTGACGGATGTGCATCCAGGCATGCCGGCCCATGACGAGGAGCTGTTCGGCCCGGTTGCAGCCATCATTTCCGTTGCGGATGAGGCGGCGGCGGTCGCGGCGTCCAATAATTGCGCCTTTGGCCTCGGCGGCGGGGTTTTCACATGCAACCTTGCTCGCGGCGAAAGGCTCGCGGCCGAAGCGATCGAGGCTGGCTCCGTCTTCGTCAATGCGATTGTTCAATCAAATCTCAAATTGCCCTTTGGGGGGATCAAAGAAAGTGGCTATGGCCGCGAGCTCTCACATTATGGTATCAAGGAATTTGTCAACATCAAAACGGTCGTGGTCGCTGAAAGCGGTCGTTCGTTTGCTGACGGGGAAACCTCCTCGACACCCACGGAGTGATCATTAACTCTGGGATCTGGTTGATAGGCTGGCACTGCAGGCGCGTAGTGGGGAGGATCAGCGCCCGCAGGCCTTAAGATTGATTGGTGCTGAAACACAGAAAGGTCTGGAGGAAAAATCGTTTCAAGACGGTGCGCAAACGCACACCTGGCGAAGGCAGCCGGATCAAGGAAGGATTTTGATGAGATCAATCGAGTTGTAGCCGAGGGGGTTCATCGGCCGAGCCTTGCAGCTGCGGGTGGAAGCGCTGCGGGGTTTAATCTCCCGCTTGCCAGATCGGCCTTGCCGGCGCTAAGCACCCTATGGTGGAATGAAGACCCTCGGCGGCTATCGGATCGAAGCGAATGCGGATTACGGTGCCTGCCGCATTGTTCGACATGGGAACTCGGTGATAAATCTTGGACAGGCCGGTTTAGCTCAGTTGGTAGAGCAACTGATTTGTAATCAGTAGGTCGCGGGTTCGACTCCTGCAACCGGCACCAATAAAATCAATAACTTGAGGCACACTCTCGGCAGTTTTCCCGGCAATGTGTTGGCTTTGGTAAGCGCTCGGTAAACAGAAATTGGAAATTCGAGCAATGGACTGACCCAGCTCCACCGCCTCCGTTATGGGGCTTGGCCCACTTCGTACCAACTCAGCGCGGAACTGTTGTTCTTCGAACCGGTGCAGTCCCGCTCCCGCCCGGGAAGTTTGATGCGATCCGGTAGGACGAGCCTATCAGCAGCGCCTGAGATTGCTACGAGCGACCTCATGCGGCTCGCCACTAGGTGCGAGCAAGGGGGAAACCGACGCCGAAGGCTAAGAGTCCGACTCATAATTCTTAACCATTCGGGTCGGCCACTCTCGCGATGCGGCGAGAGAGCTGCCTGATGGATGCGATGAGCAGCCACGCCTCGGAAGAGGCGATGGAAGCTT
>Ga0335081_10003269_pt1 | contig 25485 bp, 34 predicted proteins | sample Lox_Sample_35_FD_206713 | JGI IMG/M metagenome (GOLD analysis project Ga0335081, IMG submission 206713) | Soil microbial communities from Loxahatchee National Wildlife Refuge, Florida, United States - Lox_Sample_3.5 | ecosystem: Environmental > Terrestrial > Soil > Wetlands | place: USA...
CGATCCGGTACCGGGGCTCTCCTGGTTCCTCAGCATCGGCCACGCGCGTGAGAGCAGGCCGCAGCTCCTCGATCCGCACAATGGATTGATGGAGTGGACGTGGTCGTCATACAAAGCCGAGACGGTGTATTCGGCGGACGCGCCCGGCACGGGAACATTCTTCATGCAGGGAACGCGTTTCCGCCTGCCCGCCGGCCTGCACATGACGTGGCGTACTCTGGCCGACGTCAAACGACGTTGAACAGGTGCTTGCGCCGTTCGATCCATTGCTCGCTGGTGCATAATTTCGGGCCGACCTCGATGAGGCGGGGCAATAGGTAGAACAGCGCCTGCGGGGTCCATTTCTCGCCGTCGCGGGTGCGGAAGCCGCGATCGTTGATCGCCTGCGCGGCCTGCGAGAGCGGGCCATCCTGGACGATGGTCTCCATCATGAGCACCAGGACCTGCATCTCGTCGGGATTTTCTTCAAGACGGCGGCAGTCGCTCGCAACGCGGAGGCCGAAGGGAACGTCCTCGACCGAAGGTGTGGCGGGCGCGCCGCGTTCCCACTCGATGGCGATCAGGCGCCAGCCATCGGCGGCTTTTTCGTGGAAGTAGTCCGCGGAGGGCGCCGCGGAGAGGAAATCGCGCACACGCTCGAGCTTGGGCATGTTTTCGCGGGAGCAATCCGCCTGCCAGCGCAAGTGGCTGAAAAGCCGGAACTGGCCGGCGTGCCAATGTTCGGGCGTGGGACGGCTATTTCCGCGAACCGGCCATGGATGCGTATTGAAGGCGTAGAAGCGGGCCTCGACCGCGAAAGCGGCGGCGTGTGTTACACTTCAATCAGTCGGCTTCGCATCGCGAGGGCGGCGATCCCCGAGCGAAATACAAGGGAAATTCCATGCCAAAGTTGAAGACCCATAAGGGTGCGGCCAAGCGGTTCAAAAAGACGGGCAGCGGCAAAATCAAGCGCCGCCATGCATTTGCCCGTCATATTCTGACGTCCAAGCCGCGCTCGCGGAAGCGCCGGCTGGGACATGCGGATGTGGCGGATCCGGCCAATTCCCCCGAGATCAAGCGCATGCTTCCGTATTAAAATCGTTCGTGCGTGTGGACGGGCCAAATCGCACGTGCCTGATCCGCCGCTTTTTGGAAAGAAACAGGAGATAAAAACGTGCCCAGAGTTAAACGTGGTAGCCACCGGCGCGCGAGCCGCAAGAAGACGCTCGCCCGCGCCAAGGGATTTTTCCTCACCAAGAGCAAGCTGCATCGCTCCGCGCAGGAAGCGGTCGAGAAGTCGCTGCGCCATGGCTATATCGGACGGCGCCTCAAGAAGCGCGATTTCCGCTCGCTGTGGATCGTGCGCATCGGCGCGGCGTGCAAGCGCGCCGAAATCTCTTACAGCAAATTCATGAACGGGCTGAAGAAGGCCGGCGTCGATCTGAATCGCAAAATGCTGGCCGATATCGCATTGAACGACCCGGCCGCGTTCGGCGCGCTGGTCAACCAGGCCAAAGCCGCACTGGAGAGCGCCGCATGAGCACCGCCGCACACAGCCTTCCCGAAGACGAAGATTCCCTCGCGAGCCTGGAAGAACGCATTCGCCGCACGGTGGAGCTGGTGAAAACGCTGCGGACCGAGCGCGACGCCGCGGTGGCTGAGCGCGACGCGGCCTTCGCCGAGCGCGACGCGGTGCGGTCCAACGCCAGCATGGCGCTCAGCGAAACCCAGCGCCTGCGGCAGGAGATTGAGGAAATGCGGGGGGAGCGGAAACAGGTCCGCACGCGCATCGAAAAACTGCTGGGACAAATGGACCTGCTGGCTGGGTCATAATATCCTCAGACATGGACAGCGGGACGGAACGAAAAACGGTTCGCGTCACTATTTTCAACCAGGCCTACAATCTGCTGGCGAACGAGGACTCGGGCGAAGTGGAAGCGCTGGCGCGCTCGGTGGACGAGCTGATGACGGACGTCGCGCAGCGCGCCGGAAATCTCGATTCGAATCGCGTGGCCGTGCTGGCGTGTTTGCACATGGCCGACCGGCTGAAATCGATCGAACGGGAGCTGAGCGACCTGAAATCGCGGGTGGACCAGAAGAGCCGGCAATTTTCGCTGCTGCTCGACCAGGCGGCGGAAGGCGATTGATGAAGCTGGTGGTCGCGCTGGCAATGCTGGCCGCGGCGCGCGGGCAGTCGGTGCGGTTCGAAACCACGGCCGGCGATTTCACCATCGAAGTGCATCGCGACTGGGCGCCGAAGGGAGCCGACCGGTTCCTCGAACTGGTGCGCGACCAATACTACGACGATTCGCGCTTTTTCCGCGTCGTGGCGGGCAAGTGGGCTCAATTCGGCATCGCCGGAGATCCCGTGGTGGCGCAGAAATGGCGGGATAAGACCATTCCCGACGATCCGGTAAAGCAGAGCAACAAGCGCGACTACGTTTCCTTCGCCTTTACCAAGCCGGGGACGCGGTCCACGCAGATTTTTATCAACCTCGCGGATAATATCGATCTGGATGAGCAGGGATTCGCGCCGTTTGGGAAAGTGATCGAAGGAATGGACGTGGTGGACCGGATCTTTTCGGGCTACGGCGAGGCGTCGGGCGGAGGGATGCGGGCGGGCAAGCAGGACCAGCTCTTCGAGCAGGGCAACGCGTACCTGGATGCCGAATTTCCCGAGCTGGACGCGATCATTCAGGCGGTGTTGCTGCCGGTGGCGAGTACGGCGATGGTCCCGGGCGGTGACCGGATCGAGGCGCGGCGATGATCGAGCCGGGCTGACGCGATGGCCGCCAGTCAGCAAACCGGGGTCGATGCAGCGGTGCGCGGCCGCCAGCTTCGCCGCGCGGTGCTCGCCGGGACGATTGGAACCGCGATCGAGTGGTACGATTTTTTCCTGTACAGCACGGTCACCGGACTGGTGTTCGCGCGGCTGTATTTTCCCGGCGCCGATCCGTTCGTCGGCACGCTTGAAGCGTTCGGAGTCTACGCGGTCGGGTTTCTCGCGCGGCCGATCGGCGCGGCGATCTTCGGGCACTACGGCGACCGGCTGGGCCGCAAGGCGGCGCTGATCGCGACGCTTCTGCTGATGGGTGGCGCGACATTTTTAGTCGCGCTGGTGCCGGGTTACGATCGCATCGGGATCTGGGGCGCGATCATCCTTACGGCGCTACGCTTCATTCAGGGCATCGGCGTGGGAGGCGAGTGGGGCGGCTCCGTGCTGCTGTCGATGGAATGGGCGGAGAGCAACAGTCATCGCGGGTTCATCGCGTCGTGGCCGCAGTTCGGAGTGCCCGCGGGATTGTTTCTCGCGAACCTGGCCGTGCTCGCTTTCAGCGCGCTATCCGGGGCCCAATTCCTGACCTGGGGATGGCGCATTCCGTTTTTGCTGAGCAGCGTGCTGGTGGCGCTGGGTCTCTACATTCGCGTGGGCATCCTGGAAACTCCAGTGTTCCGGCGGCTGGTGGAGCATCGCCGTATCGAGCGCGCGCCGGTAGTGGCAGTTCTGCGCCGCCATCCTCGCGAGATCGCGCTGACCGCGCTGTGCCGCATGGCGGAGCAGGCGCCATTCTATCTGTTCACCGCGTTCGTCTTCGCCTACGGCACTCAGATGCTGGGGCTCAAGCGGGATTTTCTGCTGCTGGCGGTGCTGGCCGCGGCGGCGCTTTCGTTCTTCTCGATTCCGTTTTTCGGGCACCTGTCGGACCGGGTGGGTCGCAAGCGTGTGTATATGTTCGGCGCGGCGCTTACGGGAGTTTTCGGGTTTGCCTACTTCGGGATGCTGGATACGCGCGTGCCCGCGCTGGCGGCCGCGGCGATCGTGCTATCGATGGTCCCGCACGACATGATGTACGGGCCGCAGGCCGCGCTGATCGCGGAATCCTTCACGGGGCGGCTGCGGTACAGCGGCGCGTCGCTGGGCTATCAACTTTCGTCGCTGATCGCGGGCGGCCCGGCTCCGCTGATCGCGTCGGAGCTGATGGGCCGCTACCGCTCGGCGACGCCGATCGCGATTTTCATTCTGGGGTGCGCGATCGTCTCGCTGATCGCGACCGCGTTGCTCAAGGACCATACGAACAAAGACATCGCCGACGATTAGAGATTTCTGAAAACGCGAAAACCGCTTGCTGACGCGCGCGGCTCGGAATCGGCATGTTGCGCTCGCCACCAGTTGCAGAGCCACGACCGTGAGGAAGTGGTGCCCCGCGCTTACTTTCCGTTGTGTTTGTCGCGATAGATCTGCTTGCTCAGGTGGTTCTGCTGGCGGTTGACCTGCGCCTTCTGCTTGTTGGTGAGATTGCCGCCGTTCTGCTTGCGGTCGTTGCGAGTTTCCTTGTTCAGGTTGGCTTCCTTGTTCTCCAGGTGGGAGGTTTCGCGCGGGGTGAGCGTTCCGTTCTTCACTCCGTTGGCGATGCGGTCCTGCTGGTTTTCCTTGCGGTCCTGAATCCGGTCCGGGTTCTGCGCGAAAGCGCCTCCGGCCAGCAGCGTGCCCATGGCGATGTTTAAAACAATCCGTCTCATTTTTGCCGTCCTTTCTCTTTCTCGCTTCCACCGACTTCGATCATGCAAGCACGAAATTTCCGCAAGAGTTGCGGAAAGGACGGTTAAAATGCGGTCATTCGAGCGAAACGCCGAGAAAGGCGCGCACCTCGCGTTCCAACCCGGGCGTGCACGCGACCGCGCTGCCGCCGTAGATGGTGCGCTCGCCGCGCAGGTCGAAAAAAACCGCGCCGGCTTCTTCGAGGATCACCTGCACCGCGGCGAGGTCCCATTCGGCCACTTTCGGCTCGATCCAGATCTCGGCTTCGCCCGCGGCGACCATGATCGCATCGGGTGTTCCCCCGAGGCATCGATACGCCCAGAAGCGCGCGGCCCAGTCGAGCAGGCGCGGCGCGAAGGCCATTCCAGCGATGCGGTTCAGACTGTTCACCGAAAGCACGGCGCTGGCCGGATCGGCGATGCTTGAAACGCGCAGGCGGACATCGTTGCGAAATGCTCCGCCGCCGCGCGAGGCCCACGAGGTCGCGCCCACCAGCGGCAGGTGCGCGACGCCCGCAACAACTTCGTCCGACTGCTCGAGGCCGATCAGGACGCTCCACAAAAAATTGCCGCGCACAAAATCGCGCGTGCCATCGATGGGATCGACGATCCAGCGACGCCCGCTGCGCGACGGCTTGCGCGCGCCTTCCTCGCCGAGCAGACCATCGTCGGGGAAAGCGCTTTCGAGCATCGCGCAGATCCGCTTTTCGCATTCGCGGTCGGCGACGGTGACCGGCGAGCCGTCGGCCTTGGGCTCCGCCACGATGCGGGGCTGAAGCTTCAACGCCAGTTCCGCGGCGCGCGCCGCGGCGTTGCGCGCGATCTCGATTTCTTTCTCGAAGTGCATTTCAGAGGCATGGTAGCATTGAGCGGGATGAGGGCTCGCACCGTCTATGCAGTGCTCGAATCGACTGCGAACGCGCACCCGAGCAACGCCGCGTTGCATCAGCCGCTGGGCGGCGGGAAGTATCGCGCCTGGACCTGGCGCGAGTACCTCGACTGGGTGCGGCAGATCGCCGTGGGCCTGCGCGCGATGGGAGTGCGCAAGGGGGACATCGTCGCGCTCGAATCGGAAACGCGCGCGGAATTTTATCTGGCCGACCTGGGAGTGATGACCGCGGGCGCGGTCGCCGCGGCGCTGTATACCAGCCTTCCGGTTTCCGAGCAGGTGCGCACGCTCAAAGCCTCGGGCGCGCGCGTGGTGTTCGTCGAAAGCCCGCAATCGATGAGCGCGCTGAAGTCGGCGGCGGGGGATTTCGACGCGCGCTGGATTCTGCTCACCGGCGAGCAGGACGGCGCTGCCACGCTCGATCAGGTGCGGGCGGCGGGCGAGCGGGAAATCGACAAGTTCGAATCGATCATCGCCGATTTGCGGCCGGAAGACTACGCGGTGCTGTACATGACCTCGGGCGCCACGGGCGAGCCGAAAATGGGGCTGGTGACGCATCAGGCCCTAGTCGCCAACATGGATCACGCGCCCTCGGTTCTTCCGCTCACACCGGACGATGTGACCATCGCGTTCCTGCCTTCGGCGCATATCGCGCAGCGCGTGGTGATGGAAATGGTGCCCATCCGGCAGGGCACTCCAGTGTGGTTTTCCGAAGGGCTTTCGAAATTGCCCAACGAGATTCGCACCGTTCGCCCGACGTTTTTTCTCGCGCCGCCGCGCGTGTGGGAGCGCGTCTACACGACGATTTCCACCGAAATCAAAAAACGCCCCGCGGCGGTGCGCAAACTGTTCTATCTCGGCTTGGGCGCTGGATCCGAAGCGAGCCGCCTGCGCCAGGCCGGAAAACCGCTGCCCGCGACCTTGCGCGCATCGCTCGCGTTTTTCGACCGCGTGGTGTTCCGCAAGATCCGCCAGCGCCTGGGCGGACGCATGCACATCGCGGCCTCCGGCGCGGCGCCGCTGGGAAAGGATCTCGCCGATTTTTATTCCGCCATCGGAATGCCGCTGGTGGAAGGCTACGGACTGACCGAAGGGGGCGTGGTCGCGCTGAATCCGCTCGATCGCCCCAGGCCGGGCAGCATCGGCAAGCTGCTGCCCGGCGTCGAAGCGCGCCTCGAGGAGGACGGCGAACTGATGCTGCGCAGCCCGTGCCTGTTCAGCGGATATTACAACGATCCGGAAGCGACCGCGGCCGTGCTGCGCGACGGCTGGCTCGCCACCGGCGATATCGCCGAAGTGGATGCCGACGGCTACTGGTACATCACGGGGCGCAAAAAAGAGCTGATCGTGTCTTCGAACGGCAAGAAAATCTACCCCGCACGCATCGAGGTGATGTTCAAGCGCGAGCCTGCGATCAACCAGGTACTGCTGATCGGCGATCGCATGCCCTACGTCACCGCGCTATTCACCGTCAACGGTAGCATCGGAGAGTCGCGCGGCGCGGTGGAAAAGGCCGTCAAGGACGTGAATCGTCAGCTCTCTTCGTTCGAACAGATCCGCAAATTCAAAATCCTCGAGCACGATTTTTCGATCGATCGCGGCGAGGTGACGCCCACCATGAAGATTCGCCGCGCCCGCGTGCTCGAAAATTATCGCTCGCTGGTGAGTGAGATGTATATGGGTAAGGACATCGATTCATAAGGCATGTCGCATCGGATTACTTTGATCCCCGGAGATGGAATCGGTCCCGAAGTCGCTGCTGCCGCGCGGCGGGCCGTGGATGCCACCGGCGTCAGGATCGATTGGGAAACGGCCGAGCTGAACGCCGACCTCATTCTCAAAACCGGTGAATCGCTGCCCGCGCAGGTGATCGAGAGCCTGGACCGCACGCGTGTGGGACTGAAAGGTCCGGTGACCACGCCGATCGGCGGCGGATACACCAGCGTGAACGTCGCGCTGCGCAAGCGGCTGGACCTGTTCGCCAACGTGCGCCCGGTGCGGTCGCTTCCCGGCGTGGTCACGCGCTTCCAGGACGTCAAAATCGATATGGTGATCTTTCGCGAGAACACCGAAGACCTGTACTCCGGCCTGGAGCACGAGGTGGTGCGCGACGTGGTCACCAGCCTGAAAGTGATCACGCGCGCGGCGTCCATCCGTATCGCCGAATACGCGTTCCGCTTCGCCGAAAGCGCCGGGCGACGGAAGGTCACGGCGATTCACAAGGCCAACATCATGAAGCTGGCCGACGGCTTGTTTCTGCGCTGCGCCCGCGAAGTCGCCGCGCGCTACCCCCAGATCGAGTACAACGAGCTGATCGTGGATAACGCGGCCATGCAGCTCGTGATCCGGCCGGAGCAGTTCGACCTGCTGCTGCTGCCGAATCTTTACGGCGACATCGTTTCCGATCTCGCCGCGGGGCTGGTGGGCGGACTGGGCATCGTGCCCGGCGCCAATATGGGCGAAAATCATGCGGTGTTCGAAGCGGTGCACGGCTCGGCGCCGGACATCGCCGGGAAAGGCGTCGCCAATCCGACGGCGATGATGTTATCGAGCGTGCTGATGCTGATTCACCTCCACGAGCATGAAGCCGCGAAACGGCTGCAAGCCGCGATCGAAAAAGTGTACGCCGAACATCGCCATGTGACGCGCGACGTGGGCGGATCGGCGAGCACCCGCGAATTTACTGACGCCGTTATCCGCGCCATGGCGTGAGCCGCGGAATCCAGCGCGGGACCGCGGTGCGGAACACCTTATACTCCTCGCCGAATTTCCCGGAGAGCGTGGGTTCTTCGTAAAGAACCACGAACAGGTGCATCGCTAGCCAGAGGCAGCCGGCGTAAACGAGCAGATTTACGTTTGCGAAGAACAGGGCCTGGCCCAGGACCGCGCTTACGACCGCGACGTACATCGGATTGCGAACAAACCGGTACAGTCCACCGGCCACCAGGTGCACCGGCGGTGCGACGGGCGCCGGCGTACCGAGACCTTCAACGGCGAAACGGCGGAACGAATCGAGAAGGCCAACGGCGCCGAGAGCAATCAGCGTCGTGCCAGCCCAGCGGGTGACCGCAGCGCCAAGAAACGGCGCCCGAAATTGCCACTGCGAGATCCAAAAAGGAACCAGGACGGCGACGAATCCGGGCGCGATGACGAGAAAGAGTGCGGACCCCAGGATCGCCCACGCTTTTCTGGTCATCCGAGCAATTACAGACCTTTTTTCGCCAGAAACTCGATGAGATCCACGACGCGCATCGAGTAGCCCCACTCGTTGTCGTACCAGGCGACGACTTTCACCAGGTTTCCGTCGAGCACCTTGGTCAACTGCGAGTCGACAATTGAACTGGCCGGATTGTGCATCATGTCGGTGGACACCACCGGATCTTCGGTGTAGGCGAGAATGCCGCGCAGGCCGCCGTTGGCGCACTGTTTGAGCGCCGCGTTCACTTCTTCCGTGCTGGTTTTTTTCGACACCAGGGCGACCAGGTCCACTACCGAGACGTTGGGCGTGGGAACGCGCATCGCGTAGCCGTCCAGCTTTCCCTTGAGCGCCGGCATGACCAGCCCGATAGCTTTCGCCGCGCCCGTGGTGGTGGGAATCATATTGATGGCCGCCGCCCGCGCGCGACGCAGATCCTTGTGCGGAAAATCCAGCACGTTCTGATCGTTGGTGTAGCTGTGAATCGTGGTCATCGAGCCTTTTTCGATGCCGAAGGCGTCATGGAGCACCTTCACCACCGGCGCCAGGCAGTTGGTGGTGCAGGACGCGTTCGAAATCACCTGATGCTTGGCGGGGTCGTAAGCGTCCTGGTTCACGCCCAGCACGATGGTGATGTCTTCATTTTTCGCGGGCGCGGAGATGATTACTTTCTTGACAGACCCGCGCAGGTGCTTGGCCGCGTCCTTGGCTTCGGTGAATTTGCCGGTCGACTCCACGACGATCTGCGCTCCCAGCCCGGGGAAATCGATCTCGGCCGGATCTTTCGAGCTGAAGATCCGGATCTCGCGTCCGGCGACGCGGATGGAGTTGGCCTCGGCTTTCACCTCCTCATGCAGCGTGCCGAGGACCGAATCATACTTGAGCAAATGCGCCAGCGTCCTGGTGTCCGTCAGGTCGTTGGCGGCGACAAACTCGACGTTCGGATTGCGCAGAGCGGCACGAACCACGTTCCGGCCGATGCGCCCGAACCCGTTGATTCCGACTTTGATGGGCATAAATTTCAGTTTAGTGCTTCACCGCGTCGGCCGGTTTCGGAGCATCCGGCGGTTTCGCCGGCTCGCCGACCATCCCCTGCTCGTTCAGGATCACGATATCCACGCGCCGGTTTTTCGCGCGTCCTTCCTCGGTGTCGTTGGGCGCCACCGGGGAGGTGTCGGCATAGCCCGCGATCGACATGCGCTCCCGCGGCACGCCGAATTTGTCGGAGAACAGCTCCAGCAGGGTGATGCTGCGCGCCGCGGACAGCTCCCAGTTGCTTTGGAAACGCGGCGTGTTGATGGGCATCGAGTCCGTGTGGCCTTCGAGGCGCACCGGGTTGGGAATCTTCTTGATCGACTCGGCCACTTTCGCGAGCGCCTCCATGGCGTCCGGTGAAATCTCGTCCTGCGCGGGCGGAAACAGCGCGGCTTGCGTGAAGCTCACCACCAGTCCGCGCGGCTGCATGTTGATCTGAATTTTTCCCTCGGCGATTTCCTTTTTCAGCTCCTCGGTGAGCACGTTGAGCGAGGGCAGAAGTTCCGCCAGCTTCTGTTCCTTCTGTTCCTGGGCCGAGGTTTTCGCTCCGCCCGGCCCGCGCATCATGGCGTTGCCTTTGCCGGTGTTGTCGATGGTGCCTCCCAGCACCGCGGAGATCACTGACGCCATCTTCTGGCCCTCCAGCGCCCGCTTCACCGAATCGGAAATGGCCTGCGCTTTGTTCTTGTCGGTCTGCGAGCTCGCGAACATCACCACGAAGAAGGCGAACAGCAGGGTGATGAAATCGGCGTAGGAGATGAGCCAGCGCTCATGATTCTCGTGCTCAGGAACTTTTTTTCTACGTGCCATACTATGCCTCGCGCTTTGCCGGCTCCGCTGCCGGAGCAGATTGTGGCGCTTTCTTTTCCTTCGCGGCTTTCTCCTTCGGCTTCTCCGCGCCGGCCTGCGCGTAGGCTTCCAGCTTCAGCCGGATCAGCTTGGGATTGAGACCCTCCACGATCCCGGCGACCGCCTCCACGATCAGGTCCTTGCGCTGGCGTCCGGCCGCGATCCGCGCTTTGATCTTGGCCGCCGCGGGAAGAAACAGCAGGTTCGCCGATCCGACGCCGTACACGGTCGCCACGAAGGCTACCGCGATCCCGTGGCCCACCTCCTCGATGTTGGCCAGGTTCTTCATCACCTGAATCAGACCCAGCACCGCGCCGATGATTCCGATGGTCGGCGCATAACCGCCCGCCGCTTCGAACACCTTCGCTTGGGCCTCCGCCTGCTCGCATTCGAGGTCGATTTCAAGCTCCAGCATTTCGCGGATCTCCTGAAGATCGGTCCCGTCGATGGCCAGGTTCAGCGCTTTCCTGAGGAACGGGTCGGCGATCTTGTCGGCTTCCTGTTCGAGCGAGACCAGGCCGTTTTTGCGCGCTTTGGTCGCGTAGCCGATGACTTCCTCGATTACCGCGCCCAGCGGCTCGACTTCCTCGCGAAACACGCCCGCGAAGCGCTTGAGCGCGCCCCTCACCACCGCGAGAGGCATCGACACCAGGACCGCGCCGCTGGTGCCGCCCAGAACGATCATCGCCGCGGTGATCTGCGCCACGTCGCGAAGCTTGCCGCCTTCGAGAGTCAGCCCACCCAGAATTCCCAGCAGCGCGACGACGAGTCCAGCGATCGATCCGAAATCGATCCGTGGAGACTTCCCGGTCGGGCCTGGGCTGTTCTTGGGCGCCGCGGCAGGCGCACCCGGCTTTCCCGGCTTAGGATCGTCCGGCATCCGACCCTTCCGTCCAGTGATTGCAGGATTGAATCGACCGCCGGAACTCTTTGACTTTGCCGATCACTTCCTCCACGCTCTCCAGCACCACGAATTTCTGGCCATTGGTCAAACTGATTACCGTGTCGGGCGTCGCCTCGATGTGCTCGATGAGATCCGAGTTCAGGACCAGCGGAACGCGATTGATTCTGGTCAGGCGGATCATGCGTGAGCCTCGGGAGAAATGTCCTCGACGCTCTTATCGGCTCGGATGGAGGGTTTTTGACGGAATACGCGTCAGCCCGCACCTCGGGCTGGCCGCGCTACTTAAGCATTTCGGCGAGCTCGCGTAATTCTTTACGCACGGTTTCGAGGATAGAGGTTTCTTCGAACAAAGCCGCCTGAGCCCCGGCCTCCGCCGCGGCCGCCTTGGCCGGGCGCCCGGCGCGAGCGGTCTCGGTCTTGCTGCGGCCGTCTTTGGCCCGCACGACTTTCCCTTGTCCTTCGAGGAACCGGCGGGCGCCCTCGATGGTGAAGCGCTTTTCGTACAGCAGCCGCTTGATCTCCAGCACCAGCTCCACTTCCTTGCGCCGGTACAGGCGGTGCCCGGTGCCCGACTTCTTGGGTCCGAGCATGGGAAACTCGGTTTCCCAGAACCGCAGCACGTAGGGCTTGATATTAGCCAGCCGGGCGACTTCGCCGATCCGGAAATACAACTTGTCGGGAATCTCCAGGGCCGGAGGCACGGGAACGTTTTCGTGCGCGCTCATAAGAGTACCCTTATCATAATGTCTGCCATCGCAGGAATCCATCCCGTCCGGGAGGCGATCCGCGCCGGCCGCCCTCTCGACCGGGTGCTTGTCGTGAAAGGCGCCGCCGGCGCGCGACTCCAGGAGATTATCGACCTGTGCCGCGAGCGCGCCATCGCGCTGCGCTTTGAATCGCGCGAGCACCTGGACCGCGCCGCGGGAGCGTCGAATCATCAAGGCGTCGTGGCGATCGGCTCGGCCGAAAAATTCTCCACGCTCGAGGCGACCATCGCTGCGCGCGGCTCGCATGTGATCCTGGATGGCGTCGAGGATCCCCACAATCTCGGCGCGATCATCCGGACCGCGCACGCCGCCGGCGCGGCCGCGGTGGTGATCCCGGAACGCCGCGCCGCGGGATTGACCGACGTGGTCGCGCGCGCTTCCGCCGGCGCGCTCGCCTATCTTCCCGTGGTCCGCGTGACCAACGTCAATCGCGCCCTCGAGGATCTCAAGAAAAACGGCTACTGGATTTACGGCCTCGACGCGCGCGGCGATCAGGATTACGACAAGGTCGATTTTCTCGCGCCCGCCGCCTTCGTTCTCGGCGCCGAGGGCCATGGGCTGCATGAGCAGGTGCGCAAGCACTGCGATTTTCTGGTCCGCATTCCGCTCGCCGGCGCGGTCGCGTCGCTAAACGTGAGCGTGGCCGCTGGAATCGTGCTGTTCGAATGGAAGCGCCGCGCAGAGCCGCAGATTCAAGCCGATGCGCGCCCATAACCGCTTCGGATTCCGGTCTGTGGACTTTCACGTGCAAACGTGGGCGGTAAGATAAAGAGAGCAAATCCCATGCGCGTTGAGCGCACGGCTGGGTTTTACTGCTACAATCGACCCAACAGGAGGGTGAAAACGGGTGAAAGACTTGGTAACGGAAATCGCCAAGGCGCTTGTGGATATTCCAGATGAAGTGACGGTTCGTGAGGTTGAAGGCGAACAGGTCACGGTCCTCGAGCTGCGCGTCGCGCCGAGCGATTTGGGAAAAGTGATTGGAAAGCAGGGCCGGACAGCACGATCGATCCGGACGCTGCTGGGCGCGGCGGGGATGAAACTGAACCGGCGTTTTACGCTGGAAATTCTGGAGTAAGTGCGGGAAGGTGCTGAAAAAGGGGACAGACTACTCTGTCCCCGACCGACATGGCTGATCTGTTGGGCAACCACGGGCGTGGCCAGAGCGGCGTGTCCCCTTTTTCCGCAACATCTGAAATCGCAGTCGGGAGGTTGATCCGGGCGCGCGGGAATCGGGGCGAGCTGATCGCCGAAATTTACAGTTCCCATCCGGGCCGCGCCGCGGAACTGAAAAACGTAACGCTCGATCTCGAGGGCCGGCGCTGTTCGGCCACGGTGGAGCAGGTCTGGTATCACGGCGGGACGCCGGTGCTTAAATTCGGCGGCATCGATTCGATCGAGGCCGCGGAAATGTGGGCCGGAGCCGACATCCTGGTTCCGGAATCGGAGCGGGTCCAAGCGGAAGACGGAGAATTTTTTTATTCCGATCTGATCGGCTGCAAAGTGGTCGCGGACCGGCTGATTGGAGTGGTCGGCGGGATCGAAGACTACGGCAGCGCGCCGCTGTTAAAGGTCCACGCCGAGGGCGGTCGCGAAATTCTGATCCCGTTCGCTCTCTCCATCTGCCGCGAAATCGACGTAGCGGCTCGCGTGATTCGAGTCGTATTGCCGGACGGTTTGCTGGATCTGCCGTAGGGGAGCGGATGAAAAAGAGAGCCGTGCTTCTGGTCGTACTCGCGGCGGCCCCGTTTTGCCTCCTGGTACGGCATCTAGACGATGCCTGGTATGCGTGGTTTCCCGGAGGGTCGAGACTTCTCTATCTCCTCACGGGGGCGGTATGGTGTTGTCTTTACATATACACTTGGCGGAGCGCTCCTCCGCGCTGGAAGAAGGGTGTCCTGTGGATGTCGCCGCTAGCATTGTTCGCGTTTGCAATTCCGGCGTTCTACCTCTATTTGGCGGTAGGATTCTGGTGGGCGATCAACATCTTGCACCGCGCGCCGCCATAGCGGGTTCCCGGGCTAAGGTCGCGACAGCTAAGTCGAATGAACTACCATGAAATTTCACGTGCTCACTATTTTCCCGGATTTTTTCCGGGGTCCGTTCGAGCACGGGGTGATCGAGCGCGCGGTTTCTGCCGGCCTGCTGGAAATCCAAATCCACGATCTGCGAAACTGGACTAATGACCGGCATCGCACCGTCGATGACCGGCCCTTCGGCGGCGGCGAAGGCATGCTGCTTAAAGCCGGACCGATCTTTGAAGCCGTGGAATCGATCTGGCCGTCGCGTGCTGAAGGTAAGAAAGTGGTTCTACTGTCGGCGCAGGGCCGCAGGTTCGACCAGGCGCTGGCGCGCGAGTTCGCCGCGCTCGACGAGCTGCTGCTGATCTGCGGACGCTACGAAGGCGTGGATGAGCGAGTCGCGGAGCACCTGGCCGATGATGAGATTTCGATCGGCGATTATGTGCTGAGCGGCGGAGAACTGGCCGCGGCGGTAGTGATCGACGCGGTGGCGAGATTGAAGGAGGGCGTGCTGGGCAACCAGAACTCGGCCGTTTTCGAGTCGTTTTCCGAAAACGGCCTGCTCGATTGTCCGCAGTACACCCGGCCCGCGGATTTTCGCGGATGGAAGGCGCCGGAAGTTTTGCTCGGCGGAAATCACGAGCAGATCCGGCAGTGGAGATTGGAAGCGGCCCGCCGCAAAACGGCGCGTTTAAGGCCGGATTTATTGAAAGGAAACGGTTATGCAGAACGCGGTCATGACGAAAGTCCTCAGCAAGAATAAGCGCGCGGAACACCCTGAGTTTCGCCCCGGCGACACCATTCGCGTGCACGTGAAAATCAAGGAAGGCGACAAAGAGCGCCTCCAGGCTTTTGAAGGGACCGTCATCGCGCGGCATAACACCGGGATGGGTGAAACCATCACCGTGCGCAAGGTGAGCTTCGGCCAGGGCGTGGAGCGGATTTTCCCTATCCACGCGCCGGTGGTGGATCACATTGACGTGGTTCGCACCGGGCGAGTCCGCCGCGCCAAGCTGTATTACCTGCGCAAATTGAAGGGCAAAGCCGCGCGTCTGCGGGAACGCGAATAGCACGCGCGGTTAGAATAAAGAGTTGCCCACCAGCCGCTACGAGCGCGCCGCGAGGAAGGCCGGCTATCAGATCATCGCCGGTCTCGACGAAGCCGGGCGCGGTGCGCTGTTCGGACCCGTTTTCGCCGCCGCCGTCGTGCTTGATCCCGACAAGCCCATCCGGGGCCTGGATGACAGCAAGGCTTTGCAGGCCGAACGCCGCGAAGTTCTCGCCGGCCGCATCATGGAACGCGCCCGCGCCTGGGGTGTCGGCGCAGCCGACGTTTTCGAGATCGACCGCGTCAATATTTATCAGGCCTCACTGCTTGCCATGAAAAGAGCGCTCGAAAATCTCACGGCCATGCTGGAGGGCGCCTGCGATTACCTGCTGCTCGATGCCGTGAAGCTCGATGTGCCCATCGCGCAAAAGCCGCTCATTCATGGCGACGCGCGCAGTTTTTCGATTGCCGCCGCGTCCATCCTCGCCAAGACCCGCCGCGACGCGGCGCTGGTCGCCTGGGACCGCGTTTTTCCCCAGTACGGCTTCGCCAGCAACAAAGGCTACTCCACCCCCGATCACCTGGATGCGCTCGCGCGCCTGGGACCAACCATGCTTCACCGATTCAGTTTCGAGCCGGTCCGCGCCACTTTTCGCGACTCCGGCCGCTATCCGGCCTGGACCGGATATCCTTTAGAAAAACCTCCGCAGGGCGAGCTGTTCGCATGTCTTTGAACCCCAGCCCCCAACCCGCTCCCGAAACGGTTCCGTCCGAGCCGGCTCCCGCGCCACGGAAATGGTCCGCCCGTCTTCTCAACATCTGCTTTGCCATCTTCGCTTTCGAGATCGGAATCTTTCTGGTGGTTTTCCCCTGGATGGACGACACCTGGAAAATGAACTACTTTTCCTCTTCCGCCCTTCGCGCTATTTGGGAGGACCCTTATTTCCGCGGCGCGCTCACCGGGCTGGGCCTGGTCAACATTTACGTTGCCCTGTGGGAGTTCATGCGCACCCTGCGCGAGGGCGCCGCGCGCCGCGAATAACTCATTTCCGCGAAAAATTTCCCTGAAACACTCTGGCCGTCAGATTGATCTCATAGGCAATCGTTCCATTCCAGAGCCCAGGCCGCCGTAACCTGATCCAGTGGGTCGGCGGCCTTTTCTTTTGTCGCCGCCGGCGCGCCGTTCGCCGGACCTTTTCCGCTACTCGCCGGTTTTTACCCGTTTGCAATACCACCGCCCGCTACAATGTAACCCATGAACGACAAGCCCGCGATTCACGTCGCCGGCCTTCGCAAGTCGTACGGGGACTTCGAGGCCGTTCGGGGAATCGATTTCGATGTTGCGCCGGGCGAGGTTTTTGGTCTGCTGGGTCCCAACGGCGCGGGTAAGACGACCACGGTCGAAATTCTCGAAGGCCTGCGACCGCGCACCTCCGGCGATGTCGCGGTGTTGGGCTTCGACCCTGCCACCGCGACGCGCTCCATTAAGGACCGTATCGGCGTGTGCCTCCAGCTCACCAATCTGCCGGATAAAATCACGGTGCGCGAATCGCTCGCGCTGTTCGCCGCGTTTTATTCGCGCAACACCGATATCGACAAGCTCATCCAGCGCCTCCAGCTCTGGGAAAAACGCAACAGCTATTACTCGAAGCTTTCCGGCGGACAGAAGCAGCGCGTGGCGCTCGCGCTGGCCATGGTCAATGATCCGCAGATGATCTTTCTGGACGAGCCCACCACGGGCCTCGACCCGCAGGTTCGGCTGGAGATCCACAACCTGATCAGCGAGCTCAAGGACGCGCGCCGCACCATCCTGCTCACCACCCACTACATCGAGGAAGCCGAGCGCTTGTGCGACCGCGTGGCGATCGTGGACGAAGGCAAAATTATCGCCATGGGGACGCCGCGCGAAATCCAGTCGCGCACCGGCGGCCGCTCTGTAATCGAGATCCGCACCGCGCAGCCCATGCTCGAACCCATTCCGGATTTTCAGGAATCCGACACGCGCACCGTGAGCGAGGACCAATGCGGACTCACGGTCTATTCGACGCGCCCGGCGAGAACCATCCCCGATCTGATCAAGTGGATCGACCACCACGGCCTGGATCTTGAAGACATCCACCTGAAACGCCCCACGCTCGAAGACGTTTTTATCGAACTGACGGGAAAAAGGCTGAGGGATTGATATGAAATCGTATCTCGCGATGATCCGGATGAATTTGCGGCTCACTATGCGCGACCGTACGGTCCTGTTCTTCAACTACATCTTCCCGTTGATTTTCTTCTTCATCTTCGGCCAGATGATGCACGCCGACCAGGGTGGAATCATCGTGCTGGTGGTCACCATGGTGCTTTCGCTCGGCATCCTCGCCTCCGGCCTTTTCGGCGCGGGCATGCGCATCGTCTCGGATCGCGAGCAGAACATCCTGCGCCGCTTCAAAGTCGCGCCGATTTCGCCCGCCACGATGCTGGTCGGATCGCTGGTCACGGCGCTGGTCCACTACATTCCGGTCACCTTCCTGATCCTGACGCTGGCGCACTATATGTACGGGCTGCCTCCGCTCGAGCATCCGATTTCGCTGTACGCCTTCGTGCTGATCGGCGTTCTGGCGTTCCGCGCTATCGGCGGAATCGTCGGCTCGGTGGCCAATTCCATGCAGGAAAGCCAGATTCTGGTCCAGCTCCTGTATTTTCCCATGCTGTTTTTGGGCGGCGCGACCTTCCCCATCGGCATCATGCCGAAATGGCTGCAACAGGTGGCGCAGTTCATCCCCACCACGTATCTTTCCACCGGCCTCAACGCCATGCTCACCGCGAATCAGACCATCGCCGATAACTGGAGCTCCGCCGCCGCGCTGCTGGTCACCGCCTTCGTCGGGACATTTCTCGCGGTAAAGCTTTTCCGCTGGGAAAAAGAAGAGAAGATGCGGGGCTCCGCGAAACTGTGGCTGATCGCCGTACTTGCTCCGATCTTCGGCATGGGCGCGTATCAGAGCTACGCGAAAGACAACGTGGTCAAGCAGCGCATTCTCCAGCGCGCGATCGATCGCGATCAAACTTACCTGATCCGCGACGCGCGCCTGTTCCTGGGCGACGGAACGGTCATCGATCCAGGCTCTGTGCTGGTGAAGCATGGCAAGATCGCCGAAATTTTCACGGGTCCCGCTCCCGACGCCAAGGCGCTCAAAGCCGAAGCCATCGACGCCGCCGGCAAAACGCTGCTGCCCGGCCTGATCGACGTCCACGCGCATCTCGGTTCCACCGGCGGATTCTATGAAGATCCCAAGGACTACGAAACCGACCCGATCGACCGCGAGCTCGCCGCATATCTGTACAGCGGCGTGACCGCCGTAAAAAGCCTCGGCGACGCCACCGACTCGATTCTCAAGCATCGCGCCGAGATGCGCTCCGCCGAAAAGCTCGGCGCCGAGCTGTACGTGGTCGGACCTATGTTCACCGCTCCCGGCGGCCACGGCACCGAATACGCGCGCTTTCTTCCCAAGTCGATGCAAGAGCAGTTCGAAGCGCAGACCGTCCGTCTTCCCAAGACCGCCGAGGAAGCTCGCCAGATGGTCGACGATCTAAACAAACTAGGCGTGGACGGAATCAAGGTGATCCTCGAGCCCGGCGCGCCGGGCCATCCCATCCCGCGCTTCGACTCGACGCTGCTTCGCGCCGTCTCTGAAGAAGCACACAAGGATTCGCTGCCGGTTGTCTGCCACGTCGGCGATCTGCGCGACGTGGAGGACGCACTCGACGCCAAAGTCGACGGAATCGAGCACTCCCCGCGCGCCCCGCTCACCGACGCGCTGCTCGCGCGCATGAAATCGCAAGGTGTCGCTTTCGATCCGACGCTCCCGGTGGTCGAAGCAATCGAAGACAGCGTGCAGGGCAAAACCGATCCGCTGGATCACTCGCTGGTCGAGCAGGTGGCTCCTCCCAGGCTGCTCGAATCGACGCGAAAACTGATCGCGTCGCCCCAATTCGCCGATTTTCGCGCGGGCTTCGCTGCCTACGGTTTCGACCTGAAGGTCGCCGAACAGAATCTCGCGGCCGCGGCCCATGCGGGAGTGATGCTCACTGTCGGAACCGACTCCGGCAATCCGCAACTGATCCACGGCCCCGCGATTCATCGCGAGTTGCAGCTCTGGGTGGAAGCGGGTCTGTCGCCCGCCGCCGCGCTTGAGGCGGCGACCTATACCAACGCCCGGCTGCTGCGCATCGACAGCCACGAAGGCCTGATTCGCAAAGGCTACGACGCGAATCTCCTGCTGGTGGACGGCAACCCGCTGAAGGATATCTCCTCCACCGAGCACATCGCGGGCGTATTTTTCAAAGGCGAACACATCAACCGTTCGGAGCTGTTCGATCAGCCGTAGCGGCCGTCAGATGCGCGACGGTCTCGATGTGATAGGTCTGCGGGAAAAGATCGATCAGCGTGATGCGCTCGATTCGGTACGCGCTGAGCGCCGCCAGATCGCGCGCGAGCGTAGCCGGGTCGCAGGAGACGATGGTGATCCGGGGTGGCGCCAGCCGCGCGAGATGCGCCGTGACGGTTTTACCCAGCCCCGTGCGCGGAGGGTCCGCCAAAACGAAATCCGGCGCCTTGTCGAGGTTTTCTAAATAATCCTCGACGCGTGCGTGCTCGACCGTCGCGCCGGGGACGTTCGTTTCGAGGTCGCGGACCGCGCTCGCGCCGGATTCGACTGCGGTCACGCGCTCGAACTTGTGTTTCATACGCCGCGCGAACAGGCCCGCGCCCGCGTATAGATCGAGCGCCGTTTCGCCTGCGGCACCCTCGACCGCGGCATCCGCCAGCGCATCGATCAAAAACCGGTTCGCCTGGAAAAACGATCGCGGACTGACGCGAAACCCCGCATAATCGAGCGCGCCCGTCGATTCCATCCATTCATAAAACCGCCTCGCGACGGGACGGTCCGATTCGAGCGCGTTGATCTGTACCTCGGTTTCGTTGGTGAACACCTCGATTTCGCGAACGAAACGCGGAAAGCGCGGATCGCTCATCCGGTCGCGCAGCATGGCGAGCGCCTGGTTCACCCGCGGCGAAGAGATCGGGCACTCGCCTGTTAGCGGAATTAATTCGTGCGAGCGCGCGGCGAGATACCCGATCTGGCCGTTCGCGATGTGAAATTGCGAGCGGTTGCGATAGCCGAACGGGGGTCCGCTGATGACGGCGATTTCGCCCGGATAATCGATCTTGCCAACGCGCCGCAGTTGCTCGCGCAGAATTTCCACCTTGCGAGCGAGCTGGAATTCGTAAGGCGCGTGCTGATAATGGCACCCGCCGCATTTCGCGAAGACCGGGCAGGGAGGCGCGATGCGCTCCGGCGCCGGTTCGACGATTTCCAGAAGTTCGGCGTGGACGCCGTCGCCCATCTCGACGCGCGCGAGTTCTCCCGGTAGGACGAACGGCGTGAGCACCACGCGTCCGTCCAGCCGCGCCAGCCCTTCGCCGCCGTACACCCACTTTTCAATACGCAGTTCGTTTACGATGAGAATTCCCTCTTCTTCACAGCATGAAACGAGTCTTCTCCGGCATTCAACCCACCGGCAGCCCGCACATCGGAAACTATCTGGGCGCGCTCAAGCATTGGGTGCGCATTCAATACGATTACGAAAGCATCTACTGCATCGTCGACCTGCACGCCGTCACACTTTACCAGGATCCCAAAGAGCTGCGCGCCAAAATCGAGGAGCTGGCCGCGATGCTGCTGGCGGTCGGCATCGATCCTCAGCATTCGGCTGTGGTCGTGCAATCGGCGATTCCGGCGCATGCCGAACTCGCGTGGATGCTGACGTGCGTCACTCCGGTCGGCTGGCTGGAACGGATGACGCAGTACAAGGCGAAAGCAGGCGCGCAGGAGACGGTCGGCGATGGGCTGCTGCAATACCCGGTGCTGATGGCCGCCGACATCCTTTTATATAATGCCGCGATCGTTCCCGTTGGCGAAGATCAGCGGCAGCACGTCGAGCTCACCCGCGACATCGCGCAGCGCTTCAATTCGCTGTACGGGGAAACGTTCGTGATGCCGGAAACGCACCTGCCCAGCGTGGGCGCGCGCGTGATGGGTCTCGACGATCCGGAAAAAAAGATGAGCAAATCAGTGCCGGGAAGCGGGCACGCGGTGAGCCTGCTTGATCCGCCGGAGGTGATTCGCAAAAAAATTCTGCGCGCGACCACGGATTCCAGTCCGGCCGTTGATTTCGAGCAGTTGGGCGCGGGCGTGCAGAATCTGCTGGCGATCTATCAGGCGTTCACCGGATCATCGGACGCCGATGTGCGCGCGCAGTTTTCGGGGTTGCGCTACGGCGATCTGAAAAAACGCGTGGCGGAAGCCGTGATCACGGCGCTCGAGCCGGTGCAGAAGCGATTCCACGAAATCATGAATGAGCGCGGCTACGTGGCGCGCGTTCTGGCCGACGGCGCCGAGCGCATCACGCCGATTGCCGACGCGACGGTTGAAGCTGTTAAGAAAGCCATGGGTCTGTACACGCCGGCGTGAAAAGAGTATGGTTCCTGCCATGCGAATGATGACGAAACTTTCGGTTTGACAGCTTCCCGGCCGATTCGTTAATCTGGGAAGGTTAAGAAGAGATGAGGGAAGGTCTGTCTGCATGAAAACCGCAATTCCATCGGCCGACTCGATCGTGCGCGAGTGGCATCTGATCGATGCCGAGGACGCCGTTCTGGGCCGTGTGGCGTCGAAAGCCGCGCGGGTGCTGATGGGCAAACATAAGCCCCGTTATACACCGTTCCTCGATACGGGCGATCATGTGGTGGTGGTCAACGCCGCCAGGATCCGGCTCACCGGCCGCAAAGAGGAGCAGAAAATTTATCGCCGCCATTCGGGTTATCCCGGCGGCTTGACCGAAACCAGGGCGCGCACGGTGCGGGAGACTCGTCCAACCAGAATGCTGGAAGAGGCGATCCAGGGCATGCTGCCCAAGACTAAGCTCGGCAAACAGATGTACCGGAAATTGAAGGTCTACGCCGGGCCCAAGCATCCGCACGATGCCCAAAAGCCAGTCGCGCTCGCGGTCTGAACAGGAGATTTCTTAAAAGGTGGCGTTAGTTCAACATCTGGGTACCGGACGCAGGAAGACGGCCGTCGCGCGCGTATTTCTGCGGTCCGGCAAGGGCGTGATCACGGTGAACGGTCGCGCGTTCGAAAATTATTTTCCGAGCGAAGCGGCGCGCGCTATCGTGCGGCAGCCGCTGCTGGCCACCGAAACTGCCGACAAGTTCGACATTCTCATCACCACCGATGGCGGCGGGATGTCGGGGCAGGCGGGGGCCGCGAAGCTCGGCATCGCGCGCGCGCTGCTGGAGTTCAACTCCGAGCTGCGCGCCAAGCTCAAGGGTCTGGGACTGCTGACGCGCGACCCGCGCCAGCACGAGCGCAAGAAGTACGGTCAGAAAGGCGCTCGCAAACGCTTCCAGTTCTCCAAACGCTAGCCAGCCACTCGCGTGGCAGCCAGCGCGCCTCTGGCGCAGAAGCGTTGGAGAGAACGGTCCCTTTTTTAGGGCTGACGGTGATGGTCGGCCCTCATATCAACTCAGCCGGCTCCACAAATTCCGACTTGGGCGTGGAGCGGCTTCAACCTGACCTTAAAGGAGGTTTTTTCTGCCGTCGATCAGCATGAAGGAATTGCTCGAAGCAGGCGTTCATTTCGGGCACCAGACCAAGCGCTGGAATCCAAAGATGAAGGAGTACATCTTTGGCGAACGCAATGGGATCTACATCATAGATCTGCAAAAAACGCTGAAGCTTTTCAAGGACGCGATGCGCTTCGTGGGCGAAATGGCCGCGCAGGGCAAGACCGTTCTGTTCGTCGGAACCAAGCGCCAGGCGCAGGAAGCGATTTCGGAAGAAGCGCTGCGCTGCCAGCAGTTCTACGTCAACCAGCGCTGGCTGGGCGGCCTGCTCACCAACATGAGCACGGTGCAGCGGTCGATCAAGCGTCTGAAGGACCTCGACGGCATGGCCGCCGAGGGCAATTGGGACGGTCGCGCCAAGAAGGAAATCATCCGCCTGGAGCGCGAGCGCAAGCATCTGAACCAGAACCTGGCCGGCATCAAGGAAATGAACGGCCTGCCGGACATCCTGTTCGTGATCGATTCGAACAAAGAGGCGATCGCGGTGGAGGAAGCGCGCAAGCTCGGCATTCCGGTGGTCGCGGTGGTGGACACCAACTGCGATCCGGACAAAGTCGATTACGTGATTCCCGGCAACGACGACGCGCTGCGCGCCATCCGGCTGTTCACGAATAAAATCTCCGACGCGGTGGTCGAGGGACGCCAGCTTGCGACCGAGCAGGATTTCGCCGCCGAAAAGATCATCAGCGGCGACGAGACTCCGGTGGAGGAGATCCCGGAGTACGCGCAATACGTCGATCCCAAGTACGCCGAGCAGCTCATGAGCGAGAGCATGCCGGACGAGGATCTGCCGTCGGTGTCGTTGCCCAAGAAGGGCGCGGCATCGGAAGAGGCGCCCGAAGAAGTTTCAACGCGCAATTCGTAAGATTGATTGGCCGTGAATGAACGTACATAAACGTGAATGGCGGATTCGCGTTCATTCACCGCCCCAAGGACTTTATGGAGATCAGTGCACAACTCGTAAAACAGCTCCGCGACCGGACCGGAGCGGGAATGATGGAATGCAAGAGCGCACTCACCGAGGCCAGGGGTGATATCGCCGAAGCCGAAGTCATCCTGCGCAAGCGGGGCATTGCGTCGGCGTCGAAAAAATCCGCCCGCTCGACCAAACAGGGCGTGATTGCGAGCTATATTCATCCGGGCGCGCAGCTCGGCGTTCTGATCGAGGTCAACTGCGAATCCGATTTCGTCGCGCGCACCGAGGATTTTCAGGAACTGGTGCACGACCTGGCGATGCAGGTGGCCGCAGCCGATCCGCAGTTCATCCGCAAGGAGGACGTGACCTCCGCGGTGCTCGAAAAGGAGCGCGACATCCAGCGCGCGCGTGCGCTCGGCGAAGGGAAGCCGGAAAAAATGGTGGACAAGATCGTCGAAGGCCGCCTCGCCAAGTTCTACGAAGAGGTGTGCCTGTACGAGCAGCCGTTTATCAAGGAAAACACGACCACGGTGGCCGATCTGATCAAGACCAAAATCGCCAAGCTGGGCGAAAACATCTCGGTCTCGCGCTTCGTGCGCTTCAAAGTCGGCGACACGGCGATGGAGTAAAGTTAGCCGCGAATGAACGTAAATAAACGCGAATTTTCATTTGCGTTCATTCGCGGCCATGAAATATGCGCAAGTACTCCCGAGTCCTTCTCAAGCTCAGCGGCGAGGTGATGGCCGGCCAGGGTTCGTTCGGCATCGACCCGGCGCGCGTCGCCGCGCTGGCCGAAGAAGTCGCCGAGGTCGCGCGCACCGGTGTGCAGATCGGGCTCGTGGTGGGCGGCGGGAACTTCTTTCGCGGGGTCGCGGCGTCGGCCAAGAACATGGACCGCGTGACGGCCGACCACATGGGCATGCTCGCCACCGTCATCAACGCGCTGGCCTTGCAGGACGCGCTGGAGAAGCAGAACGTGCCCACTCGCGTGATGACCGCCATCGAGATGCACCAGGTCGCCGAGCCTTACATCCGCCGCCGCGCTATCCGGCACCTGGAAAAAGGGCGCACGGTGGTATTCGCCGCAGGCACCTCGAATCCGTATTTTTCCACCGACACCGCGGCGACTCTGCGCGCGCTGGAGATCAAGGCCGAAATCGTCGCCAAGGCGACTCGTGTCGACGGCGTGTATGACAAGGATCCGCTGGCCCATCCCAACGCGCTGCTGTATCACGAAATTTCATATTCCGACGTCCTCGCGAAAAATTTGCGGGTGATGGACGCTTCTGCGGTGGCCATGTGCCGCGATAACCATCTGCCCATCTCCGTTTTCAATTTGAATGTCCGCGGAAATATAATGCGTATGACGACGGGTGAGCCGATCGGCACCCTGATCCATTAGAAACTATGAAACCCGAACCAGCAGCAAATACTTTTGGAAGCGTTCGCGACGTTGCCAATCACGCGAAAACGCGCATGGAGAAAGTGCTGACCGATTTGCAGCACGATATGGCGGTCATCCGCACTGGCCGCGCCTCGGTGAGCATCTTCGACACCCTCCGGGTGGATTATTACGGCACGCCGACCCCGCTCAATCAGCTCGCCAATCTGCACGTGCCCGATCCCACGCTGATCACCATTCAGCCCTGGGACGTGTCGCAGATCGT
>Ga0335081_10003270_pt1 | contig 25480 bp, 24 predicted proteins | sample Lox_Sample_35_FD_206713 | JGI IMG/M metagenome (GOLD analysis project Ga0335081, IMG submission 206713) | Soil microbial communities from Loxahatchee National Wildlife Refuge, Florida, United States - Lox_Sample_3.5 | ecosystem: Environmental > Terrestrial > Soil > Wetlands | place: USA...
CAACGCCCGACGAGTTCGGCTTGCGGCGGTACAAAGAAACCAGCTCGCAGTTCTCAGGGCGCTTCTCGTCGAAAGCAGGAAACGGACCCTGTAACTCACCGAACGCCCATTGATAATCGCCAGACGCCATGTTCCCTTCTTCTTACTTCGTTCCTGCCGGGGTCTTGCCCTGCACCATTGCAACCGCCATGAAATGAAGCCTGCTCTTCCTCTTTCTACCGACTGGTCGGGAGCCTCGTAATCAACAACGGCCGTTGCAAAATAATCCCACTTCAGCAACAACAGCGAAGTCCGCTGCCCAATCCAGATCCAGACGCCGAGTTCATCAGCATCTTCGACTTCAGCTTGAAAACTCGGCTTATCAAAAGTGTCTCACCTTGCTGGAAGTAACGAACTTATCCGCAAGACTCATGACGCGTGTTGACTCAACAAATCTTCACGTCCCACAGCACCGAGCACCAGAATCCGCAATTGCTCCTTGCCTTCCTGCCTTTTTTCAACTAAGCGTTCAACCAGCTCCGGCGGAATTTCCAGTTCCTTTACGCCTTTTGGAGTGATTAGCCGTACAATCCATCGCAACTGGGTGGCCTGGTTTCGAAGCACCGCCGAAAGCTGATAGTACGAAGAGCCGATGCCGAGGAGAATCTCATCCACAGCATCACCCAGCACCTGCGCCCTCCTCAGTTCACGATCTCTGCTTAGTTTCGCAACGAGTCGCCCTCGAGCGACCTCCCTTTCATCTACATCCATCCGACGCGCAATCTCGCGCCCCCCTCATCAAGCGGCGGCACTTCACTTTCCGGTGCACTCATGGCGCGCCGCCAATCCTCTGGAGTTCCCGGAATACCCGAAACGAAAATGTGATAGTTGCTCGCCATACCTACTTCGTTCCTGCCGGGCTCTTGCCCTGCACCTTGGCCACGATCTCTTCGGCCACCGAGCGCGGCGCCTCTTCGTAGCGCGAGAAGTGCATGCTGAAGGTCGCGCGGCCCTGCGTATTCGAGCGCATATTGGTCGCGTAGCCGAACATCTCGGCCAGCGGCACCATCGCCTTAATCACCTGCGATCCGGCGCGATGCTCGATGCCCTCAATCCGTCCGCGGCGGCTGTTCAGGTCGCCGATGATCACGCCCATGTACTCTTCCGGCACGACGACTTCGACCGACATCACCGGCTCCAGCAGCACCGGACTGGCCCTGCGCGCGGCCTCTTTGAAGGCCATCGAGCCGGCAATCTTGAACGCCATTTCGTTCGAGTCGACTTCGTGATAGCTGCCGTCGTACAGCGTTGCCTTGACGTCCACCATCTCGTACCCGGCGAGGACGCCGCCTTCCATAGCTTCTTTAATGCCCTGGTCAACCGGCTTGATGTACTCCTTCGGCACTACGCCGCCAACTACTTCGTTCACGAACTCGTAGCCCTTGCCCGGCCCGTTGGGCTCGACGCGAATCTTCACGTGTCCGTACTGGCCGCTGCCGCCGGTCTGGCGAATGTACTTGCCTTCGGCCTCGGCGTGCTTGCGAATGGTCTCGCGATAGGCCACCTGCGGCTTGCCGACATTGGCCTGCACGTTGAACTCGCGCATCATGCGATCGACGATGATCTCCAGATGCAGCTCGCCCATGCCGCTGATGATGGTCTGTCCGCTGTCGGGATCGGTCGCAACCTTGAACGTGGGGTCTTCCTGCGCCAGCTTGCCCAGCGCGACGCCCATCTTTTCCTGGTCGCCTTTGGTTTTGGGCTCGACCGCCACCGAGATCACCGGCGCCGGGAATTCGATCGACTCCAGCACGATGGGGTGCTTCTCGTCGCAGATAGTGTCGCCGGTGGTGACGTTGCGCAGGCCGACGCAGGCGCAGATGTCGCCGGCATAGATTTCGCTGATGTCCTCGCGCTTGTTGGCGTGCATCTTCAGCAGGCGCCCAATGCGCTCGGAGCGCGACCGCGCGCTGATGTGCACGCTGTCGCCGGTCTCCAGATGTCCTGAGTAAACACGGATAAACGTGAGCTGACCGACAAACGGGTCGGTCATGATCTTGAAGGCGAGGGCCGCAAAGGGGGCCTTGTCATCAGCGGGACGCTCCTCTACCGCATTGGTGTCAGGATTGATTCCGTTCACCGGAGGAACATCCAGCGGCGAAGGCAGATAATCCACCACCGCATCGAGCAGCGGCTGCACGCCTTTGTTCTTGAAGGCGGTCCCGCAAATCACCGGGAAGAGCTTCATCTTCAAGGTGGCGCGGCGCAGCGCGGCCTTCAGCTCGGGCTCGGTGATCGTCTCGCCTTCGATGTACTTGTGCATCAGCTGGTCGCCGTCATCGTTCTCGACGACCGTCTCGACCAGAATCTGATGGAAGGCATTGGCCTTCTTCTTCAGCTCTTCAGGAATCTCTTCGACGTCGTACTCGGCGCCCATCGACTCATCGTTCCAGATGATCGCCTTCATCGCCATCAGATCGATGACGCCCTTGAACTTGTCTTCCTGGCCGATGGGGAGCTGAATCGCGACGGGGCGGGCGTTGAGGCGCTTGCGGATGGTATCGATGGCGTGCTCGAAGTCGGCGCCCATCTTGTCCATCTTGTTGATGAAGCAAATGCGTGGCACACCGTACTTATCGGCCTGGCGCCACACGGTCTCCGACTGTGGCTCGACGCCATGCACGGCGTCGAACACGGCGCAGGCGCCATCCAGCACGCGCAGCGAGCGCTCCACCTCGGCAGTGAAGTCGACGTGGCCGGGCGTGTCGATGATGTTGATGCGAATGTCTTTCCAGAAGCAGGTGGTGGCCGCCGAGGTGATGGTAATGCCGCGCTCCTGCTCCTGCGCCATCCAGTCCATCGTTGCAGTGCCTTCATGGACCTCCCCGATGCGGTGCGTGCGTCCTGTATAGAACAGGATGCGCTCCGTCGTGGTGGTCTTGCCGGCATCGATGTGGGCCATGATGCCGATGTTCCTGCAACGCTCTAATGGGACCTGTCTGGGCACAATCTCTTCCGTTTCTTGCTCTACCAGCGATAATGCGCGAAGGCCTTGTTCGCCTCCGCCATGCGGTGTACGTCTTCCTTCTTCTTGATGGCAGCGCCGCGATTGTTGGCCGCGTCCAGCAGCTCGTTCGCCAGCTTGTCGACCATGCCCTTCTCGCCGCGGCCGCGGCTGTAAGTCAGGATCCAGCGGATCGCCAGTGACGTGCGGCGGTCGGCATTCACTTCCACCGGCACCTGGTAGTTGGCGCCGCCCACGCGGCGGGTCTTCACTTCCAGCACCGGCTTGGTGTTCTCCACGGCCTTCTTGAACAGCTTGATGGCCTCGTCGCCGCCCTTCTCTTCCAGCTTCTTCATCGCGTCGTAGAAGATGGACTGGGCGGTGGACTTCTTGCCGTCCCACATCATGGAGTTGACAAACTTGTTGACCAGCGTGGACTGATACACCGGATCAGCCAGCGTCTCGCGCTTCGCGATATGTCCTTTTCTCGGCATCGTCGAAAATCCTGTCGTCCCTAAAGGGACTCCAATCAATTTTTTCTGCTCTACCCAGCACTCCGCTTCGCTACGTGCTGGGCTATCATGACGCCGCGCCTACGGCGCTCTGTTCCTACCTGTTTTAGCTTCGATACCCTCGGGCGAAGCTCCTTCCACGAAAGGGTCTCTTCTGCTAAGCCTTGGGCCTCTTGGCCCCGTACTTGGAGCGCCCCTGCTTGCGATTGGCGACGCCGACCGAATCCAGCGTGCCGCGCACCACGTGATAGCGCACGCCCGGCAGGTCCTTCACGCGGCCGCCGCGGATCAGCACAATCGAGTGCTCCTGCAAGTTGTGGCCGACGCCAGGGATGTACGTCGTCACCTCGATGCCGTTGGTCAGCCGCACGCGCGCGACCTTGCGCAGCGCGGAATTCGGCTTCTTCGGCGTCTGGGTGTACACGCGAGTGCAGACCCCGCGCTTCTGCGGGCAGGACTGCAATGCCGGACTGGCCGTCTTGTACTTCGGCGCGCTCCGGCCTTTCCTAACCAGTTGGTTAAATGTAGGCACTCTTTGCCGCTCCTGAATTCCGAAGGGGCGCGTCTTCAGACGCGCCGATAAGCAAAATCCTCAATATTTGTCATCCCGAGCGAGGTCGCCGCGGCGACCGAGTCGAGGGACCTGCTGTTCAGCTCCGCGCTGACGCACAATTCAATCCCACGCATGGGCTGGGCAGCATTTGCGACTGCCCATACTTCCCCAGGCGCATGGCCGGGGATTTTGGTTTCCGTCAGATGGGGCGAACGACGGTGACGCCGTGGTCGTTCCGCAAACCGGCTTGCCGCCGGACGCGGAGCTCGGGAACGAAGGCGTTCCGTTTCGTTGCCTTGGCCCGCATACCCACCGGAATGCTCCGGCGGAAGCGCAGGCACGTTTCAGCGAGGATCCTGCAAAACCACTACAGGATAGCGATTATAAAAGCACAGCCAGGCACAACAGGCAGGCCAAACACAACTCGCAGAACCCTCTTAATATATCAATCAGTTCACATCGCGTCAACCGCCTGACTGCGGCTTAGCGCGTCCACGCGCGAACGGTGCTAATGCCGGATCAGGATCGCTGAATTCGAAAGTGATCCAGTCATCATCCTCTTCCCCGCCACTCTCGATTTTGCAGTTGCGTATAACCCGGCCCGCGCGTGCCGCATTCGCGAACGGATTGCGCTCGTCGAAACCGTGTGCTTTCGCGAAATCGGAGTAGCTGATCGTTCCCGCCAAAAGCTGCTGGAGGGCAACGGCAGACATTTTTATGTGATTTCCGTCCATGTTGTAGCCCCCAAAGAAAGCTCCAACTGCCGGTAAGCGCCTTGTAACTCTGCTAAGCGCGTTCGCCGCGCTTGTTTCGAAAGTCGGCAAACCGGCAACCATTTGATTCAACACGGACGATAGCGGCTGCAGTTGTGCGGCATGAGCGGGGGATACCAACGCGGATAGAACGGGTTTGTAACGCCCACGACCCACGTAACCCGAGCCCTCATGTCGCGAACCTATCGTCGCAACAAATCCAACCGACTGGTTCTGCCGCATGAAGTCGCCGACGACTTGGCGGGCAGAGTATTCTCCCGAAACTGAGTGTGGTTGGCTAAGCATCTGGCACCCGCCGTCACAAAGGATCAGGCCTCGCAAACCGGTATAACCGCTCTGCTTCAATTGTCCAGCCTTGTTCTTGAGGGTATTGAAGACTGGATTGTCATCTAGGATGTTTGCACTCGTGTACGCGAGGTGGGTGCCTCCCCAAAACTGCCTATCTGGGTCAAAGGTAATGGTAATGTCGGCAGTAGAATTTTGCACACGATAGACGCGTTCCCTAGAAAGATCGTTCGCGACCTTCCGCATGAAGCAACCAAAATCGGCGTTGAAAACAACTTCGTTCAGCTTAGCCACTGGCGGAATTAGCAGGTCGCGGCGCACGCCACGGCCGAGCACATGAGCCGAGTGGCCGATCTTCACGTCGAAACCTCCTCTCGTTATCTGCGCCTTACGCGCGTACCTCCCAAGCTCCATCCAGATGCGGTCGACGGGATTTCGCTTATGAAGCTGCTCATCGGAAACGGTCGCAATGTCAGCCCCAAACTGGATCGCCGGGGACTGGAACACAACATCGAGGAAACGGCGGCCCCCGAGATCTCGCGGCTCATGTCGTACCTTTCCAAGCTTGCTCAACGCGTTCATCACCGCGATTTCCCATTCGGTCGCCAGATAGTCAGCCCGAATCATATTCAGGAGACGAACATGCTGATCCGTCTGCTTGGGGGACAAAAAGGTCGCATTCTCTTGAAGCAGTCGTTGGAGGCAACGCCGAGAAAACAGCGCCATATTTTGTCCATGCTAACAGCGGGCGAATCAGCCGGGGGCCCGCTCAATTCGCGGTTTTCGAACGAGTGGGAGAACGCCTCAGGTTGGACGTAAATATCGACCCTGACGGAGAACACCGACTCAAGCAAAGTCCGTTTGAGTGGGCACCCGCGCGAACGCAGCCTTATCGCTCGGCGGGATTCGTCTGCCACTCCACGCTGATCGCGGGCACGCCATTGCCTTCGAGCTTGACGTGATTCTGGCCCATGGAGAGCTTCTCGTGGGTCTTGCCATTCACCCGCAGATTGGCGTTGAACGACGGCATGTGCGCATTGTGGCCCCGCGCCCCTTCCATCGGCATCCCGGCCGGCAGCGCCGCCTGCATCGGCATGCCTCCGCTGCCCCAGCTATCGAGGACCGCGCCCAGAACGGCTTCCGACGCGCCGTGCCGCTTCAGTTCGATCAGCGCCGCTGGAGTGGCAGCGAAGTTGGTCCGCGACAGTTGGATTTCGCGCAGGATGATGGTCTCCGGCAGACCCGCCTTGACCATCTTCACCACGTCGGCGTTGGTCAAGATGTTCTCCGAAGCGGCCTGCGCCAGAGCGGAAACCGACAGCAGCAGTAAACTCGCAGCAAGCGCCAGACGAAACAGATAATTCCTTCTCATCGATGATGCCTCCATTGGGCCGGTGCCCGCCTTGCCAACTAGAATGCGCCCCACCCTATTAGCTCTGACGAAAATCATGCTCCTGGGTGAGCAGTCTTTGGCTACTGATCGGGGCTAAATGCCGTGAGCAGCAACACACCCATGCCGATGAGAAAAACTATCGCGGCGAGAGACAGACGCTTCATAAAACCCCCAAGCTGTTTGACGAAGGGGCACAACGGGAAGGCGAGAAGTTTAGCACGGGAGCGTGTTCTAGTTGTTGCGAAATGCCGTCAAATCTTCGGCTGACAAATGACTCCTGATCGCAACTGGCGCCGCAGGCGGGCTTGCCGTCTCAAGCTTGCTTGCAGAAACTCTCAACCAGCCTCTACACTTGGGCTTCTTTTGCAATAATTGCGATTAGCGCGTCCGCCGGTCCCCTAAACCGGCGGGGAGGATACATGCAGCGGGTCTTAGCGGTTCGTTTATTGGCTGTGGCAGCAGTTCTGTTGGGCGTCATTTACTTGTCGGGTTGCGGCGGCGGTAATAATGCCAATACCAAAGTTGCCACGGTTGTCATAACACCCACAACCCTGTCGTTGAACGAAGGCGCTGTGGGCACGCTGTCAGCGGTCGCCGAGAACTCTGGCGGGGCTGGCATCGCCGCCGACATCACCTTCACCAGCAGCAACCCCAGTATCGCCACCGTCTCCAGCGGCGGCCTGGTGTGCGCCGGAGTTTGGGATGCCAACATCATCAACTGCACCCCCACCCTGGGATCGGGCGGCGTCGGGCAGGTGACCATTACCGCGAGCTCCGGCGGCGTCAGCGCCACAGCCACGGTTTACGTTCACCTTCAGGTCGACCAGGTGGTGGCGGTTCCGCCGAGTAGCTGCGTTACGATGGGCCAATCGGTCACCATTTCCGGGCTGGCCTACAACACCACTGCGCCGGGTTGCTCCCCCGCAGCGCCCTGCGACATTACCTCCAGCGTAGGCCCATTCACCTTCGGCTCGAACGACTTCACGGTGGCAGCAACCTCCTCCGGAATTCAGTCCACTTACAACTCCAACGACAATACCCCGACGTACGTTTCCGGCGGGACGATCACGGGCTCCAAGGGCCAGACCTGCGATCTCTCTACCTTCAATACGGTGATCGGGGCCACCGCGACGGTGGCGTTGACCGGGACCAATACCATCGCCAGCGGAACACAACTGACCATCACGTCCCCGGGATTCGGAGCGACCATAGCGCCAACCACGGCCACATTGAGCAATGGCACAGCGACCTGTAGCGGCACTGCCACCGTCCAAACCGACATAACGCCCGGCGTATTGACCGCGCAAGGCCCCGGCATGACCACGGTTTATGCCAGCGTTTCCGGAGTGAATGGCGTGGGCGTAGGGTACGAGACCTGCCGGGTCGTCAGCATTATGGTGCATGATGCAAACAGTTCCAACACGAGCTTCACCCTGAATCCGCAAGGCACTCAGGGTCTGCTCGCCGACGTCATGGACAGCGCCGGCCAAGCCATCAGTCCCACGCTGACCTGGGGCTCGTCTTCGCCGGCCGCGGCGACGGTGCCCACCTTCGGCAGCGGGGTCAGGACCGCAACCGTTACGGCAGTTACAGGCGGGACCGCTTACATCACCGCTTCATGCAGTTTTCCCGACTGCAACATTCGCGTTCCGGCGCAGTACGGCCTGAATGTAGCGACAGTTGCCGTCACTCAACCCAGCGCGACCACGGTCTACGCCGCCGGCACCAACTCGCTATCGCTGGTGCCGATCAGTACCTCCAGCAACACGGCAGGCACGGCCATCACTTTGCCCTTTGCGCCCAATTCCATCATTGCCGATCCAAACGGGGTGTACGTTTACCTGGGTTCGAGCTCTGGATTGATGCGGGTGACCGTCAGCTCGGGCGCAGTCATCACTTATGCCGTGGATGGGACCGTGCTCGCCATCACCCCGAATGGGCAATATGTCCTAGTATCCGACAGCACGGGGAACAATATCAGCTACCTCAATGTGACCACGGCGACGCTCGCCGGCACCACGGCGAACAGCGCCAGTTCGTCGGCTTATACGCCCGACAGCATGTTCAACGAGTGGGTGAGCACTACTAAGCTGGGCTTCGGGCTGCCAACGGGATTCATTAGTTCCGTAATGCTGCCGTACACGGCGAACGCTCTCGACATTTCCGCCCAAGGCGGGCTGACGTTCCTTACCGGTGCCAGCACGATGGGCAACGAAGTGGACGTGCGCCTCACCTGTGATCAGTCGGAAGACCAGGCCCTGAGCGCGAGCAATCCAACCCTGCTCAAGGCGCTGCCCAATGGCAGCGGAGCGGTAGCGGCGGACTCGCCTAACATCGATGTCGTGTCAACGCCGGCAACCTTGAGCCCCGGCTGTATGCCGATGACCACTGTCCCTACGCTTACCCCGTACGACCTCGGCGCCGGGGCATTCACAGCCCAGCAACTGCTGGTGAGTGCCGACAGCACCCGCGCCTGGATCGTCAGCGACCTGCCCCAACTGTTGAGCTTCAACGTTCCGATGCTCACGCCCTCAAGCGTAGCGTTAGCGGGAGGTACGACGGCGTTCAATGGCGGCATCACAGCGGACGGGAGCCGGGTTTACGTGGGCACGAACGATGGAACGGTGCACGAGATCGATACGGCATCAATGACGGATGCCGCTCAGATTGCGGTGGGGCTGAAGGATGGAAACGGCAACCCGGTGCCGCCGAATCTGGTCACGGTAATTCCGTAGGGGGCAGAGTTCAGGGGTGTTCGCAGCAGAGGACCTGGGAGTGCTAATTGCTAGTTGCTAGTTTGCTAGTTGCTTCTTCTTCACCCCGCAACTTCTTCCAGTTGCTTCTGGTCGATGTCGAAGTTCGAGTACACGTGCTCGACATCATCGTGGTCTTCGAGCGCTTCGAGCAAGCGGATCATGGTGCTCGCCTGATGGCCTTCGAGCTTGGTGTAGTTTTGCGGCACCATGGCGATCTCGGCAACATCGGGTTTGATGCCGGCCTTCTTCACCGCTTCCAGAACGCTCTCATAGGCGGAGGGATCGGTCAGTATCTCCCAACTCTCGCCGTCATCTTTCAGATCGTCCGCGCCGGCCTCCAGCACCAGATCCATCAGGTCGTCTTCCTTGGCCGCCGACTTGGGGATGATGATGTCGCCCTTCTTGTGGAACATCCACGCCACGGAACCGGCCTCGCCCATGTTGCCGCCATTCTTCGAGAACGCGTGGCGCAGTTCGCTGACCGTGCGATTGCGGTTGTCGGTGGAAACCTCAACCAGGATCGCAACTCCGCCAGGACCGTAGCCTTCGAAGGTGATCTCTTCGTAGGAGACGCCGGGCAGCTCGCCCGTCCCGCGCTGGATGGCCCGCTTGATGTTGTCCGCCGGCATGTTTTCCGCCTTGGCCGCCGCCACCGCGCCGCGCAGCCGCGGGTTCTTCTCCGGATCGCCACCGCTTTTGGCGGCGATGGTGATTTCCTTAATTAGCCGCGTGAAGATCTTGCCGCGCTTGGCATCCAGCGCGCCCTTCTTGTGTTTGATGGTTGCCCATTTTGAGTGGCCTGACATGCGGGAACCTCAGACGTTGAATGACTCGAATGAGTGCCGATTTCTGCCGCGCTACAAGGCACAGGCAGGGGCTGCGAACCTGGAACCGCAACCCGCGCACAGCCATGAATCTGCCCCAAATCGCGGCAGCGCCCGTGCGGACAAAACAAAATTATAGCACCGCGCTTTTGAGGTTCCCGCCGCCGGACCGCACAAACCTCAGACCAGGGCCGGGGACTAAGGATGCGATCCTCCGGGGCGAGACGACGGCATAATCGCGCCATGGCCCACACCGTGATTCACATATCGGAAGCTGAGGCGGAGCGAGACGGTCGTTCCGTGGCTGGCGCGGGTGCGGGCAAGGGCGAAAGTCATTATCGTTAGCAATGACGACGGCCGTCCGATAGCTGTCGTACAGTCTCCAGCGGCGGCGCAGAGCGTCGAACCATCGCCGAATCCATCGCGTTAGGTGAGGCACACGCGAAAGAACTTAGGATACGAGCCGAGGATGGACCCCGATTTCGCGGCCGATCTGAAAGAAATCATCGACAACCGTAAGCCGCGCGATGTAACGCCATGGGACTGATCCTCGACTCCAGGAAATTCCCGGCCTAAACGTGATCTCTCCCTCGCCTGATTTGCGCATCTGCGTGCCTGCGTTATCCTGTCTGGTCTTCGCGATCTCACCGTAAAGCCCCCGACGTCATGCCTGAGTCCCGACGCCTGAAAGTGTGGAGAATTCGTCTGCTGATGTTCCTGGCCGTGATCGGCCCGGGATTTATCACCGCGAATGTGGACAACGACGCGGGCGGCATCTACACCTACTCCGCTGCCGGGGCGCAGTTCGGCTATCTGCTGCTGTGGGTGATGATTCCCATGACGCTCGCTCTGGTGGTGGTGCAGGAGATGTCGGCGCGCATGGGCGCGGTCACCGGCAAAGGGCTCAGCGACCTCATCCGTGAGGAATACGGGCTGCGGATCACCTTCCTGATGATGATCGGGCTGGTGATCACCAACTTCGGCAACGTGGTCGCCGAATTTGCCGGCATCGCCAGCAGCCTGGAGCTGTTTCACATCTCGCGCTACGTCAGCGTGCCGGTTTCGGCGGTAGTGGTGTGGCTGCTGGTTGTGAAAGGCACCTACAAGAGCGTCGAGAAGGTCTTTCTGGCCGCGTCATTTTTCTATTTCGCCTACATCATCGCGGGAGTGCTGGCGGGGCCGAGTTGGAAGGAAGCGTTTGTCGCTACGTTCAAGCCGCCGAGTGCCGCTCCGTTTCACGCCCCGGCATACTTGTACATGGTCATCGCCGTAATCGGCACGACCATTGCACCCTGGATGCAGTTCTACCTTCAGTCCTCCATCGTGGAGAAGGGAATTACGCCGCGCGAGTACAGGGCGTCGCGTTGGGACGTTATCCTGGGCTGCCTTTTCACCGACATTGTGGCGTGGTTCATTGTGGTGGCGTGCGCGGCGACCCTGTACGTTCACGGCCTGCATCAGATTCGCGATGCCGCCGATGCCGCCCAGGCGCTGCGTCCGCTGGCGGGGGAATACGCCTACATACTCTTCGCCGCTGGGCTATTCAATGCGTCCCTGTTTGCCGCGTCGATCCTGCCCATTTCGACTGCGTATACGGTGTGCGAAGGCCTGGGCTTCGAATCCGGCGTGGGACAAAAATTTTCCGACGCCAAGGTGTTTTACTGGCTCTACACCATGCTGCTGGTTGCCGGAGGCGGGGTGATCCTGCTGCCCAATATGCCGCTGGTCAGGATTAGCATTTTGTCGCAGGTGGTGAACGGAGTGGTGCTGCCCTTCGTGCTCATCTTCATGCTCCTACTGGTGAACAAGCGGGAGCTGATGGGGCAACACGTGAACGGCAGGTGGTTCAACGTGATTGCGTGGGCGACAACCGTGATCATGATTGGGTTAACGATCGCGTGGTTTGTAGCCAGCCGGGGAGCGGGCTAGGGCAATCCCGGTCAAGTCGGGGCCCTCAGCGTCGCGAAAAATGCCCCTCTCGCGAGGGGCTTAGAGCTCAGGAAGAAAAGAGGGATTGAGATACGAGAGAGTTGGGACTTAGTTCGCCAGCAACTCGCGAAGCCGCAAGCGGGCCTGATGTACGCCAGCGCGCGCTTGATCTTCAGTCATCTCGAGGAGCCGCGCGATGTGCGCGTGATCGTAGCTTTCCACATCGTGCATCAGAAACATCAATTTTTCTGTTGCGGGCAATTGGATTACGGCGCGCTCCAAATCGACGCGGCGGGTGTTGCGCCGCACTGCAACAACGCGATCGCAGGGAGCGCAACTCAGCGACAGAGTGCCTAACGGTGCATATTGGCGCACCTCGCTGATCAGGGTGCTATCGATGTCATCCGGAGTCGGTTGCCCACTTTGGGCAAAGGCCCGGCTGAAGGCTTGGATCATGACCTCCTCGGCCGTTAACTCGTTATCAGTCATCCAGAAAGCCAGGGAGTAGACGCGGTGCCGGTTCTGCTCGTAGATCTCGCGCCAGATCTTCAGTCTGGATTGGGCCAAGATCGTCGGCAGGTACTCGGGAAAACCAAATATCTTCGCTTCTGCGATGCTGAGGCTCATATTAGGATCTCCTTGGGTTCGTCACAGTGGCGTGCGTCAATCCTCATCAGCGACACCTTAGTACTAAGCAATCCATCTGCCCAAATCGGCGGAGCACGCAGGCGCAGCCCAAGAATCAGCTAATCTATTGAAAATAGGATGGTAAGTAGAAATGCCGCCAGGAACCTGATGGCTAGCCCGTGGAACTCAGGTACAGGGCCGAGTCATTTACTGGTGCTTCGATGCCGCAGATGGGCATCGAAGTTCCACAACCAATACACGCTCCGCGTAATTTTTTCAAAGGGTCGGCCGGGTCTCCATTCGATATTCGGGATTGGCTTCCCTCAAGAGCCACGCAAGTTTTGCGACAGAAGGAAATCTCTCACTCCCTTGCGCCGTCGAATACAATCATAACGACGAATCGGGAACACTGGTTCTATAGCCCATCGTCTACCTGACAATGGCCGACCAACGCATACTCGTAGTGGATGACGAGACGACGGTCCGGGACACCGTCTGCGCCATCCTTTCGCAAGCTGGATTTGAATGCCTGCCGGTCAGCACGGGCCGCGAGGCGCTGGCAGTCTTGCGCTCCAACGATAATATCTCCATTGTCCTCTCCGACCTCATCATGGAAGGCATGGACGGCCTGACCTTGCTCTCGCGGATGAAGCAGGAGCACCCGGAAATCCCGGTGGTGATGGTGACCGCGGTCCATGACATCTCCGTGGCGCTGGCCGCCATCCGCAACGGCGCTTATGACTACCTGCTGAAGCCCTTCGAGAAAGAGCAATTGCTGGTCATGGTACGGCGGGCGCTGGAGACGCGCCGGCTTCGCCTGGAGAACCTCTCCTATCAAACCAAGCTGGAGTCGTTGGTCTCGGGGCGCACGGAAATGCTGCGCAAAGCGCTGACCGACCTGGAACGCTCCTACGACATCACCCTGGAGGCGCTGGGCGACGCGCTCGACCTCAAGGACGCGGAGACCGAGGGCCACTCCCGGCGCGTGACCGCCTTCACGATCGCAATCGCGCGCGCGATGGAGCTCCCGCAGGAGCGAGTGCGCGTGATCGCCCGCGGCGCATTCCTGCACGATGTGGGCAAGATGGCAATTCCGGATGCCATCCTGCGCAAACCGGGACGGCTCACCGCGGAGGAGCAGGCGATCATGCGTGAGCATGCCTATCTCGGCTACCAGATCCTGCGCAAGATACCTTTCCTGCATGAGGCTGCCGACATTGTGTACTCGCACCAGGAACGCTACGACGGCAGCGGCTATCCCCGCGGCCTTAGAGGCGACCAGATTCCTCTGGGAGCCCGCATATTTGGCATCGCCGACACCTTTGACGCGATGACCTCCGATCGCCCTTATCGGGCTGCGCAATCGATTGCCTCCGGCCGGCGTGAGGTTGAACGCCAGTCCGGCAAGCAGTTCGACCCTGACGTCGCCAAGGTGTTTCTGGAGTTGCCGGAACGCATCTGGCAGGAGCTGCGAACGGAGATCGAAAACCAGAGCGCAAAACGGCGTTTCCCGGTTGCCCGCTCCAATCGCCCGGAGTTGACCCATCGCTCAAGCGGCAATTGAGCCGAACCTAAACGCGCTTTACTTCGGGCCACGAAACACCCTGCTGGAACATAAGGAACCGTCATGAGCACAGTTTTGTCCGATGCGGAAGTTCGCCAGGCGCTGCAACAGCTTCCCGGCTGGAAGAAGAGCGGTGAGGCGATTGAGCGCGTCTTCCAGTTCGACAACTTCGTAAAGGCGATGGACTTCGTCGATCATGTTGCGGAAGCCGCCGAAGCCGTAAACCATCACCCCGACATCCTCATCAACTACAACAAGGTGACCCTGACGCTTGTCTCCCACGACTCCGGTGGAGTGACGCCGCGCGACGTCAAGATGGCCGGAAGGATCAACGAACTGGCGCCCGCCTGAGGTGCGCTTGGCCGTTCCCCGCAGACGCGTAAACACGGAAGACGAAGTCCGCCTTGCCCGTCGGCCTGTGGGAAGGCATGCTGCGCCCCTACAGGTGAGCTCCCGGCGGGAGCAACACGCGATGCTGCATTGGCGATCTAAACAAAACGCCGGAATCGAATACGGCAAGTCCAGGCGCACGGAGGCAAGATGATGAAGAGAAGGGCGACAGCGCCAATGAGTACCAGTTGACGGGCCACAATGGCAGCACCTGGGAGCTGCGAAGCGACGCCGTCGATCTGGCTTCTCACGTCGGCCAAACCGTCACCATCACCGGCGCAGTCAAGCATCCGGAGATGCACGGCATGAAGGAGGACGCCAAGAAGGAAGCGCAGGAGCACGGCATGGACAAGTCGGCCACCGCACACGGCCATATGACCGTGACTGATCTGACTTTGGTAAGCAAGAGCTGCTCGTAGCCTAAGGCAGCAAGAGCAGAATGCGCCAGAACCGGAGCGCGCGACGGGAGCGCGCCCGGTCACTTCGTCATCGCGGGGTGCTCGCCTTCGGTTACTTGCTTCGCTTCTTGGGCGCTGGGTGGCTTCAGCGATTTCAAATATGCCACCACCGCTTCCGCGTCGGCGCGGTTCATCTTGTACGGCGGCATCGGAGGTCGAGCAGGCTGGCCGTTCGGCGCGAGGCCGGTCATGAAGAACTGCATGGCTTTCTCTGTGTCCCAACCCGGTAGTCCGGCAATGTTCGGCGCTGTGTCGGCCCAGATGGGGACCGGAACCAGCGGCCCAAACTCTAGCTTCTTGCCCTGAAGCCATTTGTTCATCGCGAAGCCGCCGGTCATGGTGAACGGCGTGTGGCAGTCGCCGCACTGGCCGATGGCCTTCACCAGATACTCGCCGCGCGCAGTCTGCGCCTGGGCTTTGCTGCGCGGGGCTGAGAAGCCATTGCTAATCGTCATCAGACACAACCCTGCCGCAACTGCAACTACTATCAGATTACTTCGCATTCGTCCTCCGATGCCTTTCAGTTTACAGTTTCAAGTTTCAAGCGCGGCGCGCGGATGAATGCTGTTCGCCCTGGTCCGCCGCAGTTGCACCATGGGGAAAATGACCCATCTGGCCAAAGCGCGCTGAGCCGCCCGCACTCGCCGGCACTGCCGAAGAGAATCCTACAATATCCGCGCGGGCGACAATCATCTTGACCGCCGGTCCACAACATGCCAATTCCATGGGGACGCTGCATGGCAGGATTCTTGCGACATCGCGGAGGCCGCCATGCCGGCGGCCCCGGCCCGGCTGTGTTCTTTCCCACGCCGCTTACCAACAAATCGCGTTCGTTGCCATGTGACTTTTGTGGATGCGTCCCGCAGGGGCTGCAAAATTTTCTGTGGATTTCATTCATCTTCATCGCCCCTCCTGCCGATTGCTAAGTTGTACGAACGGTCACCAACGCCGGGCAGGATCGCCGCGCGTGTGAGGGCGCAATTGGAACCGATGAGCTGCCCTGTTCAGGGACAATAAAGCGATGAACCCCCTCCCCGATCCTAAGGTGATTAGTGCCAGCAGGGTCCTCATCTCGATCCCTATCGTCCACAGCGAAGCCGACATGGGAGCGCTGAACCAGTCCATACAAAGGATGAAGCTCAAGAAGCTGGGGAAAAGCATGTGGGAGCAGAGCCTGGCGCTGGTCAACGACTTCTGGACGCAAATCGAGCAAACAACCGAGGACCTCGCGCTGGCCTACGAAAAAGTTCGTCTCTATCAGGATGGGCTGCCGGTTTGCGGGCACGAATGGGAGATTGTCGCCGACCTGGCCAAAGCGGGGAGCCGGAACTATCAGTTGCTGCTGAAGCTAAAGGGAAAGGGCGCCACTTTGATGGGCACGGAATCCACCGATCTTTTGCTGGAAGAGTATCAGTTGGCCAAGCAAGTTTTTGCCGGAGAGATGTCTCGCCGGCCTTCCGGACAAGCGGCACCGGCCAAGAATTTGCAGCATTCGCTGCTCCAACGCCGGGACCAATTCATCGCCCGGCGAATCAACCAGACGCTGCTGAGCGGCGAAACCGGCCTGCTCTTTATCGGCATGCTGCATCGCGTGGAGCCCTGGCTGGCGCCTGACATCCGCGTCCTTCACCCTATTCGCCGAGCCCTGAAGGGCGGAGAGCAAGCGCCATGACCGTCGCCGGCAACCGGATTCTCATCGTCGACGAGCAGGAAGCCATCTGTGCCCAGCTTTCCGAGTATCTGCAATGTGAGGGAATGATTGCCATCGTCGCCCACAGCGGGGCAGCCGCCCTGGAAAAGGTCCGCACCGAGGCGCCCGACTTGTTGATCGTGGACTTGAAACTGCCGGACATGGACGGCATGCAGACCATGCAGGCCGTCAAGGCCGTGGACGAAGACCTCCCCATCATTCTGGTGACGAGTTATCCCAATATTCGGGAGGCGGTGTCTGCCATACGGGCGGGCGCCCACGACTACCTGGAAAAGCCCCTGAAGCACCATGAAGTGCTGCGCGTGGTTTTCCGCGCCTTGAATGAGCGCAAGCTCAAGCGCAAGGTGCGGGCCCTGTCCTGCCAGGTGGAAGACCCGGCCTTTCTGCGCGAGTCCATGGGACCCAGCAGCGCCATCGCCCGCTTGATTGCGGAGGTGAAACGGGTCGCCAACACCAATTTCACGGTGCTGATTCTGGGGGAAACCGGGGCGGGCAAGGACTTGGTGGCGCGCGCCATCCACGGACTGGGCTCCCGCTTCCGCGGCCCGTTCATCGCGGTGGATTGCGGCGCCATTCCCGAGACCCTGTTGGAGGGCGAGTTGTTTGGCTACGAAAAAGGCGCGTTTACCGGGGCGGACCGGCAGAAGATCGGAAAATTCGAGACCGCCCTGGGCGGGACCTTCTTCCTGGATGAAGTGTCCAACATGCCCTTGGGATCGCAGGCCAAACTCTTGCGCGCCTTGCAGGACCGGGCCATCCAGCGCATTGGAGGCAACCGGCCCATCGATGTGGATGTGCGCGTTCTGGCGGCCAGCAATCAAGATCTCGAGAAGTTGACGGATGGAGACAAGGCCCCGTTTCGGCGCGACCTTTACTTCCGGCTGAACGAATTCGCCATCCGCGTCCCCCCGTTGCGCGAGCGCCGGGAAGACATCCTGTACTTGGCCAAGCGCTTCGTCGACCTCACCAATCTGGAGCTACAGAAGGAAGTGCGCAGCTTCAGCCAGGCGGCGGTGGACCTTCTGCTCTCTTACCACTGGCCGGGAAACGTGCGCCAGCTTCGTTCCATCATCCGCCGCGCCGTCCTGCTGGCGGACAACATCATTGAGGAGCAGCACCTGGCCATTGGAGGCGCCCGCACCGCGGCATTAGCGGACTTGGATGGCGTTCTCGGCGCCCAGATTCCCTCGCCCCCGGACTGTTCCCTGAAAGAAATCGTGCAGCACAACACGGCACGGGTGGAGCGCGGGGTCCTGGCCAGGGTGCTGCGCCAAACCCGAGGCAATAAAGCCGAAGCGGCGCGCTTGCTGCGCATCGACTACAAAACCATCCAGATGAAAATCAAGGGATACGGCCTACAGAACGGATAGAGCCACGAAAGGAGGCTTGGAGTGGAAAGAGGAAAAGACGGCAACGTGCACTATGGAATCGGCGGCGGCCTGGGAGGAATCCTGAAAGGCTTGGGAGACTTGGTCGAGAAACTAGGCGACCTGGAACAACAGGGCGAGATTTCCCGGACGGGGTCGATCAATGGTCCGGGAGACCAGCTCCGGGGCATCTACGGATTCACCGTCAAGGTCGGTTTGGGAGACCAGGGGCCGCGCATTGAGCCGTTCGGCAACATCCGTCGCGACGCTGCTTCGGGCCGCACCGAAGTGCAGGAGGTCCGCGAGCCTATGGTGGACGTCTTTGAGGAAGAGGACCATCTTCTGGTCCTGGCGGAACTGCCCGGCGTCGGAAAAGACGACATCAAGGTCGAGCTGAACGACGATGTGCTGACGATCACGGCCGAGCACGGCGACAAGAAATATCGCAAGGAAGTTCTGCTGCCCTGCCCGGTGCCGAAGAGCAAGATGCAGGTCGCCTGCAACAACGGAGTGCTGGAAATCAAGTGCCGTAAATAACCGCAATTCATCTTCTGGAGCCCGACATGACAGTGGATACTAAGGCGCTCAAGCTCAAGGTCACGGAAGCGCTCAGCAAGGACGTAGGCCGGGCCTATGGCCGCATGGGGCCGGAGGACCTGGCCCGGCTGGGCGTCGAGGTGGGCGACATTGTGGAAGTGGCCGGCAAGAGCAACGCGGTGTGCAAGGCGATGCCGGCTTACAAGGAAATGCGCGGTCAATCGCAGGTCCAATTGGATGGGCTCACGCGCGAGAACGCCGGGGTCGGGCTCGACGAAGTGGTCCAGGTCCGCCCCATCCGTTGCCCCAGCGCCGAGCGGGTGGTGCTGGTTCCCACCAATGTTGTCCCCTCCGAGCGGGACATGGATTACATTGGCAGCCGCCTGGACGGCCTGCCGGTCTTGGCCGAGAACCGCATTCGGGCGGTGCTGTTCGGATCGCGCTGGGCCGACTTCAAGGTGGAAAGCACGGTGCCGAAGGGCCCGGTGTTGATCAGTCCGGGCACGCAGCTTCTGATCTCCAAGCTTAAGTCGCCCCAGGAGCCAGCGGAGCGCGCGGTCTCCTATGAAGATATAGGCGGGCTGAAGCCGCATCTGCTGCGCATTCGGGAGATGATTGAGCTGCCGCTGCGCTATCCCGAGGTTTTCGAGCGGCTGGGAATCGATGCCCCCAAGGGGGTGCTTCTCTATGGCCCTCCGGGCTGTGGCAAGACGCTGATCGCGCGCGCCATCGCGCACGAGACGCAGGCCAATTTCTTTTCCGTCAGCGGCCCGGAGGTCATTCATAAGTTCTACGGCGAAAGCGAAGCCCATTTGCGCAAGATCTTCGAAGAGGCGGGCCGCAAGGCGCCGAGCATCATCTTCCTCGACGAACTGGATGCGATTGCGCCCCGCCGCGATCAGGTGGTGGGCGAAGTGGAGAAGCGGGTGGTCGCGCAGTTGCTGGCCCTGATGGACGGCCTGGCCAAGCGTAATAAGGTGATCGTGATTGCGGCCACCAACCTGCCGCAGGTGCTCGATCCCGCCCTGCGCCGCCCGGGGCGCTTTGACCGCGAGATTTCCATTCCCATCCCTGACCGCCACGGCCGCCGCGAGATCCTGGAGATTCATAGCCGGGGAATGCCGCTGGCGGAAGAGGTCGATGTGGCGCATCTGGCGGACATTACCCACGGCTTTGTGGGCGCGGATCTGGAGGCCCTGTGCCGGGAATCGGCGATGATTTGCCTGCGCCGCATCATGCCGGAGGTGGACTTTGCCCTGGCGCACATACCGTACGACCAGCTCTCCAAACTCGAGGTCAAGATGGATGACTTCCTCTCCGCCCTGCAAATGATCGAGCCTTCGGCGATGCGCGAGGTGTTTGTCGAAGTGCCCAACGTCGGCTGGGAGGATGTAGGAGGCTTGGAGGAGATCAAGGCCCGCCTGGTGGAAGCGGTCGAGTGGCCCCTGCAATATCCCGAGCTGTTCACCCAAGCCGGGATCCGGCCTCCGAAAGGCATTTTGCTGTCGGGGCCTCCCGGTTGCGGCAAGACCCTGCTGGCGAAAGCGATTGCCAGCGAGACCAACGTCAACTTCATCTCCGTTAAAGGGCCGGAACTGCTTTCCAAGTATGTGGGCGAATCGGAGAAGGCGGTGCGCGACATCTTTCGCAAGGCGCGCCAGGCCGCCCCCTGCATCGTTTTCTTCGACGAAATCGATGCCCTGGTGCCGGGCCGCAGCGCGGGCACCTCGGACTCGCATACCTCGGAGCGCGTGCTGAGCCAGTTTCTTGCCGAGCTGGACGGCGTGGAAGAGTTGCGGGGAGTGTTGGTGCTGGGCGCAACCAATCGGCTGGACATGCTTGACCCCGCCATCATCCGGCCAGGACGGTTTGACGAGATCGTGGAAATCGCGCTTCCCGATGAAGCCGGCCGTGCCGAGGTCTTCCGCGTCCAGTTGCGCAACAAACCGTTGGCCGGGGAAGTAACGGTCGAAGACTTGGCGGCGCGCACCGAGGGGTACAGTGGCGCTGACATTAGTGCGCTGTGCCATCAGGCTGCCCTGCGGGCAATCCGGCGGGCGGTGCAGGCGAGCCACCCCAAGGTGAGTATTGAGGCTGCGGACTTGGAGGCGGCCATGGAGAACGTGCATCGATAAGCTTTTCGTGATTGGTCGCGATCGGATGGAAAACGTCCAAACAGCGCTCTATTTGTTCTGCTTTGCCCGCAGCGACGCGGTCGGCGAGCTGCAAGGGACGGCAGTGGACGGCCACAGCCCGCTGTTGACGGTTGGTTATTCTCCCGACCTGTGTGCGGTGGTCAGCGAAGTCGCCCGCGAGGATTTCTGCGGACCCGCGGCCGAGTTCCAGCTTCAGCAACTGGCGTGGGTGGCGCCCCGGGCCCTGCGTCACGAGGCGGTGATGGAAGAGGTCATGGCACACTCCCCCGTTCTGCCCCTGCCTTTCGGCACGCTTTTCTCTTCGGCCGAGGCCCTCGCCAGGTTTGCGGAGCAGCATCGCGCGACGATTGCTGCGTTCTTGCGGCGAGTAGCGGGCCACGGAGAGTGGTCGGTGAAGGGCTGGTTCGATCGCAAGCAGGCGCTACAGGGCCAGATGTCCACGCGGCAGACCGCTGAACAGAACCAGCTCTCCGCCTTGCCTCCCGGCACTCGCCACTTCGCGGAGCAGCGTATCGCCCGAGACATCGAGAGGAGGTTGAGCATTTGGCTGGACGAAAGCTGTGGCGCCATAGCCGGCGATCTCGCCGGCTATGCTTCGGATTTCCGCGAGTGCGGATTATCGCCCCACGCGCACCCCGATAGCGGGGCCGAGGAGGTGCTGAATTGGGCCTTTTTGCTGCCCCAGTCGGCCATCGCCCCGTTTCAGGAGCGTGTGCAACGCGCCAATCTGGATTACCGAGCGCAGGGGTTGTCGCTCCAGCTCTCCGGCCCCTGGCCGCCGTTTCGTTTTGTCCCGGCGTTGGCCCCATGAAGTACCTGCTCTATTGCGTCTTGCGCAGCCTTCCGCGGCCGGAACTTGAAGGTCTCACCGGGGTCGCGGGGATGGCGGTCAGAGTAATCGACCATGGCGGTCTGAGCGCCGCCGCCTCTGAGCTTAAGGGTCCGGACGCGCCTCCCGATGTCGCGGCAGTGCTCGCCTATGCGAGTGTCGTGGAGGCCCTATTCAACCGGCAGACCATAATCCCCCTGCGATACGGATGCACGGTGCGGGACCGGGCGGAGCTGGCCGCACTGTTCGACGAGCATCGTCAGCAGTGCGAGACCTTGCTCGATGGGCTGGAAGGCCTGGCCGAGATGGGCATCCAGGTACCGGCCAGCGACGACGCTTCCGAAACTGATGCGGCGATAGTCTCGCCGCCCCCCTTACCCGAGTCCAATCGATCCGGAGTTTCTTATCTATTAGCCAAGAAGCTTTATTACAGTGGCGCGGACCGAATGGCCGAACGGCACAACGAACTGGTGACGTCGCTTTGCCAGCCGCTGGCTGGCTTGTTTGTGCGCCGCAAGGTAGAGTTGCCTTCCCGCGGAGCACCTCTCCTATCTCTCTACTTCCTCGTGCCGCGCACTTCGGTGGACTGCTTTCGCGGGGCCAGCCGGCAATGTCTTAACAACGCGCCCGCGGGACCGCTAGTGAGCGGACCTTGGCCGCCATACAACTTCGTCGATTTCTCCAACATTAAAGAAATCTCATAAACCAGGGTAGCTTGGCTGCTGTAAGGGTAGGCGCGCTATGGAATGGCCTCCTTAGTTACCTGCCGAAGTATGGTTACCTTTCCTCGCGATACTACGTTCATCGTTTTTTCTTGTTCGCCCGATCTTACTCATAGCAATAGCATTGCCTGGACTCGGCAGGAATAGAGATTGAAGAAAGTGAGATCTTCGCCGACCTATTCTCTGGAAGGCACGTGACGTGCATTGTCTCTGACTAGTAAGGTTCAGTTAGGCCTTTCTAAGAAAGGGAGAAATATCATGGCGAAGGTTCAAAAGTCCACCGACTCTTCCAGCTTGGCGGAAGTGGTGGATCGCATTCTGGACAAAGGCATCGTAGTCGACGTTTGGGCGAAGGTTTCGCTGGTCGGCATCGAGCTGCTCTCGGTGGAAGCCCGGGTAGTGATTGCCTCGGTGGAAACCTACCTGAAGTACGCGGAAGCCATCGGACTGACGGCCACTGCGGCCTCTCCCGCCTAAGAGAATGGCTGGGGCATAACCACAATCCAAGTTTGGGGGGCGAGTTGTGCGGCCCCCTGGACTTGGGAACAGCGCAACTACAGCGGTCATAGAAACGAACTAAGGAGGAAGCTGTGGGAAGATTGACGAAAGACATGAACCGGTTGTGCGAGGAGATCCAGACGCTGCGTTCCGACCGTCGGGAGCTGAAGAAGACGCTGGCGGAGGCGACCAAGGCACGTCACATGGAGATGCTGGGAACCTGCACCGCCTATAGCGACGCGCGGGCGTGGAAGGCGGAGGAGGCCCACAATCATCGGCAGGACTTTGTGGACAACCTGAAACAAGTGGTCGCGGAACAGATGAAAGCCACGGGCGACGATCTGGCGATGGCGCGCCGCGCCTGGGGCGGCCTGCGGCCAGCGTGACGGCCCAGGCCGTGCCGACCCTCCTATCGCCGGTCGCAACCGGAAAGGCGAAGGAGGATGAGGGTGCACCCTCGCTCGGAAGTACGATTCCGGTTGGCAACCAGATCGAAGCTTGAAAGGAGTGCAAATCGTCGTGGCCGCCCCCGAGCTCAGCCCATATCCTATCGCCCAAGCTATCATTGGTGAACTATCGCCAGCCAATGGCGACCATTCCCGGACCATAGAAGATGTCGAGGTCAAGCTACTTTCTGAGGACATCAGCGTGGCCCCTGAACCCAGCGATTCATTTGTCTCCACTCCCTATATCGAGGGCCTCACCGCCCGCGCGCTGACCTACCTGGATGTGGGATACGCGCTGCACTTTGCGGGCCCGGCGGGGACCGGAAAAACCACCCTGGCCTTGCATGTTGCCAGGCTGCGCGGCCGGCCCGTGGTCCTTATCCATGGCGATGACGAGTATGCCAGCTCCGACTTAGTAGGCAAAGATTCCGGCTATCGCAAGTCCAAGCTGGTGGACAACTACATTCATTCGGTAGTTAAGACCGAGGAAAGCTTGAACCGGGTCTGGGAAGACCAGAGGCTGACTACCGCCTGCATCAAAGGCTATACCCTGGTCTACGATGAATTCAATCGCTCCCGGCCAGAAGCCAACAACGTCCTGCTCAGCGTGCTGGAAGGCAAGATACTCAACCTGCCCAATCTGCGCCGCTCAGGCGAGGGTAATCTACACGTTCATCCGGAGTTTCGCGCCATCCTGACCTCGAATCCGGAAGAGTATGCCGGCGTTCATAAGACCCAGGACGCGCTGCTGGACCGCCTGATTACCATGAACCTGGGCCACCTGGACCGCGACACCGAGATAGCGATCACCATGTCCAAGTCCGGACTTTCCCAAACCGACGCGGAAATCATCGTCGATATCGTCCGCGAGCTCCGCGGACTAGGCGTCAACAATCATCGGCCCACGATTCGAGCGGGCATCGCCATCGCCCGCATCCTGGCGCACCACCACGGCGCCGCCCAGATTGGCGACCCTGTCTTTGAGGCGATCTGCCACGATGTGCTCAACACCGACACCGCCAAGATCACCCATCAGGGCGAGTCGCTGATGGCGGAAAAAGTAAAGGAAACCATACGAACCGTGTGTGGCGGACGGCCGCAAGCCGGCAAGGACCGCCGCAAACCGGAACGGGGAAAGAGGTAACTGTGCCTATCCCACTTCGAGGTCTGAGGACCATTCGCACCTTGGCAGGGAAAGTGGACCTGGTCGCGGTCCCGCATCGGGCGCACTTGCAGGTGGCTTGCCTGGAACTGGAAAAAGCGCGGCGTAGCACCGAGCGAACCAGTTCGTTGCGGCGCCTGGCCGAGCTGGATGCCCGGCTGCTGGAGATCGAAGCCGAGCAGACCGGCCTCCTGCAAGCCTTGGCCGAGCGCAAGGGAACCAACGTTGCCGCCGGGACCGCTCGCCCTTCCCGGGGACATACGCAGCCGTTCAAGATCCGCTACTGAGGGCAACCGCGCCCGCTGTTGTATGGAGGAAATAACGTGAGCACCGCTTGCACCCCCATTGCAAATCCCCCGGCCAAGCGCTTGCTGAAGCGCGAGGCGCGGGCGGAGAAGCTATACCTGTACGCCATCGTCGCCGCCGATCAAGACCGGGTCTACGAAGCGTGCGGCATCGACCAACACCCGCTCTATTCCATTTCGTCGGGACACGTCGCGGCCGTGGTCAGCGCGGTATGGGCCGACAAGCTGCGTCCGGAACGCGCCCGTCTGGCGGCCCATCACGCAGTCTTGAAGAGACTGATGGCCGAAAGCACGCCCCTGCCCGTCTCCTTTGGAGTAGTGGCGGACAGCCCGGCCGCAGTCCGCCGGATGCTGGCGCGCAACCAGCAAGTTCTCCTCGATCAATTGCGGCATGTCGCCGACAAAGTGGAGATGGGACTGCGCGTCACCTGGGACGTGCCCAACATTTTCGAATATTTCGTCAACACTCATGCGGAACTCAGGATGGCCCGCGACCGCTTCCTGGGCTCCAATTGCGAAGCCACGCAGGAACAAAAGATCGAAATCGGAAGAATGTTCGACCAGATGCTGAAAGAAGACCGGGAGAACTACGCCGATCTTGCGGCCGCAACCTTCGCCAGCCATGGCTGTGAAATCAAGCGATTGAAATGCCGCAACGAGCGCGAGGTCATGAACCTGGCTTGCCTGGTGGGGCGGGAGG